>Ga0268262_10000351_pt1 | contig 61844 bp, 65 predicted proteins | sample TergutNc150P3_FD_190354 | JGI IMG/M metagenome (GOLD analysis project Ga0268262, IMG submission 190354) | Nasutitermes corniger P3 segment gut microbial community from laboratory colony in Florida, USA - Nc150 P3 (SPAdes) (version 2) | ecosystem: Host-associated > Arthropoda: Insects >... | reverse complement strand
GCCTGTCCTCCTCGCCGTTGTACAAGACTATAAACTCCGGGCGCGGAATCTCCATCCGGTATACGCGGTACTTGTCTAAGTCGTTAGTCAGTTGCTCGTAACTCCTCGCGACGTAGAGCAACATCCTAAGAGGCATATTCTCGTTGATGGTCGATTGATGCTCCACAAGAACCACAAGTTTGTTGTCTATAGTAAACGACACGTCGTTCACCTGCAAATCATAGAGTACGTCTTTCAACGTCACTATCGTAACATCGGTTTCTGAATCGTAGTTTGTCCCTTTGATGGCGTTGTACAGCTCCAAAGCGACGCTCTTCACCCCAAACAAGTCCCTAAAGAGCGTATCTTTATGCTTTCTTTTGGCTTTTACGCCTTTTTTAGCGCCCTTCTTGACGCTTTTCGGGGCGCTCTTTTTGACTATCTTCTTGACGGCTTTCTTGGCACTGACTTTGCTGTTCATGTTTTAAGCCTCCGACAAGTAATATACATTACGGGCGGGGCGGCTGCCAAAAAAGTTTGTTGAGGCCGGTTGGCCTGCTATCGATGGCAAGGTGCTACGGGTGGGCGGTTACGAAGGGGCGTTTTCCGCTTTGCGGACGGCGTCTTTTCAGTAAAAAAGCCTTAAAACATATAAATCTTTTTAAGACGAAGCCTTCGGCTTCATAGATAAATGCGGGGCTGAACCCCGCATTTTGGCTTCGCCGAGATAAACAAGTTCAATCAAAGTCAAAATCTTTTGACGTTATCTTTTGACTGAAGTTCGGGGGTTCAGCCCCCGAACTATCTATGGAAGGCGAAGCCTTCCGTCTAAAAAAAAATTTGATTTTAAAAAGACTTTAAAGACTTTGATTTTAGTAGCCTTACGCCCGCTCAACATCCGCAGTCGGACCCCTCTAACCATATGCCCCCACAAAAAGGGCCAATATTTGGCGCGCACGATATATTTTATGCTGTTGGGTAGAAAAACCGATTGAAATTTTGAAAAGCGGTTTACCATAATGCCGCCATAGTAAGTTGTAACTGTCTTATTTTTCAATGTGTTAGCGAAACGGCTCAAATTCGATTATTAGGATTAAAAAGACAATAAAAAACTTTTGGGACAAATGACGACAAATAAAACGACGACAATCGGTATTCTCGGCGCCGGACAGCTGGCCCGCATGCTGGCTCTCGCCGGCCTCCCTCTGGGTCTGCGCTTTGTCACGCTAGACCCGGCTCCCGACGCCTGCGCCTCGGTTGTGTCAACGCATATTGCCGGGGATTATGATGACAGGGATAAACTTTCGCGGTTCGCCGGTATGGTTGATGCCGTCACTTACGAGTTCGAGAACGTTCCGGCGGAAAGCGTGAGTTACTTATCCGATAGACTGCCGGTCTACCCGTCCCCCGAAGCGCTCGCGGTATCTCGCGATAGATTCACTGAAAAAAGCCTCTTTGTCGAATTGGGTATTCCCACGCCCAAATTTCTTGCCGCGGACAGCCTTGACGGTTTGAGATCGGCGGTTGCGGGGATAGGTTTGCCGGCGTTGCTGAAAACACGTACGCTGGGTTACGACGGTAAGGGCCAGTCGGTCATAAAATCCAATGAGGACATTGAGGGCGCGTGGGTTCGCGCCGGCGGCGCGCCGTGCATTCTAGAAGCCTTCGTCCCCTTTACAAGGGAGATAAGCGTCGTGGCCGCGAGAGGCCGCGCCGGTGAGATTTCTTTCTATCCCGTGGGAGAAAACACCCATTCCGGCGGCATACTCCGCCATACTATTTGCCGCCTTAGCGACCCTATGCAGCCCGTTGCGGAAGAGTTGGCGGGCCGCTTGTTGAAACGCTTTGACTACGTAGGCGTCTTAGCCTTAGAATTGTTCGAGGTTGACGGCAAGTTGATGGCGAACGAGATGGCGCCGCGTGTACATAATACTGGACATTGGTCAATAGACGGGGCGCGGACGAGCCAATTTGAAAACCACGTCCGAGCCGTGGCCGGATTGCCTTTGGGCGGTACGGAGGCGGTGTGTCATAGCGCTATGGTCAATTTTATAGGTACTATGCCGGAGGCGATTGATGTGTTGAAGATTCGTGGAGCGCATTTGCACGACTACGGAAAAGCGCCCAGGCCGGGCCGGAAATTGGGTCACGCTACGGTTTGCGGGGACGATGAGGATGCGGTGAGTACCGGGTTAAATAATCTATTGAAGTTAATCTAAATAAAATCAAATTCTTTAAAATCAAATTCATTTTTAGACGAAAGGCTTCGCCTTTCATAGATAGTTCGGGGGCTAAACCCCCGAACTTCAGTCAAAAGATAACGTCAAAATCTTTTGACTTTGACTTTGACTGAAAATGCGGGGCTTGGCCCCGCATTTATCTATGAAGCCGAAGGCTTCGTCTAAAAAAGATTTGTATGTTTTAAGGCTTCGTCTAAAAAAGAATTATCTTTTTAAAAAGATTTATCTTTATGTACAATAATAACAATAATAACAATAATAAAAATAGTGCGGCCCCGTCGCAATTAGACTTCTTGTCGCCGCTGACGTTTATCCCCAAGTTGGGTCCAAAACGCGTTGCGGCGCTAGAGGCGGCCGGGATCAAGAACGTTGGGGATTTGCTCCGTTATTATCCTGTTAAATACATAGATAGGTCTAAAGTCATAGATATTAAAGATATAGTTAATAACAATGATAATATTGATATCGACAGTACGGATAAAGACGGCAAAATAACGGTAATAGGCATAGTGGACACCGTACGCCGTGAATTTTACGGCCGGCCTAAGTTCCGCGTTACTCTAAAAGGCGGCTGCGGCGGGGCGCTTGACGCGTTTTGGTACATTCGCGCCATGAAGATAGGCGTTGGCGAGCGTTTGATGCTTACCGGCAGGGTCACGGCAAACAAGAGCGGGCGGCCGCTTATGATTCATCCCGTTTTGGAGAAGTTGACGGACGGCGTCGCTCATAGACCGATACTGGCGGTCTACACGATACGTGAGCCGATGCGGGACGCCGGGGTCAACCAGAAGCTCTTGCGCGGTTCGATTGAGTGGGCGCTCGGCCAGGTCGGCAGTTATCCGCAGTTGCTGCCCGAGGTTATTGAGAAAGGGAAGGGCTTTCCGCCGCTGCGCGATTGCCTGCGCCAAGTGCACCTGCCCGACGATCTGGCCGGGCTTGACGCGTATAGGGCGCGGCTCAAGTATGAGGAGCTTTACCGTATCGCTCTGGATTTGCGGTGGGTCAGGAAGAAGTTTGCGCTGCCCGGGTACGCCATGTCGCCGGGTGATCTGGCGGACAGGCTTCGCGCCGCGCTGCCGTTTAAGCTTACGGAATCTCAGGAGGCGGCGGTGCGGGTGTTGCACGGCGATTCGGCGCGGCCGGCGCGTATGCACCGGTTGCTGCAGGGGGACGTGGGGTCTGGCAAGACGGTGACGGCGCTCTTCGCGGCGCTGCCGGCGCTCAACAGCGGGCGGCAGGTGGCGTGGATGGCGCCCACGGATGTTTTGGCCAAGCAGACTAAAGCCGCGGTGGAGAAGTACCTTGACCTCTTGGGTATTCGGGTCGGGTACGTCGGCGCCGGCGACGCGCCGGAGAAGCGGCGTACGCTCGGCGAGCTGGCGTCCGGGGCGTTGCGCTTCGTGGTGGGCACGCACGCACTCTTCATGCCGTCCGTGAGGTTTTGCAACTTAGGAATGGTTATAATAGACGAGCAGCATAAGTTCGGGGCGGAGCAGCGGCTGAAACTGCAGGAGAAGGGGCCGGCGAGCGATTTTCTGCTGATGTCGGCGACGCCCATACCGCAGACCTTGGCGAAGACGCTCTACGGCGACCTTGACGCGGTGGAGATCGGGTCGAGGCCGAACCGGGCGCCGGTGTCGACGCGTATCGTGCCGGAGGGGCGGCGCGCCGGCATGGAGGGTTTCATCCTCGAGCGGATAGAGGCGGGCGGGCGGGCGTTTTACATTGTGCCGCGGATAGACCAGCAGCCGGCGGACGATACGCCTGATGATGAGGACGGCGCCTCGAAGGGGGGGCGGGCGGCGGGCGCTTCCGCTCCGCTGGGCGATTGCGGCGGGGACGGGCCGGTGAAGACGGTGGACAGCGTTGCCGAGGCTTTGGGAAGGGGGCCGCTGTCGTCGGCGCCGATACACAAGTTGCACGGGCGTATGTCGCCCGACGAGCGTGACGCCGCCATACGCGCCTTCAGGGACGGTCCGCCGGGCGTCTTGGTGTCGACCACGATCGTGGAGGTCGGGGTGGACGTGGCCGACGCGGCGGTGGCGGTCATAGAGAACCCGGAGCTTTTCGGATTGGCGCAGCTGCATCAGTTAAGGGGGCGCGTGGGCAGGGGTGAGGCGGACTCTTACTGCTTTCTGCTGCCGGGCGCGGACGCCTGCCGGGACGAGCGGGTGATGAAGCGGCTGAAATTTTTGTGCGGGTGCTCGGACGGCTTCAAAATAGCGGAGTGGGACCTGCGCAACCGCGGCCCCGGCGACGCGGCGGGGTACAGGCAGTCCGGGTGGGACGACCTTTTGGCGGCTGACATTCTAGAGGACGCGGGTATGTTTATTGGGATATTGGCGGAGATGGATATTCTTTTTGCGAAGAGTGAGAACGGGGCTTAAATACCTCCTCCTAGACGATGTTTATGTTTTGTAAAAAAAATTTGCGTTTTAGGTTACGTTGAAATTATATTAAAAGGTTCGATACCCACAGAATATTTTGAGCGATGCCTTTGCGCGGGCGGGTGCGTTATCCAAGCGCGGGGGGGCGTCGGCTTTTTATTGAGGTGGGGTTTTATTCACGCGGTTTACTGAAGGTGCCAAATGATCGCTCTCGTTATCGTTTGTTGCTTGTACGTTCTATGCTCCTTGATTTTGCTCGGTTATGGCGTCCAATGTTATGTCCTTACCTACTTCTACCTGCGTAAGCGCAAGGGTAAGGCCGCCGCCCAGGAGGAGACGATGAGGCGCTATTACGGCATCACCGACGAGTCCGCGTTCCCAAAGGTGGTCACGCAGCTGCCAATGTACAACGAGAAGACGGTCGCCTGCCGGGTGATAGAGGCGTGCGCGGCCATGGATTACCCGCGTTCGCGCTGCGAGATACAGGTGCTGGACGACAGCACCGACGAAACGCGCGAGTATGTGGATCAGACGGTCGAAAAGCTCAAAGCGCAGGGTGTTAATATAAATGTAATACGGCGCGAGGACCGGACGGGTTTCAAGGCCGGGGCGCTTCAGAACGGGCTTAAATACACCGACGCGGAGTTTGTGGCCATATTCGACGCCGACTTCGTGCCCACGGTGGACTTTCTCAAGAGGGCGGTGGCTTTTTTCGCGGACAGGCCGAAACTCGGGCTTGTTCAGGGGCGCTGGACGCACTTGAACGACAAGGCGTCGCTCATCACGCGCGGGCAGGCTATGGGCATAGACGGGCACTTCATGGTCGAGCAGGCCGCCCGCAGCTGGAACGGCTGGTTTATGAACTTCAACGGTACGGCCGGCATGTTCCGCATAGCCGCGATTCAGAGCTGCGGCGGGTGGCAGCACGACACGCTTACTGAGGATATGGATCTCTCGTACCGCATGCAGTTGGACGGTTGGGGGACGGAGTACGTGCCCGGCCTTGCCGTGCCGGCCGAGATTCCGGAGGACATGAACGCCTTCAAGAATCAGCAGTTCAGGTGGGCTAAAGGCTCCATACAGACCGCCGCGAAGATCATCCCGTTGCTCATTAAGCAGAAGATTCCCCCGTTCAAATTCATACAAGCCGTGCTCCACCTGACGCACTACGTGGTGCACCCCCTTATGCTCATGCTCGCCATACTCACAATGCCGGTGCTCTTTTTCGTGAAGATAAAGCTCGCCCCTATCTGGATGGCGCTCGTCATAGCCTGCATGATCCTGGCCACAAGCGGCCCCTCCACCATGTATATGGTCTCCCAGCACTTCTTAGGTAAGAAGGTGCGCAAGCAGCTGTTCCTGATCCCGGCCATGATGCTGATAGGCACCGGTTTGGCCGTAAACAACGGTAAGGCGGTGATAGAGGCCATATTGAAGATAGACTCGCCCTTCCACCGCACACCCAAGAAAGGGCAGGCTAAAAATAAAGCCGGCTACAAACCCATAAAAGACATCACCTGTATTTTTGAGATATTCCTCGGCCTGTACTGCTTCACCAGCTTGAAGATATTCATGGGCTACACAAACTTTTTGGTCTCCCCGTTCTTGGCTCTCTACGCCTCAGGGTTCCTGTTCGTAGGCATCCTGTCGATAGTCCACTTTCGCCGCCCGGAGGTAATCGACATGAAGCTGTTGCCGTCGTCGAGAGTTCCGGCCGTGACGAAGGCGCTGTGCTTGGCGCTGTCGCTCTCATTGATTTTTATTTGACGGTGAAAAAATTCGGTTTTTTCGGCGGACGGGCGCTATATTTATACTGTGGGCCGTATAAACCAGGCATTGGCAAAGGGGGTCGGTATGCGGGTGATGCTGTTGGTCTTGTTGACTTCCGCGCTCATTTCGGGCGCTTTTGCCGCCCCGCACAACGGCGATCTTTTCGATCTGGCCCAGCCCGGCGGCTCCTTGGTTCCCGTGCGTGTTTTCGGCGATGAGTTTTATCAGGTTGTCGAGAGTTTAGACGGATTTACGCTTATCCGCGATTCGGATGGGTGGATTTGCTACGCGAAGCTCGGCGCCGACGGCTCCGAGTACGTGTCGACCGGCGTCCGCTACACGGGCGGCGGCGGCGCGCCGTCCGGTTTGCGCAAGGGGTTGCGGATCGGCGGCGCCTCTGTTTTGAGAAAACATCGCGGGAATAGAGACGTTTTGGGTTACGATGAACTGGTCGCCCCCCGCCCAGCCGCGCAAAGATCTCAGTCGCTCTCAAAGACCGCGGCGTTTCGCAGGGTCGTCGGGTTGACGCTGCTCGTCGAGTTCCCCGATCAGCGGTCGAATATCAAGCAGGCCGATATGGAGGACTTTTGCAATAGGGAGGGCGGCGTGAACGGCAAGAATCCGGCCGGATCCGTCCGCGATTATTATTACAGCGTCTCAAACGGGCTTTTGGAGTACATGAATATAGTCACCCCCTTTATTATGCTAGACAGCAACCTGGCTTACTACGATCGCGGCGAGAGCTACCAGTATGTACCGCAGTTTTTGACGCACGCGTTGAACAAGCTCAAGGCCGGCGGTTTCGACATAAGCGGGATTACGACGGAGACGGTTGGATCGGGCGGCAACCGCCGCGAGGTCGCCGTGGCGCTCAACATACTCTATGCCGGCTCGCCCAAGCAGGGTTGGTCCAACGGGCTTTGGCCGCACTCGGGCACCATGTCCGGCGCTTCGAGCGCCGTTGCGATAAACGGTGTGAGGTTCTCCAGATACCAGCTGTCAAACCTCGGCACCGGCGGCGTCCCGCCGAACATAGGGACTTTCGTGCATGAAAACGGGCACATGGTCATGGGGTGGCCCGACCTCTACTCCTACGAGTCGCCGGCGCACTCTAACGGGGTGGGCGGCTGGTGCGTCATGAACTCCAACAGCGCGGCGAACCCGCAGCAGCCCAACGCCTACCTGCGGGCTTTGGCCGGTTGGATCGAAGTGACGGCGATTACCGACGCCTCGTCCGGTATTTTCGAGATGCCGTCCAACTCGTACCAGGCCTTCAAATACGCGAGGAACGCAAAGGAGAGCTACTACATAGAGGCGCGCCGGCGCACCTCCGTCTCCGTGGATTCGCGCAACGCGGCGATCCCGGGGAGCGGGCTGCTTATATGGCACATCCACACCGACGGTAAGAACACCGACCCGTCTAAGGGCTTCCCGCTTATAGCGCTCATGCAGGCCGACGGGCGCAATGACTTGGAGAGGAAGGTGAACAGCGGCGACGCCGGAGACCCCTTCCGAGCGCGGCACAACAGCGCCTTCAACAACGCGACAGCCCCTGTCGCCGCCTACTACGACGGGACGTTGTCCAACATCAACATAAGCGAAATAAGCGACACCGGCGCCGTAATGACCTTCAAAGCGGGCGCCTTGCCGCCCGCCACGCCCACGCCGGCGGCGGCCGTACCGGCAAATCAGTTATCCTACGACATCAAAGCCTCCCCGTCCGGAACTGTCACGTTCACCATGCCGACCGCCGGACATGTAAGCGTAAAGGCCTATGACGTTAGGGGCAAACAAGCGGCGATATTGGTTGACGGGGTTAGAAACAGCGGGACGCATAGTATAAATTCTAAGATGATGGCGGGGCAGGGTCTATATATAATAAGGATGAGGAGCGGGGGGTACGCTAAAGAAGTCAGGGTTCGCAGTTATAGATGAACATACCGGACATCCTATTAAACGAACGTTACAATGACCGCTACTTCGACGTGGTAGACGCCCTATCCGAGGCCAAGCGGATACACATAGGCAACGCTCGCGTTATAGAGAGGGTTAGCGCTATGGCCGGTCAGAAAAAGGTCTTTAGAATCGGAGAGACCGGCTTCGGTGCCGGACGTCTATTGGTTGCTTTGTTAGATTCGCTTGACATAGGATTGGCGCGGGGCGCGGTGATTGATTACAATACGGTCGAGATGCACCCCGTTTCCGCGGAGCGTATGGAGCGTATACTCGGTATCTTTGAGGATCGCGCCGTCCGGCATATCCGCAACCTGCTTGACGCTTATTCGCGTTTAGACGTAGCTAAGCCCGGGTTTCATACCGCCGCCATATCCGGCGATTACGGTGTCGTCAACCTTAATCTCTACGTGGGCGAGGCGCTGGAGATGACGGAGTTCCTTGGCGCCCCCTGCGCGGCGTGGTTTTTGGACGGGCACGCGCCTAAGAAAAACCCGGACATCTGGCGTCCGGAGTTGATGTCGTCTATAGGCAGGAAGACGGAGGCAGGCGGCACGGCGACGGCGTTCACGGTGGCGGGGCGCGTGCGGCGGGCGCTCGCGGCGGCGGGTTTCTCGGTGGAGAAGGTTTCCGGTTGCGGCGGCAAGAAAGAGGCGCTTTTGTGCACGTTTCGCGGCGCGGGCGGAGACGCGGAATAAGTCGTTGTGTAAACAAAAAACGTAGGTGTTGATTTTTTGTGTGCCGTAATATTATATTAATAGAATAGCTATAGGGTATGCAGAGGGGGAGGTTGCGCGGGGTTGCGCGGCGTCTCCCGGGGGATAAACGCACTCTTCGCGCAAAGAGGTAGTCGTATGGCAAAAGCTGTCCGCAAGCCGGTTGGCAATTTTTTCATCAAGAAATCGCTCCAACTGCGGCTCATATTCAATGTTTTAACGGTCTCCGTCGTCTCGTCTATCGTCTCGGCGGGTACGTTGCTCCTTGTCTATTTCTACAAGTACAAAACGACCGTTCTATACATGTTCGACCATATCTCCAACGGTCTCAAGGAGGAGTACATTTTGTGGCTGATCCTCCCGTCGCTTATCATAAGCTCGGTGGTGGGCCTGATACTGGCCTTCGGGATAGGCCTCTACGCCTCCCGTAAGTACGCCGTCCCGGTCTTCAAGATCGAGCAGTGGGCGTCTAAGCTCATAAGCGGCAAGATGACGGCGGTGCTCAGGTTCCGCGAGAAGGAGGAGATGAAGGATCTGTCGAGGAAGTGCAACGAGCTTGGGGCGATGTTCCGCGAGGTCATGCTAGGTGTGCAGAAGGACGTGAAAGCGCTGCAGGACGCCGGGGTCAAGAACCCGGAGGTCGCCGCGATAGCGGAGAAGCTTGGGAAACTGGAGTTGGAGGATAAGGCGGAGGGGAACGGTTGATTTAACGATATCAGATCATTGGCTCTTCAGTTTACCTTTGTACATCCAAGGCGGTTGGTTGCCTATGGCGTTGCTTATAATGTCGGTAGTCTCCATTATAACCACAAACGCCGCCGGATCAAGGCGCATCGTCACCTCGCGGATTGCGCTTACTTGGTTGTTCTTCGCCACCGAATACAAGATCGGCTCATCCGCCCCGGAGTGACCGCCCTTGGCGCTCAGTATGGTGACTCCTATCCGCCTCACCCTGTTAAGCTCGTCGAGTATCTCGCTCCACCGCTTGGAGATGATCATTACCGCCTTCCGCCTAGAGAGTCCCTTGAAGACCGAGTTCATCGCTATTGAGTTCATCGTCACGAAGATGAACGAGTACAATATCTTGTCAAACGATAGAAAGAAACTGGCGGCGATCAGCACCGCGGTGTTTATCATCAGGTTGGTGATGCTTATATTTATGGAGTAGAACTTGTTCAGCATTATTGATATGACCTCCGTGCCGCTGCTCGTCCCGTTCGTCCGGAGTATCAGCGCCACGCCCGTTCCGGATAACGCGCCGCCCACCAGCGCGCACAAGAGCCTGTCTGGGATGTCGAAGTGCGGGTGAACGAACTGAAACATCGCCGCGTTTATAAGCGCCGCCCACACGGAAAAAAGTATGAACCGCCTCCCCACCACGAAGAACCCGAAGATAAAAACAGGTATGCTTAACATCAGATAGAGCAGGGCGAAGGGAATCTTGGACCAGTTGTAGTAGATGACCAGCGACGTCCCCGACATCCCGCCGGATAGCAGATGGTGCGGACGCAAGAAACCGTTTATAGCCAAAGCGCATAAAATGCTGCCGACCAGCATCAGCATGGTGTCGGTCAGAAAGATTTTTATATGGCCGCGGTTGATTTTCATTTAGAAAAAATAATTACCGCATTCAATTAAAGTAGGAAATTTAATGATTTTTTTTGTATGCTTTTTCGCGGTCTCTACGGCGGAGACGGACGCCGCCGGGGTCTTCAGGCAGCGCGTCGCAAGCGATGCCGATATTAATCCTGAAGATCCGGATCAGCGATAAAAAAACAAAATTTTCTTGACCTGCCCTGCCGCAATAATTATTTTATAGAAATTTGACCCCAAAAATGCGTATAGGTGGAAAGACGCGCGGTGTGTTATTATGGTAATAGACGCTAGGCTTGTCCCCGAGGGGCATTCCGGCATGGAACGGGAGTCGGAGCTTTTGGATTATCGGGGCGACTTGCCCCCGCTTCGCGGGCCGCTCTTGTGTCGTGCCGAGTTGGATAGGACGGGCGGGGTGATTGTCGTCTCTCTGCGGTTTGACGGGGAGTTTGAGGTTGAGTGCGCTCGCTGTTTGGAGCCTGTGAGCGTGGCCGTTGGCGGCGATATGCGTCTTGTGTTGAAAGAGGGGTATGGAAAGCACGGGCCCGCGCTTGACGACGATGGCGCGGACTTTTTTTTCGACGACGCCGACAGCTTGGTGGATTTGAGTCCGGCTGTCTACGACGAGGTAATGATTGCTTTGCCCATGATGCCGCTGTGTTCGGATGGTTGCGCGGGGGCGTGGGTCGCTTCGGAGTCCGCGGCGGATAGCGTGGAGCGGGAGGTTGATCCTCGCTGGACCGGGTTGTTGAAACTGAAGGGTAGCTGATACATTAAATACGTTCCGGATTGCTTCGCCGTCATTGCGAGCGTAGCGAAGGCAATCCAGGAAATCACAAACAAAGAAATGATCGTTATCAATATATAATAAGGAAAGGAAGGTAAAAATGGCGGAACCAAAGAAGCGGCATACGCACTCCCGCACCCACAAGAGGCGCAGCCATCAGGCTATCGTCGCGGTGAGTCCGACGCTTTGTTCCCACTGCAAGCAGCCCAAGGCGGCGCACCGTGTGTGCGGCAACTGCGGGCACTACGCGGGGGCAGAGGTTTTTGTGCCTGAGGACTAGCGTACGCTGAATGGTGCGTTTAGCCGTAGATGTGGATAGCGGAGATTTCGGCCCGGAGGCAATGGTGCGCGGAGTGATAGCGGCGCGCCTGGCGGCGTCCGAGCCTTTTGCCGTTTGTTTATGCGGTGAAGAGGGGCGTATTCGGCGGGTGATGGCCGATATAGGGGAGGATGCCGAGCGTTGCGGGTTTGCGATTGAGCACTGCCCCGAGGTGATCTCGGAGGGGGACAGGCGTTCTACGGTTTGGAAGACCAAAAAGGGTTCGTCTATAGTCCGTTGCGTTGCGTTGCAGAAAGAGGGGCTTTCGGACGCCTCCGTCAGCGCGGGGGACACGGGGGTTTTGATCGGGTCGGCGCTGTTTATACTGGGGTGTGTGGACGGTGTTGCGCGCCCGGCGCTCGCCGCTTTCATTCCGACGCCCAAGAAGCCGGTGCTCATCATGGACGTGGGGGCGAACATAGACTGCCGCGCGGAGTTGCTCGCCGGGTTTGCCAGGCTGGGTTGCGAATACGTTGGCCGCGTAAGGGGCGGCAAGGCGCCGAAGGCCGCGCTTCTGAACGTGGGGTCGGAACCGCACAAAGGCCCGCCCGCGGTCCGCGCCGCGGCTGAGCTTTTGGAAGGCTGCGAAAACTACATCGGGTTCATAGAGGGCAATAAAGTATTTTCGGGGGAGGCGGACGTGGTGGTCTGCGACGGCTTCGTGGGCAACGCCCTGCTGAAAGCCTGCGAGAGTTTCTATGCTTTAACGGCGGAATTTTTGGCCGACAGCAAAGAGACCTACGAGTTGCTGTCGCAAAAGATAAGCGCGCTGAACCCCGAGAGTTACGGGGCGGTGCCGTTTCTGGGCATAAAAGGCACGGTGCTGAAGGCGCACGGAGGATCATCCGTGACGTCAATAAAAAACGCGGTACTAACGGCGGTTAGGGCGGTAGGCGGTTAATGTCCGAACAAAAAGCGAAGATATTGTCCGTAGGTACTTACGTACCCGAATCTGTTCTGTCGAACAGCGGTTTCGAGTCGTTCTTGGATACGAGCGACGAGTGGATTGTTACGCGCACGGGGATAAGCGAGCGGCGGGTGGTGAACATGCCTCACGCCGCGCCGGGGAGCATGACCGCCGCGGATATGGGGTGCCGCGCGGCGCGTGTGGCTATGGAGCGCGCCGGGGTGTCGGCGGACGAGGTGGACGGCATAGTCGTGGCCACCTTTACGCCGGACAACTTCTTTCCCTCCACCGCATGCCGTATGCAGGCCGACCTTGGGTGTACGGGCGCCTTCGCCTTCGACGTCAGCGCGGCCTGCGCCGGTTTCGTATATGCGTTGACCGTCGCCAGCAGCATGATCGCGGCGGGGCAGGCAAAGACTATGCTCGTCGTAGGGTCGGAAGTCATATCTAAGACCATGGACTGGAGCGACAGGGGAACGTGCATACTTTTCGGCGACGGCGCCGGCGTGGTGGTGCTTAAGGCCTCTTCCGAGGCGGGCGTCCTGTCGTGCTACTTGGCGTCGGACGGCAATATGGGCGACCTTCTGTACCTGCCGTCTTGGGGCGGGGAGAGGTTCCTGAGGATGAAAGGCAACGAGGTCTTCAAGCACGCGGTGCGTATGATGAGCGAAGCGTCGCTGAAAGCGGTCGAAAAAGCCGGAATGAAACTTGACGATATAGACCTATTGATACCCCATCAGGCGAATATAAGGATAATACAATCTATAACCGAGACCCTTAAGCTGTCTGAGGATAGGGTAGTGGTCAACATAAGCAAATACGGAAACACCTCGAGCGCGTCAATCCCTTTGGCCTTAGAAGAGGCTTGGACGGACGGGCGTGTCAATAAGGGGAGCAAAGTACTGTTCGTGGGATTAGGCGGAGGGTTTACGGTGGGAAGCGCGGTGTGCGTGATTTGAAGACGGTTTGCCGTTGTCTGAACTAGGATCAGTATGATTAAAAAGGATTATAGGATAAAAAAGATATAGGAGATAAGTATCAATGCCGACAATCGCCATGTTATTTCCCGGTCAAGGCTCTCAGGTCGTAGGCATGGGGAAAGATTTTTACGACAGCAGCGACCTCCCGTCCTGCAGGGAGCGTTTTGATCAAGCCGACAAAATCCTCGGCCGCGGTTTGGCCGAAATCATCTTCAACGGCCCCGTCGAGGAGCTGACGAAAACGCATAATACGCAGCCCGCCTTGTTCGTAGTCGAGGCGGCCATTACGGATTTGCTGTCCGCGCGCGGTATCGCGCCGACCGCCGCCGCCGGGCACAGTCTTGGCGAGTACAGCGCCCTCTACGCGGCTGGCGTTATATCCTTTGAGGACGGCGTGCGGTTGGTCGCGGCCCGAGGCGAGGCTATGGCGGAGGCGGGAGCGGCCAGTCCGGGCGCAATGGCGGCGGTTTTGGGGATGAATAGGGATAAGATCGCGGAAGTTATTTCAGGGGTTAAGAGCGGGGCGGTCGTAACGGCCAACGAAAACGCCCCGGAGCAGACGGTGATCTCCGGCGAGGCCGCCGCCGTGAACGAGGCCTGCGGGCTGCTCAAGGCGGCCGGGGCTAAGCGCGCCATGCCGCTGCCCGTCAGCGGGGCTTTCCACTCGCCGCTCATGCAGCCGGCGGCGGAGAAACTGGCCAAGGCGCTGGAATCGGCGAAGTTCTCAGCGCCGCGCTGCCCGGTGATCGCGAACGTCACCGCCAAACCCGAATCCGACCCCGCCGTATTGAAGGATTTGCTGGTCAAACAGCTGGTCTCCCCGGTGCGCTGGGTAGACTCTATGAGGGCTTTATCGGAGCTTTCACCCCGGCACTGCGCCGAGGTCGGCCCGGGGACGGTGCTCAAGGGTTTGGTCAAAAAATGTGTCCCGGAGATGAATATTCTAACTTGCGACAGCGTAAATAACTTATATTCTATGTTGGAACAGCTGAACGGTTAGCGAGCAGCGGTTAAATTGGAATATTAGAAAGAAAAGGGAAGAAATAATGATCGACCTGACATCAAAATCCGCCCTGATAACCGGTTCCGGGCGCGGGATAGGCCGTGAGATCGCCCGCAAGCTGGCTCAGGCGGGCGCCGACGTCGCCATAAGCGATATCGACTTGGCCACGGCCACGGCCACGGCAAACGAAATCGCCTCCGAGTTCGGGCGCAAGACCGTCGCCCTCGCCGCCGACGTCTCGCGGTCCGCCGACGTGGCGGAGATGTTTGAGGGCGCGCTCGAAGCGTTTTCCAAGATCGACATACTGGTCAACAACGCCGGAATCACCCGCGACGGGCTGATTATGCGGATGAAGGAGGAGGACTGGGATCTCGTTTTGAACATCAACCTGAAGAGCGCCTTCCTCTGCTGCAAAGAGGCGTCCAGGCCTATGATGAAGGCTCGTAGCGGTAAAATCATAAATATCGCCTCCGTAGTGGGGCTAATGGGCAACGCGGGGCAGGCCAACTACTCGGCCTCCAAGGCGGGGATGATCGGCCTGACGAAAACCTTGGCCCGTGAGTTCGCATCGCGTTCTATCAACGTAAACGCCATAGCCCCGGGCTTCATCCGCACGGCCATGACCGACAAGCTGACCGACGCGGAGAAGGCGAAGCTGTCCGACCAGATCCCTATGGCGAAGCTGGGAGAACCGAACGACGTTGCCAACGCGGCGCTGTTTTTAAGCTCGGGTTTGGCGGATTACATAACCGGCCAGGTGATAACGGTCGACGGCGGATTGGTGATGTAAATAATAAAACAAAAACATAAACCCAAAAAAGACTCTTTGAAAGGAGCCAAAAATGAGTGATGTTGAATCAAAGGTGAAGCAGATCATCGCCGGCAGGTTGAGCGTTAGCGAGGACAAGATATCCACGTCGTCGGCGTTTATCGGCGATTTGGGCGCGGACTCTCTCGACCTCGTGGAGCTTGTCATGGATTTGGAAGAGGAGTTCGGGGTTTCCATCCCCGACGAGGACAACGACAAATTGCGTACCGTTCAGGACGCCATTGATTACATACACAAGGCCAAGTCGTAGTAGGGAGAGTTTCAAATTTTGTGTTGACTTGGAGGGATTTTATGTACAGAAGGGTGGTGGTTACGGGGGTCGGCGTGACGAGCCCCGTCGGCAACGACGCCGAGACGTTCTGGGAGGCGCTGTGCGCGGGGCGGTCGGGCATCGATCGCGTGACGTCGTTTGACGTCGCCGAATTCCCCACGAAGATCGCGGGGGAGGTGAGGGATCTCGACCTTGCCCGCTACGTTGACCCCAAGGACATCCGGCGCAACGATCGTGCTATTCTTCTCGGACTCGCCGCGGCGCGCATGGCGCTCGAAGACTCCGGACTCGACCTTGCCAAAGAGGATTTGGAGAGGGTCGGCGTCATTGTGGGTTCCGGCGTGGGCGGGTTGCACACTATGGAGGCCGAGCACATAAAGCTGCTCGACAGGGGGCCGGGGCGCGTCTCCCCGTTCCTTATACCTATGATGATAACCGACATGCCGGCCGGGTGCATCTCGATGGCGCACGGGCTGAAGGGGCCGAACTACTCGGTGGTGAGCGCCTGCGCCTCGGCGTCGCACTCGCTGGGCGACGCTTTCATGATGATAAGGTGCGGCATGATGGACGCCGCCGTCGCGGGCGGCACGGAGGCCGCTATCACTCCGCTCTCCTTCGCGGGGTTCTGCTCCATGAAGGCGATGTCCACTCGCAACGACATCCCGCGGAAGGCAAGTTCCCCGTTCGACTCTAAACGCGACGGCTTCGTCATGGGCGAGGGGTCGGGCGTGGTGATACTGGAGACGTTGGAACACGCCAAGGCCAGGGGCGCCAAGATTTACGGCGAGCTTTTGGGCTACGGCGCGACTGGCGACGCTTTCCACCTGACCCATCCGGCGCCGGACGGCGAGGGGGCGCAGGCCGCGATGAGGATGGCTCTGGCCAGCGCCGGGGTCGCCGCCGCCGATATAGACTATATAAACGCGCACGGGACGTCCACGCCGCTCAACGATAAGTACGAATCTATTGCCATAGAGCGTGTTTTCGGGGAGGCGGCTAAAGGCGTAAACATCAGTTCCACCAAATCTATGACGGGGCATTTATTGGGCGCGTCCGGAGGGGTGGAGTTCGTGGCGTCGCTTTTCGCTATAAGGGACGGGGTCATTCCGCCGACGATAAATTACGAGGATCCGGATCCGGAGTGCGCCTTGAATTATACGCCCAATGCCGCGGTCAAGAGAGAAGTTAAGTACGCTATGAGCAATACGTTTGGGTTCGGGGGGCACAACGCGTCTTTGATTGTGGGGAGATTTGAGGAGTAGGGGCGTGATTTACCGCGCCCCTGCAGCATCGGTATACAAGAAAGTCAGACGGAAAGAATCAATCGATAATGGGACGAGTCCGCGATTTCTTCAGGGTACTCTTTTCCGGCAAAGGCGGCGGGGCCGGCGATCCTCGGTTGGATGAGTTTCAGCGCGTTATTGGCTATAGGTTTAAGGACGCCGCGTTGCTAAAGCAGGCTTTGACCCATAAGTCTTTTGCCGGGCAGGATGCGGCGAACGGGTTAATGTCTAACGAGCGGCTGGAGTTTTTGGGCGACTCTTTTGTGAACTGCCTTGTCACCGAGTACTTATATGGCGCCTATCCGGGCAGCAGCGAAGGGTATCTTTCTAAGATCAAGTCTTTGGTTGTGAGCCGCAAGATATTGGGCGAGGTTGCGCTCGGGCTGCGTTTTGGGGAGTATTTGATCATGAGCGCGGCGGAGGAGAAGTCGGGCGGGCGCGATCGTTGTTCCACGGTGTCTAACGCCTTCGAGGCGGTTTGCGGGGCGATGTACCTAGACGGCGGTTTTGCGGAGGTCAAAGCCTTTTTGGAGCGTTGCCTCTTCGGGCGGATAGGCGCGTTTTGGGGTGACGAGAGCAACGTAAATTACAAGAGCAGGATATTGGAGATGTCGCAGCGCGACGGCTTCGGTATCCCGCGTTACGTGACGACGGAGGCCGAGGGACCCGACCACGCTAAGCGGTTCACCGTGAAAATATACGTAGGCGGCGCGGAACTTGGCGAAGGGGCCGGCCCGAGCAAGAAAGCGGCCCAGCAGGCGGCGGCGCAGAACGCCGGAACAAACTACGACAAGGAAAAGATCGCCGCCGCTCAGCAGGTGGCGTGATGTATATTAAAAAAATTGTCTGAATTAGGATTTGTAGGGTTATAAGGATTATAGGATTAAAAACATCAAAAAATAAAAGGAGCAAAAAAATATGAATTATTTCTTGAGCGAAGAGCAGCAAATGATTGTCGACACCGCCCGTGATATTGCGCAGAAGAAGATTTTGCCGGTTAGGGAGAAGTATGACCACGAGGGGATATTCCCTTGGGATGTGGTGAAGGCTCTCTCCGAGGCCGATATGTGCGGGCTTTACATTCCGGAAGAGTACGGCGGGTACGGCGGCGGGGTCTTTGATCTGTGCTTGGCTGTTGAGGAGCTTTCGAAGGTAGACGGGGGTATTTCGCTCGCTATGGCGGCCACGGCGCTGGGCACGTTCCCCATACTGCTCCACGCTTCCGAGGAACAGAAGAAAAAGTACCTTCCGGGGATCGCCGCCGGCAAGACCATCGCGGCTTTCGGGCTGACCGAGGCCAACGCCGGCAGCGACGCGCTCGGCATGAGGACCACCGCCGTCCTGCAGGGAAACGAGTGGGTGATAAACGGCACCAAGCAGTGGATCACAAACGGCGAGAACGCCCAGGTCTATACGGTGTTCGCGAAGACCAATCCGGCTAAGGGGGCTCGCGGCATCTCCTGTTTCATCATAGAGAAGGGGACGCCCGGCTTCACATTCGGCAAGCACGAGGACAAGATGGGTATCCGCGCGTCCAGCACCACTGAACTCGTCTTCCAAGACTGCCGCATTCCCAAAGAGTCAATCATCGCCAAAGAGGGTATGGGTTCCATCGTGGCCATCCACACTTTGAACAATTCGCGCCCCGGCGTGGGTTCGCAGGCATTGGGCATTGCGGCGGGCGCATTGGAGGACGCGGTGAAGTATTCGCGCGAGCGCGTTCAGTTCGGCGCCGCCATATCGTCGTTCCAGGCGGTTCAGCACATGCTCGCCGACATGGCGACGGAGGTCGAGGCCGCCCGCGCGTTATTATACGCCACGGCGCGGATGATCGACGCCGGGGCTAAGAGCTTCGCCAAGGAGTCGGCCATGAGCAAGCTCTTCTGCTCCGACGTGGCTATGCGCGTGACGGTCGACGCGTTGCAGGTCATGGGCGGCTACGGTTACATGAGGGAGTACCCGATGGAGAAGCGTATGCGCGACGCTAAGATCACGCAGATATACGAGGGTACGAATCAGATCCAGAGGAACGAGATCGCGTTGCAGCTGATCAAAGAAGCCGTTGGGTGAGATGAGGGATTGCGACGCGGTGATCATAGGCGCCGGGCCGGCCGGGCTGTGCGCCGGTTTGCACCTGACTTCCATATCGTCCTCCCTCTCGGTGCTGCTCATAGACAAAGCCGTTCCGTGGGAGAGGCCGATCCCCTGCGCCGAGGGCGTGGGGCGGCTCGGTCTTGAGGAGGCGATAGAGGTTGACCCGGCGTGGATACGCTTGGTCGTCAGCCGGGCGAACTTCTACGCTCCCGACGGCGGCTGCGTCTCCTATACCGACGCCAACAAGGGGTTTATAATAGACCGCGCGAGGATGCAGAGCGATTTGGCGGAGAAGCTGCGGAAGCGCGGGGTTGGGATTACTCTCGGGGTCAAGGCCGTGGATGTATCGCGGGTCGATAAAAACGGAAGGCGCGTCGTTTCGCTTGCCGGGGGAGAGTTCGTATCGGCGCGCGTGGTCATAGACGCCTCCGGCCCCGTGGCGCTCCTAGGCCGCGGTGAGAATATCTGTTGGAAGCCATACGACCTGGAACCGGCCTATTTTGTGGTGGCGGACAACGTTCACGCCGCGGACGACGCCGTGCATATTTACGTTGGCCGCAAGGTCGCCCCCGGCGGTTACGCGTGGGTCTTCCCGCGCGGCGGCGGCGCGGCGAATATAGGCGTGGTCGTCGGCAGGAATCAGATAAAAGGTATAAATATAAAGAGGCTTCTAGGCGATTTTTTGGCTAAAAATTTTCCGAAAGCCGACGTCAAGACATATTTTGCCGGATGCATCCCCTGCGGCTACCGTAGGGGCAATATGGCGTTACCCGGCCTGATAAAGTGCGGAGACGCGGCAAACGCGACAAACCCGATCTCCCGGGCCGGAATAGCGGAAGCCCTGATGTCAGGCGGTTTGGCCGGCAGCGCGGCCTTTGATATGCTGGGCGCGGAGAACGGTAAACAGGTCAAAAAAATATGTTCCGATTACGAGAAAGCCTGGCTTGAGAGACGCGGGGCGAGGCATTTAAAATTAGCCAAAGCCAAAGACTCCTTAGCCAAAGTGCCGGACGAGGATTACAACATAGCGGCAAAGACGTTAAGCGGCCTTTCGTCAGATAAGGTATCAATGACGAAGATTTTCAGTTTAAGCCTGAGCAGGTTTCCAAGGATTGTTTGGGCGATGAGGCATTTGATGTAGGCTGTCCTGCGTCAGTTCCCTTCGGCTTCGCGGTTATTGAGCGGAGCCGAAATACAGGGGGCTTTCGGGTTGCAAGGTGGCTTATCGCCCCTTCAATCTCATAATTATCCGAGGGGATGAACACTCCCTCCGTAGTAACCGAAAGGTCGCTGAGCGGAGTCGAAGCGGCCCGGCGCATGATTGAGCGAATGTTTTGATTTTAAAGATTTTGATTTAAAGCCTTTGATTTTTATTATTTTCATAGGTTGCTATAGATTTATAGAAATAGTTATAACATAATTACCAGTTATCAGGAGACCCGTAAATTTATGGATAACGACCCGTTATTGGAATTGACCGACCAAAACTTCGCCGAATCCGTCCTGGCGAACCCTCAACCCGTGGTGGTCGACTTCTGGGCGCCGTGGTGCGGCCCGTGCAAGATGCTTACCCCGATCATACACGAACTGGCCGCCGAGTACGCCGGAAGCGTTACTATCGGCAAGCTGAACATTGATAACAGTCCGGCCACCGCGGCGAAATACGGTATAGAGACCATCCCGACGCTGCTCTTCTTCAGTAACGGCGGCATTGTGGGCCGGCAGGTAGGGCTTTTGGCCAAAGCGCCGCTCAAAGCCAAAATTGACGACGCGTTTAAAGGTTGAGAGAAATAAAGGGGCGACAAGGGGTTATCGATGAAAATCTTAGCGCTTAACCCGCCTTTTTTACCCAAATACTCTCGGGAATCGCGTTCTCCAGCGGTCGCCAAGAGCGGTACGCTCTACTACCCCATGTGGCTATGCTACGCGGTCGGTTATTTGGAGAAGTCCGGCCACGAGGTTCAGTTAATCGACGCCCCGGCGTCGGGTTTGTCGGCGGCTGAGGTTATAAACGAAGTCCGCGAGTTTGAGCCGGACATGGCGATACTCGACACGTCCACGCCGTCGATATACGGCGACATCGCGATAGGCGAAGAGCTGAAACGCGTATTTCCGGACATCTTCATCGTGCTTGTCGGCGTCCATGTGTCGGCGTTGCCCGCCGAGACGCTCGCCCTCTCGCCCAAGATAGACGCGGCGGCCTTCGGTGAGTACGACGAGACGCTCGTGGAACTCGCGAAGACGCTTGATTCGGTCAATACCGGCAATTCCGCGTCCGGAGCGTCAGAAACATCCGTAGCGCCCGCCGAGGAGGCTGCGCCGGTTGACCCGATAGGCGGCGCCCTCCGCGCCGTGCGGGGGCTTGCCTACAGAGACGGCGCCGGGCAGATACACAAGAACGAGGCGCGTCCGTACATAGAGGATCTCGACGACATCCCGTTTGTCTCGGAAGTCTACCGCAAGTTTCTAGACATAACCCCCTACTTCTACGGACACAGCCGCCACCCGCTGATCGTGATAGTGACCGGCCGCGGCTGCCCGTTCCAATGCACCTACTGCGTGTTGCCGCAGACCATGCAGGGGCACAAGTACCGCAAGCGCTCAACGGAATCCATAGTGCAGGAGTTTTTGTATATAAGGGATAATTTCCCGAATGTCAAGGAGATAATGATAGAGGACGACACGCTGACCGCCGACCGCAAGCGTTGCCGCGAACTCTCCGAGGCGCTCATCGCGACAGGCGGGCATCGCATCCCTTGGTCGGCAAATTCTCGCGCCGACGTAGATTACGAAACGATGTGCCTGATGCGCAAAGCCGGTTGCCGCCTTTTCTGCGTAGGTTACGAGAGCGGCGATCAGGCCGTCCTCGACAACATAAAGAAGTCGATTACGCTGGAAAAAATCACCGCTTTCACACGCGACGCCAAGCGGGCCGGTATCTTGGTGCACGGCTGTTTTATGGTCGGAAACCGCGGCGAGACAAAGGAGACGCTCGAGACCACGCTGCGCTTCGCGAAGGAGCTGAATCCCGACACCGCGCAGTTCTACCCGATAATGGTCTATCCGGGGACCAGCGACTACGAGTATTTCGGCGAGAAAGGGTGGATAGTGTCAAGCGACTTCCGACAGTGGCTGACGGAGGACGGTCTGCACTCGTCCGTCGTGTCGAACCCCGATTTGCGTTACGAAGAGTTGGTGGCTTTCTGCGATAGGGCGCGGCGCGAATTTTATTTACGCCCGACCTATATGTTCGCGAAGCTCAAACAGATGATTACGAATCCAGGTGAGTCGAAGCGGATAGTCAAGGCGGCCCTCACGTTCTTTAGGTACTTGTTGCGACCGTCGATCAAACATAAGGGGCGTTAGTAATGCTGCGCGTAATCGAAGCCATGTTTTGGGGATCGCTCGCCGTCGTGGCCTATTCGTACCTGCTCTATCCGGCGTTGCTCACGCTTTTCGCGTGGCTCTTCAAGCGCCCCGTGCGGTGCAGCGACGACTACCTGCCCACGGTGGGGATACTTGTGCCGGCCTACAACGAGGAGAAGGTCATAGCTCGTAAAGTTGAGAATGTGCTGTCCATGGACTACCCGCCGGACAAGATATCCGTGTGGGTGGGTTCCGATTGTTCCGACGACGGGACTGACGAGATAGTGAAGTCGATGACCGACCCTCGGGTGCATTTTTGGCGCGCGCCGACGCGCGGCGGCAAGACGGGTATAATAAACGGGCTGGTGCCGCAGATGGAGGGCGAGGTAGTCCTCTTGACAGACGCGAATACGATGCACCGCAAAGATTGTTTGCGGGCTATGGTGAAGCACTTCTACGACCCGCATGTCGGCGGCGTGGCCGGGCACATAGAGCACAAGCTCACGGAGGGCAGCGAAAACGCCGAGACGGTGTACCGCAGCTTCGAGTCGCACCAAAAAGTGTTGGAGGGCCGGCTGCACAGCACGATCTCGGCGTTCGGCGGCTCATACGCGATACGCAGAAGCCTGTTTAAGCCCATACCTAAAAACGCTTACTCCAACGACGACGTGCTGATACCTATGAACATCGTTCGCCAGGGCTATAGGGTGATATACGAGATAGACGCCGTGTCGGAGGAGGACATGACGGACAAGGTAAGTTCGGAATTTCAGCGCAGGGTGCGCATAGGCGCGGGGAATTTCCAGTCGTTTCTGTGGTTGCTGGACTTCTTCAACCCGTTGCGCGGGTGGCCGTGGTTCTGCTACATTTCGCACAAGGTGACGCGTTGGTTTTCGCCGTTCTTTATTCTCTTCTGTTTTTTCGCCTGCATGGCGGCGGCGGCGCTCAGCGGTTCGCCGCTTTACAAGTTCATGCTCTCCTGCGGGGTGATATTCTCGGTATCCGGGATACTGTACCACCAGATGCCTATAAGGGTAAACCGGCATATTTTTTACTTTTTCGCTATGAATATGGCTCTGTTGCTTGGGGCTGTTAGGTTTGCGGGGGGGATCAGGTCGGCTGTTTGGAAGAGGACGGAACGAAGTTGATATGGGATTTTGTACTAGGTGTGATTTTCTGGATTACTTCGCTTCGCTCGTAATGACGGTCATTGCCTTACGGCGAGATAAACAAGTTGGCTTCGCCGAGATAAACAAGTTGCGAGGAGCGAAGCGGCGAAGCAATCCAGGTTTAGGGGATAAAAGATAATATGAAGACATTACCGATAATGACTGTTTCCGGCATTCGCGGAAAAGTTGGCGAGACGCTGGACGAGGAGTTTGTCTCACGTATAGCGTTTATTCAGACGCGTCTTGCCGGCGGAGGGAAAATTGTTATAGGCCGCGATACCAGGCCTACGGGGTCCGCCCTTATGCTGGCCGCCGCCCGCGGGATTTTCGCCGCCGGCGGGGTTCCTGTCGACATCGGTATAGCGCCCACGCCGACAACCTGCGTGGCCGTGCCGGCGCTGGGCGCCGACAGCGGGATCATAATCACCGCGAGCCACAACCCGTTGCCGTACAACGGGTACAAGATGGTTCACAAGAGCGGGCGTCTTTTCGGCGGCGAAGAGTGCGAGGCGGTTTACTCGGCGTTTAAGGAGGGCGATTATCCCAAAAGCGATGATTTTGTCAAGTACGGCGGCAAGCCGGTAGAGAGCGTCGACGCCTCGCCTGTCCACATTGACAAGATACTCGCGTGCGTGGACGCGCCGCTCATCCGGTCAAGGGACATTCGTATCGCGGTGGACTCGATAAACGGCGCCGCCGGCGCGGTGTTTCCCAAGCTGCTTTCCGCCCTGTCCGTGCGGTGGGAGGGCGTGAACAACAAGCTGGACGGCGACTTCGTCCACAATCCCGAACCGCGCCCCGAACACCTCGGCGATCTGCGCCGGTTATTGGAGAGCGGCGATTTTTGGGGCGGGTTCGTGTTCGATCCCGACGCCGACCGCCTTGCGACCATGGGAGAGGCGGGCCAAGAGGTCTCTGAGGAGATGACGCTGGCTTTGGCGTTGCAAAACATTTTGGCGAAGAAGGCCGACAACGTTGCGACGAATCTGTCAACGTCGATGGTGGTGGACGACGTGGCCGCCAAGTACGGGGTAGGTGTGGTCAGGACAAAGATAGGCGAGGCGCACGTGGTAGAGGGGTTGAGGGCCAACAGGTGCATAGCCGGCGGCGAGGGCAACGGCGGAGTGATATACCCCGCCGTCTGCATGGCCAGAGACGGACTCACCGGTCTGGCCGTTATTTTGGAGGAGATGGCGAAGACGGGAAAAAAACTATATGAGTTGGCAATGGATTGGCCGGTTTATTATATTGTTAAGGAGAAGATACCATGCGCGGATACCGATCCGGCGGTATTGATAAACAGATTGAGCGAGGTATTCGCGAATGAAAAGAGGGATATGACGGACGGTCTTAAAATAATTCGCGATTACGGCTGGGTGCATTTGCGGGCATCGAATACTGAACCTATAATACGGTGTTACGCTGAAGCTAGGAGTAGTGAACAAGCAAAAGAATTGGCGGATATGATGATAACCGTCGCCGGAAAGTTTTTTTACTAGTGTCCGTACCAAGCGTCTATAGGGGCGGAATCACGTTACCACGTGGCAAGGATCTTCCACTTGGTGTGTTCATGTTCCCAAAAGATTTTAAAGATTTTGACTTTAAAGGCTTTATACATATTGGGAGAATAATAAGATGAATACCGTTAATACCGTCAAAACATTGTTATTGCTGGCGCTCTTTCAAATCCTGCTGCTGCCGATCCCGATATTTTCCAACCCCGTGACGGCCACCAGCAGTTTCGTTCATTTCGGCAAACCCACCAAAGAGGTGCTTGCCAAGGCCCGCGCCGCCGCCGCCGCCGATTTTCGACCGGCGCTCCATCTGTGGTTAAAGGAGAACATGCGCATAGACGTGGATACCGCGAGCAGCATAAAGAGATTCGCGTTCGGCAAGTTGGCCGCGCGCTGCCTTGGGTTTGCGGATGAGGAGAGCGTGGTCAAAGGGCGCGTGTGGACTCTGTCGCTTATCGTTTCCGACGAGGATGTTCGCGACGCGCTGGATTCCCACAATTCGTACTACGATGCTTTGGCTGTTAAGAATTTTCAGGACGCCCGCGGCAGCGATTTGAACGCGGCGCTTCCCGGGGCGATAGGGGCGCTCTGCGCGGCGATGGCGAAGATCATGCCCGGCGGCGAAGGCGGCGGCGTAAAAGTGGACGACATCCGCGCCAACGTGCAGATACTCTTCGACAAGATGGCGGTGAAGTCGGCGACGACGGTTGTGGACGGTCGGCCGGGGTCGCTGCCGCAACGGTCGCCGGACGCGGTTTTTTCCATAGACGGGAACCCCCTAACCGATTTCCGCCTCACGGCGACGGTGCAGGGCGGGCGCGTGCTTACGCAGCTTGAAACGGACGAACACGGGGCGGTGCCGCTCAAGAAGTACAAGGTGCCCTTCGTCCACAACGGAAGCATGCTGAACGTGACCCCCGACGCGCGCCGCTACATAGACGCGGACGAGTTCATCAGGTACAAGGATTTGGGGATTCGCTTTACCAAGGGGCAGGATCTCTCATACATATACAAGGTGCCCGCTCTGACATATACCTTGGATTACAAGGCGAATTCTCTGAGCAAGTCCATAGCCATCCCGCCCGACTTCCTCGCCGACGCGCACGTGCGCAAGTACCTTAAGGAGTTCTGCGGCTTGGTTCCGGCGTCGCGCGGCGCTGCCGACCTGAATGTCAAGATTATGGTGGAGTTTTCCCAGAACGTCCACAACGACACGGAGGAGGACGGTTACGAGATGAGGGCGGTGGCGGAGTTTAGGGGCGCCGGGGTGGAGAGGAGCGGGAGGACGCAGTTCGAGAAGCGTGTGGGTTTTGGACTCAGCCTGCCCGCCGGGGAGTACTTTTGGGAGGCGTCCGGGGCGCTTAGGAAGCTGATCGGCGACGCGTTGAGTCAGGACCGTTAGCGTGTCCGCGCAAAAAATAAAATGATTACGTTGCTAATACTTTTGGCGCTCTGCGTCTGCGGCTCCGCGTTCTTCTCCGGTTCCGAGACCGGCTTCGTCTCCTGGAATCCGCTCAAGGTCTCTCATGCCGCGGCGCAGGGGAGTTTTGCCGCTCGTTTGGGGACGCGGCTTATAAAGGGGCGTGGGCGGCTGCTGGCGGTCGTCCTGATAGGCAACAACATTTGCAACGTGGGGGCGGCGCTCATATTCGCCAGGCTCTTTGAGCTGATTGACGCGTCCGTATCGCTCGACCTATCTCTTATACCTTCGCCGGAATCGTGGTTTCTCACGCCCGTGGTGCTGATATTGGGCGAGGTGATCCCCAAGTTTCTGTACCGGAAGTACGCCTTTTCCATGACGTTGAAATCCGTTCCGGCGCTGGCTTTCTTCTTCTACCTCGCCTATCCATTATTTTGGATTTTCGGCGCGTTCGGGAAGATATTCGGTATCGCCGGAAGCCCCCGAAACGCCGATGTGCGCGAGGAGATACTGCTTGTGGCCGTTGAGGGCGCCAGGCGCGGAAATATTTTCGAGTGCGCCGATCTGGTGATGAAGAATACGCTTGGGATGAAGGGGAACAGCGTGGGGACGTTTGCCGTGGGCATCGGCGAGTGGAAAACGCGCCGCGCGGTCTATAAGCGCTCGCAGCTGCTCTCCGAGTTCAACGGGGACGGGGACGGCGGGCATAGCGCCGACGAAGTCATAGTTTTTGAGGATGATTTTTCGGCGCCTGTCGGCTACGTTTCGCTCTTGGACGCGGCGGCGCGGCACGGCGACGATTTGGCGACGTTCGGGGCGCTTATGAAACCCCTGCCGCACCTCCGGACGGGCATGGAAGCGCTCTCGTGTTTGCGGCGGATGTCCCAAGATTCTCCACGCTACCACTTGGTTTTGAGCGGGAACAACGCGACGGCCATACTCGACAAAATGGCTCTGTTTGAAGCCGCGTTCGCGAGGGGCTGAAGGCCGGTTGTAAATTTTTGTAAAAAATTTGACTTATGTACATGCAATATATTATTATTATATACTATTGGGATGTGGAGTTTTCGTTGGGGGACGGGACGCCGCCTGATTTCGGGGGATTTTGGATACCGCCGAGTTAATGCTTCTTGACGTCGGTTTATGCCGGTCGGGTACCGGTTTATGCTTTATTTCCAGTTAGCGCCGACTTCTCGTCCTTGTGCGTTTTTTTAGGCAGCCGATTAAACTTTTTTCGTGTTCGGTGTTGATTTTTATATGATGTCGATGCTAAGATTAAAGTGAGGGGCTGTTTTGGGGGAAACTTTAATCGTAACAAGGCTGGTATATTATGCGCAAAAGTAACTGGAGTTTCATTTCGTCGGATCCCTGCGAGTCGGGGAATCCCAAGACGTTCAGGATACCGGGGACGGTGCTGCTGCTATTCGTAATTGCGGTATTCGCCGGTCTTTGCGGTTTCGCTCGTCTTGTGTACTTGGGTTCGAATTACGCGCTTGCCGCGCATGAAACGGCCGAGGCGCTCCGTGAGAACGGCAAGCTCAAGGTCAGGGTCGCGAGCATAGAGAGGTTCGTAAAGCAGGAAGCGGAGGTCATGAGCGGCCTCATTGCTTACGAAGACCATGCGCGAATGAAGTACGGCTTGGAAGCCATCAGCGACGACGTCCGCAAGGCCGGGGTCGGCGGTGTGCCCACGCACGACGATATCCTCTACGCCTCCATGTACGACCCGTTGATGGTGAAGGCGGAGTCGCTGCGTCTGCAGGCCCTATCGCTCTACTATCAGGCCGAGCTTCAGGAGTCCACGTTCTCGGAGGTATCAAAATGCGTTGAGAAGACGCAGGGGATATGGGACAAGCGCCCGTCAACGTGGCCGGTGGGCGGCGGCCGCATAACGTCCCCGTTCGGCTACCGCAACCACCCGGTATTGGGGATGGTGCTGCTGCACGAGGGTCTTGATATCGCCAACAATGTGTGGACGCCGATCTATGCCCCGGCCGACGGAAGAGTCGAAGAATCGTCGTTCGGACCGTTTTTCGGAAACGTGGTGAAGATTGAGCATGACAGCGAGTACACCACGGTGTACGGCCACATGCAGAAATCCGCCGTCATAAAAGGCCAGTTCGTTAAGAGGGGAGACCTGATCGGCTACGTCGGCACAACCGGAAGAAGCACCGGCCCGCACCTCCACTACGAGGTTCACAAAAACGGCAAACCGGTTGACCCCATGGGCTATATCGTAGCCGTGGATCAGACAGTTGATTAAGATTAAAGGGTTATGAAAGATTAATAGGATTAAAAACTTAGACGGATAGGGGCGGGCTTCGGACCCGCCCTTTTTTATGTTACAGTTGCTTGAACTTCTCTTTAACGCTGAACAGCTGTGATACGCGAACCGCCATTTTGTCGCCTACCACCGTGATCTCGCCCTTGGCCAGCATCTTTTTGCTGATAAATACGTCCACCGTCTCGCCGGCCATGCTGTTTAGCTTCACTACCTGCCCCTTTTTCATTTTCAGCAACTCGCGCACGGTCATCTTGGTCTGCCCGAGCTGGACGGTTATTGGGATATTCACGTCGAGGAGCATGTTTATTGTGTTTGGTTGCGTCGCCATTGTGAAGCCTTATTTTTTTTAGTTAAACTCAGGTAACCGGACAATAACAAATATAGGTCATCCGCATCAAATAAGCAAGCGAAAAATTATAATTTTTTACGATAGCGGTCGTACATATAGTATATTTAGTTTAACCATTAAAAATATATATAACGTGGCGATAATGCAAGAAAAATGAAAAATTCTTGCCCAAATAGTAATAAGGATCAATTTGTATGGAGCAACCGAGGGGCGTAATAGTCAAGCATTCTGCCGATCGGATGAAGGCCTATGTCTCGTTGTCCAACGATTTCGGGCCGGTTACGCTGGGCGCGGTGCTTACGGAGTTGCTCAATAAGGGCGTGGTGCACGGGATAGACAACGAGGCTATCCGTGGGGTCATCGGGGAGTCGAATTTTAACACGTTCGTGGAAGTGGCCAACGGTACCGACCCCAAACCCGGCGTTGACGGCAAGGTGGAGATGCTCGTTTCCCTCGGGAACGGCGCCGGCGAGGACGGTGACGATGAATATGGGTCGGGCGGCGGCGACGCGCCCGATAGGTTGGTGTTCGTCGAGTCCGGCGATACGTTGGCGCGTCATGTTAAGCCGGTGCCGGGGACTGACGGCATGGATGTTTTCGGCAACACCGTCGCCGCGCCTGAGCCTAAGGATGTGGATCTGATAGCCGGCGACGGCGTTGTGAAGATGAGTTCGAGCAGCAACCCGGACATACTGGTGTCGACGTGCGACGGCGTGTTGCGGCGCCGGCCGGACGGCAGGATAGATGTGCGCCCGTACAAGGAGATCTCCGGCGATGTTGACAAGGCCGCGGGGCGGTTGTCGTTTACGGGTGATATGAAGATTGCCGGGAGCATCCGATCCGGCGTCACCGTCGTGGTTACCGGGTCGCTTACGGTCGGCGGCGGCATAGACGCCGCGTCAGTGCGGTGCGGCGGCGACCTCACCGTCGGGGCTTCGGTTCGCGGCGTCGGCGGCGCGGCGGTGGTTGAGTGCGGCGGAAGCGTGGAGGCCGCAGGCATTGAAAACGCCAAATTTTTGGTCGGCGGCGCGGTAACGTTGACCGGTGACATCATAAATTCGGAGATCAACGCCAAAGGGCGTGTGAAGGCCGGCGTCATAGCCGGAGGAAAGGTGGCCGCGGCCGGCGGCGTGTCCGCCGATAGGATCGGCTACGACACCAATAACGTGCAGCAGACCGTAATCGACGTCGGGGGCATTCACCGCTTGACCGGCGAGCGCGGTGTTATGATGGACAGCATGGTGGCGCAGCGCCTCCTCCTGGAGGGGTGCGAATCCGAGTTGTTCAGCTTCGTGCGCGACAACATGGACGCCGACGGCAAGATCCCGCGCGACAGGCTCCACAGCCTCGAATGGTACGAGAAGAATTTGATGGAGTCGGTCGGCCGGTACCGGGAGTTTGAGAAGAGTTTGAAAGAGTTTGACGAGGTGCTGGAAAAAATGTCCGGATGCAATATATCGGCTAAGGAGGTGTACCCGAACGTGGTCATTAAATTGGGTTTCGCCGATAGGCAGGTAAAGGACGTTATGAGGAATGTTTTACTGAAACCGTCAGGAGTGATGCATTAAAAATGAGAATCCGCAGATGCCATGTAATCTTTGCCGCTGTTTGCGTCGCGTTCGCCTGCGCCGCCGCTCTCGGCGCCGACGACTCGGGCGAGTACATCCACTACCGCCTCGCCATGCAGTACAAGAACGAGAAAAAGGTCGACTTGGCCATAGAGGAGTTCAGAAAGGTGTTGGCCGCCTACCCCGACCACTACAACTCGTACATGCAGCTGGCGGACATCTACACGAAGCAGGGCAACCACAAGCTCGCGATCTACAATCTGCAAAGGGCGCTTGTCTACAATCCGGGTTGGGGCAAGGCGCAGCTCATGCTCGCCGAGTCTTTCGCCGCCGACGGTCAGTTCGACAGGGCTGTGCGCGAGTATCAGCACTGCCAAAGCAACAGCGATCCGGCGGTCAGAGACAGCCTGCAAAATATCATAAACGGGCTGATCAGCAGGATGAAGGGCGCGCCGCCGTCCGCGCCCGGGCGTCAGGGCGATCGCGCCGCGTCGGCGTCCGCAAGGGGGCAAACGTCGGCCGCCGCGCAAGGAGCGCAACCCGTCAAGCTCGATCCGAGGGCGGAGGAGGCCATGAAAAATGTCATATCGCTCTACGGTCAGGGTAAATACGACGAGATGCTCGTAGCCGTAAGAGAGGTATTGGCCATACAGCCCAACCATCCCGGCGCCTACTACTACGGGGGCCTGGGCCGCTTGAAAAAGGGAGAGCTGGATAAGGCCAAGATAAACTTCTACAAGGCGATTTCGCACCCCGTATACGGCGGGGCGGCATACTACCAACTCGGCGTGATTCTTGGGCAAGAGGGCAATAAAAGCGAGGCTGTTAAGTACCTGAGAGCGGCCCTGGCCACCAAGTCGACGGATTTCGACAGAAACGATGCGGCGAGGCTCATAGAACTCTACAGCGGTCAAAAGGTACCGGCGAACATGATCGAGGTACAGCAGCAAGCCCAAGCGTCCGACGCCGCCGCCAAGCCTGATAGCGTCGAGACCCATCAAGTTGCGCCCGAAAAGTACGCCCCCATCGAGATCCGCATAGACTCCATGCTATCAATGATGACAGTAGACACCCTCACGGACGCCGGACAAAAACTGCTGAAAGCGATCCGCGCCTTCACCGCCGGACGCTATGACGACGCGATACGCGAGTTCAAAAGCGTGCTGGCCGAAAACCCAAGCGGCCCTGTGGCGGCGCAGTGCCTCTACAACGCCGGTATCTGCTACTACCGCCTGCGCCTCTATAAGGATGCCGAGAACCAGTTCCAGCTCTTCTTAGACCGCTTCTCAAGCCACAAATTCGCGCCGCGGGCCGCTTTCTTCAAGGCGTGCACATTCCAAGAAAGGAGCGACTACGCCGTCTCCGAAAAGCTCTTCCGCAAGTTCATACAAGACAACCGCACCCACGAGTGGGTAGGCAGGGCATACGAGCGCCTTGGCGACAGCTACGCCGACCTGGAGCAGCACAAGAAAGCGATAGACGCCTACACGCAAGCGCTGGCCGGCAACACGCCCACGCCCACTGACAAGGTGATAATCAACTACAAATTGGGCACCTCCTGCCTTATGCTCGGCGACAACAACCGCGCCATAAACTACTTTACCGCGGCCGTTGAAATCGGCGAGAAGAACGACGTCTACGTGCGCGTCCCCGACAGCTACTACAAAATCGCCGACCTGAACTTCAAACAAAAGGACTTTTCCGCCGCGCTGGACTACTACAAAAAGGTCACAAGAAAATACCCCGCGTTCCAAGAAACCCCTTGGGGCCTCTTCCAAATAGCAGGCATACAACGCAATATGAAACTCTACCGCGAAGCCGTGGAAACCTACAAAGATTTGATTCAGAAATACCCAGACGATTACTGGGCAAAACAAGCCCAGTGGAAGCTGGAAGACACTGTGTGGGAGCACGAGTATCGTCAGGGGGCGGCGGCGAAGAAAGAGTAGGTGTACGGTTGATCCGGCGGCGCGGTTTGCGTTAACCTGCGGAGTCGAAAAATTAACTTTCCCTCGGCCCGCAAAGTATTTTATATCCCAAGGAGGGGATGATGAAAAAGCTACCGGTAGGGAAGCAGGTTTTCGAGAAATTAATCAGCGGCGGCTACCAGTACGTCGACAAGACGCGCTATATTTACGATCTTATTGACAGCGGCATTGACCAATTCTTTCTGTCCCGCCCCCGTCGTTTCGGCAAGACGCTCATGTGCTGGACGCTCGACGCGCTGTTCAGTGGGAAGCGGGAGTTATTTGAGGGGTTGGCTATTTCCAAGACCGATTGGGAGTGGGAGAGTTATCCTATACTTCATTTGGATATGAGTTTAGTGAGTACGTCCGCCGGTATGGACGGCGTCATGGAGTCGCTCCGCGAGCGCATGAAGGTTATTGCGCGTATGCACGGAGTAGATGTTTGCGATCTTACCGTACCGGGGGTGATGCTGGGGCGGATAATAACGGAGACCTCGGAAAGGCACGGCAAGCCTGTGGTCGTCATTGTGGATGAGTACGACAAGCCGTTCCTTGATTTCTACTCCAAGCCGCCCATAGCGCGGGAAGTGCGCGAGATATTGAGGGATTGCTACATTAACTTCAAAGCCGGCGAACAGTACATACGGTTTCTGTTTATGACCGGAATTTCAAAGTTTGCCAGAATGGGCGTCTTCTCGACGCTTAACCAACTGACCGACATCTCGCTCAAGGAAGAGTTCGGGGTGTCGCTGGGGTACACAGAGGAGGAATTGGTTGAGAATTTCGGTGAGCATCTTGAGTTTGGGGCAAAGAAACTAGACTGCGCTGTTAACGAATTGGTTGATAAGATGAGGCATTACTACAACGGTTTTTGCTTCGACGGGGTACAAAAAGTGTACAACCCCTTCTCTACGCTTAATTTTTTGACGGATTTTAAGTTTGTAAATCACTGGATGGAGAGCGCGAACCCCAAGATAATCGCCGACTATATGAAAGACAGAAACCTCACGGTTGAGCAGTTTAGGGGGATGCAGGTCTCAAAAGATTTCGCGAAAAATCCCGGCGAAATAGAGACCGCGCCGCCGGAGAGTTTTCTGTATCAATCCGGTTATTTGACGCTTAGGGAGGGGGTCTCCGACGATTTTTCGCTGGATTATCCCAACGTCGAGGTGCTCAATTCCATGTCGAAGTTGGTCTACGCAAATATTATGCGCTGCAGAGACGACGGCGGCGATTTGGATATAAGCGCCCCGTTTATGAAGGCGCTGATAGACGTGAACTGCGACCTGATGATAGAAATGCTGAACCACCTCTTGGCAAGCATTCCCTACGACGACTACGCCAAATCGGCGCAACTGGCGATAAAGTTATCCGGCATCCCAACGCAAGAGTGGCTCTACCGCTCCAACATCCTTGCCTTCCTGCGCGGTTGCGGGGTGTTGGTGGTAGGCGAGATGCACACAAGCAAAGGACGCTCCGACCTCCTAGTCTGCCACCGGGGCGCGGCGTGGGTGATCGAGATTAAGGTCGCCTACAACGACGACGGAAAGGTTTTAGCAAAAGAGGCGTTGGAGCAGATAAACGCCAGACAGTACGCCGACCCGTTCAAGACGGCCAAAAAGGTGGGGATAGCCATAGACGACAAGGCCAGGCGGATCAACGATTGGGTCGCGGGGTAGTTTCATCTCCATAATAATTGACACCGTCTCCGGCATGTTTTATATTTTCAATAGGCATCAATAAGTACCGAACCAGTACCCAATAATGACCGGACGGCCAAATTGAACAATTCGCCGCAAATGATGATAGGGGAGTTGCGCGCCTCTTTTGAGCGCCAGTTGGCCGTGTACCGGGAGCTTAGGGACGCCGTCCGTTCCAATATGAGCAAGCTGATCTTGGCCCGCGGCGATCCGGGCGTGCTCATGGTCGGCGTTGAAAAAAAGGTGAAGCTCATAGCCCGGATCAACGCGGAGCGGGAGTCCGTGGCCGAGCACATAGAGTTTTGGCAGAACTACCGCCAGAACCTATCGCCCAACGACAGAGACGCGGCGGCGTTAAATGATATATTGAATAAGACGGAGGCTGTCATAAAAGAGTTCCTGACGGAGGAAGAGAAGCTCAAGCTGTATGTGGAGAAGATGTATAACAAGGCTAGCTCGTAGGGGATATATATGTCAACAACAGCGACAGAACCGACCGCGCCGGCCCAGCCCGACGGCTACATCTCCGTCGAAACGTTCAACGCGCTCAAGAGCATGTTCAACGACTTCTTGGAGAGGTCGAGTCAGCTTGAAAGCGCTTACGCGTCGTTGCAGGAGGAGATCAAGAAGGTCAACCTTGAGCTTGAGCGTAAGAACGCCGAGCTTCGCAGCAGTCTGGCTAGGCGCGAGGCATTGGAGCGGGAGGTGCAGCAGGCAAAGACTATGGCGGCTTTGGGCGAGATGTCGGCCACCGTCGCCCACGAGATACGGAACCCGCTTGGCGCTATGGGCATGTGGGCCGGTCTGCTCGAAAGGGACATGGACCCGGAGGATCCAAAGCGCAAGACGCTGGGCAAGATAACCGACGGTTTGTCGAAGCTCAACAAGATCGTCACCAACCTATTGGTTTACACGCGCCCTATGACGGCGGAGTTCAGGACGGTGCGCCTCGACGCGTTGCTGGAAGAGATAGTGGATTTTACGGAGGTGGAGATAGGCCGTCTGGGGCGGGAGATCGCCGTCGAAAAGAAATTCGAATGTCAAGAAGGCATTTATGTAAAAGCCGATCCGGAGAAAATCAACCAGGCGGTGATAAACCTATGTCTCAACGCGGTGCAAGCTATGGAGGACGGCGGGTTGCTCTGTGTCCGTTTATCGACGGACGGCGAGTACGCTCAGTTCTCCATAGTCGACACGGGATGCGGGATCGGCACCGAGAACATCACAAAGATATTTGACCCGTTCTTCACAACAAAAGAGGACGGAACGGGGCTGGGCCTCGCAATTGTCAAGAAGATAATAGAGTCCCACATGGGAACGATAGAAATAGCAAGCGAACGCGGCGTGGGAACGTCCGTCAAATGTTGTTTACCGTTGGCCCGGTCTGATTAATGTTGTTATGTTGATTTTTATTATTTGAATTTAAAGATAAGGACAGTTATTATGGAAAAAGGAAACATCCTGGTAGTAGACGACAAAGACTTCATGCGAGAGTCCATCTCCGAAGTCCTAAGCCGCAAAGGCTACGACGTTAAAACCGCCTCCGGCGGCGCCGAGGCCATGGAAATGTTTATGCGCGAACTCTTCGACCTCGTCATATCCGACTACAAGATGCCGCAGATGAACGGCGTGGAACTTTTGCAGAGCGTCAAAGCCGTCAACCCCGACGTGCCGTTCCTGATATTCACGGGCTTCGGCGACATCAAGACCGCCGTTGAGGCTATGGAGAAGGGCGCGTTCACCTTCTTGGAGAAAGACGACACCCTCCTGCAGAAGATCGAGCTGATGGTGGACAGGGCGCTTCAGCATCATTCGCTCATTACGGAGAACAAGGCGCTCAACACCGAGAACAAGACGCTCAAAAACGAGTTGCGCGACAGGTGGAACTACGTTGGCTGCGCCCCAAAGCTCATGGAGATACGCAAGTTCACCGAAAGCGTGGCCGGCAGCCGCTCCACGGTGCTCATCACCGGCGAGTCGGGGACGGGCAAAGAGCTGATAGCCCGCTGGATCCACTACCACAGCCCGAGGCAGATAGGCCCGTTCGTCAAGATAAACTGCGCGGCGCTGCCGGAGAACCTCATAGAGTCGGAGCTTTTCGGCCACGAGAAGGGCGCTTTCACCGGGGCGATAAGGGACAAGGTCGGCAAGTTCGAGGCGGCGAACAACGGGACGCTTCTCTTAGACGAAATCAGCGAAATGCCCATGAGCGCGCAGGCGAAGCTGCTTAGGGCTATCCAAGAGAAGGAGATACAGAAGGTGGGCGGCGACGATCCGCTGAAGGTCGACGTCAGGATATTGGCCACGTCGAACCGCGACCTTCTTGCGGAGATGGACAAGGGGAATTTCCGCGAAGACCTCTACTACCGCCTCAACATCTTCCACGTGGAGCTTCCGCCGCTGCGCGAGAGAAAAGAGGACATCGTCGCGTTGGCCGAGCACTTCATAGGCAAGTTTAACGAGGAAAACGACTTCCGCGTGACAGGTTTGGAAGAGGGTTGCGGGAAACTTTTATGCTCATATAGCTGGCCCGGCAATATCCGTGAGTTGGAGAACAAGGTGGAGCGTGCCGTGGTGCTGACGCGCACCGGGCTCATAAAGCCGACGGCGTTCGACCTCACGGCCGGCCCCGCGCGCGCAAAGCGGTCTAGCGGCGGGCTTGAGGCCGGTATGACCATTGCCGAAGCGGAAAAAGAGCTTATAATAAAGACGTTGGAACATTGCGGCCAGAATAGAACCAAGGCGGCGGAGATGCTTGAAATATCGGTGCGGACGCTGAGGAATAAACTGAACGAGTACGCGCTTGGGGCCGATGAGGGGGAGGAAAACTGAGTTTGATTATTCTCTCCTGAGATCGTCCACCGTCGGCAGAGAGTCGATCCCCCAGCCCTTGATCCCCTTGAACAGCGCGACCGAGTTAGCCAGCTCCGCCGCCGCGAAGGGGTCGTAGCCGTTTGCTATGCAGTTGAGGAAGGCGCCGTTGAACGCGCTGCCTACGAGCGCGGGCGTTTTGAACGGGCAGATGTCGCTGTCGTCCGGTTGCGGGAAAGTTTTTATGCTCTTTTCGGTACCCACCATGCACCCGTCGGCGCCCATCTTGACCACCACCGTGCCCACGTTCCTATTCAACAGAAAGCCTATCACGTCTAACGGACGCTCGTAACCGAACAGCGCTTTGCACTCCTCCGGCCACGATACGAAGAAAACGTCCACCAGCGACAGCACCTTCCACAAACCTTCGCGGACGTCGTCGAGCGACCAGCGCGCCAACCGCAGGTTGGGGTCGTAAGCGACCATTACCTTATTGGTGTGCGCGAATAAAAAGGCGTTGAAGATGGTGCGCTGCGTTTGTGGCGAGACCGATTGCAGCTCGCTCGACGCGTAGACTATCTTGCTGTTCTCCAGGTATTCGGGGGTCACGAGCGTCGGTATGATGTGCTTGCTCGCCGTGCCGGGGTGATGGATCAGGTACTCGCGGTATTCCGGATACTTCGTGCTTGTGATGTATAGCCCGTTGTAAGACTGCTGGCACGAGGTTACCAAACTGATGTCGATCTTTTGCGCTGTAAGCCGCTCGCGTATGAAGCTGTGAAACTGGTCGTGCGCGATGGCTGATATCAGCCGCACCTTGGAACCTAACCGCGCCGCGGTGGCGGCGACTACTATGTCCGCCCCGCCGACGTCCATCTTGAACGGGCCGGAGTTCACGACATCCCCGTCGCACGTAAACTCCACCATACTCTCGCCTATGACCAATAGGTCGTACTCTTTATTATGTACGGGTATCATTATTTTTCCGATCATTGAAAATAAAAACCGACGTCCCCTAAAAATACAAAATGGAACTTAGGTTTGGCAAATATTTTGGCAAATATTATCTTTAAATAGTTAATCACTAAAGATAGAAAGATACGGAAATAGTATGATAGAAAGAAATGATCCATGTTGGTGCGGAAGCGGGAAGAAATACAAGAAATGCCACCTCGCGAGCGATGAAGAGAAGCGCGCTCCGCCTCCGAAAGGCGCTCCGGCGCGCGCCGCCGTGAAAGGTAAAAGCACTGCGCCGCAAAAGGGGCGGCCTAAGACCCCGGCTCAGATCGACGGGATGCGCCGCGGCGGCGCGTTCAACGGGCAGCTTATGGACTATATCCGCCCGTTCGTGAAAGCGGGCGCCGTCACGGATGAACTCAATACGTTGATTCACAATTACACCGTCGAAAACGGCCACATCCCCGCATGTCTCGGCTACAGGGGGCATAGGTGCGCTTTCCCTAAATCATGCTGTATCTCACGTAACAACGTGGTATGTCACGGCATCCCGTCCGCGGATGAACGCGTATTGGGGGGGGATATCGTCAATATTGACCTCACCACGATTGTCGACGGTTTCCACGGCGATTCCTCCGAGACCTTTATGATAGGGTCGGTTAGCAAAGAGGCGCGGCATCTCGTGGGCGTTGCGGCGAAGGCGCTCATAATCGGCATAGACGCGGTGAAGCCGGGCGCCGACCTGCGCGCCATCGGCGACGCCATAGAGCCGTTTGTCAAATCCCAAGGCTGCTCTGTGGTCCAGCAGTATACCGGCCACGGGATCGGCGAGAAGTTTCACGAGTTCTTCTCCGTCTACCATCACATAGAACCGCGCGGCGATGATATAATCATGCTGCCGGGAATGACCTTCACCATAGAACCCATGATAAATCTCGGCGGCTATGAGGTGACCACCGATCGGAAGGACGGGTGGACGGTGAGGACACAGGACGGGTCGCTCTCCGCTCAGTTCGAACACACTCTCTTGGTAACCGACAGCGGCGCCGAGGTGCTCACCCTCACGCCGTCGCAGAGGGCGGCCGGGGTCAGGCTCATAGTCGACGGGGAGGCGTACCGGTGACCGGGCAGCCGCTGTTCCGCAAAGAGCTGAAGGATGTCCGCACGGTCGTTGTCAAAACCGGCAGCCGCATTCTCACCGCCGCCGGTCACGAGAAGCGCGTCGAACAGCTTGCCGCCGACCTCTCCGCGCTGCGCAAATCCGGCGTACGTGTCGTGCTCGTCTCCTCAGGCGCCATCGCCCACGGCATGAAAGCGCTGGGTCTCGACAAACGTCCGGCGGAAATCCCCATGCAGCAGGCCTGCGCCGGTATAGGGCAGAACAGGCTCATGGCTATTTATCAAGAGTGCTTCGCCAAACACGATACGCTGATAGGTCAAGTCCTGCTTACGTGGGATGATTTGCGCAACAAAAAGCGTTACCTAAATTTGCGCAACACCTTATTCAAATTATTTGACTGCGGGGCGATACCCATAGTCAACGAGAACGACTCCGTGAGCGTGGAGGAGATATGCTTCGGCAATAACGACACATTGGCCGCGCAAATAGCGATGTTGGTCAACGCCGACGTATTGGTCAACCTTACGGACGTGGGCGGTCTTTACGACAAGAACCCGCACACGGAGAAAGACGCGAAGCACATTCCCGTCGTGAGCGCCGTATTAGCCGGGATACATAAGATGGTCAGCGAGAAGAAGAGCGAGATCAGCGTTGGCGGCATGTCCACAAAACTGAAGGCCGCGGAGATGGTCACGCGGGCCGGCATACCGGCGCTGATAGGCGACGGCTTCAGCCAGCGCTTGCTGACGGTGCTTAAGGACGAGTCCAGAGCGACGCTCTTCTTACCGTCCGATAAAAAGATACCGTCGAGGCAGCGCTGGATAGCCTTTACCGGACAACCGGCGGGGAGCGTAACCGTAGACGCCGGGGCTTCCAAGGCGATAGCGGAGCAAGGCAAAAGCCTGCTGGCCGCCGGTATCACGGCGGTGGCCGGAAAGTTCAACGCCGGGGACATGGTAGACATTGTCAATCCGAACGGGGAAGTGATAGCCAAGGGATTGGTAAACTTCTCCGCCGACGAGGTCGAGGCGATACGCGGTTGCAAGACGGCGGAGGTAAAGAAAAAGCTCGGCGCGATACGGTTCAACGAGGTGATTTTGCGTGATAATATGGTGGTGGCGTAGGTTTTTCGCTTTTGTCAAAAATCGTATCCCGCCGAGAAATAGAACACGTGTTCCGGGATTGCCGCCGGATCGTACTTGTATTGTATCAGCCTCCCGTACGACAGTCGTATCGGGCCGAATATCGTGTTGTAGGCCGCTCCCACGCCGGCGCCCAGCGGGCTTTTGGGCGAGAAGCCGTCGTCTTCCTCCGGCCGCCTGACGAACTCCTCGTAGGCCCACAGCCGCGCCCAGTCCAGCGCCGCCGACAGGTAGAGATTTTTGCGTACTTTCAGCCTATACTCCAAATGCGCCAATCCGAAGACATCGGCAGACACCATGCGCGGTTTCATTCCCATGAAGGGAATTATATTGTAGATGTCCGCATCGCGGTAGTTTTGCTCCGGTATGGCGCCGCCGAGATAAAATTTCTCGACCTCCGGCAGCGTGCTGTTCGTCCAACCGACCACCGCTTGCCCGTGCAGAGTGTGCCGCTTGCGCAATGTGACGTATCGGTTGAAGTTGCCGTCGATCTTTACGAATTCCTCGGTTGCGTCCAGACCCAAAACATTCCCCGCCATACCGGCGGTAACGATATGCCGCCAGCCGTTTGCGGTAAACGGGGCGGCGTCTCTAGTGTCCACGTTTAGCCGCAAAAGAAAGTAGGGCAGTGAGTTTCTGAAGCCGAAGCCGAGGTCTTTGTCGAAGATGCTCTGGTTGCTCTGCAGCAGCTGAAACCGTTCGAGCTTTGCTCCGGCTTCCACCGACACCGATTTTCCGATTTGGCTCCCCACGACGAACGCCACGCCGCCCTTGCCCAGCACTTCGTCGCGTATCACAATCGAGTCCGGCGGCGTAAAATCGGGTGAGACCTTCTCCCGCGGATACGCTTCGCGGTTGTACATCCGCTCGCGTCCCGTGAAAATTTGCGCGTTGTAGCTTAGCGCCCAGTTCTGAGTGAACAGGAAATTCGTCGCGAGGCCCAAGGCGTATTTCTCCTTGCGCGCCCCGTACTGCAGGTGTAGCGCCGCGGATATTCCAAGTCCGAAGAGATTTTCATAGGCCGGTTCTATGAACCCCTCGCCAAGCTGGTACTCGTCATAACGCAGTCCGCCGCGTACGCGCCAATATTTCTTTTCGTCTACGCTGATGTCAACGCCGTCGTCTATGGCGGTCTCCACTCTCACGCTCTCGAAAAGCTCCGTGGCGTAGAGCGAACGTATGGCCCTATCCACGGCGGCGCTGTCCAGCGGCCTGCCGATCTTTATGCCGCTCGCCGTGAGCATCTGGCTTGCCGAAGTCTTTTCGTTACCCGATATCCGCACGGATTTTACGGATGGGAGTATGGCGCTTCCGCCCGGAATCTGCGCCGGTTCGAGATGCGCCCGCCCGCTGTCCGCGCTGCGCGTCGATTGATCCGGCGTCCCCGTATGTTTTTTGGCGGACGTCTCTCCGAGACGCGCCGCGATCTCCGGAACAGCCTCCGCCGCCGCCGCGTAGCCCAGGGCTATAAGCGTATCTATGCGGCCGAAGTCGGTGTTGGTTATCCCGCCCAACCGCGGCGTTATAAGAATGTCAGCGCTGCGGGTGTCCCGCAGCTTGTTTTGCGCGACGCCTATGGAGACAACCTGTTCCATCAGCCGTACCGGATTGTCAAGAAGCTGTTCGCGGCCCCAAAGCGGCGAGGTCACGTCGATAGCCACGGTGAACTCCGCGCCGGCGTCTAAGGCGACCTGCACGGGGATGTTCGAGGAGAGACCGCCGTCTATGAGCATCTTGCCGTCGAGGTCAAGAGGCGAAAAGGCAAGCGGCGCGCCGCAGGAGGCCCGTATCGCCGTCGGCAGGCTTCCCTCGGAAAATACCGCCCTGTTCCCCGTCAATAGGTCGGTGGCGACCACCCGCAGGCTCACGGGCAGCTTGTTGAAGTCGTACCCGGCGGCGTGCAGCGCCGGCAGCGTCCTCGCCGTTAGCAGCTCGTAGAAAACTTGCCCGTCCGAGATGGCGTTGGGCAGCGCCGGTTTTAAGTTGCTCCCCAGCCGTATATCGAAGAGATACCCCTTTGGTGGCGACTTCTGGCTGACGAATAGCGAAGTCCGCGAATAGGCGTTAGTCGACACGCGGCTCCAATCCACCGACCGCGCTATGGTTTGTATTTGCGACGGGGTGTAGCCGCACGCGTAAAGCCCGCCGACGACGGAACCCATGCTTGTGGAGACGATGAGGTCGGGTTTGAGTCCGGCTTCTTCGAGCGCCAAAAGAGCGCCGATCTGAGCCAGACCGCGTGAGCCGCCGCCGCTTAGAATCAGAGCGAATTTGTATGTCTTGGGGTTGACGCCGGGGTTGTCGTCTATATTTGTATTAATGGTAGTATCGGCGTTAATATCAGTACTAACAAGTGTGTTAGTATATGTATTAATATCCGTATTAACAAATGTGCCGGCATTCGTATCAACACCATTAGTACCGTTATCAATACCTACATTAACGCCGGTATTGACATCCGTACCGGCATTTATACCGGCAGCCGACGGAATGGCGCAGACGACGCACCCGATCGCGAATGCCAGCCGCGAAAAAATAAAAATTTGACAACGTATGCGGCGCATAACGTATATTAATTCTCGGATGCTAAGGTATTCTTTCGGCATTACGTTCTCGTTTTACGGATGTTTTCTCTGATTTACCCCGGATAGCCCCGGGTTCTCTCGTTTTACGGATTTCTTCTCTGATTTACCCCGGCATACTCCCGGGTTCTCTCGTTTTACACGTAATAACCGACGTCAATAAGTCAACAAGCGCTCTGCGGCGCTATAATATGGAATACGGTAAATATATATGTTTTATCGTACAGAAGCATATAGTATCGCGAAAAGAAATCCGCCGCCGTTTATCCGCGGGCTGTTTACGGCGGGCGTCCGGGGGTTTATTGCTCTCGCCGCTGCGGTAATGATTCTGTCGCCCGCGGGCGTTTCGGCGCTGCCCATAGAGCTTCCGGCGGATGAGGACGACCTTGCGGAGCTGCTTTCGGCGCGGGTGATAGACACTATTCAGTACGAGCAGCTCCTGGCCTTCTACGCCCTGCCGCTCTCCGTTCCTAAGGGGGAGCTGGGCTATTTGGCGCTGCTCTTTCCCGATGTTGCGGAGATGATGCCCGCCACTTTTGAAGAGCTTTCGGAGTATCAGCCCTTTGACAATAAGCAAATCCGAAGGTTGTTCAATGACTATCCGGCGCTTGAGGGCTTCGAGCCGATACTGCGTTTCAACGACGCCGCGGCGCCCGGCGAGTCAAACGGCGAGGTCGTAGTGGGTATAAATAGATCGAGCGTTTCGGCGCTTAGAGGGCACCGGATAAGATTTCGGCGTAAGGGCGGGCTGTTGTCGGCGGATGGCGGATTGGCGCTCAGCGACAGCGCGGCGTTGTGGCAAAGCCGCCGTCTCGACGTTTCGTACGGCGGGGTGAAAGCGCATATCGGCAATTTTAAGCAGCCTGTTCCAGGGGAGCTGGCGTTTGGCCGTTTCGCGCCGCTCTCCTCCCTCATGGAGTTGACGGATGGGAATGTGAGCGATGCCGCCGCAAATTGGCTCTACGGCGGGAGCGGCGCATGGAACGGAGGCTCCGTTGACGTGAGGGAAATATGGGGCGATATAGATGCGGGCGCAAGCGCCTTTTGCCACCTGCGGCCGTCCGAGATCGGCGGGGGCGCGGGGGCGGATCTGAAAATCGGAAAGCGGACGAAAGTGTTCGCGGGGTTCACCGGTTTTGGGCTAGGTACGGCGGCGGATGCCGGAGCCGAGGGCGGTCACGGCTTTTACGTGGATAGTGAAACGGACGGCGTTGACGACGGGGTCGGTTCCGGCGGGCAAACCGTCGTCACAAACGGATACTATTATGCCCATCTGTACGCGGAGTACAAGGCAAAGAGTATTCGGGCCGCGGCGGAGACAGTCGTACCGCTCGCAAAAGAGAGCCTAGCCCCCGCCCTATCGCTTCATATGAACTACAGCGTGAAAGGGTCGTCCGCGGAATATCACGCAATACTCTATCCGAAAGATTTCGCCGCCCCGATGAGCCGTCTTAAAAAGCAGCTGCTGGCCGAGATCGGCGAAAAAGACCCGTCGTCGCCGTCGATGCAAAAACACGCCGTAAGGGCGACCGTCCCGTTTATAGCCGACGCGGTAAAACTGATACCCGAACTCGACTTCGCCTCAAGCGGCGGCGTCAAGAGAATCCACGGGCAGGCGCAGTTATTGGCGCGTGTTGGCGGCGCGGTCGTCGCCGTCAGGCACACTGCGAAAATCTTCGCGACTAGTACCGACTCGGCTTTGCACTCCTCTTACGCGTCGATAAATTACCAAACTGCCTATCCGTTAGCGGTACGCGCCTCATTCCAAAGCGCCTACGGCTACTACAAAAACCCAAGAAACACATACTCGTTAGAAACGCCGACGACGGTCATTCCGAGTACGGTCATTGCCCCGTACGTCAGGGGGAGATACGTTTTGACCAATGAATATTGGCTTGGAATAAAGAGCGAGTTTCACCTATACAAAAAAACATGGACCGGGGTAACGCTGGAAATCCCGGTCAATGTGAAAAAAGAGGAGAATGTTTATGTCAAAGTATCTTCAAGCTATTCGTTTTAGGGTTTTGGTTCTTACACTTTTCACGGTATTAATAAGTTGCACAAACCCCGTGGACAACGGTGTGACCGGAGAACGCTTTACCTTCGCCGTCGCCGATGTGGGCCAGGGCCTCGCCCAGTTCGGCGTAGTCGGCAAACGCGCCGTGGTTTGGGACGTCGGGGATCAGTACGCGGCGTGGCGCGGCGCGTACGTCGCTCTCGGCAGCCCGCGTATCGAATCAATAATTATTTCGCACACACACGCCGATCACTGCGGAGCGCTTCAATCTTTCGGCGCAAACTTCGACTGGAGCGGCGAGATTGTCGTCTCGCCCTACGAGGACACCGCCATGTTGCGAAAGTCCGCGCCGGCTTGGTCGGATCGGATCACATTTAAACACTGCGTACGCGGCGACACGCTGCGTACGCTAGGCGCCGCCGTGGCCATAATATGCGTCTGGCCGCCCGCCGGCCTCAACATAGAATCCCCGATCCCCGACGATCAGAAGAATCACTACAGCCTGGCCTTTTCGGTACGCCACGGAAGCGCCCGTTCTATAATCACATCCGACATAGACTCCGCCGCCATGGAGGAAATAGCCGTTCATAGCCGCTACGATCTGCGCGCCCAAATCCTCTCCGTCCCCCACCACGGCAGCGCCGGCTCGGTCAACCCGCTATTTTTTTCATACGTAGGCCCGGAAGTCGCGGTCATATCATGCTCAAGCAACAACAGCTACGGCCACCCGGCGCCGAAAATGATCGACGAGTTAATACATCAAGCCGGCAAAATAATGTACACCTATACCGACGGTACGGTTACATTAGTCAGCAATGGGTTTTATTGGAACTTTTGATAGGGACGCGCCTGTTCTTTTCTACAAGGAGGCAGCAATCTTTTCGTGCGCGACTTCACCCAAAATTTGCTTTTTATGGGGGCGTAATATTATATTATAAAGGTGGTGACGATAATGTTTAGTGGGCGTTTGTAGCCGTAAAATCCATAAAATTCACGTGAAAGGTGCTATTATGGAGGCAAAATCGAGTGTTTTGGAGGAAGTCAGGGAGGTGGATCCCGACATCCTAGATATTCTGAAGGGAGCAAGTCTGAACTGGCTGCTTCCGTCCGAGGCGTACCAGTTGGGGCTTATAGACGGGCGGAACCAGGTGATAGATACTACCAAGGCCAACGCGATGAAGGCGATGATACCAATTGCAGAAATGTTTTATGACCAATTGAGGAAGGTATTGCCCAATGGGGCTATCCGTCAGCACCGGATAGGGATAGACGAAAAAACAGGAGTGCCAACGTCCCTTACGGTTATTGCGGCGGCGCACGAAAAGGATTTAATGGGGATTATGCACATGGCGCGAAGCCTTGAATTGGGTTTATTTCAAGTGCACGATTTAGATTATAGTTTTTGGGTGATCACAGACAGAAGTCTTGACCAAGAGTTGATTGAATTGGATTTTCCCTATTACAAGAGCAATGTAAATGCCGACGAGTGACCAACATATTGCACAGGCTACCCACAACGAGAGTTTGTTGACTCTCTTCCGAGAACAAGCCATGTACAAAGAATATAGCGATTGGTACGTGACCATTGCGTTTTATGCGGCAATACACCACGTCGAAGCAATGTTGTATGCGCTAAAGCGCCCGATGCGTGGCACTGTTGCAAAACACAGTTCCGACCTACGAAAAGTTTTAGGGCTTCAGTCTGACCACGGAGTAAGAAGGTGGATACTAAAACTGGAATTCTGTAATCTCTACGATTCGTACATGGATTTGTATCAGTTGAGTCAAACCGCCAAATATAACTGCCACCTACCAAGTGATTCTGACTGGTCTAAAACAGTGAGCCTTCTGGAGAAGATGAAGGCCGAATGCGAGATTGTGCGTATGGGACATAAGTAATACCTTGATCCGACCGCCCCAGCTTTTTCGGGTGAATATCGCAAAAAGTTATCTTCCGCTACCCTGCCTTTTTTCATAAAAAACCGCGTTTTTGAGGCTTTTTAGGGTGTTTGGGAGCACCAAATCGACTTTTTTGATATTTTTTATTTTACTATTGACACCCCGGCCCAAATATACTATATTATTTATATTTGTTGACTCTGTTGCCCCTCATAACCGCCTATAAATACCCATTATATTAGCATTTTCAGCGTATAGCGATATTAGCTCGGCCTGCCATGCCTGCACGGTGAGTAACAAGTGAATAACAAGAGGCTGGCGTGTGAGTAACAAGTGAGTAACATCGCTGGCGGCGACAGCAGGATCGCCACCTCCAACTCCTCCTAATTCGTGGCGCGACCGCCCTGAACCACTTTCCCGCCTTTCTCCGCCCCCCCCACCCCCAAATTACGCTAATTTTGAGGGGTAAAAAGGAAAAAAAAGAAAAAAGTGAAAAAAAGAAAAAAAGTATTGATTTATACAAAAAAATATGTTATATTTATAATGTGGGGCGCAAAGTTTTTTATTATTTTTTTAGGTTATCTATAATAATAAGCGGGTCATCGTATGTTAGTTTCATTATATTTTTTATGTTCTGCGAGAGCGATATATCTCGCAATCTGTCGCCTTCGCTGTGTATGCCTGACATGACGCCGATTAACGACTCATTATCTATTTTAATCTCCTTGTTGTGATAGTTTTCATTTTGGATCTTATTCCAGATTAAAAACCTGTATTCTTTTTCGCTTGCCCAGTCAATGTCTTTAGAAAAGTAGGTCAAGTCGCTACCATTTTTAATATAATTTTGGACGAAATCAACTATGCCGCCCGTATCAGGTGTATAATATTTGTAGAACCTATCTGTGTACGAATATCTGTACTCCATGTCGAGTATAATATCCTTATATATCACTGCTTTATGGCTAATGTTATACAGATCGCGAGTCTGTTCGACAATTTGGTTTATTAGTTTGTTTTTGTCAAAAATCAAACACGCGCCTTTATGGTTATCCCCATATTGCGCCCACATTCTCGGCAAATAGTAGGGGGGTCTTTCCCAAAAATTATGTATATTGCCAGGATGTATGAGGCCATCTTCAAGGTCTATTTCGAAGCTTTCCCCATACACAAAGGCTCCGAACTTTGCGTTTTTTATTGTGCCTTCCGAAAAACAAATCACCTGAAGAATCTTATTTAGATATTCCATTAGCTGGTTACTTACGCGGTTCCGCTCTTTATCATCTGCGGATAAGTCAGGATCCATTCCACACGAACTAAACCTCTTCATCTCAATCGGGTCGTTTGACTCGGAAATTTTTCCAAACCGCAGCGCCATTGTGCTTATAATTATTTCCGCGCTTTTTTCGTTTGTGTAGTGACATAGGTATTTCATGGCCTGCCCATTGCAGATCAAATTGACAATATTCAACAATATTCACATATAGCGCTGGCCGGAAACCCACTACTGTCGGACGGCGCGCTTGCAGTAGTGACAGCTAAGACTGTTATGATAGGTGCCATTGATAGAGTCCATGTATCCCTCTTCGCTGATTTCAAATGTGCCATCCCAAATACGATAACCCCAGATCATTATATATGGCCCAAAGATTTTCTCTGCATATAGCACGTGGCCATATTTATCAGTATACCACCTATTTGTGGAGAAAGCCGTGTCCACCGGCACCGTGTCCACCTTTTCTCCGGATTTTACAACCTCAAACCCAACAGCAGTTATAACAAGACTATCTCTATCAAATCGCCAGGTCATATCGACCCTTGAGGTTCTGTTATAGTACCGAACACCGGAGGCAAGCCACCGCCCGTACAAACTAGTATCTTGATGGTGTGTCCACGGCGGGTCTGTGCCATTACCTGCTTCTTCGCCGCACCCAGCCACCAGTGCCCCGACCGCCAGCAATAACAATAGCCTAGATTTCGTCATAATATAGCACCTTTTTATTGATTGGCGTGGACATGGCCATCTTTGTGCTCACTAGCACCAGCGCTTATTATCATGCTTTCGGCCATATCCATCAGCGCCTCCTTGCTCCAGTCTCGGTAGCGGAACGAATAATAAAGCGTCTGTATGACGTTAGAGTTGCTACGCTCCACACTAACAACAAATGAATCGTTCTGTCTCGCATTCTTGGCCAATTGCGTCTTACTGTCTGCGTACAACCTTAATCCTCTAAGAAAGAAGCCAAGCGCAATACGTGTGTTTAGCTCGTAATTGGGCATCGGGCGCTTCCGCGGCCCCAGATACTCCGCTTTCCACCTAAATGGGTGCAACTTTAAAATCCAAAACGTGTATAGCGCCGCCTCTTTTAGCTCGTTTGAGTCGTCTGGGGGCATAATGTCATGGTATGTATAGAAGTATAGCTTACGCATACGTACTCGCTCTACTATTTCAATGATTACGTCCTCCTCGTAGGCCAGATTGGTTTTTTCAACCTCGTTATCCAACAGTTTGGTCGCACGACACGCTTCAAGAAACTCCTTGAAAAGTGTCTGCGCTACCGCGCGGTCATCAGGATCGTCAAGGCAAAACTTGCGATATTTATGGTCGTCCTGTATGTATCGTTCCAAGCTCTCCATATCCTAAAGGCTCCTCAAAAGCTCAACAACATTCTTCCCGTCTCCGGTCGTCATTTTCTCAAAACTGCCCTCATTGTCTATCATGGCGGCCAGCATAGACTTGCTCTTATCCGGTCTTACCGCCGAATTGCTTATCCGCTCGTTTTTGGTGCAATGCCTTGCCCACACTTCGTCTGTGAGTACGTATTCCTCTGACATTTTTACCCCTCCTTCTCTCTTGATACGGTTTATGGTAATACCCAATAATATAATAATTTCCGCTCGACTGTACCGATTTATTGTTCAATATCTCCGCCCCGCTATCAGGAGCAGGAGGCCGATTGATTTTGTTGGTTTGTGCACACTACATTGATATTAGGCTGTACACTGTTCGCCTTTTCTAGCTTAGCCACCCTAACAGCAAGATCGTCAATTTTAGACACGATTATAGCCAGAGCGCCAACATCTGCCCCTTGTCCGCAATTATTGTACTTTTTGACAAAGTCGCCAATGACGCTCCCGGCGTATTTTTGTATATTGGACGTAGCAGACATTGCGCATATTTGTTCTAAATAGCCAACTGCTCTGGGGACATCATATTTCATTGTATTTTCGGCGCGAAACAAGGCATCATCAATGTCCCTGTCATGCAACGGCTCGGTACATGCCCTAGTGCGCCCTATTATGTTTGGCAGTTCTCTTCGCGCAAACTCGTTTTTGTCCATACCGCCATCCTTGATTGGTTAATATCGCCGCTTCCGTACACTACCCGCCCGCCTTTTTTTACCCCTTATCGTTGTTGGCCTTACCGCCTCCAACTAATACCTCGTACATCGTCTCCGCGAGCGCCATTATAGATTCTTTGCTTATATCCCTAAATCTAAACGCATACTTTAAATCGTTAACATAATTGTCGGGCAAACTAACAGTAGCTATCCCGTTTTTGTTACAACTATATTTAACGCTCGCCAACAAAAGCCATGCGGCAAAGTTTATATTTACCTCGGTGTTTGGACAGGTGCCGTCAAAAAACGGGGCAAGTTTCAGTATCCAAAAGCAATATAGCGCCGCCTCGTTCCTCTCCGACATTCCCTCCTTTACTTTCTCATAAAATACCCTAAAGTAAACCTTTCGCTTGTCGACCCTATCAATCACATCGCATATACTATCACTGCTACACAGCATATCATGATCGCCAATCTTCGCCTCCTTAATATACGACTTAAAGAGATCGATTAGGCGCTTAGCGATTACGCCGATTTCTTGGTGGCTAAGCCCAACGTATTTTTTATATGTATCCAAAGCGTTTGCCATGTACACTATCACTCCGAAAGGGTTTTAATGGCCGCCGCCGACAGAAACCCGTCCCGCGCTGGGTTAGCCTCGTCCGACAGCATAGCGTCAAAGAACGTCTCGCCACCAGATACGTTGCGTACCGGGTGATTGTCCACGTTGCGCCGGTCGCTCTTGGCTTTCCAACCGGCGTAATCCTCTTCTGTAAGGGTAAAGTTCAACGACATGGCACATCCTCCTTTAGATTGGGTTTAATCTGATACTATAATATACTATCTCCCGCCAAATCGGTCGGGATTATATTGTTTTCCGTCTCCGCCCCTCGTCTAGAGGGCCATCCTCACCCAGCCCTTAACGTGTCTTTGGTCGTTTCCGTGCTAGGCTTCCTTATTCTATGCCTAGGCCGCTAGTTTTCCTTGCCAGCTGCTACCGGACTATGGCTACCACCGGAATCGCCACTATTTTTAAACACAGTCTTTCCGTCGCCGCCATAATACCACGGATTACAACGTAATAACGGTATCAGTTTATCCTCAAGCGTTTCACTATCTTCAAGACAATACATGGATTCAAGATGTCTCTTTTCCCATGCCCAAAGGTCATCATCAGTAACAAGCCCTTCCCTATTTTTAAATTCTTCGCCGTAATGACAATAATATTTTTCGTATTTTTCACGTACAAGCCTCCAGCAATTTTCATTTAGGCCCTGTACAAGGCTCGTGTCGTTTTCGCGTAGTATACCCATTTGGACAAGGCGATCTCTGATTGCGTACCATCCCGCCTCTTCTGTCATGTTTTCGTATACCATATCGGCATACATATCAACCTCGTCGTCATTTAGGTCTTCGCGAAAATCAGGGTCGTATATACATGAGTCTATAATTTCATCTTTTTCTCCGGTTTCCGTCATTATAATATCCGCCTTAGCTCTGGCAAGAAAGTATATTTTAACCCATTCGTCATCAGGGTGAATATGGCCGCTCTCAATATCTTTCATAAGTTCGGCCTTTGTCCTTTCCTCAATTTCTACCAAATCCTCGGCAGTAATCTTTTGGGCTAACATCTGGACTACATAGTTAACAGATATGTTTTCCGGTGTTTTGGTTATAGCGGACGCGCTAACACCACCGTCAACACCTACATCCCCATTAACATCCCCATCAACATCAACATCTACATACCCATTAACATCAACATCTACATTAAGGTTATGGTTAGGTTTCGTTAGGTTATTTTGGGTTATGGTTGGGTTATTTTGGGTTATTTTGAGCCCATTTAGGCCATCAGTCGGCTCGCCGACCATGGTTTTGGGGGGTCTGCCGCCTTTTTCGCCGTTTACCCTGCTCGCCATGCGTTTTAGGTAGGCGCGGTCCAAATCCTGCCGGATGAACGAGAAGGTCACGGCGACCATGGGGGGCATTCTAGGCACATCCTCCCCCTTGGCATAGCACAATAGGGCCGTAAAGAGCACTCCGCGGTCTTCCATCGACAGCGGCCCGATGTTGCTCAGGTACTCCGTGTAGACGACAAAACTCTCCCTGTCGTGGGGGCGGGGCGGGATATTTGGCGCTATCTTCATCTAAATCCTCTTTATTCCTTATCTTCATCCTTTTCCCGGAGGGTCAGGAAGCCTAAAATCTAGTTTTCAGTGTCAGCGTCGCCGTCGCGTCCGCCATCACATTTATGACCAGCACTGTTTCCTCCTATTGCACCTTGAACGGCCTGTATTATGCCTTGGAGGTTTCGTTGGTTTATGTAACCCATAGCAACCCCTGCACATATACAAAACGCTGGTACCGTTGCCACTGTTTGGTAGTTTTTCACAGCACAAAAAACTGCTGCGGCTATACACACGAGCGCTATAGCCACGGCAAGGTATAGCCTCTGCCTGCCTGTAGCATAGTAGCCCGAAGTTCCATCTCGCGTGCCTTGCTTTTTGTTTTATCATAGCCATCATACTCATTGATAAATTTTCTTATGTGCGCTGATACATCTAGAAAACCTTCACTGCCTGCAAACCGATTGCGATAATCTTCTAATCGACCTATGATCGTATCAGGCCCAATGTTTTCAAAGTTTTCTACGGCCTCCATTAAATGCTTTATATATCTTTGGTCTCCGCGTGGCCCTATACCCGCCACAAGGCGGTCTATTAGCGACGGGAGTTTATCTTTTATAAACTTAGCTTTTTCTGATAGAGGCTCAATTTCGGCATTGTTTTGCTCTGCCTGTAACAATATGCCCCTTATCCCAGGCAGGGCTTGCGGTGTCTCGCCGTGCTGCCCGATTGTATCTTTTTTCTGTGTCGCTATGACATCGCGGCGCAATTCTGACATCTTTTTGCCGATGATGTCGACAACCACGTCAAGATCGGTCACTGTTACATATTCATCTTTTGCCTTCTCTATTTCACTAACCCTACTAGAAACTAACTCGATCTTTTCTGACAATCTATCAACAATGCTATTGCCAATCGCCTCAAGATCGACCCTTGTGACGCAGTTATTTGCGGTGCCGTCCCCCGCGTTTATAATGATCTCTTGTCTTTGTGCATTCGTGTTGTTCATATTGTTCCCATGTTTATTATCTGTGTTTTCATCTTTCACCAACAGCGCGAGGTGTTGAACGCGCTTTACTAGTCTGTACCCTAGCCGTTTAAATTGGCGACCCTATCATCTCCGTTGATGTCTGAGAGAGACCATACTACACCTATACCGGTTTCCTCTTGTAGTACAGATAATACTTTTGCGTATGATGCCCCGTACTCATAGTAATCGCCATTAGATTCTTCGTGCCATTTTAAATAACCCATTAACCGTAACAGCTCGTCTATACGGGAATCCTTATCCTTAATCCCATTAATTCTCAAAATTTCTGATTCACACTGCTCCCAAACGAACGCCCTTTTAAAGCTGAGGAGTTTTTTGTCTAATGCTGCCCGATGCGACCTAAACGGCTCGCAATTCGTCAAAGAATCAACCGAGATCCCTAAATATTCGGCTGCCTTTTTGATCTTTTGGTTTGATATGCCGCGACCGGTACTCCATAACTTCAGTAGCGACCTGCTGAACCCCGCAAGTTCAGGTAGGTTACCTAGCGCTATGCACCGCATCTTACACAGCCATGCAATATTTTCAAAAAACTCATGTCCGGTAAATTTTATGGGCACTACATCGTTGGGCATATCGATTTCGGTCGTATCGGAACTGCCCGCATCAGTATTTTGGGTGGTCATGCGACCCTCCTCTTGTTGGTTTTTATGTGTCCCGCGTCCCGGCTGTACCGGGACAGAATCGTCAAACAGGTAGTCCTCGTCCACGCCAAAGCGCTCCTTTATCTTAAGGAGCGTCGCCGGTTGTGGCTTTCCGCCCTTCTTCCACCCAGTAGTCGTGCCTTTCTCGATGCCTAGCTCCTTTTTGGCAAAAGTAGTGATCGATACCCCTATGTCCTGGCACAATTGCTTAACTTTTTCGTAAAACAGCGACACGCCTACCCCTTTCGCCGACGCCGAGCCTATTTTTTTGACCCAAAAACCGCGAAATTCGCTCAAAAACGCGGTTTTTAAAAAAAAAGGTTTAAAAAAGTTTAAAAAAGTATTGACTTTCTATTACAAATACCGTATATTTTATAATAAGATGAACATTTTTAAACAAAACTAAACCGCTATCAATATATCGGCACAAACCGCCGCGAACTGAACGGAAACACTATTAACTGATTAATATAGTATATGCCAAGGGGGTAAGATGGTAGAAAAAAAGTTTTTGTCGGTACAACAGGTTGCGGAGCGTTGGGGGTACTCGCACAACGCCGTGCGCGACATTATCGAGAGCGGCAAGCTGCCGGCTGCCCGCTTCAACGGGCACCGGATCAGGATTGACTCGGCGGACGTCGAGGCCTACGAGGCGGCGGCCAAGACTTCTGGTGTTCCAGTGGGGGTGTGAGGATGAGGGTAGACAAAAAGCAATTAATATCGGCATTAGAGTCAATAATTGCCGCCACGTGCCGCGGTCAGTGGACTGATGTGCCCGTGCGAATGACTTCCAACGATTTCGCGGACCACGTTCTTGTGTCCTGTAACACGTGGGATATATCAATCACTGCGATAGTTCGGACGGTTGGTGGGTCGCGCCGTTTTGACAAAGTTGCCGCGAGAGCGAAAGCCCTTTTGAGGGCCGCAGAGCGGTGTACTGGAGATATTGTGTGCATTGTTACTGTGCCGGAAACCGTTACGGTTGAGTCTACCCCCGACCGGACAGGCAGTTTGGTCAGACCGACGAAGAAAAAGGGGGCGCATAAGTGATCCGCCCCTATAGCCTCATAATCCTCTCCACGCCTCCAATCCGGCGAAGCGTGGAGCTATCCGCAATACCGCACGGTCGCGAGTTGCGCGGCCTTGCGTGTCGGGTCATGGGTAGAGAGGTTTTGGCAAGCGTTGTCTTGGTGCCGGAGGAGGGACACTAAAATGATGAACAGTACGAGCGAGTTGCTAAAGAATGTTAAGGAGAAGATGAAAAAAGCGGGTCTTCCCGCCATTAAAGAGTCCAATGGAGTAGATGTCTCCGATCGGGCAAAATATTTCAAAGCAAGGTATGGACCTCTCCCGAAAGGGCTTGATTCGGCCTTTTGCAATTTAACTAATGCGCTAGAAGCTCTTGCATTGACATATAGCATGAAGCAAAAAGGCTATACGGCTATTTATAAGAGGGGACATTTAACCTTATGGGAGAAGATAATATGATCGCCAAAACCAAGGCAAGAGACCCAAGGAAAAGGCCAATCGTGGACGATATTGCGTTTGCTGTCCGCCCAATACGCATGGAAGTATATAGGCTATTGGGGCTATACCGCAGTAGACAGAAGGGGTAGCCTAACGTTATATGCGAAGACACATTGCGATTTTGACAAGGCTTTAACATGGGAGGGGACTGAAAATGATAATTAAGAAAAAAGATTTCGTTGCGGCTCTAGAGTCCGTCTTGGCGGCGAAAGCGGACAAGGTGCTATTTACCGTCTGGCGTGAGCATAGCGGAATTGAGCTTACCGCGTTTACCGATCTCGACAAGACCGCAACGGTTTGGGTGAAGTCGGATATTCCGGCTTTTTTCAGCGGTACAGGATTAATAAAGAACCTGCCGGAACTGCTAGAGCGGGTTCGCGGGTTCGATGGAGAGGAGATTGAGCTAAAGTCGAAACTGTCGAATGATTTTGATAAGGTTTTTGATATGGGAGAGGTGGAGAAAAAATGACCAAATCCCCCGCCTCTTTCCCCGTGGCCCTATTAGCCGCCCTAAAAGCCGCCAACGTGAGCCAAGCCGAACTCGCTCGGCGCGTAGGTTGTAGCCGCGCCGCAGTTACGCAGTACGCGTCCGGCGACAGGGTGCCGAGCCGTGACGTGGTAGATCGGATAAACGCGGTACTAGGCACAAATCTAGCGCCGGAGCGCCCGATCACGGTGAAAGAGATGGCGAGAGACGTCGGGGCAGGTGAGGACAAGATAAGGGACGGATTCAAGGGCGGACAGTTATCAATGCTGGGCGCCGCAATACCATCGAAAAGCGGAAAGCGGCATAGGATTATTATGGGAATTATTTACTTAATCCCGCACCCCCCGCCGTCGGGCATCCGCCCGAAAACACGGGATTCGGCGGGATTCTGATGAATTCTAACGGATTTTGAGGGATTCTAAGCGAATTTTTAAGGGATTTCGACGGAAAAGACGGCGGTGGGGGAGCGGTTTACGGAATAAAGTATATAAATCCCTTAATATTCATTGCCGACGATGTTGACTTAGACTTCTCGCCGCCGTTGTACTACATTAACAGTGATTGGGAAGACACGCTTGGACGTAAACCAAAGAACGGCGATTTTCTCATTTATGATAGTTCATTACACCGAATAATACAAGACAGCGGGAACGTGCACAACTTCCGTTTCTCGGTGCAAGCCGAGACCCTTTTTTACATGAGAGGCGCAAACGGCGCAACGCCGGAAATCCGCGATGTAGACGGGGTTATGTACTGGTACATCAACGGAGTCAATACCGGCGTTGTGGCAGGCGGAACGCGAACGGTCGAATCCGTAACAGCCGCAAACGATGAGGAGTTAATCACTGTGGATAACTACGACCCAGCCGCGCCCGTAGTGTCGTCCACGCCAGCGCTAAGAGACGCCATTTATGAGATTGGTAACATTGACGAGCGCCTAGACAACGTGGAGAGCCTTATCCCCAATGAGGCGTCACCGGATAATCAGCTGGCAGATAAAGACTATGTCAACGGGCTTATGGAGCTAAGTGGCCGCTACGACAACTCGATAGTGAGGGATGAGAACGGCAAGCTCTTTGCGCAAGATTTTGTACAGCGCCTAAATGAGGCCATATCACCGCGAGAGGATAGCGCGGTGGAACTCGATGAGAACGGCAAGCTCTTTGTTGTCAAGGACAGTAACCGCACTCGAATACTCCCGGTAGTGCAGAACCTCTATTACGTTGGTTTGGGCTATTTCAAGGTACGTAGCGACGACGAGCCGCAGGTAGGCGACTATGTGTTCAACACCAACACGGTGGGCGAAACGCCTATCGGGTTATACGAAATAACGGGCGGCGTACAGAACGACAATAATAATGAGTGGCTTGTTGAGTCGTCATTGCGTGTTGACCTAACAGAGCTTTTCGCCGGAGGTGCCAACTTGTACCTTCACAACATATTTATGAGTTCGGCAACAAATGATACGCCGTTTTTCAATATTTCGCTTCAACTTATTTGTGAATGCAACGGGCCTTTTGGTCTATGGGGGTATGCGCCCGATTTTTGGCGGCAATTTGCGGACACGCTTCTTGTGTTGGGGTATACGCCAGGCATTGGCGCAGAGGATACGGTTTGGCACCCATGTGGCGGGGCAATTGAGAGTCCATCCGGAAGAGGTTTTATTGTCGGGATAGGTACGTATCCGCAAGCAACAGACAGGGTGCGCCTGCGATGGGTTGATCTCATTAATGTTCGGCAGATAAATACATACACCATATCGAGTCTTCCGCGTGAGTTCACGGATACCGTTTTGCCGTTGTAATATAGTCGCAGATACCCGCCTAAGTGCGGCTATGGGAATCCATAGTTGCAGTTGCGGGGGATGTGACTACGTTTTGTAGTCAATTGAAAATCTAACAAGGGAGGGAGAATAATAATGTCTACTGTAAGAATCGAACGCTATGACTCAAATAATGAGCGGACGCTTGGCCGCGTGTTTTTTGACGGTGCCCCTAAGTTGGTATCTTATGAGTTGCCGTGGAGAAACAACCAAAATAACGTATCTTGCATACCGACCGGAACGTATAAGTGCACGAGGCACACATCGGAGTCTTACCCGGAGCGGCGTTTGGCGTACCTTGTGAACAATGTGCCGAATAGGCAGGGGGTTTTATTTCACAGCGGCAACACCTTTAAAGATACGCACGGTTGCATTTTGTTGGGTGCCGCCATTGGGTCGCTACAGATAGACGGGAAATATGTTGACGCTGTTTTATCGTCACAGGCGGCAATGACGGTGTTGGATGAGTTTGTAAAGGGTAAAGAGTTTAGTCTTGAGATCGTAAATGTTGCCGGGTAGGGCGGCACGCGAATGGGGGAGTGGGTAATTCTATTGGGCGCGGTGCTTGCCGCGCCTTTTCTATTGGCGGACGGCTTCTATGTTGCAAATTACACAGTAGCTTTCCGGCAGGTATTCCCATTGTTTGTCGCCTACAAGTCGGCTGCCTATAGCAGTAAAAATCAATTTTCCGCTTTCGTTAATGGTGTAGCCGATCCTGCTCTCTACCGGCACCCTTAAGGCGTTATTTGTATCTGTATAAAATATCTCGCCATTGTTGGTATACCAGCAACAGGTCTCCTCGCGGCTACTTACGGTGAAAGTGTCTACTTTATAGATATTGGTACTCTTATATTCAACGGCGCTCCGCCCCGAAACTATCTTTTGCTCGCTAAATGTACGTGTCTGCTCTGCGGAGATGACTCCGTTGCGCGGGCGCTCGAGCAGGAGCCACGTTCCGTAAAGCCTGCTGTCCTGCGTCCGGTCGGGGTCGGTTCCGCAACTGGTGATTATTAGGGTGGTTAGGAGTAGGAGGCGTTTCATTTTGGGTTCCCCTTGGTTGACGACCGCCGTTTTGATAGTTCCGGGGTGGCGCTGTGTACCTTGCTCAAATCCGGCTCCCATTCGCCAACCGGCACTGTGGCTGTCGTTATCAGCCCCTCGCACAAGTCCATAATGGCCTCCTTGCTCCAGTCTCTATACCTAAATGAGTATAGCAGGGCACCCATAACACGGTCTTCGGTGTTCACAAACAACAAATCTGCCTTTACCTGCCTGTTTGCCTTTGCGCGTTTAATGCGCTTTGCGTTCATTTCCACTGCATATAAGATCGCGCCTAAAACTAAAATATATCGCGCCATTTTGGCGTTTAGATCGCTCGCGCAATCGCCTGAATCAACGTAAAATGGCTGTAGTTTTAGTATCCAAAAGCAATAGAGCGCTACCTCTTTTATCTCGTTCATCCCGTCAACCCCCTTGTGGAATACGCGAAAATATACCTTGCGCTTCCAGGCCTGCTCAACGAGCGTATATACGTCCGACCTGTCGAAGTATAGTTTCGTACCGGGCGGGTAGTCTTCATGCAGATAATTTGAGTAGGCGTAGTTGGCGTATTGAATGAATCGTTCGTAAAGAAAGCAAGCATGGCTAGGCCTTAAATCCTTATAAGCCCTATGTTTTTTGAGGATACAATTTAACTCGGCCCCAGCAGAGGCCGAATGGTTATTCGCTTGCATGGCTATGTCGTCCTATTTTGACTTTTTAAATATATCCCTTACGCTCCTGCCACCGCATACTTTCTTTTGAAGTTCCCCATCAATCGACATCATAGCGTCGAAGATAGATTTGTCGGGATTTTCACGCGCAACCTCGTTGCGTATTTTTGGCCGCCCCCGCAGATACTCTTCGTAAGACTCCACGGTGAATGGTGGTTGTCCGGGGCTGGCCTTGCTCCTGCCCGACTTTGATTTGCTTGCTACTGCCGGCATTGTAAATCCTCCTAAAATTAAAGTTTAAGTTTATGGTTTATACTATAATATACAATTTATTCGGTCTTCCCGCCGTTCGGCCATCCCTCGTATCTCGGCCAAGATCATAGGCTTAGGCTATAATCTTCGGGCCAGCATACTATATTAAGATAATATTCGCCAAACCCAAAGCACAACTTTTTTAATTTTTTTCAGTTCGCTCCCGCCTTCCGTCCCGGCTGGCTCTAGTGGCGACCCCGCCATAAGATTTCGTTGACGCCCCTGCCGATATTGACGCTTTCCACCTAAAGGTCTAGCCGACTGCTATTTTTTTACCCTTTTTATACTTTTTTTGCTTTTTTTAGGAAAAGTATATATATTATATGTATAAGATGTAAGCGACAACATACTGATAGGGAGGAGGGCAAGATGTCAGACATAGAAAAGGAATGGCTAACGACTGGCGAGGTAGCCAAGTCATGCGGGGTGACTCTGCCGACCGTGCGGCAGTGGATAGATGCCGGAAAGTTGCCGGCGTCGCGACCGGGTGGCCGTAGGATGGTCAGGCGCGCGGACGTTGAGGCGTTCTTGGCGGCGGCCGCTGTAAAGGTGTCGGCAAAATGAAAAGCCCGAATGGGTATGGTGCAGTCACGAGGCTCAAGGGCAACCGTCGCCACCCGTTTGTCGTGCGCAAGACTGTTGGATGGGACGGAGACAAGAGGGTCATCAAGGCGGTGGGCTACTACGCGACTCGTGAGGAGGCCATGCTCGCGCTGGTCGAGTACAACAAATCGCCGTATGACATAGATGCCCGTAAAATCACCATGTCCGAGCTATACGAGCGGTGGTTGAGCCGCGAGTCCGGAGCCGGGCGACTCGCCCCAACAACCGTCAGGTGCTACCGGAGCGCCTATAATAAGTGGTGCGTCCCGCTGCATGGCATGGTTTACAGAGACATACGGGCGCACATGATGCAGGACTGCATTGACAGATCCCCGGTGGGAGGCATAGTCAGGGGGCTGTTTACAAGCCTCGATCGATATGCGGCGGAACTTGATGTTATTGACAAAGGATGTTCAAGGTCAACCTATGCCGCCGCACCAGAGCAAGCCAAGATCAAGACCATATTTGCCGACATTGAGGTTGCGCGGCTGTGGGAAAACATAAAAATGCCATGGGTAGACACTATCCTGATACTGCTATATAGCGGGTGGCGAGTGTCCGAGCTGCTAGGACTACGCATAGCCGACATTGATGTTGCCAATCGCACTATGCGCGGCGGCATAAAAACCAAGGCGGGGAAAGGTCGGTTGGTTCCGATCCACAGCGCAATTCTTGACATTGTTTTGCGGCGCAGCAAGATTGGCACCAGCTATTTAGTGGAACTTAAAAGGGGCAAGAAATCGGAATACCAAGCCTACCGACGAAAGTTCATGGGTGTCATGGGTGCGCTCGAAATGAGCCACACTGTTCACGAGACTCGACACACTTTTCGGTCGTGGCTGGGCCGCACAAGCGCAAGTGTACCGCTAATAAACAAAATAATGGGGCACACGTGCGGAGATGTCGGACTTGCCGTCTACACGCACACGGTCATTGAAGAGCTAAGGGGCGCAGTTGAGATGATAAAGTGTGAACGCCGCCCCAAACTAGTTGCGGTGAGTAGCGCGTGAGTAACAAAAATACGCGTAACGTGTTGATTTTGCTCATATAGATATACTATATTATATGTATAAATGGCGACGCCACAGCCGGGCCGGTTAGCGGACTCGGCGGAAGTACATTCTTGGGAGAGGGTCGGATCATGGTGTTGGTAGCTTTGGCTTCACCGACAGCAACTTTGTTGGTTTTGTCTGCGATGAGCGGTCGAGACACAAGTCTCGGTGACGCCGGCAACCCGTGTACCCCC
>Ga0268262_10000350_pt1 | contig 61863 bp, 67 predicted proteins | sample TergutNc150P3_FD_190354 | JGI IMG/M metagenome (GOLD analysis project Ga0268262, IMG submission 190354) | Nasutitermes corniger P3 segment gut microbial community from laboratory colony in Florida, USA - Nc150 P3 (SPAdes) (version 2) | ecosystem: Host-associated > Arthropoda: Insects >... | reverse complement strand
GTTTACGAAAAATTTCTCTTGATAATGTTTGGTGCCTTGCATAGTTTCAATATAATTCAATTTATGATAAATGATTCATTTTTTCTTATTTATATTGATTTTTTCCGCTAGTTGCGCAACAGGCACGTATCTTGGTTCTGACAATAATATCTGTGGAAAGTCATCTCCCTCATTGCCAATCAGCAAAAGGGGTTTCAAGTCTTGGTCTAGCAGCAGGGTTTTTGGCAGGGGCATTTGTTTGTCGCCTTTCTTGGACAGTCCCAGCTTTCCGGGTATGTTGTTGTACTTGTCAAATCCAAACAGCCATTCGTCTTTTATATATGTGCTTACAAATTTGCCGGACTTGGCATAATCAGCCTCGCCCACGTTTATAAGAACAATCAGAATGCCGTTTTTTTCAAGTTCTGCCGAATTGTTAGACAATTTGGCAATGCCTTCCCTGCAAGGCAGGCACCAAGTTGCGTAAAAAACAAAAACAACCCTTTTGCTGTTCCTCTGCTGGGCAATAGCCTTCAACTGGTCTCTGCTTAACACTCCGTTATAGGTGTTCTCGCCGTCTTTCGCTGTCAAAGCAAACCAGGGAAGCTCACCCTCCAACTGCTTTGGCAGGGGGATAATCTCCGATGGCTTGCCCTGAGCAAAAGCCAAGCCAGTCAAGAAAGCGGCTATGGCTATGAGTCTCATTTTTTCAAACCGCGATATTCAGCTTTCATTTGTTCAAGTTCCATTGAAAGGGCTAATCCAAGAATAGCCGTGAATAGAAAACGTGTGGTTTTCATAACGAACCTCTCTGTTGAAGGGAAATTTTTTTTTTGCCTATATAATGGGGGGGGGGGGGGGGGGGGGGGGGGGGTCGCAAGCATATCTAAAAACGCCACAGAATGCGGCTCTAATGCCCTATAATGGCAATACTCAGCCTGAATGTCGTTTTTTAACCCTGAACCCGCAAAGTGCCCTAAAACGCAATTTCTTGACATAGACCTAGACCTTGCGGCACAGGCTCTGGCAGAATGTTTTTGAGGGGCAAAATGTTGCATAGGGGGTAATATAGAAAATTTAATCGGGGTTCTGACAATTTACTTCTCCAAAACCGTATAAAACTGCCCGCCAGCTCGCCTAATGAGCAATAACATAGTTTTGGTATTTTCGCCAAAAACCGAGTTAAAGTCTTTAAGGCTAGTTATGGGCTTATTATTTGCCACCAAAATAATATCGCCTTTTCTTATGCCAGCTTTGTCTGCAAGCGATTTTTCTGCCACAGAAGCCACCAGCACCCCAACGGAAGATTCAGGTAGTCCAGCTTCTTTCTTTTGAGCCTTTGTTAGCTCCACAGCCTGAATGCCCCAATCGTTTTTGGAAGAATCCGTCTCTTTCTTGCCTTCTTTGGGTTTTGGTTCTGTTCCTGCCAAGTTATTTTCATCGCGCAGGGCTATATTTATTTTCAGCTTCAGATTTTTTCCCTCTCGCAAAACTTCAAAGTTTGCGGTTTCGCCAGGGCGAAGCCCGGCAACGGTGTTTCTCAAATCGTTTGCATCTGCAATTTGTTTCCCGTTTATGGAAATAACCACATCGCCAACCTTTATGCCGCCTTTTTCCGCAGGGGAGCGTTCAAAAATCTCGCTGATAAGCGCGCCTTTCGCGGGGTTCAAATTCAAGGCTTTTGCAAGGCTTGGGTTTATGTCTTGAATGCTAACACCAAGCCAGCCTCGGTTTACCTTGCCGTCTGCGAGCAAATCGCTCATTATGTTTTTTGCCCAGTTCACAGGTATGGCAAAACCTATTCCCTGAAAGCCGCCGCTTCTGCTCAAAATTGCGGTGTTAATGCCAATAAGCTCGCCCGATAAATTGAACAAGCCTCCACCCGAATTGCCTGGGTTTATTGCGGCATCTGTTTGTATAAAATTCTCGTAGCTGGTTATGCCGCGGCCATGAACGCCTTTTGCAGACACAATTCCTTTTGTCACAGTTTGCGAAAGCCCAAAGGGATTTCCTATGGCAATCACCCATTCCCCAACACGCAAGGCATCGGAGTTTCCGAGGCTTGCAGCGGGCAGGTCTTTCACGCCGCCTTCAATTTGAATAACGGCAATATCTGTTAGCGAATCTGTGCCAACTACTTTTGCCTTGAATTCCCTTTTGTCTGGCAGAGTCACGGTTATTTGGTCTGCTCCGGCAACCACGTGGTTATTGGTTAAAATTTGCCCTGTGGAGTTCACAATAACTCCAGAACCTTGCCCCTGTTGCTTGCGCTCGCGCTGCGGCCTTTGCTGCCTGGGTCCAAAATTGAAAAACTGGTCAAAAAAATCGTCCCCAAAAAAACCGCCAAAATCGTTCATTTTAATTGTGGCTTCTGTTTGGATGCTAACAACCGTTGGAACCAGCGCATCTGCCAAATCTGCAAGTTCGTAGCGGAATGCTTCTAAATTTGGCGATGCAGCCCGCGGTGCTTGAACTTGAACAGGTGTTTCTGTGGGTTGTGTTGTGCTGGAAGAACTCGGAGTTGCACTCCCAAGGGAGCATGCAAAAAGAATAACCCCAGCGATGGCAAAACAAACCGGCGATAAATTAGAACTCTTAATCTTCATATCCTTCCTCCATTTTTTTGAAATTAAATTAGTAAATTTAAAAAGTGCTGTACGACAAAACGAGAGAAAAATTGGTGGCAGAGACCCCAGAGGAACTGGTTAGGCAAACCCTTGTGAATTGGCTAATTGAAAAACTAAAAGTACCAGACTATATGATAAAAACCGAATTTGCCCTCTCAAATCTATCCCCAAACGAAAGTGGCCGCTTGGATATTGTGGTTGCAAATCCCAAAAGCACAGATTTATCAGAGCCTTGGCTTGTGGCAGAGTGCAAAGCGGGCAAAACAAATTTGCAGAGCTTGGAAGCGCAGGTGAACAAATACCTAAAAATAGTCAAGCCCCTTTATATAATTTTAGCCATAGGCAATGAGTGGCATTTTTTGTCAAAAACAGGGAACACTTATGCCAGAGCAGCAAAAATCCCAGATTTCACTTCAAATTCGGAGAAATAATGCGCACATTTTTCAAGGTTTTTTTGGTATCTGCAAAAAACAGCTCCATTGCGTTTCTGTCTTCGTCTTTCATTTTATATTCTTTGCAGGGATAAACGGTTCGTTTGCATTCAGGGAGCAAGCGATATACATTTGAGCCGTTTTTGTTGTTAAACCTGTAAACCCAAAATGGCATATAGCCATAATCGCTGATTTCTGTTTTACCTTCTTTTTGCAAAGTGACCTCAAAAACTATCCCGCCATTGGTGTATCTATCCCTTTGGTTAGAGACAAAATTTCCAAGTGAATATATAACAGGTACGGAATCGTTGTGCGGAACATAAATTTTGTCAAAGGGCTGCACCACGTGCGGATGGCCGCCTATTATCAGGTTCACCCCTCTCCAAGCCAAGAATTTTGCAAGCTCCCTTTGTTCCGCATTTTCTGGGTTCTCGTATTCAATGCCCCAGTGCATAATGGCAATGATAAAATCGGGAGAGGCGTGCCTTGCTCTTTTTATATCGTTTGATATTTGATTGGTATCTATCCTATTCACCACATTGGGAGCCTCCTCCACAAGCATATTGGTTCCATAGGTGTAATTCAAAAATGCTATTCTAATTCCTTTTATCTCAACAAAAAAAGGATGGTTGGCGTAACTCTCCGAACTATCCTTATATGTACCGAGATGTTTTAATTCCATAGAATCCAAAACAGAAATTGTGCGTTCCAAGCCCTGCTTGCCTCTATCCAAAGAATGGTTGTTAGCAGTGACTATCAGGTTAAATCCAGCATCTTCTATGGCGAAAATAGATTCGTCTGGGGAAGAAAACTGGGGATAGCCGGAGTAAGGCTCGCCAGCAAGGGTGTGTTCCAAGTTTATTACCGCAATGTCTGCGCTTGAAAAGTAAGGTTTTAAATGTTTATAAACGGGCTTGTAGTCGTAGCCTTTGCCTTTGGCTTCATTTTTGGCAGCATTTATTTGGGTCACGTGCCCCATTATATCTCCGGCAAAAATTAATTTCAAAGAAGAAATAGAGTCGCTATTTTGGGCAAAAACCTGCAAAATTGAGCAAAAAACAAAGAAAAAGCATTTTTTTAAGGACATCCTAGGGCAAAATTACTAAATTTTCCCAATGGTTATCTATAGTTGGAACGTAAACGGCATTCGTTCTGCGGTTCAAAAAGGGTTTGCAGACTGGTTTTCAAAAGTAGAACCAGATATTCTTTGCTTGCAGGAAGTTAGAGCCGAAGATGAGCAAATACCAGACGAAATAAAAGATTTTGCCGATTATCAATCTTTTTGGACTTCTTGCCTCAAAAAAAAGGGCTACAGCGGAACGGGTATTTACACAAAAATTCAACCCGAAGAAGTGCATCACGGTTTTGGAGTAAAAGAATTTGACGATGAGGGTCGCGTGGTGCAGCTCATTTTTCCAGACTGGGTTTTGAACAGCATATATTTTCCAAACGGCGCCCAAAGCGACGACAGGCTAGACTACAAGCTCCGCTTTTACGATGCTTTTTTGGAAAACTCCCTTATGTGGCTCTCTCACGGCAAGCACGTGGTAACCGTTGGCGACTACAACACCTGCCACAAAGAAATTGACATCGCAAGGCCAAAAGACAACGAAAAAAACAGCGGCTTTTTGCCCATAGAGCGTGCATGGCTGGATAAATATGTTGAAAACGGTTTTGTGGATTCATTCAGAGTTTTGCACCCAACTCAAAAAGACGCTTACACTTGGTGGAGCAACCGCAGCGGCGCAAGGGAAAACAACGTAGGTTGGCGAATAGACTACGCCTTCGTTGACGAAGCTCTCAAAGACTGCATTGTAAACGCCTCAATTCACCCAGAGGTTATGATAAGCGACCACTGCCCCATAAGCATAGAACTAGAAGTTCCGTTCCCGCCTATTGTGGCGGATTAGATAGTAACTAGAATTTTCTACATTGCAAGCGGATATGCCCCTCAATTAGATTTGTATATTGAAGATTATGAAAGAACTTAAAGAACTGATAAAAAAAATATTGATAACGCTGGCGAAACGGAAAATACGAAATTATGTAATTTATATAACATCAGGGTGCGGAATATTTTTACTTAAAATTGCGACAATAATCATAATATTACTAATATCGCTTTCTATGATTATTTGGGGAATAAATACATTTCTTAAAAATGTATCAAATCCAGAAGGAGTATTCCAAAAAAAGACTGAACAAGTATTTAAAAAGGCATTAGAAAAACCTAAAGCAAAAGAAATAAACACAACGGAAAATATAAAGCAAGAAAACCAACACAAGGAAAATACAGAAGAAAAAGAAAAACAAATAACGGAAGAAATAAAAACAAGGGAAAATTTAGAAAAGAAAATCAAATGTATAGGAAGCGGTTGCGATAAGCCTAAACAGGGAAAAATCATAATAAAAGAAAGTAAATAATTTTTAATTCTTATTCTCAACGATAGTTTTCAGAGTTAATTGCCATATATTGAATTTAGAAATTTGCTTTACCCTAAAAAACTTTCCCAACCGTCCAAAATCCGTCTAAACACTGTTTAAACACTTTTTGGACACTTTAAAACCGCAAATACAAGTCAAATTCGCAGTTTTTGCGATGGCATAGTTATTGCATTTACTATATTCAAACGAAAGGAGTTTCCTATGAAAAAAAAGTCCATCAAGCAACTTGCCGAAACAGCAAGTGCAAGCAAACCGAAAAAACTTTCAAAAGCTGGAGAATGGCGTTTGAGAAATCCAAATGGATTGGGAGTTACGATTAACGATATGAGAGCCGTAATGAGGTAAAATGCGTTATCTATTAGATACGAATATCCTTGTGTTTCATGCACAAAATGGTGAAAGTTTGGATAAAAATGTAATTTCCATATTAGACGATTACGAAAACTTAATTTATGTAAGCTCAGAAGTTGTCAAAGAAGCAATGCATTTAATAAGGTATGGAAAAATTGATGTAAAACAATGGAAAAATCCAAATGATGTATGGAAATCCATTGAAGAATGGGGTTTTACTGTTGATTACGTTAAAAAAGAACACATTAAAACTTTGGGAGATTTAGTTACAGCAAAAGACCATAAAGACCCCACAGATCATATAATAATAGCACAAGCTATAACAAATAAAATGCCTTTAATAAGTAGCGACCAGCAGTTTAGGCATTATAAAAAACAAGGTTTAAATCTTGTTTTCAATAATACGCATGAGAGGAATAAAATTGCAAAATGTTTATGATTAAGTTCAATCCTCACCTCCTCCAAGGAAAATTATGCAACCGCTTTCCAAACTGTTTCCCAGCATTGCCTTCTTGATAAACGGGTATGTCGTAGTCGTACACGTAAAAGTCGGAGCTTTCTCTGTGCCTTGCGTTGGGTGCTAGGCGTATTGCTAGGCCGCTGATTTGGGTTGAGAGGGAGAAATCGTATTGGAGGCTGAGTTCGCCATATACGCTTTTTCGGTCAAAATCGTAGCCGCTGCCTATTTGCAGGTGTTTTTTTTCTGTTCCTTGCCTAAAGTTCAACTGGGCGGCTAGCCTTTCTCCCAAAAACATTCCGCCTTCGGCAAAAAGCAGGCTGTTGGATAATAAGCCTTTAAATTTAGGGTGCAAAGGAATTTGCCCAATTGCATTCATACCCTTTTGGTCGCCCTTTGTGTAGCCTAGAGTTAGAGCAAAAGTGTTGTATAGATTTTTTTCCATATTGGTTTGGCAACCGTAAATATCTGTGTTGAGCATACCGCAAGCTAACCAAATTGGAATTGTTTCTGGATCCCATAACCAATAATAGCGGTCAACTATGTCTCTTTTAAATAAACGCTCTTGAGCTTTCGTTCTCAGCGAAGGTGAAAGCGAGCCTACCAAAAAAAAATCAAAGGGTGCTGTAAAAACAGCGTCCACGTCAATAGCTGTGCGGAGCTGATAATTGTTTTTTGGAAAAGAAACAGAATGGTCAAAGGCGGGGTTAATGTCTAAATATGCGATGGGATTTTTTTCTGTTTTTAGCAATGGGGCTTTTGCCTGAACAGCAATATAAGCGTAATAATCATCTTCTATATGTTCTGGAGAACGCCAAGAGATTCCAGCGGTTGCTTCCAAATAAGAGGCGGCGTTAAATGCGGCTAAGGGTCTTAATGAGAATGTGGCTGCTGCTCCATATTTATTAAAGTACCAAAAATTTTCAATGCTAAAAGCCACATAACCAAAATCTGCTTCAAGAGCAATGGAGCCAACGGGAGTATGCAAATTTATATCGTAAATTCCAGCTACGGTTAGCCAATCCAGCATTGTCCCTGTGAAATACCACCGCTTGCCAGAAAATCCGAGTGCCATTTTTTGTCCCTCTTCTTCGTAAAGAGGAAGAATGAGCTTTGCGGCAGGGGTGGGATTTTTACTTATTCCAAGACCGAGTTCCAAAAATAAAAGAGGGCGCATTAAAATGGAATGATGAATAGTGCTATCCCCTACAAAACCAATGCGAGCGGCATAGCCGAATTCACCCAGCTCTACTGATTTTGGGGTTGGGGTGTAGGAATAACCGTAATACCCACCCGGAGTTATGGAGGCAAAAACACTTGCAACCAATATCAATATGCAAGCATAACTCCTAGCTCTCAATTCTCAGTTCTCCAATTTAATCCAAAAGATGAACCAAAAGACCGTCTCTCAGTTTGGGCTCAAACCAAGTGCTTTTAGGTGGCATAATCTCTTCGGCATCTGCTATGTTCATAAGTTCTTCTAAAGAAGTGGGGTACATGGCAAAGGCAACTGCACATTCGCCAGAGTCCACCCTTGCTTGCAATTCGCCAAGCCCTCTTATTCCACCGACAAAATCTATTCTCTCTGATGTGCGGGGGTTGTTTATTTTGAGCAAGGGTTTTAAAACCAAATTTTGCAAAAGCGAAACGTCTAAATTTTTCACAGGGTCTTTTTTGGAGTGATGTTTATCGTGAAAAGTGCAGCTATACCAAGTGCCATTTAAATAAAGGCTGAACTGCTTTGTTTTTTGCGGAGCAGCGAGGCCAGGCAGTTGTTCTATATCGCAAACCTCTCCAAGGGCTTTTAAAAAATCTTCGGGGCTGTGTCCGCTCAAATCTTTCACAAGCCTGTTGTAATCCAAAATTTTGAGCTGAGTTGAGGGAAAGAGTATAGCCAAAAAACGGGTGTATTCCTCGTTCCCTTTGTGTTCGGGGTTGTGCTTTGCTCTTTCTTCGGAGGCTCTTGCCCCTGCTGCGCTTCTATGGTGGCCGTCTGCTATATATGTGCAGGGGAGTGAAGAAAAAGATATGCGGAGCCTCTCTATCAAGGCTTCGTCTTCTATTATCCAAACCGTGTGCCCAATGCCGTCTTCTGTGGTGAAATCGTAAATAGGAGGTTTTTTGGTTATGGGTTTTATCAAAGCGAACTGACCTTTGTCTCTATATGTTAAAAACGCAGGGCCTGTTTGAGCACCTGTGGTTAGTATATGCCTTAGGCGGTCTTCTTCTTTTTCTGCTCTGGTCAGTTCGTGCTTTTTTATGGAGCCTTTTAAATAATCTTCTGTTTTTACGCAGGCAACCAGCCCGTATTGCTCCCTGCCATCCATAGTTTGCTTGTAAACGTAAAAGCAGGGTTTTTCGTCTTGAAAAACAACCCCCTCTTTTTCCATTCTTTTCAAATTATGTTTCGCGTGTTCATAAACTTCCTTTACGTGAGGGTCTTTTATCTCTGGAAGTTCAATTTCGGAACGTGTTACTCTCAAATAAGAGTTTGGCTTGCCTTCTGCCATTTTTGCAGCTTCTTCGCGGTTCATAACGTCATAAGGCAACGAAGATATTTCGGCGGCTAATTCCGGTTTAGGCCGCAAGGCGCGAAATGGATGTATTGAAAACATAATGGGTAATATAGTAAATCAACTTTTTACTATATTACCCTCATACACAAAAAAAGGAGTTTTTATGGCTATTACCAAAGTTTGGTTGAATGAATCTGAAAATGAGTGCTCAATGTGCGGTGCTTGCGAAGCGGTGTGCGATGCTGTTTTTGAAGTTCCAGAAAAAATGGCGGTTAAAAGCGGTGTGGATTTTTCCGCTTACGAAGCCGAAATAAAGGAAGCCGCAGATAGCTGTCCGGTTGGCGTTATATCTTTTGAATAGGCATATTTTATGGCATTGGTAGGCATAGTTAGCGGCTCTGCATCGGATAAGCCTATTGTGGATAAAATAACCTCAGTTTTGGACGAATTGGGCATAGCTTGGGAATATTCGGTTCTCTCTGCCCATAGAACCCCTAACAAGGTTGCTCGTTATTCAAAAGAAGCTCAGGGTAGAGGCTTGGCAGTGCTAATAGGCGTTGCTGGTCTCTCTGCTGCCTTGCCTGGCTGCCTTGCCGCTCACTCAACGCTACCGGTAATTGGGGTTCCCTGCGATGGTGGGTATCTCGGTGGTGCAGATGCACTCTACTCGGTGGCTCAAATGCCGCCCGGAATTCCTGTGGCCGCTGTTGGCATAAACAATGGCAAAAATGCGGCATATCTCGCAGCCTCCATTCTCTCAATTTCTCAGGTCGAAATAAGGGAAAAATTGCAGGCTTACAGAAAAAGTTTGGGCGATGAGTGATATGCAAAAAAACACTTACGAAAGCCCTTTGCTTTCCAGATATTCCTCAGAAGAGATGCTGTTTTTATTTAGCCCGCAGTTCAAGCATCAAACTTGGCGCAGGCTTTGGATTTGGCTTGCCGAGGGCGAGCGCGAACTTGGGCTTCCAATAACCGAAGAACAAATATCAGAGCTGAAACTTTACGAAAGCGATATAAATTGGGAAGAAGCCGCCCAAGAGGAAAAACGCCGCCGCCACGATGTTATGGCTCACATACACGCGTTTGGCTTGCAAGCTCCAAAGGCAAAGGGAATAATACATCTAGGTGCAACGAGTGCTTATGTTGGCGACAACACAGATTTAATTCAAATGCAGCAGGGACTAATTCTCATTCGCCGCCGTTTGTGCAGGGTAATAGACAATCTCTCAAATTTTGCTTTGGAATATAAAAATATTCCCATTTTGGGGCGCACGCATTTTCAGGCGGCACAGCTCACAACCGTTGGAAAAAGGGCGGCGCTTTGGGTTCAAGATTTGCTAATTGACTTAGAAGAGATAAATCATTTAATAGAAATTTTGCCATTCAGGGGAGTTAAGGGAACAACTGGAACCCAAGCCAGCTTTATGGAATTGTTTAATGGCGACCACGAAAAGATTAAGAAATTAGATTCTTATGTCAGCAAAAAAGCGGGCTTTAAAAAAGTTCTTTCAATAACAGGGCAAACATATACCCGCAAATGGGATTATATTGCGAACAACGCCCTTGCCTCTCTTTCAACAAGCCTCAGTAAATTCGCAACAGACCTCCGCATAATGCAGGGGCTTAAAGAGATGGAAGAACCCTTTGAAAAAGACCAAATAGGTTCCTCTGCAATGGCGTACAAAAGAAACCCAATGCGCAGCGAGCGTATATGTTCGCTTGCCCGTTTTGTAATCGCTTTGCCTCAAAGCACAGCATTCACGCAAAGCACCCAATGGTTTGAGCGCACTTTAGACGATAGCGCAAACAAAAGGCTTGCCATTCCCGAAGCATTTTTGGCAAGCGATGCAATGCTCATATTGGCAGAAAATGTTGCAAAGGGAATTGTCGTTCATTCCAAGATTATAGAGAGGCACATAAATGAGGAATTGCCATTTATGGCAACCGAAAATATTTTAATGGAAGCGGTGAAAAAAGGCGGAGACCGCCAAATTTTGCACGAAGAAATCAGAGAACTCTCTCAACAGGCTGCATACAAGGTTAAAGAAGAAGGCAAATACAACGATTTGTTAGAGCGCATATTATCCAGCAAAAAATTTGCCCTTGAAAAAAGCGATTTGGAACGCATTTTGGATTTGAAAAAATTCATAGGCAGAGCACCGGAGCAAACCGAGGAATTTGTGAATTCTGAGGTGAAACCCCTTATTGATTCTTTTGATGACTGGAAGAATGTGGGTGGGGGAGAGGTGAAGGTATAAATTCACAGCAAAAATCCCCACCCTGCATATAACTTTTTTTCAACTCATAATTTTTTGGAAAATGATATGCGGGGTATGTAAGCCCTTTTCCGAGCCTCATAGGTGATGTCCATAGCAAAAATTTTTGGAAAGAGTTTGGAATTGAGAACAGATTTTCGGCAAGTGTTGCCCCAGCTTCTACTAAAATATGGTGCATTCCTTTTTCGGTGAAATTTTGCATAATGGAATTCCAATTTTCTTTAAAAGTACCACCATTAAAATTGCTTTTGCTGAAAATAAATTTTTGCGGATTTGCACCCTTCACATCCCTCACCGTCAACTGAGGATTATCAGAGCGAAAAGTACCGCCGCCAATTACAACCATATCGCAAAAACTCCGCAGCCTGTGAAGCTCCGCTCTGGATTTTTCGCCTGTGATTTTAAGCGGGCTTTTGTCGGTGTTTGCGATAAAACCATCCATCGTTTGGGCTATTTTTAGAGTTACAAAAGGGGTTTTGTTTTTCACAAACCAAAAATAAGATTCATAGAAATTATCCACAAGCCCATTTAAATTTTCTTTTACGGTTTCTATTCCTGCCTCTTGCAGTTTTTCAATGCCTTTTCCAGCAACTTCTTGGTTTGGGTCTAAAGAGCCATAGAAAACTTTTTTTATGCCTGCGCTTATTATTTTATCTGTGCAAGGCGGTGTGCGACCATAGTGGCAGCAGGGTTCTAGAGTTACGTATAAATCTGCGTTTTTTGCGTTTTCGCCTGCGTTTTTTAAAGCCGCTATTTCTGCGTGTGCATTGCCTGGCTCTTGGGTGTAGCCCTCTCCAATTACTTCCCCATTTTTCACAATAATTGCTCCTACCGCTGGATTAGGGCGGCAGTTCTTTATCGCATAAGTAGCGAGTTCTAGAGCACGGAGCATGGGCTTAAATTAGAAATTTGCATTGTCAAAAAAAATCACTTTTTTTTGCTTTTTTCTGTGATTTTTGAAAAAAATGCACATTTTTGTCAACACTTGTTTGCAAAATTACGATTTTTTGGCTTTTTTTCCGTTTTTGTACGTCTAACCAAGTAACGAATAAAAATGGAGGATTCAAAAATGACCGAAGTCAAAATAAATCGCAATCACAAGGATAGCGTTTTCACAATGCTATTCAGCGACCCACCTGCCGCATTGGAACTCTATAATGCAGTGACAGGGCAAAACTACCCGCCAGACACAAAAATAGAGATTGTTACGCTTTCAAATGCCATATTCAAAGGGCAACTGAACGACGTGGCTTTCGTGGTGGACGATAGGCTTGTAGTCCTGATGGAGCACCAGTCATCCATCAACAACAACATACCGCTCAGGATGCTTATGTATTTGGGAAGGGAATACGAGCGAATAACGAAAGGCAAAGATTTGTACAGAGAAAAGTTGATAAAAATCCCTGCACCGGAGTTTATAGTTCTGTACAACGGTAAAGACGAGTTTCCAGATTTCAAGGAGCTTAGGCTTTCGGATTCTTTTAAAACCAAAGGCAATGGCAATCTTGAGCTTGTGGCAAGCGTTTACAATATTAACAAAGGTCGCAATGCCGAGATAGCGGGTAAGAGCCCTGTTTTGAGCGGTTACAACGAGTTTATAGCGGAGATAAATAAAAATCGCCAGACTATGGAGCTTGCAGAAGCTATAGAAGTTGCTATAAAGAGTTGTGTGAAGCGAAACATTTTAGTATATTTCCTAGAGAAGCACGCTTCGGAGGTTTTGAATATGCTTTTTACTGAGTGGAATTGGGACGATGCCCTTGAGGTTGCGAGAGAAGAGGCAAGTGAGGATAGTCGTGAGAAAAGAGACGAGGAAATTCTAGACCTCATAAAGAAAGGCTATACCGCTGCCGATATTGAGAACCACCTTCTCAAACAAACCCGCACAGCAACTGCATAGTGAAGGAACGCAATGTCATACTATATAAATATAGTAAAATAAAAATGAATTTGCAAGGGTATTTGTGAAAAAACCCTTTGCTTGCGATTAGAATGAAATTTTAACTATGCACTATGAATTCTAAATGCCATTTGCACGAATACTAGCACGAATAAGGATATTGTTTCTACAATGCCTAGCACCATTAGGTAGTTCGCAAAGCCTTTGCCTGTTTCGCTCAGAGCATCTGCTGCGGCTGCGCCTACGTAGCCTTGGAACCAGCTAGAAGCAGCCATGCCTAGGCCGCCAACAAAGCCTGCGCCCAAATAGGCAGCCCAGCTTTCGGGGTGCGCATTCATAGCATTACCTATAGAAATAAGCATAATCATGCCGTAAATCGTTTGCGATATGGGCGCGCCCACAAATACCAGCAAAGTGAAAAGAGCGGGTTTGCCTTGGGCATAAGCCTTTTTCCACGCGCCAATAGCAGCGGCACCAGCTAAGCCAACGCCAACGGAAGAGCCTATGGCAGTTATGCCAAGAGCTGCGGTTGCACCCATTGCACCGAGAGACCTCATTATATGTAGTTCTAGATCCATGATTTCCTCATTGTTGAAAGGTTAAACGTTTTTCCTGAAAGGCGTATAGGAATTTCCACTCCATTGTATGCCCACATTACTTGAAAATTCCAAAGTATTTAAGCGCACGGCGTGAACTGCCACTCCCATGCCCGCAAGTGCTATATTCAAAGAATGCACTAATAAAAGAATTAAAGCCGCAGCGGCAGAACCCGGAATTGAGCCAAACAAGGGGGCAACCATTCCGTTAAAGGCATTTGCAACGCTGTAGCCTGCCATTCCAACCGCAAACAAACGGATGTAGCTTATAATATCCACAAGGTTGTTGACCAAATTCAAAGGAAACATCCCTACGTTGAACCAATCGGCTTTCATAATAGTTCCGGCTAAAACTAGCACAATTCCACCAGCACCCAAGTAATAAGCCTCGTCTGGGAAAGGGCGATTAACTATCATTTTGCCAGCCAAAAAGAACATCATCCAAGTTGTGCAAATCCAGCCCATTTGAATGATTATTGTTGCCTTGCTGTCTCTGTTGGTATAGGCATTCCATATATGAGCTATGGTTAAATGTATCACTGCCAAAACAAAGCAGAGAAATTTAATGTTATTTTCATCGCGAATCCAAGCTGCAAAATTTTTCAAACCTTGGGGAGACCAAGAGGCTCTGCATATATCCAAAACGGCTGGAACCATCATGGGTTTGCCTGCTTCTGTGTTTAAACCCAAATAGCTTGCATTCAAAATGCCCCAGACTATTGTGCAGCCGCTCATCAAATAGAGGAACTGGAAAGGGTAGCGCGGGGCATCTTTAAACTTTTTTGAAGCATAGAAGGTTATTCCGGCAAAGAGCAAGCCGTAAACGGTGTCGCCCACAATCATGGCAAAGAAAATGCTAAAGAAACACAGGAACACAGGGCTAACGTCTATTTCGCGGTAGCCTGGGCTTATGCCTATGACGTTGTAAAGGGCATCTATTGGCTTAACTGCTTTTTTGTGCTTTAAGAGTGTTGGAACGGCCTCTTCTTCTGTTGGTTCTTCGGCGGAAATTCCCCAGCCATTTTTTGCAGCGAGTTCTTTTAGCGATTCAAGTTTTTCTTTTGGAGTGTAGCCTTGTATAAAGCAAACACCTATTTCCGAGCGCATTCCGGCTTCCGCAGATGTAAAGGCAAGTTCGTCAGAAGCCTCTACCACAAGCTCCCCTATTTTCTTTTTTTTGCTCGCGTAATCTTTTAACTTTTTTTTGCATTCCTCAATTATTTTGTTTGCGTTTTCAACATCTTGCTTTATTTCTTTCACGGGTTTTGAGGGCAGGAGTATTTCGTTATATGGCAATTCTATTGGCTTTTTGCTGATGGCTGCAAAAAATATTTTGTCGTTTTCCTTTTTGAATACTTTAATTACAATATCATCGCCAAAGTTTTTGAATGTTTTTTCGTTTGCGCTGTAAAGTTTTATGGTTATGTCGTGTTTTATGAGTTTTCTCACTTTGTGAGGGTCAAATTCGCCAAAAGCCTCAAGCCTTTTCAATTCTGCCGAGCTTAGAGCCAAGGCTTCTTCCGCTTCTTTTCTGCTTTGCATAATTCCATTTATTTGAGCGAGCAAATTATGTTCGTCTATTGCGTGTTCAGGGACATGGCCTTTTCTATAAGAAATGGCTTCAAAAACTTTTTTGGTGTTCTCAAAAGCGGTTTTGGCAGCCGTTACCTTTTCGCCTTCTGGGGTTTGAAGTGGCAAAATGTGCAATAAACCCCACTCCCTGAGGGTATTTAGAGTTTTCTCCTTGCTTGCATCTGTGGCAGCAACCACAATTCTGCTCATTTTAGTTATCATATAGGGGAAATATAGTAAAAAAAACCTACTTTATGACCCCTATGCGGAACCATTTTTCCTTTTTCTTGCCGCTTTTAAATTTAACTGTTAGCCTTGCGCTGTAAACATCGCTGCCCAATTTTGATAAATCTAAAATTTCTTCGCTTTGAATGTCCTTGCTGAATACCCTGTGGCCGGTTATGTCAAAAATATCCAGAGAGACTGCGGTGGCAGGGTTTAGAATTCTAAATCTCGCAGTTGCCTTGCCTCCTCTAACAGGGTTTGGGAACACAAAAAATTCCTCTATTTTATCTTCATTCGGTGCTGCTTTTTGTTTTGGCTTATATTTCTTTGCTTCGGGCAAATAAAACGCGCTTATGTAGTCCCTGTGTTTGGCAAATAGATAATTATCATTGTGAAGATAAAGGAGCAGGGTATCTGGTTTATCATATTCAAAAGTCCCTGCGGCAAGGGGGAATCCCTCGCCTAATAATTTGCCTTTGCTGTTTACCGCTAAAATCAAGCCGTTGTTTGCAGGAACCAAAATGTAAAGCGAATCTTCTTTTCCGGTTAAGGCGATTGGCATTGGCTTTGAATGAAAGTAAGAAAAAGGCTCGCCATTGGAGAGAACGGCTGGAAAATTCGGCAGAGGAACTCCACTTGAATCAACTATATAAAGCCTGTTGTTTCCCAAATACATGGAATCGCTATTATTTATTGGAATGCGCGTAAAATCCGTTGCTCTTGATTTTGCAAAGTCTTCGTTTGTGGGTGTGTATGGCCATTCTTCTTTTGGAATTGATTTTGCATATTTTCCAACCCATTCAATTTCAACTGGAATTTTCAAGGCTTGCCAATTTGTAACGCTATCGCTTGTGAACATATTAAAAGTTTTTTCTGGCTTTGCGCCGTTTGGTACTTTTGCTGTTATTTTTATGCCAGAATATCCGCCAAAGGTAGAGGCTGTGTTTGCGTATCCAGAAGGGTTTATTGAGAATGTGGTATCGGATTGTTTTTTTCTTTTGTGAGGGATTAAATCGCTGCCAGAACCGAAATAAAAAACGCTTTCCCCTCCATTCTTAAATTCCTTGCCAAGCCCCAAAATTCCATCTGCCTCAATTAAAGATATGCCAAATTGGTGGTCTTTGAAAGTATCGCCGTTCCAAGCATTTATTGCGCCATAAGAGAGAATGCTGTCTATATACCATTTATTCACGTGCCAAGCCACTATGCCGCTTGCAGGCAAGCCAGCGTCCACTTCTTCTATGGATTCTATAACATCTGGTTCTTTTTTTGAGAAAAGAGAATTCAGGCTGTCAACAAGAATTTCAACTGATTTTCCTCCTTCCGTTTTTATTGAAATTTTCCCATCTTCTCTATATGTTCTTTGCCTGTTTTCCAGCAAAATATATTCGTTGCTGTTTATGGGGATTTTCACTATTTGCGGGGTAGTGCCACACTTGTCATAAGCTGCGGCGCAAATTTCAACGCTCTCTTTTTTATTGATTTCCTTAACGCTTGCCCACCCCTTGTATGCTCTCATCCACGCGCTTGGCAAGCTGGGGAAAAATCCATTTCCGGCATTGCTGCCTGCAAAATCCATTCCGTCAAAATATCCAAGCCTTGAATAGCCTTTCACAACATCGTAAGAATATGGTAGCCCAAGTTCGCGCCCTATTTGGCTTGTTATTGTTCCGTTAATGCCCCAATATAAACCGTCTTGCGAAGCGGTTTCGCTCACCACCATCACAGAGGTTATTGTGTCGCCGTCCCCGACCTTAAACCCTCGCCAAAAGTCGCCCCAAGAGGTATCAACGTAAGCATCTATAAAATCGCCTGGGGTGTTTGCTCCGCGGCTGCCCAAGGTTCCGCCGTCAACAAGGCGCGAAGCACCCGCGTGGACTATCAAAATAGCTCTTTCTTTAGAAGGGGAAAGGGGGTTTGCAGGGTCTTCTTTTGCGAGTTTTAAAACATCATTTACAAAATTAGCATAATCCACAGCTCTTGAAGAGTCAAACTCTGCCAGTTTTTCGCCTTTTTTGCGGCTTCGGTTGTAGTCTATTATGTGTTTATTCAGTTTGTAAGGTTCTTTGGTTTTTGGATAAACCTCTGCATTTATTGAAACCTTGTTATCGCTTGCTTTTTTAAAATAATTTTCTGCAAATTTTATATGGCTCTTCCAACGCTCCTCGCTATTATTTGCAAATGTTCCGTCTCCTGTGGTTAAGGAATTGTTCGGTTCTTCTTTTTTGAACTCAACCCTCAAAATGCGAATATCAAGAACATTATCTGCCGCAAAAACGCTTATGTTTGCGAGAAGCAATAGTAGAAATATCACCCTCACCCCATCTTCTTTGCGGATTCATCTTTTTCAGATGCGCTGAGTACCTGTTCCAAGGTAGTTACGCCGGTTAAGGCTTTTTCCATACCGTCCATGCGTAGCGTGCTCATGCCTTGTTCTAGGCATATTCTTTTTATTTCGTCTCCGCTGGCTCTTCTTAAAATTAGGTTGCGGACTTCTTCGCTGGGAACCAAAAATTCGTAAATGCCGGTACGACCTTTGTAGCCTGTGTTCTCGCATCTGTTGCAGCCTTTGCCTCTGTAGAATTTAATATGCGGAGGAATGTGCAAATCTTTTCTAACCTCTGGGTCTATTGTGGGGTCTTCTTCTTTGCAGTTGGAACAAATTCTGCGCACAAGTCTTTGTGCTAAAACGCCTTTTATTGCAGTTGCCACAAGGAAGGGTTCTAGCCCCATTTCTAGCAAACGTGGGAAGGCACCTGCGGCATCGTTGGTGTGCAAGGTGCTGAACACCAAATGACCCGTCAAGGCACTTTCTATTGCCATGCTCGCCGTTTCTTTATCGCGCATTTCGCCTATCATTATAACATCGGGATCTTGACGCAGAATTGCCCTTATTCCAGAAGCAAAGGTGAAACCTGCGGCATTGTTTATTTGCCCTTGGTTCACGCCTTCTATGTTCATTTCCACAGGGTCTTCCATAGTGGTTATGTTTATGGTGCTATCTAAAATGCGGCGAATGGCAGCGTAAAGGGTGGTTGATTTACCAGAACCAGTTGGGCCTGTGACTAGCAAAATTCCGTTTGGCAAGTGAATTGTATAATCCAGTTCCTTGAACACAGATTCCCTAAAACCCATTTGGGCAAGTTCTATTTGACCCGAATTTGGGTCTAATATACGCATAACTATTTTTTCCATCACTCCTCTTTTGCGCAGAGAAATTGGGAAAGAGCTAACACGCAAATCCACTTCCTTGCCGCGAAAACGCACAGTGAAGCGACCATCCAAAGGCTTGCGTTTTTCTGCAATATCCATGCGAGACAAGAGTTTTACCCTAGATAGAATTTGAGGCATTAAACGAGCCGGAATTGGCGGCATAACGCTTAAATCGCCGTCTATGCGAATGCGGAGTTTTAAAAAAGTTTCTTGGGGTTCCAAATGTATATCAGAGGCTTTGCGCGCAATGGCATCTTGGATAATGGAGCTAACCAATTTCACAACCTGCTGTCCTTCTTCGTCTGATAATTGCTCCTCTGAATTGCTTTCTTCGGCTTTGTTTACGGTTTGCAGGTCTTCGGATTCGTTGAGCTTGGAAAGCTCTTTCATAGCCTCGCCGCTTGCGTGGCCCATATAAATTCTATTTATTGTTTCTAAAATATCTTTTTCGCTTGCCATCACAGGACTTATTTCTTTTTGAACTTTAAATCTTATGTGGTCAATGGTTCTTTGGTTGCTTGGGTCGTGCATGGCAAGGGTTATGGTTTTGCCCATAACCGCAAGTGGTACAACTTTATATGAACGGCAAAAATCCTCTGGCAAAAGATGCGTGATTTCTGGTGAAATGGATATTTCGTTTAAATTTGCCGTTGGAATTTCAAGCTGGGCAGAGAGAATTTCTATTAAGCGCTCTTCGGTCATAAAACCGAGCTGCATTAGCATTTTGCCAAGACGCAGCCCCGTTTTTTTTTGCTCTTCAAGTGCTTTGTCGCGCTGCTCTACGGTTATGTAATTCCTTTCTACAAGAAGTTCACCTATGCGCTTGTGTTCCTTATGCTGCAGTTGCTCTCCGAGTATAAGGGTCATTTGCTCTTCGCTAACAAAGCCAAGACGCGTTATGATTTTGCTTATGTGTAAACCGGTGCGCTTTTGTTCCCTGATTGCATGGGCTAATTGATGTTCGTCTATTAGCCTTTTTTGTAAAAGAATTTGCCCAATTTGCAATCTAGGATCTGACATCCATTACCTCGTAGTCGTTTTGTATCTATGAACTCCGTACAATTCTACAACCTCGTCTTGGTTGAATTTTTTGGTTCTGGGTTCTTCGCCATCATATTTGTACCTTAGTTGCCAGTAGTACTTGGTAATTGCCACATAAGCACCAGTTCCCACAAACCTGTTTTTGTTGGTTTTCAAATTCCAAGCCAAATAGAAACCGTATTCATTGCCTAAACAATTATCTTTAAAGGCGGGGTCTTTAGGGTCTCCCGACTCAAAAACTTTGTCTGTGCAATTTGCCAAAACAGGGTTTCTGTGTGCAGTGTAATTACCGAGATTGGTGTGATAGTAAACGCTGGCGTGCAAAGTTATGGCGTTGGCAATAGTCTCTTTGGTAAAGTCACGACCGTTTTCGTCTTTTATCGGATCGCCGTCTTCGTCTCTGCAAATGCCATCTAAGAAGCTTCCGCAAAAGGAGTTCACTTCGTCTTTAATGCTAGAGAAGATAGCTCCTACTGAGCCAGGAAAGTGTGCCCTTACCTCTTTTGAATCCATATTCGCTGGGTATATTGGCAAAAATTCCGTAACACCGCCTATGGAGTTGTCGTATAAATTGTCGTCAGCCCATCTTTTTGCATCATCGCTCATCCAACCGGCGCATACTTCCTTTTTATAGTGGCCTGGGATTTGACATAGGCTGTTTCTACCTTCAGGTGTGAAAATTCCTCCAAACGGCGGGTCTTCAGGATCCGCTTCTTTGTCTATTCCCGCTAATACCACTTTATCTCTATTATTTTGATTCCTTCCAGTTATAAGCACACCTCTTTCCCTAGGATTTGCGCTATTGCCGGCTGCATCGTAAAACACATCAAACCCATCTTTTTTTGAGGAAGAAGGCGGACGGATTTTTATCCAGTCGTCTGCTTTTGGCATATGGGTTGATGATTCTTCATCGTACTTGTAGGCGTAATAAATCAGCTCAACAATGCTATCGCCTTTTATCACATTCTCATAGTATTCTTTGGGATAAGGTTTATTGTTTGGTTTGTATTTTGCTTCAGCAGAAACATCTTCGCTGTTTGGTTTATCTTGGGGCAGTTCCCAAGTAACCCAGTTTAAATTATCCCATTTTTGGCTACGTCTATCGCTTTCAATAATGCCCTTTCCATTGGAGCACTTGGATTTTGGCTGGCTATATTCAAAACAATAGCTAAATGGATTTTTAATTGCATATGGGTCTTTGTCTGCGTTTGGAGCTGCAAATATAGGCTCAGACAAATAAGCCACTATCGATTCGCGGCAAGCATCGTCTTTGCTTGAGCCGCACTTTTTTTCTGTTTCCAATTTGTACTCAGCTTTCACCACAATTGGCGGAACTCTATCTAGCACAGAAGATTCATATTTGCGCCACACAAACGCAGAGGTTAGGCACTGTTTCCCTGGCTGGCATTGGCTCTGGTCGTAGAATGGCGTGTAGCTTGAGAGCTTGCCACTTCCCGAATTGTAGCCAGATGTCAAAATACCTTTTGAGAAAGTAGTTGTGTCGTTTGCTATGACTATGATGCTATCGCCCTCTAAATACTTTTCCCAGTACTCACGATTTTTCGTAAAGAGAGTCTTGTTGTAATTTTTCACAACAAAGCTTGAATCTTTCAGGTTCTCTCTGTTATACTCAGGAGAATGGAAAGCCACGGTATATCCTTTTTCCCATTCCACTTCAACGATGATAGGTAGCAAGCTGTCTATAATTTTACCGTTGCTTTTAAAGGGCTTGGCAAATTTAATTCTCAAACTATCTCCAATGCCATCGCCATTTCTATCGTAGAGTTCGCTGTACAAGGGCATTGGAATAGGTGCATCTCTGAATTGCAGGCTATCCCATTTAGCCCAAGTGAGCTCTTTGCTAGGTCCGGTAATTTGCCAGTCGGCATAATTTGTGCCATTAACAATATCTTGACCCCTGATATAAATGGTTTGTCTCCCGTTATCTATTTTCAGATTATTGCCTTGAACAATGCCGTTGGGACCAGGTGGCCACTTTTCGTTTATGGTGCTATTGTTAGTTTTGCTAGTTTGTTTGAGAGGAAATGTGCAATGGCTGCAAACTTCGCCTTTTTGGTCATCGATTTTTCTATTTGTATCTAAAGCCACTACAAATACTTCCAATGGTTTGCCAACATAGGGAGCTTCCGTATCCCAATTTAAGTATCCACTTGCGGTATTGGGTCTGGCATTATTGAAGAAAAGTTTATTATCTGCTTTGGTGGTGAATCTAAGACGTGGCTGATATATTTTTAATTTCATAGATGGCGTTTCTGCTGAGGTTGGGTCAACACCGCCCAAATTTATTTCCACTTCCCTTTCACCTATATCGTAACCACCATTTACCCAAACTGTATCTATTCCGTTTAGAGGAATGGTGCGAGGGAACTCCGCATTTCTTTTGCAAAGTTTATCTGCGCAAACATCTAAGTCTTCTGCGCCATTGCCAGTTATTGAGATAGAATATTTTACAACATCTTCTGCATCTAAATCCCTTTCATCAAATACGGTATATTTGTTGTCTTCCCAACTGCCAACAGCTACGTAAATTGGTGTTGGTTTGCCAGCAATTACAGACTGTTCTCTTTTGGTGGCTTGTTCTTCATAGGCATCGAGCAACTCTCCATTGTTGGATAATCTACCCCAAACGAGGCGGGCATTTGTTGGGCCTTTAAAGCCGTCTATGTTTATTGCTTGGGTGCCTGGTACAATCGACTTGCCATCCATTAAACGAGCCCAAACAGTATAGCTTCCAGACGGTATATCAACCTTATCAAGTGCTTTTTGACTGCCTTTGCATTGGTAGCGTCCTCCGCAACTATAAACCGCATCTATCACGGTAATGCCAACACCATCTTTTGCATAACAGGTGAAATTATTGGCATTGCCTTGGCAATTAGCTCTGTTTTTTTCAGGAGAGAGCCATAGAGTGTCTTTGTTGTTACTGCGGTTTATCATATAGAAATCCACAGTGTAGTTATTTGCTATGAGTTGTTCGGCACAAAGGTCTTTTCGGCTACCACCACCTATTGCATTTTTGCTGGCGCAGTCATTTCCACTGGCAATACTTGCGCACATGACGTTATCTTTATAAGCATTTTCTATTTCGTTGGTGAAGGAGCTTTTTTGCGTTATATACATATTGGTGCTAACACGTACGTTTGATTGGGTTGCCATGCGTTCGCAAAAGAATATATCTATGGGATATATTTTGCCTTCAACGAGAGTTTCAGGGACTTTTATTGTATCTAAATCCACATAGCCAGGGGCAGCATTGTGAATACCGCCCAAATCTATCACAAGTTGGTTGTTTATGAATATCCAAATATCATCATCGCCTCTGAAAAGGAATTCCTGACCTTTTTCATAAGTAAATTGCGCATGGCTTTCAAAGCAGAAACTTAAATTGGCTCTGTTAGTTGTGCCCGCTGAACTTGAGCCACCATTACCAGGACCGGGACGAACGGCACAGCCAGCAGGAGCGGAGCCATAATAAGTACCAAGCGCGGTTCCATCTGGAATATATGTGCGGTCAAAAGCATCTATACCCCTGTAAGTTGAATCTCTCCATACCTTTGTCATATTATTCGTGGCAGTGCTAGGATTTTGAAAGCAGGCTACAGTATATTTTTTATTGCAAGCTGGGCATTTTTCTGCATATTCTGCTCTGGAACCATCATCGTTATACGCCGAATCTAAGATATAGGGGAAAAAGCCACCTACCAAATTGCTACCATCTGGAGTACGCATTTTATCACTATCAAATTCCCAGTTAGTTCCATTTGTGGCCCTGCCAAAAGGCATATCGTAGCATCTGGGCACGTTAAGCATAGTGCCAATACCCCCTGGAGTAAAGGCGGCATCAAAAGATTCCTTGCTCTTCCAGTTTGCATAGCCTGGAGTTGCTATAAAAGTAGGCTTTTTTGTTGTTGTGTCCAAGGTTGGAGCCACTATCCCCCTTCTTATATTTGCATTTGCGGTTGAAGGTGCAGTATAGGTACCACTGAAACTAGAATTGACCGACATATCTGTATCATAAATAAAAGCAGCCATTTTATATGAGCATCTGCCTGCTTTTTCTTCGCCCAAGTCTGGAGGGGCAGTAGTTCTGAATGTTAATGGATCTTCACTATTTGGGTCTAAATAGAGATAAAGGGTAGCTGATGAACCAAATCTTGTTCTTAATGGAATCCAAGCTGGCTCTTCAGCACTGGCTCCTATGCCGTTCAGGTCTATTTTGTCTTTACCCAGCTTGCCAAGGTAAATCATAACCCTTTCCGGGACATCGTCCTTAGAATCGTATCTCTTTTGGAACCAGCCGCATCTTGTATGAATGCCCATAAGTTCCGCATTATCCCCGTCAAAGATATAGCTATTGCCCGCTACCCAGTTATCGTTATCGGGCGGAAGGAAGTAAAATGTAACAGCTTGGGCAAAAAGCGCATGGCATCCAAAGACTAGGATAGCCAACATCCTTTTTAAACAAACGGAATTTTTCATAGTGGTACCTCTGCTATAAATATATAAAATTATTGCGGCTTCGGCTACGTTCAGCCACTAGTTCATCAAAGCGAAGCAAAAATGAACAGAGAATATCACAGAAAAACGACTTTAATGCGGATGAAAGGACTTGAACCTTCATGCTGTTGCCAGCACTAGAACCTGAATCTAGCGTGTCTACCAATTCCACCACATCCGCAAAATATAAGCGTTTCAATATAGAAAAATTTACTACTTTGCCACACAATGGCTAAAATTCGTGAAATGTTCAATCAAATACACAAAAGATATGATATGCTCAATCATCTGATGTCTGCGGGGCGGGATATTGCTTGGAGGAAGGCTTGTTGCAAAAAATTGCCGCAGAAGAAAGAGGCTGTGGTGCTGGATTTGTGCGGTGGAACGGGGGATTTTCTGATTTCTTACTTGAAAAGGGCAAAAAGTTGCAAACTTCCGCTCATTGGAGATTTTGCAGAAAATATGCTTGGGGTGGCGGCTAAAAAAGAGCCAAATTTGGTTCCTGTGCTTATGGATGCAACGCAAATACCCCTCTCAAATGGCTCTGTGGATATTGTTTTGAACGGATTTGGAATGAGAAATATTCAAAATTTGGATTTGGCTTTGAGCGAAGTTTTCAGGGTGCTAAAGCAGGGCGGCTATTTTGCCACCCTTGATTTTTTTAGACCGGAGAAAAAAGCCGCAAAGCTCTTTTACCAAAGAATTGCGCCGCTCGCGATTCCCTTTGTGGGTATGATGTTCAGCAAGCACAATGCCTACCGCTATTTGGTGATATCCATTTTGAATTTTTTGAATCCGGTGGACTATGCGGCAAAAGCCAGAAACGCAGGATTTACCCTGCGCGGCATAAGGTCATTGGATGGCGGGCTTGCGCATATTGTTATTTGCGAGAAAAAATGAAAAATTCCCCGCTCATTCTCGGCATAACGGGTGCATCTGGTGCTATATATGCAAAGCGTTTTTTGCAGCTTGCAAAAAAGCAGCATTTTGAAGTGGAGCTTATTGTCACAAAAATGGGCGAAGCCGTGCTAAAGCACGAGGGTTGCGGGTCTATTTTGCAGCACAAAAAAATTCACAGGATAGACGATTTTTTTGCCCCACCTGCAACAGGTAGCTCAAAATATTCTGGAATGGCAATTTTGCCTTGCTCAATGGGAACGCTTGGGAAGGTAGCTGCCGGCACAAGCAATAACCTTTTGATAAGAGCCGCCGATGTATGCTTAAAAGAAAACCGCCCTCTTGTGGTTGTTCCAAGGGAAATGCCCTTTAACGAAATACATTTGGAAAATATGTTAAAGCTGAAAAGAGCGGGCGCAATTATAATGCCTGCCTGCCCGCATTTTTACAAGCACCCAAAGAGCGTTGAAGAACTTGTGGATAGCGTTGTGGAAAGAGTTTTTGCTTTTTTTAATTCCTAAGTTCTGCCCCAAAATTTTTCTGCAACTTTTTCATAACACTTTTCGCATAACTCTCAATCTCTTCCGATGTCAAAGTTTTTTTGAGCGAACCTATAACCAACCTAATCGTAACAGATTTTTTCCCTTCTGGAACTTGATGCCCTCTGTACTCGTCAACAAAAGATATGTCTCGCAGCAAATCGCCCGTAATAACTTCGCATATTTCTTTCCACTTAACCGATAAATCAAAGAGCATGGATATATCGTATTCGGTAATTGGATATTCCGGTAGATGCTCAAATTTGTTTGTTCTGGAGGGATAGGGTTTTAGCGAATCTATATCAATTTCAAATATTATAACTGCGCTGTTTTTTATTCCGCAGTCAAGGGCGGCTTTTTTTGACAAGAGTGCCAAATTGCCTATTCTCTCGCCTCCGTGAAGAAGGTTTAGCCACACAACGCCATCTGACCACACGGGTTTTTCAACTTTCTCATAGGTTATGGGTTCTATATGCACACAGCGAGGCAAATAACTTATTATGCCCTTTGCTTTTCTGAAAAGGGAATTCACATCGCCCGTATCGCCAACAAAAGCTCCCGCAATATTTCTGCGCTGGAGCGGGAGCGATTCGCGTTTATCATATACCGCTTTGAAATCCTTATTGGAAAATACTTGGGCAGATTCAAAAATTGAAAATTCGTTAAAGAAACGCAAATTTCCTTCAACCGCTTTGCAGAGGTTGGGGAGCAGCGATGAGCGAATATAGCGTTCATTGGGTGATGGGGGCATAGATAGCGAGAGCATATCTTTGTTGCCAGGAAATAGGGCGTTCACGTATTCGTCTGTCATCCAAGGATATGTGAATATTTCTTGCATACCGCATCTTAGGGCTAGGTATTCTCTGCTCTTTCGGTCTATGTCTATATCCAACTGGTTTATTGCGCCGTTGAATGCCGTTGTTATGGGTGCCCATTCAAAGTTTTCGTAGCCGTGCAAGCGGGCTACTTCTTCCATAATATCATCTGGTATGGAAATATCGCCTGTGGAACGCCAAGTTGGTACAATAACGTGCATATTGTTTTTGTCAAAATTTACTTTAAAGCCGAGGCGTTCCAACTTACAAGCTATATCATCGTTTGGAATGTGCTTGCCAAGGCGTTTTTCCAGCCAGTCCAAAGAAACATCTATCTCTTTGCTCTTTAGATGTTCTGGATAACTATCACGAAATCCCGTTATGGATAATTTAGGGAAAAAGTCCGCAAACATTTGCATAGCGAGAGATAGTGCAATATCGCATCTCTCTGGGTCTATTCCTTTTTCGTACCTGATGGCTGCTTCCGTGCGCACTTCATAGCGCATAGCGGTATGCCTTATTCCTTTGGAATCAAAGTTTGCAATTTCAAGTATAACCTTGGTTGTTTTTGGCAGCACGGAATCTTTGCTACCGCCCATAACTCCCGCAAGCCCAACGGAGGCTTCGTTATCTGCTATAACCAAATCGTTTGCGGAAAGAGATAACTCTTTGCCATTCAAGAGCAAAAGTTTTTCTGATTCACGTGCGCGGCGTACGGTTATGTGCCCTTCAATGTTGTCTGAGTCAAAGGCGTGTGTGGGTTGCCCAATCGCGAGCATAACGTAGTTTGTTATATCCACAATAGCGTTTATGGGGTGCATACCAACTCGCCATATACGGCTCTGTATTTTGAAAGGAGAGGGTTTTATGGAAAGCCCTTCAATTTTAACGCCTATATATCTGGGGCTGCGTTGCGTGTCTTCCAAAGTTATTTCCAAATCCGGCACAGACTTTGGAGTGAATGGCGCAAATTCTTTTAGCGGCAAGTTATAGAGTGCCGAAATTTCCCGCGCAATGCCATAGTGCCCCCAAAGGTCGGGGCGGTTTGTAAGCGATTTATTGTCTATTTCTAAAATAACATCGTTTAAATCAAGAGCCTCTGCAACATTTGTGCCTGCTGCTGCATCAAAAGCAGAGAGGTCAACGATTGTCGCTTCTTCTGTGGCTGGGAACAAATCTGCAAGCCCTATTTCCGAAGATGCGCAAATCATCCCATAGCTCTCAACTCCGCGCAATTTTGAGATTTTGATTTCCACAGGTTCCCCTGCTCCGTGCCAACGAACCATTGCGCCAGGGCAAGCAACGGCTACTTTCATACCTGCGTTCAAATTGCTGCCTCCGCAAACAATTTCTTTTATTTGCCCGCCGCCAATATTTGTTTTGCACACCCTGAGTTTGTCTGCGTTTGGGTGGGGTAGAACCTCGTTCACCACGCCAACAATTATCTTGCTGAAATTCTTGCTCAATTCAGTTATGCCTTCCACTTCCACTGTGGACATTGTGAGGTCGTAAGCTATGCGGGATAGTTCCAGATTTTCTGGTATTTTCACATAATCTTTTATCCAATCCATTGATAATTTCATATTCTTCTCCTACCTGAACTGCCTCAAAAATCTCAAATCCGCGCTGTGAAATAATCTAACATCATCAACTCCATAACGCATCATAACCAAGCGGTCTAAACCTATGTTCACATAAAATCCGGTGAACTCCTCAGGGTTTAAGCCTCCTGCGCGAAGCACATTTGGGTGCGGGGTGCCGCCCGGCATAATCTCTATCCAGCCAACGTGTTTGCAAACGCTGCATCCGCTTCCGCCGCACACAAGGCAGCCCATATCTATTTCAAACCCAGGTTCAACAAAGGGGAAAAAACCAACACGCATCCTAACTGGCACGTCTCTCCCAAATACTTTAGATAAAATGCTCTTAATCATAACCTTTCCCGCAGAAAACGTAAAATCGCGGTCAACTATCAACGCTTCATATTGGAAAAATGCCCTTTCGTGCCGTGCATCTGTGGTCTCATTGCGGTAAACTCTCCCAGGGTAAACAAAACGGTATGGAGGTTTATGCGTTTGAAGATAGCGCACACTCGCACCCGTTAAATGCGGGCGAAGGCAGAGCCTCTCGCCGCCGTGTCCCGTGTCGTGCCCTGCGAGCCAGTAAGTATCCATACTTTCTCTTGCGGGGTGGTCTGGAACAAAGTTCAAATTATCAAAGGCGTAAAGTTCGCTTGTTATATCGGATTCCTGAAATATTTCAAATCCCATTGAGCGGAAGGTATCGTTCAAGTCGTAGCACATTTGTGTAATGGGGTGCAAGGCACCATCCAAAGGCGGCACGCCTGGAACTGTGAAATCAAAATCAGCGGGAATTTCAGATGCTTTTAAGCGAATTTCCTCTTCGCGAGTTTCTATTATAGCGGTTAAATTCTCTTTAACAACATTTGCTGCCTTGCCAATTTCTGGGCGCAGAGAAACGTCAATGTGCGGCAATTCTTTTAATATAGTTGTGAGCGTTCCTTGCTTTCCAAGCAAAGACGCTTTCGCATCTTGCAATTCCGCCACGGTTTTCGCCGCCGCGATTCTCGCTTTGCCGTCTATTAGCATTGCATCTAGTTTGTCTTTCATAGATATGTCTCCGCCCAAGAATATAGAAAAAATGCAACCTCTAGATTATTGCGATATAAAATCAGCTGGTTTTATTATTATGCTTTCTTTTGGGAAATGTTTTATGTTTCCTGTTATTAAAATTGCGTTTGCTGCTTTGTGCAAATCATAAAATTTTCTGTCGCTTTCGTGGGTCATTGGGAAATTGCTTGCGGTTGGTGTTAGTTCTATGCCTAGTTCTGTTATGGTGCTTACTATGTTTTTGACTTTTTTGGCATTGAAGTCAAATTGCGGTCTGTATAATACATTGTTGTATTCAAGTAAAATGTTTGAATTGTAGCAAACGGATAATTCGCCGTCTAATGCCATTTCTATTATCCTAGCTGGAATGCCATTTATTGTTAGCATTGCAGATACCAATATGTTTGTGTCTAAAACTACTATACGCATTCTTGACGGGCAAGTTTGATTTCTGCGTTAATTTCGTCCATTGTCATATTGTTTTTGCCGTTTTCTATGGAATGCATTTGTAAATCCTGTAAATCTCTTTTTGCACGTAATCTTTTCAAATCGGTTAAAATGTCTTCTAAATTGGTTTCGTCTGCGTATATCATTAGGGCAGAAGGTTTGCCGTTGTTTGTGAGAACGACTTTATCGCTCGTGGCAAGCGAGGACAAGGTCACTTGCGGAGATTTGGAAAATTCCTGAACTGACAAAAATTGCATAAACACCTCTTAGGGTTAATATAGTAAAAACACCTACCATAACCTGCTCGTAATGTTGTCCGTGTTTAATAGAAATTACTTAAACCTGTCAGAAACTCCGAGGAATATATCGGTAAGTTGGGGGTCAAAATGGTTTTCTTTGCCTTCTGCAATTATTTTTACCGCTTCTTCGTGCGTAAAAGCATCTTTATATGGTCGGTAAGAAACAAGTGCATCGTAAACGTCTGCTATTGCCATAATGCGTCCGAGCAGGGGAATATCTTGTCCCTTTAATCCTTTTGGGTAGCCAGAGCCGTCCCATTTTTCGTGATGACTTACGGCAAGGATTTTTGCGTATTTCAAAAAATCGTTTTCTCTTGTCATAGCTTCAATTTTTGTTATTATTTTTTCTCCAAATGTTGTGTGTTTTTTCATTTCGGCAAATTCAGCTTCAGTTAATTTCCCTGTCTTTTTTAGAATGCTGTCTTCTATGGAAATTTTCCCAATGTCATGTAGCTGGCTAGATTCGGTTATCAGGTCTATATCCCAGTTTTTTGTTTTATCGCTGTAAAGGTTGCGTTTCTTGATTTCCTCTAACAATATTTTTATTCCGCGCCGTGTTCTATCTATGTGGCCGCCTGTGGTGCCATCTCTACATTCCACTAGTTCTGCCATTGTTTTTATTATAGCTTGCTCAAGGTTTAGAGATTTTTCAATAGCATAAGTTCTCTCGGCAGATAATCGCCAGAGTATAAACGACAGAAACAAGGCAAGGACAAGCCCCAGCACGGTGAGTATCTGGGAAGTTTTATAAAGGTCTTGGTAAAATTCGTATTGAGGAGTTACTATCCCTATGCACCACCTGTTAAAGATATGTTTAAAAAAAACTATTACGGAACTGCTGTCTGAATTTATTATTTCAGCGGCAGATACATCCTTTCCTGAGCGCAGAGTGCTTGCTATGTATTGATATGCGCCACCCAAATCCTGCAATTGCGAGCCTAAGAATGTGCTGTCTGGGTGAGTCACGAATGTTAGGTTTTGGCTTAGGAGCATACCATAACCACCTGGAGCGAGCTTAATTGAACTGACATATTCCATCAACCAGTCAATGTTAATGTCCACAACTAGAATTCCCACTATGTCGCCATTGCTTACGTCAATATTCCTAACTACAGACACAATGGTATTTCCGGTGCGCAAGTCTCTATAGGGTGCGGTGTAAGATACAAATCTGCCGCTTCTAAGTCCCGTTTGATACCAGGGCATTGTTTGAGGAACATAATCCTTGCCAGGGTGGAGCCCAATGCCGTCATAAAATTCCCCATTGATAAATCCATAAATTCCATTGTAAGTCATAAGCCCCTGGCTAGGCCTGCGCATCCACTGGGTGGTTTGAGTTAGGTAATCGAGAATTTCATCTCGGCTTGCTTTTCTCTCCACCATATTCTGTACAGCGTAATAGGAATTGAAGAGGGTGGTTTCGGCTTCTGAAAGTCCGGCTCTAACATTGGACTCGGCAGAATAAAGCAGTTGGGTTGCCTCTTTTAAAAGAAGATTTTGCAGAATGCGCCCTATAAAGAAATAAGAAGTAATTACCATCAATACAAATGCCAAGAATACAAATAATAATTGGATATAATTATTACGTATCACTACTTGTGGCAAAGCAGATATTTTCATTCAATAACCGTATGGTAATACCAATTTATCCCGCTACGAATTTCTTCGTCAGTTAAGTTTTTTCCTTCTGTGCCAATGGTTTTGCCATCGTTGGTTTTCATAACTCCATAGAACACGTCATAAGTTCCAGATTCAATGCGCTGTCTCTCCTCTTCAAGTATGCGGGAAGTTTCTTCGGGCAAGGGTATTTTTGGATTCAAGGGTACAATGTCAACCATGCGGTCTTTCAGTGAACCGAACCAAGGGGTTGTGACAAAAGAACCGTCTATTACGCTTTTCACAAGAAAGGTATAATACGCGCTCCAGTGCCAAATTACCGAAGTGAGAACGGCATCTGCTGCATCTTCGCTCATATCGGTATTGTAGCCTATTCCCCATACTCCAGCTTTTTCTGCTTCTGTCATAGGAGTTGGTGTATCGCTGTGCTGCGCAATAACATCACAGCCTCCGGCTATAAGGGCGCGGCCTGCAAAAGCTTCTCCCATTGGGTCAAACCAGCTATGGGTGACTTTTACATAAATTCGCGCCTTTGGGTTTACTTTTTCTACCCCTAGGGCAAAGGCATCAAGGCCTCCGGTCACTTCGCTGTTTTCTTTTCCTTGTGCTGCCACAAAACCTATTTTGTTGGTTTTTGTTTTTAAGCCAGCAACTATGCCTGCGAGATAGCGCGCCTGATATATTCTGCCAAAATAATTGGTAAAATTGGTGTTATTGTACTTATAGCCCGATGCGTGTGCAAATATAACAGATGGAAACTCCTGTGAGAGTTTTTCGCAGGTGTTCATATAACCCCAGCTTGTGGAAAAAATTATGTTGGCTCCTTGCGCAATGAGTTCGCGGTGAGCGTTTTCAACGCTAATTAAATCTGCATCGTTAATATGGATTTTATAGATAACCTGGCTGTCTGCGAGGCTTAAGTGTTCCATCATCTCTTCTATCCCTTTTTGGTGAGCAAAGGAATAGCCAGAACTTTCAGAGAAAGGGTCGGTTATGTGCACAATCCCTACTTTTACATTCTCTTTTGGGAGTGGCATTCCGGGTTTCCAACTTTCTTTTTCACAAGACGAAAAAGAAAGGGGCAAAATGATTGCGAATACCGTTGTTAATATAGCATTAAGTTTATTTTTCATAGAAATTTCTCCATTATAAAAAATAGTAAATTTTTTATGTACTATTTATTTTTGTTTAAACTTAGGTGCAAAGTTCTTTTTAGGTTTTTTAGGAATAGGGAGCTTTCTCCCCAGAAGTCCAGCCCTATCTGGCACAAATAGCATTGCCAGTTCAAGCCTTTTTAACACCGGATGCCACTCTATTGGCATTGTTTTTCTCAAAATATAGCCAGAATTTCGCCATCGGTCTGCTTCTTTTGCTGCGTTTTCCAAATCTCCTGTTATGTGAATCACCCTCTCTGGCTTTGAATTTGCTATTGCCTCTGTTAAAGCCTGTGTTATTAGCTCCCCGTTAGGCGGGTTCAAAATAATACTCCATTTACCCCTGTTGGCTTCACCTGCAAAAAAATTTTTCACCCAATGAACATCTAATTTGCAATGGTAAAAATGTGCGTTTTTTATCCGCAAACTTTGAACATTTTGCGCAAAAGATAATTTTGCCCATTCCCTCGCATCAAGGCAGTGAATGTCTTTAAAATTTTTGCAAAGCTGCATAGCCTCTATTGCCGCTCCGCAGTAGCAAGAGAGCAGTCGGTCGTCTTTTGATGGGTGCAACCACTCGCACAATTTTTCGCCAAGATGCAAATATGTTCCTTTGCTACGAGGCAGCCAATCTAGAATGTGAAAGTACAATTCCGTTTGCGCTAGCTTAATGTATTCGGAGCCAAAACCCTTGTGCAAAGTGTACTGCATTGCCGCAGGCGGGCTAGAGACATCAAAAGCAAAAGAGGGTTTTGTTTGAACTGCGTGAGCGCACAGAATTTCTGGGCGCATTCTTTGCAAATATTCTAAAAATGTTTTATAGTTCCTGCTCTGCTCCGGTGTATTTAAATTTGCCTGCACAAGCATTCCGTAACCCCCGCTTCCGTTTGAGCGAAAAACAATTTGCAAAATTTGCTTTTTAAAAAAACGCAAATGCTCTTTTGAAAGCTGCTCTTCTATTTTTTGCAAACACTCCGGCAAAGGTTCATCTGGAATTCCCTCCCACACAAGGGTTCTTTTGCTTTTTATATCTCTAAGCACATACCGCCAATCGCCACCGCCAATCTCTGCCTCTGCCGCAAAAACTGCTTGTATTTTTCCGGGGATTTTGTTGGTTGATGCCCAGTCGCTTATCTTTTGTTTTTTGTCCATTAAAGGGAATATAGTAAGTGTTTAATGTGCAAATTATGGGTAATGCAATTTGGATGCTCATTCGGATAGTGGCTTGTGATAATCAGTGTTGTTTTTTCGCTGATTTTGTCTAAAAGCGAAAAAAGCCGCTCCTTTGATTGCTCACTCATTCCCTGAGTTGGTTCGTCTAAAATCAGAACTTCTGGAGAGCTTGAAATTGCTCTTGCGATTAAGGCAAGCCTCAGTTCTTCTTCGCTCAAATCTCGCAAATGTTTGTTCAATTCGCTGCCTAGTCCAAGAGAGGTGAGTAAATTCAAAGCCATTTTCTTTTCTTCTGCCAAAACGGGTTGCGGGAAATTTTCCAAAAGGGCATCTAGCACGGTTGCTCTGCGGTGTACTTGCAAAGCCATTTCTGGGGAAAAAAATCCGAGCTTTTTTTTATGCTCGCTGATGGAAAAATTTTTCTTTACTTGTTGTCCCAAGAGTTCCAAATCGTTTTTGTAAATTTGCGGATGCTCGCCACCCAACACACCTAGCAATGTGCTTTTTCCGCTGCCGTTTGCTCCGGTAATTGCCCAGTGCTCGCCTTTGCGTACTTCCCAATTCAAGTTTTCAATTATTTTTTTACTGCCAAAAGATATGCAAACATTTTTCAAAGAGAAAAGTATTTCTCCAGTTGAAATCGGTTCTTTTATCTTTTTCATTTCGTAAATATTTTCATCATTTGCGACTATGGGTATATAAGAACCTTCCAATAAAAGTTGTTCATCTTCCCTTTTCAAATTTATTTGCATTTGAATGCCTTTTTGCTGGAATAGTTTTATTCGCTCTGCCAAAAATTTTCTGTATTCAGGGTCTAAACCGCCAAAGGGGTCGTCTAAAATCCACAAATCCGGTTCTTCCATGTAATTGCGCGCAAGCAGCAGCCTGCGGAGTTCGCCGTTGGATAGGCTCGGCAATTTTTGCTCCAACATAAGCTCTGGAATGCCAGCGAGCGAGAGGGCTTCACTGAGCAATGCTCCATTTGTTTTGGGAAAAGGCTCGCTTTCAACAAAATGTTCCGAGTTTAAGAAGAAGGGATTTTTCAGCAAAAAATCTCTAACCGAGGGGGAATCTTCGTCTTCTAAAGAGATAAATCTCTCCTGCCAAAACCTTGAAAGGGCTTTTTTTATCTTTCTCTGCAAATCATTGCCAAAACGCGATACTTTCAGACTGTTCCTACTCCGCTATTTTTTCCTGCACAAAATCCTCTCTATTGTCGGTGAGTTCCCAACTTGTGAGAATTTGAGCTTTGCCCTTGTCCACCGATACAATAATATATGAATAAAAAGGAAGGGCGTGGTCTTTATCATAGCCGGAGGGTTTTGATGGATGGTCGGGGTGCGAGTGGTAAAAGCCTATAATTTCCAATTTTTCCGCTCTTGCAATTTTCTCCGCTTTGAACATATCCTCTGGTGTTATTAAAAATCTGTGATATTGCTCGGCGTTTTCGCTGGAGTTATCTATATCCACAGTTTTTTTTGCGATTTTGGTTCCATCGTCTTTAATTTCACCCAAAAGAATTCCGCAGCATTCATTGGGATAGGTGGCTTCGCCAGATTTCCTTATATTGTTGTCCAGTTCAGAAGAAAGATGCAGCATTATATGTCTCTCCATAAAGGTTGTGATAGATAGCGATACCCGTTGTCGCAGAGAATTGTTGCTACTCGCGAGCCTGCCGGCAAAGTTTTTGCGAGTTCCATAGCGGCATAGACATTTGCTCCCGAACTTATGCCCACAAATAATCCCTCTTTCAAGGCGAGGAGTTTTGCCGTTGCATAAGCATTTTCTGTTTTAACTTCAACAGATAAATCTGCTATGCTCTTGTCAAAGATTTTTGGCTTTATGGTTGTTTCCATGTGCTTCATTCCTTCTAGCCCGTGAAATGGCGAGTCTGGTTGCATAAGCACAATTTGTATTGATTTGTCAAATTCTTTAAGCCGTTTGGAAACACCCATAAAAGTACCGGATGTGCCGGTTCCGGCAACAAAATGCGTGGGTTTGCATTGATTGTATAGTTCTACACCTGTTGTTTCGTAGTGCATTTTTGAATTTTCAAAATTGTCGTACTGGTTGGGGAAAAAGTACAAATTTGGTTCTTTTTCCGCAAGTTCCATTGCCAAGCGATATGCTCCGTCAGAGCCTTCTAGCGGGTCTGTTTCTATCACTTTTGCTCCAAAAGCCTTTATAACTTTTTTTCTCTCTTCTGTTACATTTTCTGGCATAAGAAGTTGTACTTGATAGCCAAGTGCTGCGCCAAACATAGCGTAGGCGATGCCTGTGTTGCCGCTTGTGGAATCCAAAAGGATTTTATCTTTGGTGAGCAACCCGCGCTTAATGCCGTCTAGTATCATGGCTTTTGCTGCGCGGTCTTTAACGGAGCCGCTTGGGTTAAAGTATTCCGCTTTGGCAAATAAGGAAACTCCATTTGCCGCATTGAATATATTTTTCAATTCAACTACAGGAGTGTTGCCTACAATGTCTAGTATGTTCATATTATTGTCTCCAAGTTTTTTAGCCTTTCCATTGCTTTGTGCAACACGGAACGGGGGCAAGCTACATTTATGCGTTCAAAACCCTTTCCACCCTTTCCAAAAGTATAGCCTGCGTTTAACCATAATTTTCCTTTGTGAGTAACAGCTTCGTCAAGTTTTTGTTCAGAAAGTCCAAATTCTCTGAAATCGAGCCACGCCAAATATGTTCCTTCTGGTTCAATGAATTTAATTTTCGGAATGTGGTTTGAGAGATATGTTTTTAAAACCAGCATATTTTGACCGAGATATACCATAAGCTCGCCAAGCCACTCAGCTCCGCTTTCGTACGCCGCTTTGCAGGCGAGGAGGCCCATTATTCCGGGCTGGCCTATGCCCGTTTGCGCATATTCCTTGTTGAATTGTTCTCGCAAGGTTTTATTGGAAATAAAAATATTGGCGTGAAGAAGCCCCGCGAGATTAAAGGTTTTTGAGGGCGATGTACAGGTGACTGCAATGCTGTCAAAATCTTTGTTGAGGGAAGCGAATACAATGTGCTGGTGTTCGGGAAAAATAAAATCTTGGTGAATTTCGTCTGCAATAACAATAACGCCGTGCCTCAGGCATATTTCACCCATGCGAGTTAACTCCTCTTTTTCCCAAACACGCCCAACAGGATTATGCGGGTTGCACAAGATGAACATTTTTGCTCGCTTAATTTTTTCTTCAAAATCATCAAAATCTATGACGTAGCGACCATCTTCAAGAACAAGCTCATTTACCAGTAGCTCTCGCCCTGTTTTCTTTACGCTGGATTCAAAGGGATAATACACGGGCTGTTGTATAACAACGCCTTCTTCTGGTTTTGTGAATGCGCGGATTGCTATGAACAAGGCGTTTACAACTCCAGGGGTAATCGTTAGCCAATCGCGTTCAGTGTTCCAGTCAAAACGTTCTTCAAACCATTTATGCACAACATCAAAATACTTAGCATCTGGTTCGGAATATCCAAAAATCCCGTGTTTGGCGCGTTCAACAAGTACCTCTTGCACACAGGGCGGGGCGGCAAAATCCATATCGGCAACCCATAAGGGCAACACATCGCTTGGCTTTCCGCGCCAAGAAGGTTCGTATTTAATGCTATAAGAATTGCTCCTATCTATTACTTTGTCAAAATCATATTTCATATCAATTTCCAAATGCTTGCTTGAGGTCTGCAATTAAATCGTCTGCTGCTTCTAACCCAACTGAGAGTCGGAGCAAACACTCATCTATGCCACGTGCGCGCCTGTCGCTTTCGGGAAGGTCTGCGTGGGTTTGTAGCATGGGGTAGGTCATTAGGCTTTCAACTCCTCCCAAACTTTCTGCGTATTTTATTACCTTCACGCTTTCCAGTATTTTTATGGCTGTTTGCTCGTTTTGCACAGAAAAAGAAATCATTCCGCCAAAGCCGCTGGTTTGGCGGAGAGATATTTCATAGTCTGGATGCTCTTTCAATCCTGGATAATATACTTTTTTTACAGAGCCTTGTTCCAAAAGCCAGCTCACAATTTTTTTTGCCGTTTCTTGACCGCGTTCCATGCGAATTGCAAGCGTTTTTATGCCGCGAATAATGAGGAAAGCGTCAAAAGGAGAGAGACAGCCTCCGGTGGTTTTTGCTATGAACCTCAGTTTTTCTAAAAGGTCATTGCTCTTCACAACCAAAAACCCAGACAAAGTATCGTTGTGCCCGCCTAAATATTTTGTTCCGCTGTGCAAAACAATATCTGCGCCCAGAGAAAAGGGCTTTTGAAAATATGGTGTTAAAAATGTGTTGTCAACAATAAAAATCAAATTGTGTTTTTTAGCGATGGCAGCAACCGCTGCAATGTCTATTACGTGCATCATCGGGTTGGATGGAGTTTCTATGAATATGGCTTTTGTGGATTTGGTAACTTCTTTTTCCATGTCTTTTGGAGTAGCTGCATAGGAAAATTTTACGCCGTTTTTTTGAGACACTTTCTCAAAAAGGCGAAAGGTGCCACCATAAAGGTCATCGGAGGTAATGATGTGGTCGCTCGGAGAAAATAGTTCCATGAGCGTTGAAACCGCCGCCATTCCAGAAGAGAACGCAATGGCATCGCTGCCTCCTTCAAGTGCGGCAACTGTGTCTTCTAAATGCACATTGGTGGGGTTAAGCGAGCGGGAGTAATCAAAACCTGTGCTTTGCCCAACGCCTGGGTGAGCAAAGGTAGCAGATGCAAATATCGGGGTGGCAACCGATCCCGTTGTGTCAAATTTTTTTTTGCAGCCGTGTATGCAAATTGTGCTTGTATCCATTTTTATCCCTTTTTGAATGTCCCTCAAATTTCATAAAAATCAGGAGTTGCTTCCTGACCAAAAACCACTACCTTGTTTCGTCCTGATAATTTGGCAGAATAAAGGGCAGCGTCTGCATCGCGGAGCAATTTATGTATATAACCCTTTTCTGCTGCTTTTTCCACATCAATTTCCACAAGGCCAAAACTCGCATGAATTTCCACAAGATTTTTCTCTAGATAAACGGGCGATTCAGATAAAAATATGCGAAGCCTATCCAGTATTTTTAGCCCTGTTTCTTTATTGGCATAGTAAAAGAAAAGGATAAATTCTTCACCGCCATACCTTCCCATAAAATCGTTTTTTCTGAGCCTTGAACTAATCATCTTAACCGCGTGGCGCAGGGCTTCGTCTCCAGCCGAGTGTCCATAGGTATCGTTGAATTTTTTAAAATGGTCTATATCCATCATAGCAAGGCAGCAGGGAACGCAGAGATACTTAGCGGTGGCAAGTTCAATTTCCACAGTTTCAATAAAGGCTCGGCGGTTGAGAATACCCGTTAAGGAGTCGTGGCTTGCCAAAAATTTCAAATAGGTATTGCTCTCTTTGAGGCTTTCTTTGCTTTCAACTTCTCTGCGGAGTTTATTATTTATATCTGCAAGCGTATCTTCTTTTTCTTTAAGTTTAGAAAGGCAGAGTTCCAACCTGCGAACCACATTGTTGAATGCTTTGGAAAATTCATCTATAAAATGGACTTCTTGTGTAAAATCCCCTTTTTCCAACATTTGAGTTTGCCAAATTACATTGCGAAAACTGGTTTGAAGAGTTTTTAAATGGTTTGGAATAACACCACGAATATTAATGTCTGTAGAAAAGTTACCTTCCGAAAATGCCCGCGAAATTTCGCGGATTGCTTTTAGTTCTTCGTGAATCTGAACAATCAACGGCTCTTTCTCATATTCCTCAGGGAGCTTGGGAATTTCGTTATCCCTGAGCAATTTTGAAATATGTTCCAGATATCCTGTCACCACTATACCTAAATTTCGTAGTGCCAGAAATCCATTTGGTCTAGTTCTATATGAGAGGAAATGTTGCCGCTGCTCTTAAATTGCAATTCGGGATTTTTCACGCTTACGCGGGTATTTTCGGGAACCGATCTAACCACAAAAGCGTTGCCGCCAATTATCACGCCCTCGCCAATAACTGTGTCTCCTCCCAAAATAGAAGCACCTGAGTATATAGTTACATTATCGCTTATGGTTGGGTGGCGTTTGATTCCCTTTATGGCTTGGCCTCCCTTTGTGGACAAGGCACCAAGGGTAACTCCCTGATACAATTTCACGTTATCCCCGATAACGGCGGTTTCGCCTATAACAATGCCAGTGCCGTGGTCTATGAAAAAGTATTTGCCTATGGCTGCGCCCGGGTGAACGTCTATGCCGGTTAAGCTGTGCGCATATTCGCTCATAATTCTAGGTATTAGCGGCACGGCGAGTAGGTATAGTTCGTGAGCTATTCGGTAAACCATTGTGGCAAAAATGCCTGGGTAAGATATTACGATTTCTGCCTTGCTATATGCGGAAGGATCACCATTGTATGCAGCTTCTATATCTTTTTCCAAAAAATCTTTGACCTGTGGAATTTTTAAAATAAATTGGCGCGTTTTGTCCCAAGCGGTTTGGTCAACCTCTTCTTGCTTTGCTTCTTTGTAGCGCAAATCGTAGCGCAGGGCTAATTTTGTTTGCTTGGCTAAGTCGTGAGAAACTTCCTCTAGCATAACGTTGAGTTTGTTTTTCACCGAGCCGTCTGTCAAAACGCTTTCAAAAATTCCCGGAAAGAGCAAGTGCTGCAATTTGCCAATAATCTCAATTATCACCGGTTTTGCCGGTTGTTTGGTAATTTCGCGCTTCTTCTGGAAATCACTTAACAATTCGGCAGCAATTTGCTCTATCTCATAGTCAATTTCCATACAAAGCCCTCCTTACACAGCAAGCTCTCTTATTGCACTTACGAGTTTGTCAATTTCTTCGGATGTGTTGTAGAACGCTATGGTTGGGCGCACGGTTGCCTCTAACCCAAAGCGGCGCAAAATTGGCTGGGCGCAGTGGTGACCAGCGCGCACGGCAATTCCGTGGCTCGCAAGGTGTTTGCCAACCTGCTCCACGCTCGCTCCGTCTAATATAAAAGACAAAACGCTCGCTTTTTCTGCTGCTGTGCCTATGAGGTGCAAGCCATTTATGCGTTTCAATTCACCTGTTGCATAGTTCAGCAATTCGTGTTCGTAAGCACCTATGTTTGCAATTCCCACGTTTGAAACATAATCCAAAGCTGCCCCAAGGCCAACGGCATCGGCAATGTTGCCAGTGCCGGCTTCAAATTTGGAAGGAGGAGGATTATATACAGTGTGTTCAAAAGTCACGTCTTTTATCATATTGCCACCACCTTGATATGGCTGGCCTTCTTCCAAAACATCGGATTTTCCATACAAGGCACCTATGCCTGTGGGCCCAAATATTTTGTGACCGGAGAAAACAAAGAAATCTGCATCCATTGCGCTTACATTCAGCGGTGTGTGAGCCACGGACTGTGCCCCGTCAACAAGGATGCGCACGCCGTTCCCGTGTGCGATTTGAATCATCTCGTGAACAGGTGTGATTGTTCCCAAAGCGTTTGAAACGTGCGTTACCGAAGCAAACTTTGTGCGGCGGCTAAAGAGACGTGCGAATTCAGATAAAATGATTTGCCCAGAATCGTCAACCGGAGCTACTTTGATGACTGCGCCAGTCTCTTGCGCTATCAACTGCCAAGGCACTATATTTGCGTGGTGTTCAAGGTGGGTTAGTATTATTTCGTCACCAGGGGTGAGCAATGGCTTAACATAGCTCTGCGCTGCAAGGTTAATGGCCTCTGTTGTTCCGCGCACAAACACTATATTGTCTTTGGAAGGTGCCCCCAAAAATTTGGCGGTTGTTTCACGTGCCGCTTCGTAAGCATCGGTAGAACGGGCTGCAAGTTCGTGCGCCCCGCGGTGCACGTTTGAGTTTTCGTGTTGATAGTAATAAGAAATGCGGTCTATAACAGCATTGGGTTTTTGCGTTGTAGCTCCATTATCAAGCCATATAAGAGGCTTGCCGCCGTTCACTCTTTCGTTCAATATGGGAAAATCCTTGCGAACTTGGTTTACATCAAAACCAGCCTTGCCCGCAGGTGCCTCTTTGTAAGACGAAACGGTGGGAGAATATGCTTTGGGTTCTTCATTATCTACCTTTGTTTCTTGAAATTCTGGAAAATATGGGAAAGCCCACTGTTCAAGCTCTATTGTCTCTGGCAACCCATAGTCACTAGGTGTAGTCATAGTACATCTCTCCTTTTTGCTTAAATATAGAAATTAATTCCTAGTTTGTCAATAGGATTGATATGTTTTTTGAATCTTTAGCCAATTTTTGTCAAAATTTTGCTGTTTTCTTACCTAACTGCTGTACTAAAAGATTTTTTTCATTTTTTTAGGTTTTTTTTCGGGTTTTTTACGTCTAACGTACAGAAGGTAAAACTGGAGGTAGATATGAAATATAATCCTAATCGGCATAATAGGCATTTTATACGTTTGCGTGGGTATGATTATGCGAACATTGGTGCATATTTTGTTACGATATGTTTGAATTGGCGGATTCCGAAAATGCAACCATATATGGATGATATGGACGCAATTAAGGACGCGATAAATCGCGCCCCTACAATTACGAAACCGGAATTTGATTTTCCGACATTCGGGGTGGTTGAAAATGGTGTTATGGTGTTGAATGATTCGGGAAAAATTGTTCAACAAATATGGAACGAAATGCCAAAATATTATTCTGGCGTTGAATTGGGCGAATTTATCATTATGCCCGACCATATTCACAGCATAATAGAAATAAACAACGATACAAACCGTAGGGGCGCGATTTATCGCGTCCATGACCAACAACCGATATGCAACATCGGTGGGTTTGCAGCGGATAAAAATCCGATGTTTCATAATAATTTGGCACGCATTATTCGTTGGTTTAAGGGACGAATAACGTTTGAATGCCATAAAATAAATTGTGATTTTAAATGGCAACGCAATTATTATGAACACATAATCCGTAATGAGGAGGAATACGCAAGAATTGCGAAATACATACGAAACAACCCGATTTTATGGGGCAAAAAATGTTTGAATGATATTTTACCGCAAATTTAAACCTATGGGTGTAATTATATATGGGTGCAACCATATATGATATGGACGCAGTTAAGGACGCGATAAATCGCGCTACATAACGGAATTATACGTGAAAAACCGTTGCGTTTTAACCTTCCTTAAAACGCAACACTATTAATATACATTATTTTTCACCCCTGTGACCATTTTTGGGCTACTTTTGTCATATTTTTGTCATTTTACCCCCCTTTTTGTCAAAATTGTGTCGTTTTTTGCAAAAAAATCAGCTTGCAAAAAAAGAGCAAAAACGTTGCAAGATAAGGAACCTTAAAACGCAATGCGGGTATGCCGAAAACCGTGGAAAAGAGTAGGCTCGTTCAAAATGGAGGACTTTATGTCTATTCAAAAACTCAAAAAAGGGTTCACCCTTATCGAGCTGATGGTTGTAATAGTGATCATTGGTATTCTCGCCGCAATAGCCATTCCAAAGCTGTTCGGTATGACCGCAAAAGCCAAAGCCAGCGAAGTTGGCCCCGCCTCTGGCACTTGGAGCAAACTACAACAGGCATTTTCTTTGGAAGTTCCAAAAGCAGGAAATTTTGTAGCAATTGGCTATACGCCGCCAGGAACACTTGCCGCAGATAAAATAAGTGGGAGAACAACAAATTTTGAATATTCAGATATTGGTGAATATAAAGATGATAATAATACTACAGGAGATGCTGCGATATGGCAGGCACATCCTGTGCAGAAACTCAATGCATGTGATACTACTAATAATTGGACAGTAAGATACAAAGCCGACAGTAATAAGGTGACAAGTATTAAAATTGGCGGTGGTGAGGGTGTCACTGAGGCCGAACTTCTTAGTGGTGCTAATTTTGACGTAGTAACAACAGCATCTGGCGATTGCGGTTCTTTAACGCCGAGCTTTGGTTATTTGAAATAAATTAAACTTGCTGCCCCCTTTGGGGGGTGGCTTAAAAGGAGAAAACATTATGGGTGATATTTATGTTGTGCAAGGAACAGCAAGTTGTGGAAAAACTTCCACTATAAAAGAAATATTTAGAATATTGGATACAAAATATCCAAATTGCATAAAAGAAGTGTATCTTTTTAAGGATGCCAGAAAACTTTGGCTAAATAATCAACATCAAGCAATGCTTAAATTGATATTTAGGGATAGAAAAGATATAAAAATTGAAATGCAAAATGTAAAAGGCTTGTTAGTGGGTATAGAAAGTCAAGGCGATCCACCATACAACCGCCTTGAAAAAAGTCTGGATCTTTTTTCAAACAATGGCTGTGACATAATTTTTTGTGCAGAAAGAAACATTCCAATAAATAATGGAATTGTTGCTAATTGGGTAAAATCGCATCCAAAATACAAGATAAAAGGCTCTATTACGTTGCAGAGAATTGGTAATAAACAACAACGAACTCAAAGTAATCTGGCTCAGGCACAAAGTATTGTTCAGCAGGCGGGGTTATGAAAATTATGTAGCAAACAAAATCAAAAGACCAGCCAGCTTCTAACTTCGCACTCAATGGTTTCCTTATTACTCCATTGCCTTGCCTAGCCAAAGCTGCTTGGTGTCCTTGCCAAGCAGGTAGGGATGCAACCCGATCTGCCTTTAGCCCAATATGTTAACACCTTATGCAGGTTTCCTGCACAAGCGTTGGGGACTGGCGGGTCGGGTTGCCAAAATAAATTAGAATGTTTGGAGGGGAGAATTGAACGCTTTATTTAGCTTTGTATTTCAATGGCTTTCGTTTGGAATGACGAAAATGAATTATATAAACAAATTCGTCATAAGTTTCATAAAGAACATAATAGTTTTTATGAGCCTGCCATCTGCGATATTTACTTACTTTCCTGCCAGCCTTTGGAAAGGTCTCCAAAGTTTTAAGACTTTTAATAACTTTGTTTTTCCATTTTGTTGCGGTATTAACAGAAGACCTTTCAGCAATATAACTAAAGCATTCATCAAGTTCAATTTCTGCAACGGGATACCATTTAGTAGTCATTTCGCAGCTTCCAACAATCTCATAGCTTCTAACTTTTTATCTATTCTGGCAAAAACCTCATCATTTGGAATACATGGCTTGCCTTCCAAAATATATTTATGCCCAAGCAAAATACCTCTTTGCTCATCAAGCACATATATTTTGTATTCCAATACTTCTAATTCGCTGGACAAGCCTCCTGAGTCGGCTAAGGAAAAAGTCTGCTTTTTCACTCGCTCCAATTCCTCTTCCAACTCCGCAATGCGAGCAGAGAATTCCTCAACCTTGCGGTCTATCTTGTCGAAGTCGTCCCAGTCTTCGTTCAAAAAATCTTCGTCCCAGTCTTCTTCGGTAGCGTATTCGTCCATATACCTATTCATTTCTTCTAAAGACATTGGCTCGGAATCCAAATCCAACTCATCTACAAACGATTTTTCAGCTTCGTATTTCATAAAATATAATCTAGAAAAAATTAGGAGGATTTATGGTCTATGGCTATATCCGCGTTAGCACAGACAAACAGACAGTGGAAAATCAACGATTTGAAGTTTCCAAGTATTGCAAGAGAAATGGGATTTCAATTAACAAATGGATAGAAGAAACAATTTCCGGTACGCAAGAAACTTGCAAACGAAAATTGGGTTCTTTGCTTGATATAATGCAAAAGGGAGATATAATTATATGTTCCGAGTTGTCGCGGCTTGGCAGAAATTTGTTGATGATTATGGCCATACTCAACGCTTGTATGGAAAAAGACGTGCAAGTTTGGACAATAAAAGATAACTACAAACTTGGCAAGGACATAAATTCAAAAGTATTGGCTTTTGCCTTTGGACTTTCGGCAGAAATAGAGCGAACACTCATATCCCAGCGCACCAAAGAGGCACTTGCCCGCAAAAGGGCAGAAGGGATTCGCATAGGCAGGCCCAGCGGGGCAAAATCGAAAAGGTGCAAATTCACTGGTAAAAATTATCTCATTAAAAAAATGATGCTGAAAAAATTTTCAAAAGCCAAAATCGCAAAAAGACTTGGGGTGCATAGTTCAACATTGATAAGATTTTTAAGGAGGAAAAATGTTTTACTATATTCATAAAAAAATATGGTAGAATTATCCCTTGAACATTTGGAAAAACATTTTCCTGAAAAGCTAAAAGGCAAACGGCTTGGGGCCGTTTTGCACCCCGCGTCTGTAACTGCGGATTTGCGGCATACTCTTGCAACATTGGAAAAACACAATGGGCAGCTCTTTAAACTCGCTGCACTCTTTGGACCTCAGCACGGAATTTTGGGGCACACGCAGGATAATATGATAGAATGGGAAGGCTTCACTGACCCTAAGCTTGGAATACCCGTTTATAGCCTTTATGGAGAGCATAGAGAACCTACACCTGAAATGCTAAAAAATTTGGAAGTTCTTTTGATAGACTTGCAAGACGTGGGAGCTAGATATTACACATTTATATGGACACTTTATCTCTGCATGAAAGCTGCGGAAAAAATGGGGATTCCCGTTATTGTGATAGACCGCCCCAACCCAATAGGTTGCCATATAACAGAAGGCCCTGTTTTGGATTTGGAATACAAAAGTTTTGTTGGGTTGCATTCAATACAAGTTAGGCACGGAAAAACAATAGGGGAGTTAGCTTTGCAATTCAAAGAAGAGTGTTTTCCTCATTCAGAAATTTATGTTTTGGAAATGCAAGGCTATAAAAAAAATATGTGGTTTAACGAGACAGGGCTTCCCTGGATTATGCCTTCGCCCAATATGCCAACTTTAGATACCGCAATAGTATATCCTGGGCAATGCTTGCTAGAAGCTACCAATGTCAGCGAGGCTCGCGGCACAACAAAACCCTTTGAGCTTTTTGGTGCGCCTTGGATTGAAGCTACGGAAATGTGCGGTTATCTCAACAATTTAAAATTGCCCGGGGTTTATTTTAGGGAAAGCCATTTTCAACCAACATTCCACAAATACGCGGGGCAAATTTGCCACGGGGCGCAAATTCACGTGCTGGAACGCGAAGAGTTTTTGCCTTTTGAAACAACAATTCAAATTTTGAAATATTTATTTCATCATCACAAAAACGATTTCGCTTGGAAAGCCCCGCCTTATGAATATGAGTATAAAAAACTGCCCATAGATATTTTGCTCGGAAGCGGCAGTTTTAGGGAGCTAGCAATTTCTTCATCTTGATTAAATTTCTTTCGTCTTCCAAATAATTTTCTGGATTTGGGCGTTTTCCTATTACCGGTTTTAGCATTTCTTCCATTTTTTTTTCTCTGGAATTTTCTTTGTAATATTCTGCCAAAAAAAGTCTGGTTGCCCAATCGTTTGGATTTAAATTCAGAGATTTTTTGTAATGATATTCTGCGGAATCTCTTTTTACCCAGTTTGAAACAAAAACTATGCTAGGCAGTTTTTGATGCGCCTTGCCTAAAATTTGATAACCGCGAGCCGCCGCTTCTTTGTTGGTTGCTTCCTTTGATATTAGCATTTTAGCTATTTCCCTTGTCTCTTTTATGCTGCCCGCTTTTAAGGCAATCGCAGGATTAACCAGGCTTGCCCACAAGCCTAAATTAACTGAGTACCAATAAGCTATTTCAACATTTTTTGGATAAGCGTTAAGAAAAAGTTTGCCTTCTTTTTTGGCTTTTTCAAAAACTTGAACTCGCTTTTTTACATCTGGTGTGGCAAAGCAACCTAAAAAATAATAAGCCCTGAGCAATTTCCAAGCTGCTTCTTGTTTTGTGCTGGAATCTTTGAGTGCTAGGTTGTAATAATCTATTGCTTGTTTTACGTTTTTGTCGTTTGCCATATTATCTTTTGAATTTTGTGCGCGAAGCGCGTAATAAAAATCGCCTTGATGCAAATCGTGAATTTGAGCAAAAGCAATTGAAACAAAGAGTAATACAAAAATCATACGATAATATCGTCTTCGCTGCCGCGACCGCTGATTACTATTTCATTGTCTGCTTCTAGACGGCGAACCACATCCACGATTTTCTGCTGCGCTTCTTCTACTTCGCGAAGTCGTTTGGGGCCCATGAATTGAATTTCTTCTTTAATCATTTCGGCGGCACGGCTAGACATATTTGTGAAGAATTTGTTTGAAACCTGCTCGTTTGCACCTTTGAGCGCAAGCGAAAGGTCTTTGGAATCCACTTGCTTTAACACGAGCTGCATGGATTTGTCGTCCAAAAGAAGCATATCTTCAAACACAAACATAAGTGCCTTGATTTCTGTGGCAAGTTCTGGGTCGTCTCTTTCAAGGGTTCCAAGTATGTTCTTTTCTGCGCCTCTATCCACCATATTGAGCATTTCGGCAACGCTCTTTACGCCACCAACTTCTGCGGTGTCGCCTGTGAACATAGTTTTTAGTATTTGCGATAATTGCTGCTCCACCTGTTGCAAAACATCTGGGCTTATGCTTTCCATTGTGGCTATGCGAGTTGCAACTTCTACCTGCATATCTGGGTTCAGCGCAGAGATTGTTGCCGCTGCTTTGTCTGGCCTCATGTGAGCGAGGAGCAGAGCCACAGTTTGAGGGTGTTCCTTGCTCAAAAAAGATATCAACTGCACCGGATCTATGTTATCTAACATATTGAAGCCGGTGGTGCGAATGTTATTCTGCACTTTTTCTAAAATTTCGCGAGCACGGCGAGAACCAAGCGATTGTTCCAGAATTTGCTGCGCAAAATCAATACCGCCCTGACTAACATATTCCTGTGCTTGGCTTATTTGCTGAAATTCCTGCAAAACATATTCGCGCATTTCGGGAGTTACACCTTCTAAACGCGCTATTTGGGCGGTGAGAGTTTCCACATCTTTTTCGTTCAGAGCTTTAAAAATATGGGAACTAGCTTCCTGTCCAAGAGCTACCATTAAAATTGCGGCTTTTTTTGGGCCAGGAATATCAAATACCTTTACTGACTTGCCTGTTTCTGGTCCTTTGCCGCCATCTTTGTAAAACTGTTTTGCCACAAAAAGAAAATAGAAAATTTTTTGTATATATAGGCTTCACCAGCAAGCTCTATCTATTATTGTTTGGGTGAGCGCGGCGGCTGTCGTTCCTTTGTTTTGCACTTGACAAAATGCGGTCGGACAATTCTTTTATAATTTCCGAACATCTTACCAATTCATCAAAACTAACCTGTTCATCTTTTTCAACACCCTGACCAAATAATTTTGAGAGCAAAGTTTGGGTTTTTGGTAATTGACCTGCTTTTTCATAAAAAGCCTTTATTATTGGAGCCTGCCAATCGCGTTCAATGATTGCGTTGTCGCGTGGGATTTCAACTCCAAAGTAATGCACAAATTGTTTGTTTACATCTACTCCCAAACGTTTGAACGCCTTCAATGTCCATTGCGGGTCGCGGATTTTTTCAATTTCGGTCACTACAGGTTCTTTTTCGGTAGGCAAAACGTATGCTTCGGTTGCGTCATTGTTCAATAACGCCAAACGATACACCATATATTCGTTTTTGTCTAATCCCATTCGATTAAATTCAGCCATTTTTACGGAATCCAAAGCCCGTGCCTCTATAAACATCGCGATGTTCGCAACATTATAAGTTTGGCTCATATCCATCACAGTGGCCATAATTTTGCCCTTATTGACGATTCCCATTGTTTTTAATTTGCTCATATCAAGAAGAAATATAGTAAACACAGACAAGCACATACAAACGCACGACAACCGCATTTAATTTGTCTGAACCACATTTATTGGCTTTGTTTTAAAAAAAATGCACATTTTTGCAAACAACTGTTTGCAAAATTCACTTTTTTGGGCTTTTTTCCCGTTTTCTTACGTCTAAGTAAGTAACGAACAAAATGGAGGTTCAAAAATGACCGAGGCCAAAATCAATCGCAATCACAAAGACAGCGTTTTCACAAGGCTGTTCAGCGAAAAAAGCAATCTTTTGGAGCTATACAGCGCAATCAGCGGCAAAAGCTATCCAGAAAGCACAAAGATAGAGATAGTTACTCTCTCTGATGTGCTTTATATGAACCAAATCAACGATATAGCATTTGTGCTGGAAGACAGGCTCATAGTACTCATTGAGCACCAATCTTCGATTAACAACAATATGCCGCTTAGAATGCTCCAGTATTTGTCGGCGGAATACGATATGATAGTTGGCAGGAAAAACCTTTACAAGCAGAAAAGGATAATGATACCTTCCCCAGAGTTCATAGTTCTGTACAACGGCGATAAAAAATTTCCCGATTACAAGGAGCTTAAATTATCCGATTCTTATAATTTTAAAACTTCAGACTTATACTTGGAGCTTGTGGTAAGGGTATATAATATAAATAAAGGTCATAATGCGGATATGGCAGTTAAAAGCCCTGCTCTGAGCGGTTACGAGGAGTTCATAGCGCAGATAAAAGAGAATTTAAAATCTATGGAGCTTCGCGATGCCATTAAACTGGCGGTGAAGACTTGCATTAGCAAAAATATTTTAGTATCTTTCCTAGAGAGGCATAGTTCGGAGGTTTTGAATATGTTGATAAGAGGTGAATGGAATATTGAAGAAGCTATTGCGGTTAGGTGTGAGGAAGCTAGGGAAGATGAGCGCGAGGAAAGAGACAACGAAATTCTAGGTCTCATAAAGAAAGGCTATACCTTAGCCGATATTGAAAAACACCTCCGCAAACGAACCCGCAAAGCAACTGCATCGCGAAAGGGGTTCAAACAAAAAAGAATCCATTGCTCAGTAAACTAGAAATTTTCTAGCGGAAAATCTAAAAAGCCACTAAATGTGGTTCAGACAATTCTACTTCAACGTCATCTCAAACTTACCATCTCTCTCTCTTATTCGTGCCCAAACACTACCGCCTTTTAACCTATGAATCCCAAGAGGCTCCCAATTATCCCTGACATACACCATAAAGTCAAACTCCCCAACCCATTCTACTTCATAGGGATTTGATTTTTCCTTGCTTTTAATGTTCTCTGGAACCAAAATAATTTTTTGCCCGCTTTTTGAAACGATGCACAAATCGCTAATTGTATAGTCAGTTGAGTTTTCTACCCGTATGCGCGTTTCAGTCTCTATTATCCAATGGGTGCAAGACAAAAGAAAAAATGCAGTTATAAATATAAACACTCTTTTCATTTTACATTCTCCGTTTTTTTCACAGGTTTTTCGCTTATTTCGCTTGGGGCGTTTTTGGGTGCGTTCAAGGCAAAAAAGGAATCGCCGGCAGTTCCTATTGCCAAACGGAATTCTACAATCCAAACTCCACGACTTTTGAAAAATGTCTCGTAGTCCTTTGTGCTGTTATATGCCACTCGCAAAAAGGGAAGCGTTATGCCGCCACCAAAAAAAATATTGTGGCTTTCTTTTTTTGTTGCAGTTGCTTCAAGGGCAAGGAGCAGGCGAGAGGGGTCTGGATAAAACTTAAATGCTGCCCAGGCAAAGTCACGCGGCTCAGCCCAAAATGCACCTTCCAAATAAAATTTTTGCTTGAATATATTTTGCGATGCAAATATTCTAATGGAATCTTTTGAAAAATAGGAACATTCCAAATCTGGCAAATAATTTTGCCAAGAACTTTTATTGCCTCTCAATTCTCTTGCTTGCAAATGTAACTGCGCATTTATGAATTGCAACTCGTTTTTATAAAAATTTGGCAACACAGAAAACCTGCTCCAGGTTCCTAGCAGCCACCACCTAAAGGTATTGTTTTCCGCATTCAAATATTGCAAACCACTGCCAAACAGCAAATGCTTTGAACTATCTGCTAAGGTAAATCCAAAAGTATGAATCTGGTTTATCTGCGAGAAATTCCCTCTGTGCGGAACAAATAAAAAATCCTCGTTATCCCAACCTTGCCTTTCTCCAAACCAGCCAAGCCCATAAGTCAATCCTTTGGAACTTTTGCCGTCAAAATTATTCGTAAGCCAAATTCCCATATTTTGCTTGAAAGCAAAGCCTTCGTGAATGCCCCATTCCGTTGATAATGCGCTTTGGCTTGGCAGGGGCAGGTATATTATGCCAGCACTTATGTAGGCATTGTATTCAGGCCGTGCCGCACTTTGAAAATCTTGCAACTGCGTAAAAGCGGTTTGCGGCACCTGTTCTTCAATAAGCGATGGAGTGGGATTCCAAGCGAGCACAGTTTGAACCACTATTAATATGGTTAATAGGATAATTACCATATCACTCCGCTGAACAATTCCGAAAATTTTCTCACAGATAGAATTTAGTAAATGTGGTTCGGATAATTTTTTCTATATTTGAAATATGCGGAGAATTTTCATCTTTACATTAATTTTTCTTCTATTTTCTAATGCTTTTGCCGTGCTGGAAATCCCAAATGCTCAACCCAAAGTTGGGGCAATGCAATGGAAACAGGTTTTAGACAGCACTTGGCAGGGTATTAAAAGGCGAAATATAAATCCATATAACACCGGCTTGATTCACAGACCAAAAAGCGAAACGCCAGGCGATGCCGTTAGCGAAGGCGTTGGCTATGGTATGTTGCTGGCTCTATTTGCAAATGACCAAGAAACATTTAACAGCATTTACAGTGCGGCTGGCCGTTATAATTTGAGTTATTGTCAGGACTGGCACTATTTGCCTGGAAGCGGCGGCCAGAAAGATCCAGGTGACACAGGTTCTGCAACCGATGCCGATGAAGATATTGCTCTTGCTTTGATTTTCGCAGCCAAACTTGTGGAAAAAGGATTGTGGACTAATAGCAGCATAAATTATGCAAGTGCTGCTCAAGGAGGAATAAGTTGCGTGAGGGGTTCAATGCAGGGCGGTTTGCTTTGTCCTGGTAATCATTGGTGCCCAGGTTATAATATAGGTTATTTCGCTCCAGCTTGGTATAAAATATTCGGTATGACAGATGCAGCAAATAGTAGCTACGAATCTATAAAATCCACTTCAAGCTATGATATTGGCATGGTACCAGACTGGAGTGGTGGCAACGGCGGCTATAATACGTATATGAGCGGAAACGCCTTTTTCAAAGATGCAATCAGGACTTTGTGGCGTGTAGCAAATGATTATATTTGGTTTGGAGACCAAAGAGCAAAAGAATTTTTAGAAAATTCCTTGAAATTTATCAAAAGCAAAGGCGGTCCTGATGCTGCAAATTTTTATCAGCTTGACGGAACAAAAAAAGGAGAGCTTCTCCCAGCAGGGGATAAATGGATGGAATTTAATGGCAAAAACAATAAAAACACTTGGCGTTATCGCAGTGAGCACAGCCATTTGACAGTGGGGCAGTGGCTAACGGTAGCTATGGCGGTTGGCGATTCTGCCGATAAAGTTGCTTGGAGCAAGAAAATGGCAGAATTCTATGACTGGGAAAACAAGGTGGATTTTTTTGGAAACGCAGTTGACCCAACAGGCGGCATAGAAGATACTCTGCACAACGAAATGTATTTTGACCAGTTTTTGGCTTGGTTTGGCGTTAGCCTTATGAGCGGGACTTGGGTTAATGTGGTAGCACTTTTGGATAATCCCGTTCAAAATACCGAAGGAATAACCGAACAGCCATTTAAGGAGCCAGAACCGCCAGTACCACCAGAACCTCCTGACCCTGTTATAGCAAAAGTTCCAGCAAAGCTTGATTTGAAAATAAGTCAGAGCAAGGGGAGCCTCAGTTTACATTCCAAAAGTGATGTTGTTTGGAAAATTCACAATTTGCAGGGCAAGCTACTTTTTAGCTCAAATTCTAGAGAAGTAACTTGGAGTACTGGAAATTTAACAGGAACAGTGGTAGTGAGCGCAAAAAACGGCTCAAATTTGGAAAAAAAGCTTTTGGTTTTGCATTAAATCAAAATTAGCCATTATTTTGGCACGTTTTTTGCAGTCTGTTATGTATGATTCGTTCTCTTTACACCGCAGCTACAGGCATGAAGGCAAACCAAACCTTTGTGGACACCATAGCCCATAACCTTTCTAACGTAAATACGTTGGGTTACAAAAAACAACAGGTTGAGTTTGAAGACTTGATGTATCAAAACTTGCAACGCCCTGGTGGTGAGCAAGAAGACGGAAACCGTGCCCCCGTTGGCATAGAAGTGGGCTTAGGTTCGCGTGTTGTTGCCATAAACCGTGCTTTTTTGCAGGGAAATATGGAGAATACTGGCAACGAGACCGATGCGGCCATTCAAGGCATTGGATTTTTCCAATTACGCCTACCAGACGGCGAAATTGGTTATACCCGCAATGGAGCATTCAAAAGAAATGACGAGGGTTATTTAACAAACAGCCACGGCTATCTCCTAGACCCTCCAATAAACATTCCAGACGATGCCACTTACGTAACCATATCCGAAACAGGCGAAGTAGCTTGCAACAGGCCTGGGCAAACCAATACAGAAGTTTTAGGGCAAATTGAACTAGCCCGCTTTATAAATCCCGCCGGCTTAACAGCAGATGGTGGAACCATTTACCGCCAAAGCGATGCCAGCGGCGCACCGATAGTAGGCATTCCGGGCGAAGAAAACCTAGGCAGATTGAGAAACCAGTTCGTAGAAAGCTCAAACGTGCAAATGGTAGAAGAAATGGTAAATATGATAGTAGCCCAACGAGCCTACGAAATAACCTCAAAAGCCATAACCACCAGCGATGAGATGCTGCAAACAGCGAATAGTTTGAAGCGGTAATTCCCTTTGGTAGTCCTCATTGGTAAGCTCCCCTTGCCAAAATCCCAAAATTTTACTATATTTATAGCCACTGAATCAGTAGCTCAATTGGTAGAGCAGCGCCCTTTTAAGGCGCGGGTTCAAGGTTCAAGTCCTTGCTGGTTCATTAGCAGATTTCCTCTGAAAACGCCATTTCTAGTCAAATTTCAGCCTTTTTTGTGCAAATGAATACCATAACGCTTCAAATCAAAGTAATACCCAATGCAAGCAAAAACGAGCTTGCAAAAACCGAAACGGGTTACAAAGCTCGCATTCAATGCCCCCCTGTGGATGGCAAAGCAAATGATGCTTTAATTATGCTGCTTTCCAAAGAATTTGGTGTTGCAAAAAATAGCATAGAGATAATCAAAGGCAAAACGAGCAGGAATAAAACGGTTTTGGTGAAAATGAGAGGATAAAACAATGGACTTAGATAAAATCAAAGAACAATTCAATCAAATCGCAGAAAAATACGACAAATGTTCCGCATTGTCTATACATCATTTAGACGATAAAGAGAAATTGTATAAAAATATTTATTCAAAATTGAATAGAAGCGGATGTTTCATAAATTTGGATCAATTTATTGCCAAATCCGAAAAAATAAATAATATGTATAATGCTTGGTGGTATGATTATATAAACAATAGCGGAATAACACAAGAAGAAAAAGAAGCGTGGCTGGAGCGAAAGAAATTGGATAGAGAAAATACAATAGATGAGACTATAAAATTATTGAAGAAAAGCGGTTTTGAAAACGTGGAATGTGTATATAGTTTTATGAAACTTGGAGTTGTGATTGCGGTGAAATAGCTGTTTTTGGGGGAAGTCTCCCCCTAGCTCCAACCGCCCGATAACTTTACGGCAAATAGGTGGGCGTTTTCCGCTACCCCCTCGTGCCCTGATACAATGGCAAAATAAACTTAGTGGCTAAAATTTTCTATATTATATCCAGAGGTTTTTATGTCAAACTTAGCACAGGTAGATAGAATAGTAAAGCAAGCTGCTACGCTCAAAGCGGACGACAAAATAATTCTGCTATACAAAATACAGGATTTACTCGTTGCTTTGCCCAAAAAAGAGGAAAATATCACTATGAAATCTGCTTTTGGTTTATGGAAAAACAGGGATATAAATGAAAAAGATTTGAGGAAAAAAGCGTGGAAACAAAAATAAGTTATTTATTGGATACCTGTATTTTAGTTGATTTTTTAAGAGGAAACAAAAGCATATACGATATTCTCGTTGGTAACAAAGATGTGAATTTGTCAATGTCCACAATAACTATGATGGAGTTAGTGCTTGGGGCATTTAACAAAAAAGAGGTTCTATATATACAAAAAGCTTTTAGCAATATAAATATTGTCTATATAAACGAGGAAATTTCAAAATTGGGGCAAAAGCTTTTGATAAATTACAATAAAAGTCACAATTTGCTTATAGACGATGCTTTAATAGCGGCTACCTCTCTTGTTACAAAATTGGAGCTAATGACCTACAACAAAGCGGATTTTCAATACATTCCAAACATCAAATTGTATAAATTTTGACCTTTAACTCCTAACAACCCAGCAAAATTTTTCTATATTACCCCCTATGGCTATACCTATAAATTCCATTCCTGCTTTGAAAGGCAAAGAAGCACTTGATTTTGTTGAAGCTGCGGAAAGCAATTACAAAAAGAAAGGCTCTGTGGATTTTTCCGCTAAAATTCGCATTGCAGACAGAATTCTTAAAAAGGCGAGAATTTAATTTGCAACTAGAAAGGGATTGTTTTTTCTATATTTACGCCAACCTATGACCACGCTATCCATAAATGAAGATTTACTTGAGCAAATAAATGCCGAGGCTCAGTCTGTTACGAATATAGGGGAAGTAGCAATGTCAGGTAGTTCCTTTATGGATTTCTATGGAGTATTCAAAGATAATCCAATTCCAGACAAATTAGAACTTCGTAAGGAATTTTATGGAAAGATTAGATAAGATATTTAAAATATTTTCATTCCTTGATGATTTTAGATGGCAAAGCAAGGAAAACTATAATTTAATAAATTTTTACCGACCGGATTTAGATGACGATACTAAAATTTTAACACATTGGCTGTGTTACATAACAGACCGCCAAATGAATTTTAAGAGAATATGGGATGTAGGAGGATATGTTTTTTCTGAGATTGTACAAGAAATTAAACAGAAAAAAAATATTTCAATAATTAACCCAAAAGAAAACTCTTTTATTAGAGAAGACGCAGGAAAATATTACTTCTTAAGCAAAACAGACGCAAATGAAGAAATTAAAAAAAATTATACAGGTTATATCAATAAAGATAATAAAGTACAATTTAAATCAAGGTTTGTACCAACTGATTATTTATGTATATTATCAACTTTTGTTATCTTAGAAAAATTTAATTATAGTTTATCAAAATATATTAGCCATATTTATATTAAAAATAACGATAAAGAAGATATAATAATAAGACTCCTTTTCTCTTTATATTTGCTTACATATTTTAAGATTGGGCAACCCAAAAGTGAAGTCATCAAAGAATATGAAGATAATTTAAATAAAGCTAGACAACGGAAAGACGAAGTACTTACAATAATAAATGATAAGAAAATATTTGATAAACAATTAGAAGAATTCAAAAAAGATAAGATGTTCGAACAAAAGCGAGCGTGGTGTAGTTTAAGGGATTATATAAAATCATATGAATTTCACAAATATTTTATAAATGCTATGAAACAATATATTACTGAGGATAATATAAAAACATTGAAAACGGAAAAATGTTTAGGGCAATTTGTATTACCAGGTGATGTATGGAATAATAATTCAGTATTTGGAAAATGTATTTTAGAAAAAACACCTTATGAAAAAGAAAGTAAAAAAAGCCTTAATATTATCTTAGATGATTACTTTAAAAAAAATAAACCAGAAATTGGCTATCCAGAACAATTTGATGTGACATTTGATTTTGTTCCTAGAATGTGTAATAAAAATAATTGTAAAATTTGTCCAATACAAAATATTGATTTAAAAAACGATCTTGAAAAAATATGCATTAACAATACAGAAAAATATTGTACTGTGGCATTATGTTCGTGTAATTATAAGAATAATTGCGTTGGCAAAGAGAAATGTAAATTATTTGTTGATATTTAAAATAAAAACTTATACCCAACTAGAATAATTTTCTATCTTTCTATTTGAAACACCAAGGAGCAAAAAAAATGAAACCCTGCCAAAGCTGCGGAATGCCACTAAACAAAGACCCCCAAGGCGGCGGAACAAACGCCGATGGAAGCAAAAACGAAAAATATTGTAGTTATTGCTACCAAAACGGAGCATTCGTTGGTGGTGAAACCACCGTTGAAGAATTCCAAGAATTTTGCCGCAAAAAAATGATTGAACACGGAACACCAAAATTTTTCGCGTGGCTTTTCACTCGCGGAATGAAACGACTAGAAAGATGGAAAAGCGGAAATAGCGGTATATGGACTATACTGATTGGTATATGTGCGTTCTTTTTTATTAAGTGGATAGCACCGTTTTTGATAGCTGGTTGTTTTGTATTCGGGATGAGATAAGAAAAATTTTCTACATTATCGTAAACGAGGACTTTTTATGGCTTATGTAGCAACAGCACCAACGGAGTATTTGGCAGACGAACTTGCCAAGGTTATAGATTTACCCCAGTCATACAAGGGTTTAAAAGTGATGTTTGTTCCAAAAATCAAACAAAGAAGTATCCTGAATTTGCCAAAGCATAAAATAGAGCATACATCGCTGGAATCAATAAACATAGATAGAGGCTGAAATGGTATAGATGCTTTGCATATTGTTTCTGCCGAACTTGTTGAGATTGATTTTGTAATAACTTTTGACGATAGACAAACGGCTGTTTTTAAAGATTTAGGTTACAAGGTTCATTAGCAAGTTATTTTAAACTTAATTTAGGAATTTTGAAATTGAGTTTGAGCAAGAAGTAGATGGGCGTTGAAAAGATTGTTGAAATAAGTTTGTACTTTTGTTTTGGCAAAGTTTATTCTCTCTTGGTTTGGAATGGAATATTTACCTGCGAAAATGTCGGGGTGTTTTGCAATGCTCAATGCGAAAAAATCGTCTTTTAGTTTTTCAAAATTGTTTTTGTCAAAAGGAACGTCTAAATTGCCAAAATAGTATGGGAGTTTGTTGGCAATGTCTTTGAAAATATCAACGTAGCAATAGTAAGGCAGTTTTTCTTGCGGTATGTAAATTGTATTTGCAGTATCTTCTTCTATAAAAGTGCGAGAACGTTTTAAGGCGTTTATGTCTCGCATTGTGAAAAATTTAAAATCATCTGCTTTTGAATGGCGAGATGGATATTTTGAAATGTATTTGCAAATATAATCGAAATCCGAAATTGAAAATTCCTGTTTTTCTAAAGTTTTGAATTTCCTTTTGACAATTTGCTCATAGCTTGTGCCTTGCTCACTCTTTGCATATACTGCGGCTACAATGGGAAATCCATTTGTTTTAGACGTTTCAGAAAATTCTTGGCTGTTAAAAACTATTGCCTCTAAAAGTTTATAGTTCTGCATTAAAGGTTTTAAGGTTTCAAAATTTGTTTTTTTGATTAAATAGGAAAGCGGATGCAAAACCGCTATATAATCGGGTTTTAGTTTTGCAAAAGCAAGCATAAAAGAAAGCCCCAAATCGCGAGTTTTTATTTCTTCGTCTATTTTGCAGGGTTTGGCTTTAATATCGTTTTTCACACGCGAAGTCACATCGTTATAGGGTGGATTCCCAACGATTGCTAGTTTTTCATTTTCGCCTATTCCGAATTTTGAGCGTGAAATTTGCGAAAGAACATTTATTTTTTTAAATTCAATATTCGGAAATTTTTTTCTTGCAATCGTCAAAGCCATTGGGTCAATATCGGTACCTATAAACCGAACATTTTTTTGCGGAAATTTCTCCGAAAAAAAAGCTCCATATCCGCAAGCTGGTTCAAGTACAACATCTACCAAACCTTTACTCTTTGCAAAAGTTTCATAAACCAAACGAACCAAATGAGGCGGAGTGTAAAAACTGCCCAAATTTGTTTTCTGCTTATACGAAAGGTGCTTGATGTCCAAGATTATCTCCTATTGTGGGGTAATGTAGAAAACAAACTTAGTGGCAAAATAATTTTCTATATTACTCCCTATGAAAACCTTGCAAGCAACACAAATAGCACCTAATTTTTCTAAGATAGCCGCGAATTTGCAAAAAGGCAAGCGGTTTGGTATTCTCTATGGCAAAGCGAAAAAGCCTGTGGCTATGCTTGTTCCTTTTGAGGAAAAAACGAGAAAGCGAAAAATAGGCATTTTAGACGGCAAGGCGAAAATTGAATTTGCCAAAGATTTTAAAATGACAACAGACGAATTGCTGGAATTAAAGTGAATATATTGCTAGATACACATACCTTGCTTTGGGCAATAGGGCAAAGTGATGAGCTTTCCAAGAAAGTCATTAAGGAAATTGAGAATACCGATAATGAGATTTTTGTGAGTGCGGTTTCTCTTTGGGAAATCGCGTTGAAAAGCAGCGTAGGCAAGCTAAAACTTTCGTTCCCTGTTGCAAATATTGCGGATTATTGCAAAAAAATGGAATTTACGCTTTTGCCATTGGAACCTTTGGATGCTTTGAATAGCAAAGACCTGCCATTCAAGGCTAGTCATAAAGACCCGTTTGATAGATTGCTTATTTATATAAGCATAAAATATGGCTATGTGCTTGCGAGCAGAGATAATAATATGAAATTTTACAAAGATAGCGGATTAGTTGCATTATGGTAAAAAAAAATCTATATTATCCCAAACCTTTCGCCATTGTATAAGGGCTTTTCTACATTATCACAAACGAGGACTTTTTATGGCTTATGTAGCAACAGCACCCACGGAGTATTTGGCACACAGTGTGTGCCAAATTGAGTTGGTCGCACATCAGATTGATAATAATACTCTTCCAATAATAGGGCATACTTGAAAAAAGATGATTTATGCGGTTGTTTTTACGGTTTATCAAATGAAACTACTTTGACAATTTGAATATGACAATAGCCCCACGCAATACAAACGAAAACACAATTGCTCCGATAACCAAGTCAGGAATTCTATTTTGTAAAATAAACACGAGAATTGCTGCTACAATAACTCCAATGTTGGCAATTACATCATTTGAACTGAATATTTGGCTTGATTTTATATGCACTTCTTTCGTTTTCGATTTGCCAAGCAAAATAAGAGTTGCTGTGTTTCCCACAAGGGCTATGCAAGAAAAAATTATCATTATTAGGGAATTTGGAATTATCTCGGCATCAATGAAACGTCTCACCACTTCCACAAACCCCCACAATGCTAATCCTAATTGTAGAGCACCGCTGAATCTTGCAATCCGTTTTTTCACAAGCAATGTGCCGCTAATGGCGTAAAGACTTAAAGCATATACAAAAGCATCCGATAATTCATCCAAAGCATCCGCAACCAAACCCATTGAATGTGCTATTATGCCGAAAATAATTTCCACAACAAAAACCGAAAAATTGATAATCATAACCGACCATAACAATTTTTTATCAGAAAGGTCATTTTCATCAATTAACGTTCCTTCATACGGACAGCTTTCCGTTATGCTATCTCCAAAATTAAGCGAAGCGATTGCCGCTTTTATGTCTTCTAGTCCGCCCTCGTGAAAGACGGTTAAATTACGGTTTCCAAGGTCAAAAGACAATTTTTTAATAGGAGAAAATCCTGCCAATTTCATTCGGAGCATCTGTTCCTCGGCAGGACAATCCATGTGTTTTATATTGAATAATGTCCGTTCCATATTTTTATCCAAGCAGAAATATAGAAAACGGCGTACAACATTATAGCAAATAATTAACCATATTCGACCCCGTATGACCTATAAAAAATACTATGCTTGTAAATATTGCAAAATAATTTTTTAACCATAATGCTATAAACAAATAATAAATTGGAACAACGGCGGATAAACCTATTACTATCAGCCAAGCGTTTGTAATACCGGAAAAGTAAAAAATCCAGCAAGTGTAATAAGTGAAAAGACATAAAACTGAAATATAAAATAATTTGTTTTTTAATATTGGGCGGATAACCGATTTGTTGATAATGAGTATTAGCAAGCTAACTGTTAAAACACCGCCTAGTTTTTCTAAAATTCCAAGAAAGGTGTTTGTAGGGATATTGTTTGCTAAGGGATTATTTTCGGGCGGGCATAGAAGCCAAGGCAAATAAGGCAATTCTTGTAATGCAAAGGCTATTAAGCCATATACGGAAAATCCAATTTTATTTTGTTTTAAATAATTAATCATTAAAATTGCAAGCCCATTACTATTCCAACCGTATTTAAGGCAGGATTGTTTTCATACGCTTTTCCGTTTGATGAGTGGAACCATTTTAGAATTGTGTATGCTTTGTAATTGTTTATTGGATATTCCATTCCCAAGCCTATATTTGTTCCAATGTTAATACGAGTTCCGT
>Ga0268262_10000349_pt1 | contig 62040 bp, 46 predicted proteins | sample TergutNc150P3_FD_190354 | JGI IMG/M metagenome (GOLD analysis project Ga0268262, IMG submission 190354) | Nasutitermes corniger P3 segment gut microbial community from laboratory colony in Florida, USA - Nc150 P3 (SPAdes) (version 2) | ecosystem: Host-associated > Arthropoda: Insects >... | reverse complement strand
CGTTGCGAGTATAACATTTTTGCCCTCCAAAAGTTCCATAACCGCTTCTTCCTGAGCAGGGTAGAGTTGCAATCCTTTGCTTTCGGTTTCGTTGAGGAATTCGGTTAGGACATCGGGCATTGGTTTGAAAATTTAGAAATTAGTTACTATATTATACATAAGAATTCTAGTTAATGGGGGCTGAACTAATGGCATTCAAATATCTTGTATTAGCAATATTTGCGCTTGCAATTTCTGCATTTTCTAGTATATTGCCATATCCAAACTCCATGCCCAAAGTGAGTACCTCTTATGATGAGATTTTACGCAAAACTTGGGAGGGGATAAAAAAACGCAATGTTAATGCTTATAGCACAGGGCTAGTTCATAGACCAAAATCAAATTCGCCAGATGATGCTGTTAGCGAAGGCGTGAGTTATGGTATGTTTCTCGCTTTGTATGCAAATGACCAAGCTTCTTTTAATAGTATATGGAATGCAGGCGAAAGGTATATGTGGAATGATGGAGGCGGTTACTATGATTGGCGTAGAAATTCCACAGGCGGCGATATGGGTGAGGGCAACGGCGGACCAGCTTCCGATGCAGAACAAGATATTGCCTTGCTTCTCATTTTTGCAGACCAACTGGTGAAGAATAGAATATGGTCGTCTTATACCAGCACCAAAGGAGCCACTTACGCCGTGCGCGCTAGTCGCATATTGCAAACCATAAGAGGCTCTATGATAGACCAGGGTAAATATTTAATGCCAGGTCATTGGGGTGGTGCTGGCACACTTAACCCCGGCTATTTTGCGCCTGCTTTTTACCGAATTTTTGGCGAATTTGAGCCTGAGAATAAAGCAACTTGGGATGCGCTTATCAATGGCTCTTACGAAGTAATTGCAAGGTCTCCTGGATATAGTAAAGGACTTATACCAGACTGGTGCACCGCTTCTGGTGGCGGTACAGGTGGAGCGGGCTACAATGCCTATTTTGGCGGGGATGCTCTTTACAGAGATGCAGTTCGCGTGTATTGGCGTTTGGCTACGGATTATCTTTGGTATGGAGAACCCAGAGCCAAAACATTTCTTGACAAAGCCATTAGTTTTCTAGAAAGCAAAGGTGGTCCCAGCTCTGCAAATTTCTTTGATATGAACGGAAATTTGCTCCCATCTGGAGATACCGAAACGCTTGGCATAGGCAAGCAAAATATAGTTCGCACACGCCGCGAGCATAGCCACTTGACAGTGGGAATGTGGGCAGCGGCAGCTATGGGTTCCGGTGGTCCAGCATTAGCTGAGAGTTATAGCGATGAACTGCTCAAATTCTATAAATCTGGAACGGATTATTGGGGCTATGCAAGCGACCCTAATGGCGGAACAGAAGATACTTTGCACAACGAAATGTATTTTGACCAATTCTTGGCTTGGTTCGGAGCTTCGGTACTTAGTGGAGTTTTTACAAATATGTGGGACGACTTGAAAGACGGCGTTCCGCAAGGTCCTCCTGAATGGAAAAAATGGCCCGTTCTAAGTACGCAGGATGTTGATGCCAGCAGAGAACCGCTTAAAGTGAGCGCATCATTTACCAACAGTGCCCGTTGGACTGTCACATTCACTAATGATGCAACAGGAAACACAGTATCGTTTAGCTCAAAATCCGAAACAATAGACTTGCTTTGGTATGGGCTATCCGAAACAGGTTCTTATATGCCGCAGGGTTTTTATACCCTTAAAATAAGTGCTTCTGGTTTAGAAGAGGCTTACTCCGCCAAGATATGGCTGGGCAAACCTTATGCTAGCAGTTTAATGGAAAAAAATAGATTGCTCATAGATGATTTTGCCGATGGCGATCTCATTCCGTATATAGGAAACGAATGGAGGAGCTACTTGGATGCTCACGATGGAGCCGGTTCTTCAACCGGACAGCTTTCCGTAGGGAATGATAAATGGTTGAGCTGGAGATACGCTTTAAATAGCGGTGGCGATCCTTATGCTGCGCTTGAATGGAATTGTTCCACTCTCAATGTGAAAGGAATAGATTCGATAATCGTCATCGCAAAAAGCGGCGGCTCCAATATAGGAGTTTCTGTTCAGTTAATTTCATCTGATTTTAACTTTCCAAGCGAATATCAATATTTTGAAGACTCGCTCAAACTAACTTCTTCTCAACAAGAATTTAAATTACCTATTTCAAGATTCAAACAACGTATGAATGGCGAAGGCAAAGATAAGAACAAAACGCTGGAAAAATTGACAGGCATTCGCTTTCACATGCAAAGCGGTGGTGGTAGCACGGGTACTATAATGGTGAACAAAATGTACTTCACCGGAAACGTTTCAAATTTCTATAATTTTACCGAACCACCCAACTACAAAGCACCCACAGGACCAATTCCAGAACCTCCAGTCAAAATAATTCGCATTGCACAGCAACATAAAGCATATTCAATGAGAAAGAGCTTTGGCATGGTATATATAAATTTGCAACCGAATATGGCTGGGGCAAGCGTGACTCTTATGGACACAAAAGGAAGAGTGGTAAAAAAAATGAACGTGCCGCAAAACGCCGAGTTGAATATTTCAATGAGAGATTTGGCAACGGGAATTTATTTTGCAGAGGTTAAGAAATCAGGTTCTCAAAGGCTGATACTAACCATACCGCCTATGTAGGGTCTCAAAACCTCTGGAATCACAAGCGAGCCGTCTGCCTGTTGGTATTGTTCGCAAATTGCAACCATAACGCGAGGGGTTGCAAGCCCAGAACCGTTCAAGGTATGCACAAAGGTATTTTTGCCATTTATTTTTGTGCGAATGTTTGCCCTGCGTGCCTGATAGTCCTCAAAATTGGAAACCGAACTCACTTCAAGCCACTTTTTTTCAACAGGGGCAAAGACCTCTAAATCGTAGCACTTTGCCGCTCCAAATCCCAAATCGCCTTTGCAAAGCGAAATAACCCTGTGCGGAAGACCTAATTCCTGTAAAAGTTTTTCGCCGCAAGCTACCAATTCCTCGTGGTTTTCGTAGCTCTTTTCGGGGTGGGCAAAATAGACCATTTCCACTTTGTTGAACTGGTGCACGCGGAGCAAGCCGCGAGTGTCTTTGCCATAGCTGCCAGCTTCTCTGCGAAAACACGCTGAGTATGCACATAGTTTCAATGGCAAATTGCTTTCTGGAATAATTTCATCTGCGTAAAGATTTGTAACAGGAACTTCTGCGGTTGGGATTAAAAATAAATCATCGTCCTTGTCGCATCTGTACATATCCTCTTCAAATTTTGGGAGCTGTCCTGTGCCGGTCATTGTTTTGCGAGTGACAAGATATGGGGGAATAATTTCTTCAAAGCCAAAACGCTCGCGGTGGGAATCTAAAAACCATTGGAGCAAAGCACGTTCAAGCCTTGCGCCCAAACCTCTATAAACAGGAAAACCGCTGCCGCTTATTTTTGCACCGCGCTCAAAATCAAAAAGACCGAGTTTCTCACCCAAAGCCTTGTGGTCAAGGGCTGCAAAATCTATTTTGCGAGGCTCACCCCAAGTGCGGACAACAGCATTGTCTTCGCTGCTTTTGCCCTCTGGCACGGAGCTGTGCGCTATGTTTGGAATGCGCAAAAGTCTATCGGTTTGCTCTTCGTCTATTGAACGAATTTTTGTATCAAGTTCGGCAATTTTATCACCAACTATTCGCATTTCTTCTACGGCTGAATCTGCGTTTTGCCCAGCTTTTTTAAGTTCGCCAATTTTTTTGGAAGCCGTGTTTCGCTCTGCCTTTAATTTTTCTGTTTCGGCAATTAACTCCCGCCTTTTTGCATCAAGTCCCAGAACTTCGTCTATGCTTATGGCAGAATTCTTTTTTTGAGTTTCCGTGCGGTAAAACTCAGGATTCTCACGAATTTTTTTTATGTCTAGCATAAGGGGAATGTAGAAAAAATAATGGGATTATATTATTTTTCTACATTAACCCACAAATGAAAGTAGCATTCCAAGGCAGGCACGGAGCGTATAGCGAAAGCGCGGCGTTTCACCTATTTGGCAAAGATATAGAAACAGTTCCGGCAGACACGTTTGAGGATTTGCACAAAATGGTAAAAGATGGCAACGTGGATAGCGGCGTTATTCCAATAGAAAATTCCACAGCCGGTTCTATTTTGGAAAATTATGATTTATTGCTCAAATACAGATTGCCCATAGTAGGCGAACTCAAATTGCAAATAGACCACTGCCTAATAGCCCTTAAAGGCGAAACATTGGAAACCTTGACAAAAGTTGTCTCTCACCCGCAAGCATTGGAGCAATGCTCAATTTTTTTTGAAAAGAATCCGCAAATAGAGAAAAAACCTTTTTTTGACACAGCAGGTTCGGTGGAACGCATAGCGAGAAAGCAGTTGAAAGGCACGGGCGGAATAGCCTCTGCTTTTGCGGCACAAGTTTACGGTTTAAGCGTGTTGAAACAACCGCTTGCAAATTTTCCGGGCGCAAATTCAACAAGGTTTTTCGCCATACAAAAAAATAGCCCTCCCATAGATGAGGCTTTGCACACAAAAACTTCTGTGGCTTTTATTTTAGGGAATAACAAACCCGGTGCCTTGCACTCTTGCCTTGGCTGCTTTGCAAAGCACGATGTGGATTTAATTCGCATTGAGAGCCGCCCAAAAAGCGGCAGCCCGTGGGAATATGTTTTTTATGCGGATTTGGCGGGAAATCCTTTGCAGAATTCCGTTAAAGCGGCTTTGGAGGAATTGAAAACAATAGCAGAAGTTATTTTGCTAGGCAGTTATGCAAAAGGTGAAAATAGGGGAGTGGAATTTTGAATAATATCAAAAAAGCAATAGCGGAATTTAAAGCTGGCAAAATATTGCTCATCGCAGATAGCGAAAATCGCGAGAGCGAGGGCGATTTTGTTTGCGCCGCCTCGCTTTGCACAGAAAAGCATATAAATTTTATGGTGACTCACGGACGCGGGCTTGTTTGCGCACCAATCACCGAACAACGTGCAGAGCAACTGAATTTACCGATGATGACCAGCAGAAATACAAGCCGCTTTGAAACAGCTTTCACCGTTTCTGTGGAAGCAAAAGAGGGAACAACAACCGGAATCTCCGCAGCGGAAAGGGCTTTGACCTGCCGCACACTTGCAAATCTTTCAAAACGCTCAAACGATTTTGTTTGCCCCGGGCATATATTTCCGCTAAAAGCCAAAAGTGGTGGCTGCCTTGAAAGAGAAGGGCACACAGAGGCGGTTATAGACCTTTGTAAACTAGCTAAATTGCCCCAAGTGGGCGTGTTGTGCGAAGTACTGAATCCAGATGGCACAATGGCTAGAATGCCTCAATTAAAGGCTATTGCAAAAAAACACAATATAACACTCATCACGGTTCAAGAGATAATAGATTTCCGTTTGGCAAATGAAATTCAAGTTGAGCGAATTGCACAACCTTTTGTACCGACAAAATTTGGAAATTTCAAAGCCATAGCATACAAAAATAAAATAAACGGAGAGGAATATGTCGTTTTTATAGCATCAAAGGCGCCCAAAAATCCTTGCAATGTTCGCATACACAGCGAGTGCTTAACCGGAGATATATTCCATTCCCTAAAATGCGACTGCGGGGCACAACTTGAATATTCTATGAGATATATAGCCGCACAGGGCGGTGTTTTTATTTATATGCTTGGGCACGAGGGCAGGGGAATTGGGCTTGCAAATAAGTTAAAGGCTTATGAATTGCAAGAAAAAGGATTAGACACGGTTGAAGCCAATATAAAACTCGGCTTTAAGGCTGACCACAGGAACTACGCTTATGCCGCTCATATTTTAAAAGAACTCGGTATAAAATCCGTGAATTTGCTCACAAATAATCCCCGAAAAATAGAGGGGCTTGAAATGTGCGGAATAAAAATTGCCAAAAGAATTCCCATTGAAATAGAGCCTAATTCCTTTAACAAGAAATATTTAAAGGCAAAAAAGGAAAAAATGGGGCATAAGTTTTCTATATTCCTGTAATGTTTAAATTTGCTTTACCCGCCTTTTTTGCACTCGCATTCTTTGCCTGCAACCCCTCGGAATATGAGCCTAGAATAGTTTTGGGGCACGAGTGGAATGCCACAGCCAAAGTAGTTGCAGATACCACTTCCAAGTTCAGGCCCAAAGATATAATCGTTATTCAAATGGATAACGGCAACAGACCTTTTCACACCACAGAGGTGGAGCTAAGGATTTATCAGGGAGAAAGTGGAAATAGAATATTGTTCAAGCGCTCCATTCCAGTTAAAAACGTGGACTCAAAAGCGGTAGCAAAGGGAACGGACTCAAAACCTTTAACAACAAGGGAAATTCTGCGAACATCTACCGCTGGTACTTATCGTGTGGCTTTTGCCATTGGCGATTCTATTCTGCTGCAAAAGAGGTTGGAGCTGCTTGGACCTAAAATAAATTTAGGGCACGGATGGAATGCCATTGACAAAGTAATTACAGATACCACTTCGCGTTTCAAACCAAACGATATAATCGCTATTCAAATGGAAAACGACAACAAAACTTTTAACACCAAGGAGGTTGAGTTAAGGATTTACCAAGACGAAACAGGCGATAAAATTTTGGTCAGGCGTTCTATTCCGGTTAAAAGTGATGATATTATGGCAGTAGCGAAAGGAGACTCAAAACCCTTAACTGCAAAGGAACTTATGGGAACCTCTGCCTCAGGCATTTATCGCGTTGCCTTTGCCGTTGGAAATTCTGTTATTGTAGAAAGAAGGATGGAGTTACTGAGTGGCAAGTAAAAAGTGGTTAGTTGGAATAATCGGGATATTTATAATTTCCTGTGGAGAAAGCTCTGTTTCCGTTAGCTACAATTTGCCTGCTCCTGTAAAAGCAGAGGTTTTTTCCCAAAGCAACTACGCAACTATGGACGGCGAATACGAGCAAGTTGGCACCCTAACCTCAACACGCTTCACAAACGAATACAGCCAAGACGGCGATATGCTTTATTTAGAGAGAACATTTATTTCCGATGCTTCCAAAGGTTATCTCAAAAAATCTTACCCAAGCGAACTTGCTCTTAGAATTCCAAAAATGAAACTCACCGCCAAAGGCTTGAAGGTAGTGGATATAGAAGGTTATGAAAATTTTGATTCCATAGTGGTTGCAAAAATATCCATTCCAGACAGATGGCGAAAGCAGATAAACCGAATGACTCGCCAAATAGATTTAGACCGCATAGAGAGAAGACGCTGGGAAATAACCCATTTGCTTTTAGGAGAAATTCCCCTTAAATCCAATATAACAAACTTGCTCACTTCCCAAAGCCGCATTCCATCTATGCCAAATGCCCAAATAGATTCCGTGATAACAAAAAGCATAAAAAAAATCTACGAGCGAAAATGCTTGGAATACATAGTGTATTTGCAAGAAAAAGAACCTTTCCCCTATTTTATATGGGAGCAGCACGTTTCCAGCGTAAAAAGCGGAATGCCTTTTAAAAACTATCACCCCAAAGAGGCAGTTTATCAAAATCGCTATGAGGTTGCGTTAGACATAGAAAGCGGAACTCCTTGTTTGGAGAGGGAATTCAAATTTGGCATTCACGGAATGCAAAACCCCGAAACAGGGGATTCTGTGACATTCAGGAGCCAAATTTCGCACGAGAGGTTGTATAGTAAACGCTGATTAAGTCGCTAGGCTAGTAGCTAGTGGCTAGTGGGGAGTGGTAGAACCTCAAAAATCCTCCAAAAACAGGTATTTATGGAATGACTACTAGCTACTTACCACTAGCCACTCCCAAACATTGAGTTAATAATTATTTACTATAGTAAGCACTAATTTTTTCCTTCTGTGTTCAAAATTTCCAAAAAAATGCACAAAAATGTAAACTTTTGTTTGCAAAATTCACTTTTTAGGATTTTTTTTCCGTTATTTTACGTCTAACTGAGTAGAAGGAAAAAGAACGGAGAACTTTCTATGCAAGACAATCTGCCCGAATTATTAAGTCCAAAAGTGGACGTAATATTCAAATTGCTGTTCAGTGACGAACGCAACAAGGATTTGACTATCAATTTCATAAGTGCGGTCTTGGGCTACAAGGATGGCGAATTGGAAGACATTTCCTTTTATGATACCCACCTGAAACAGGAGAATTCAAATGACAAGTTGGGGGTTTTGGACATAAAAGCCAAGCTGTCAAACGGAAATGTTATAGACATTGAGATGCAGGCACGTAGCGTTCCAGAAATGAGGAGCAGGACATCGTACTACAAGTCAAATCTGCTCACCGAGCAAATAGGCGAGGGTAGCTCGTACTTGGGGCTTAAGCCTGTGAAATCAATAATAGTGGCAGATTTTGATTTTATCCCCGAATCAGAGAAATGCCACACTGTTTTCCAAACGCTGGAAAAGGACGAGCATTTCCTTTTCAACGATTTAGAGGAAATACACGTTCTTTGCTTGAAAAAATTATCTAAATTAAATAATGAGAGATTGCGTGAATGGCTTAGGTTCATTAACTCGGAGAAAAGAGAGGAATTTATGGAGTTGGCAGGAATAGATCCAGTGTTTGTGAAAGCCGTAGATGTTTTGGCTACGTTTAGCGCTGACGATTATAACCGTATGCTGTATGAGGCTAGGTTGAAGGAGTGGCGGGATAATAAGTCTAGGATGGACGGAGCTAGAAAAGAGGGCAAGGCGGAAGGCAAAGTAGAGGGTATGCAGGAATTGTTATCCCTTTTGCGCCAAGGATATTCTGTGGACGAAGCCGAGAAAAAGATGGGTTTGGGCTAAGGAACCCCCTCACGGGGGTTTATATTTTGCTACCAACAACCCACAGCAAAATTGGTTGTTGAGCCGCTTTTTACTTGTATAAAAACTGGATTAGCATTAGTAATATTGCAAGAGCCAGTGCCATCATTATTATTGGGTACCGTATAGTTACTTAACGAGCAAGCTCCTGTTACGTTAACTGTGATGCTTTGGTTGTTCCAATCGGAGAGACGGAGAGTACCAGAACTATTACCACATGTGAATTTCATGCAATCGCCAGCAGTTACAGTTTGCATAACATCTACAGCATTTGAGGCATTGCACACTGGCTGTGCAGCACTCACCACCACCGTTCCGCAACTTGCGGTTTGACCGCTGCAGTTTCCAGAACTTGCTGATACCGATACATTGTATGTACCTGCCGCAGGACTACCCCAATTTGGTGCATTTGTCCAACTAAGACCGTTGGTAACCGTTGATGCTGTGCCTGTGCTAGGTGTGCAGGTCACTGTTGGTACGGTTATTGATGTGCCTACCGTGACTGCTTGAGGTACGGCACTGCAAGAGAGCGAGTAAGTCGTAGCAGCAGCAACAGTCACACTGCCGCAATTTACGCCTGTTATGCTAGTAATTAAGTGACCATCGCAGGTTACGGAAACTAGATCTATTGTACGACTGCCTACGCCTGTGGAACCGTAGCTACCGCCGCTACCGCTGCCGTTCCAACCTGCGCCGCCATCGAATGTGGGATTGCCGCTCTTTGTTGCATTGCCGCAACCTACGGTTGGAGTGATAACATCACCTACGGTTACGTTTCCGCTAACGCCGCTACAAGTGGGCTTGCTAACGGTAATAGTGCCGCAAGAGCCAGTAGGATTTTGGCTGCTACCGCAACCAACTTGTGCCTGAATAGTGTTAGGACCTGTGACGGTAGTACCGTAATAAGCAACCCCTGAGCTAGATCTCCAATTATTGACATCTTGTGGTGTCGATGGAGTGCCAGTGAAAACTGCGTTGGTCCAACTCAGTGCTCCAGAGGAACAGCTTATTGTAGGCCGTGGAATGTTTTCGCCTTGCGTAACACTTGTTTTTGCCACGGAGCAAGTTATGGTTCGAACTTCTGAGCTGCTGCTCTGTACAGAACTGCTGCTAGGTGCCGCCACCACCAACGAGCCACTGCAATTGGCAGTTTTGTTGCTTCCTCCGCAACTTGCTGTTGCCGTTATGCTAGTGTATGTACCTGCCGCAGGAGTACCCCAATTTGGCGCACTTGGACTGCCTCCCCAAGCAACACTGCTAACTGGTGAGCCATTGCAAGTAACTGTTGGCGGTGTTATTGCCGTGCCAGCCGTGCCTGTTGAAGGCACGTTGCCGCAAGAGAGTATGTATGTTGGATTTTCAACGCAGTTAGGGTCGCCTACGCTGAAAGTACCTTCGCAAGCTACTACGTTATTCTCACTTTTATCAGTAGGACCGCCTGTGGTTAAGATTTTTATGCCATTGCAATAAAGTCCATACATATAAATTTTAGCATTCTTTCTAGCGGTAACATTAGTATTTATAAAGGAATCATTGAGAGTATCGCCTCTACTTATACTACCACTATCAGATGCAGTAAAGCTGAATTTTGCACTTGTTGCTGGACCATTATACGCACACTCGTAATACGGTAGCTCCAGAGTTGCTGGTGCACTATCGTAACATTTACGGGTGACTACGCACCTAGGTTTTTTAACTGTGATATGACCGCATAGAATACCTGGATAACCTGGAACACCATAATTAACATCAATTTGAATATTTGATGGAAAAGTAAGACCAAAATTATAAACTGTGTTATTGCCTGTGTTTTTGCAAGTTACTTTGCCCAGAGTAATTGCCCTATCCTCACCCTCCGTTCCAAATCCATATTCGTTCTGGCAATCCCATCGGGGTTGAAAATCAGTTGTTTTAAGAGAACCATTAACATTTCGATTTCCTTCATAATCCCTGCTATTGTAATTAAAAGTATAAAATTCTCTGATTACATTATTTCTATTAGTATTACTCATAGTACTGCCGCAACCAGTAGCGGGGATGGGAGCGGGCTCTTGGCATGGTACTCGTGTTCCGTCTTCATTTAATATTTCTATTGTCGGAGAAGGAATGGGTTCTCTAAGATTATACTCTACTCTTCCATTATATGGCATAGAACATACTATTCCTATATGTGTTTTGTCGGGGCAACTGGGAGATTCACCGATGTTGCCTACGAATGTGGGAATTTCGCCAGTTCCATCTCCAGATAATATATAATAACCGCCATCTGCTGGTTCTATGCCTAATTGCGACAATGTTTTATTGCCACCCCAGCAATTTATCATGCCTTGACCAACGCTAATGCCATTGATCTTTGAAAAATTATATCCTGAGCAGAATTGGGAAATGCTCTTGGCAAAGAAACACTTCTTGTTTCTATAAGCAGGCACATCGCCGCCCTTTTGAAAGTAGTTATTGCACCAAGACGGGTCATAGTCGCAATCGCCAGTGCCAGCGTTTGTGAATACAAGCGTGTTGTCATCGTTAGTCAATGTTACCTCATAAACATCTAAATCTATGCCGTTGAGACGCATTTTATTATAAGTGCCATTAGCAGAAAACGTATAGTTCAATCCGCTGTATAGCTTGCATGGAGTATCCTTATAACAAGTCACAGCATGAGGTTTATTTCCATAGGTAGTATTGAATGTTGCCGAACCCACCACGCCTTTAACGGTTAGGTTGAATTGCTTCCATTTATGGGCAACTTCGAAAGTCTTGTTGCTGGTTATATTAGGGATAGTCAATGGGTCGCCAGGAGGAGAAGTGATTACAACGCAGGAAACTCCAACTTGAGGACCGGGGGGAACCAATTCAACATTCTCGCCAGAAGGGCACAGCCATTTGTCTGTGCTGGAGTTAGTGGAAGTTTGCTTTTGGCAATTGCCTGTTAAAGACCATTGACCGCTTGCGGGGCAATCCCACAAATTGCTTTCGGCATACGAGCCTGATATTGGAATTTTAAAAACTTCAACATCGGATTTCTTGCTTATGGTTACGCTGCTGTTAAGACCTGTTCCACACTCGCCATCGGGTTTGGGTTTGTTAGTCACGCAAGGACCGCTAGCACTGCAAGTAGCAGGTTTTATTGTAACAGATCCCTTTGCGTTTGAGCTAGTATAGCTAACGCATACTTGATATTCCATTTGATTCTTTGAAATCTTGACAGTAGTAGCAGGTTTAATTGTCCAACCGGAATTGTCTTCACTGAGCTTAACAGTCATATCGCTCGCGCATTTATCGCTTGCTTTAACTTTGAAACAAGCTTCATCGCCCGGTCCAACCTCAAATTTATCGGGGCGCGTAAGCGTTATATTTGGCTTATCGTCATCTGTGCCTTGTATTTTCACATAGAAAGGGCTTATTTTTGGGGGAGTAAAACTGCATGTATAAACACCTTCATCTGGTATTGATTTCCCTGGCTCGTTATCATTAACACAAGAATATGATGGCAGCGAGTTTTCTTTTTCTGCTCCGTTCAGATAGAGGATATTATAATAGTTTATGAGACCATCAGCATTTGGAACATAATTTTTGGCTAGGTTAAGAACGCGTGGCATAACCAAAATGGATGGTTTTGCCCATAACGTATCGCTTGACTTTGGAGCGTTTTTCTTGCTCAGGGATTTGCTTTCCAATTCAACCATCAAACGCGGACCTATTGGAATAATATAATTATCAAATTTTTTATCCGAAGAAGAAGAACTGCTCATACCGCCATTTCCACCCAAAGTCCTCAAACAATGATCTGGATTCTTAGGATCTGGGTTTTCGCATATAATGTGGAAAGGATCTTTCATCAATTCTTCCACAAGAGAGGGATTGTTCGCTATGGTTAATGATGGATTTTGACTATTGTTGCTTCCCGGATTGAGCGTTGAACATTTATTCATAAAAATATTGCCGCGAAGAGTTTTGCTTTCAGTATCAAATACGGCTATGTCGTAATCACTGAAAATAAAATAATTATAGCCAGCCCCCATCTGCGTACCCCCAAGCCTGATTTTATTAGGGAAGCCAAGCGGCAAGTAAAGCATTACGCTCACATCGCCTCCGGTTGGAGGGAGCAGAAGTTCTTGGGGTGGGCAGCCTGTTGACCCATAGTCGGTTGTGGAACACTTCCCGGCGGAGCAATTGCCATTTCTATTCGTACATATAGAGTCTGCCATTGCGTTGGTGTACATTTCATTTATTATTATGTATTTGCCTTCGCTTAAAGGCTTATTGCCTCCGTTGAACTGAGTTTTGTTTCTTATATAAACAACAAGCCACTCGCCCTCGTAAAGTTCTGTGCTTTGCGTTCCTTTGTTCTCTATGTCGTCCCAGCATTTCTGAAGCTCTTCTCCCAAATCTGCCCAACTGCCAGGGTCAGCCAAAAACAATTTGCCGTTGCTAGATTGCTTGCAACTGCCAGGTCTATCTAGACTATGCACCCAGGGCAGCGAAGTTCCTTTAACCTTGTCGTAAATGCCTTTGTTGAACTGTATGGGGGTATTTTGGCAGCTTTTAAAATTAGGTGCATCGCTCAGTTTTTTCTTATAATTTTTCTTGTTAGGCAGCCGAGTGCCATCCATTGGGTCTGCGCCCCACCAATTAGGGTCATCAGATATTAACTTAGGGGAACAGTTTGGAGTTGATATGCCAGATACATTAGAGCGAATTTCAATGTTGTTGTTTGCAAAGATATTTGGAGAACCAGTTGTAATAACCCAATTGCCTGGCATTTCAACAAAGTTGCTAGCGGATTTGCCAAAATATGGTTTGGGTTTTCTCTCGCTATCTGGTATTGCGCCTATTATTGGTTTTTCAATACATACATTGTTTTTAACAGCCAAAGAATCAGCGCCGTTGCCGGTGGTTCTTGTCAAATCAATTTGACCGGCGGGCATAAGAAGAGTTTTGGCAATGTCAAAACCTAAACCGCCGCCGTTGCCATTATTGTAATAGTAAAAGTTTTTTTGAATGGTACTGTTTCCACCTATTGTTACATTCCCGTTGGCTTGCCCCATGCAACCGCCTGTGAGACCTTGTGCATCGTTGGCATTTGCATTCGGATTCACCCCGCCTTTAAGGTAGGCATCGCCCGTAATTCTAAGGGAACCTTTGGGATGAAATTCGCCTTCTATATACACATCGCCTTCTATATAGTCATTGTTTGAGCTGCCAGTGGAGCAAAAATCAAAAGAACCTGTTGCATACAAATCTCCATAAATATTTATTCCATTGTTTGTGTAATAGTTTCCATCAAGCACCAAGTAACCTGGTTCTTTTTCGCTGCCTATTTTAATTTTGTTGAGAGCCTGGCTTTTGCCCTTGTCCTTAATTGATGGTGATTGGGTTACAACGGCTTTTGCTACATCCAATGCATTAACCACTCCCATATTTCCCCAAAACTGTTCGTTAAATTCATTAGACTGGCGGATTGCTAGCACAGGTCTTTCCATTTTGTACAAACCTTCTACATTGTAAACCGCTTCTTGCGCAATTTTTGAGTTATTGCGCCCTATGCCCACGCTCAAAAATTTTAGCTTGAATATTTTATTGTCTTTGTCTGCTCCAACATCGGTTAAATAAACCTCATATCTGTGGTTGCTGGTTAGATTGTTGGTTAGATTGCTGCTAAGCACAGATGTGAGCGAAATAGCTTTCCGGTTATTTTTTTGATTTAAATAATCTCCCATAACCGCGCCAACATCTGCCGCTCTATAAGAGAGCCAGGCATAAACGGCATCCAAGCCAGATTCGCTCGCTTGGTAAGCCTCGCTCTGTTTTAAGCGGCTGCCGCTCGCAAAATTTTCGGAGCTAAGCCATTTGAAAAGCACAACACTCGCTGTGGTTGCGGCAAGCATAAACATCAAAACGGCAATTAACGAAACGCCCTTTTTCATAAAGCCTCCTTTACTCCTATGCCATTGTTGGGTGTTGGAATGGTTGAATGAGTGGTGCTAACTTCGTTTTTTCCTTTGTTAATCTCCAAATAAAGCTCAAATGCCTTTACGGATTTTTTATTCTCTAGCTTTTTGGGGTCTCCATCGGTTGCATATTTTTCATTGTAGCCAGAGCCAGCGTCTATTGTGTGTTTAAAATGATATGCCTTTTCTTTTTGCCCTATTTCAAAACCATGTATGGTAAGGCTGCCTTTATATGCCTTAGGACTGGAAAAAGCAAATGTAAAAACAGCGCAAGCCTCTATATCGTCCTTAACAGAAAATTCAAAATAATGATTCACTGTATTCACGTCATGCTCTTTTGTTTGCGGAACATAAAACATAAAATCTGTTTTTAGCCAATCTATTTTTTCAACATTAGAATTGCCTAACTTTCTGAACCCAACAGCGAGATGGTCATTGCCAGGTTTAAACAGAGTCATTAAGGTATCTCCTCGTTTAGTGCCAAGTGGCGTTTTAAACTTCACGTAATATGTTTCGCCTTTTTTTAATTTAAACAGCTTGCAATGTTTGTAATTGCGTCCAGTAAGATTAACAACAGTATTATAATCTGCAACATAACATTCGTTGCGACTGCCGTCTGTGGCAAACCCTGTTAGAGTAACCCTATCTAGAGTTAGATCGCCAGGGCAATCATAAGGTTCGTTCGCTCCGCTAGTTCCTTTGCTTATGAGTGTAAAAGCAAAATTATTGGAACTAGAACTAGAATTGTTAGTGCCTTCTGCCATGGGGTAGCTTGGGAGCAAGCCAAAAGCTTGTACGCCAGTTGCCATTGCGACTGCTGTTGCGTTTTTCAAATCTGTAAAACTATTGCCATTCATGCATCCAGAACTGTCTTCGTCTTCATCGGGTTTGTATTCTGTCCCTGATCCTTTAACGGTCACGCAGCGGCGGCGCAAAGTGTTGTTTTCAAGTGCCCAGCTTATCAGGCGAACACCCATTTTTTGGCCACTGTTACCCAAGATAATCTTTTTAAATTCTATGCTGTCTTTTTTAAATTCTATGGTGTTGCCGCTTACATCATTACTTCCGCGATGATATAGATTAAAAGAGCTGAAATCTTGGTTTGGTTTGTCTTTTTTTATAAACACATCTTTATTCAGCAAATATTCATCGCTATCTATGAACACGCCTTTTATTGTATCTTTTCCTTCGGGATTATTAATAACGTTGGGGTTTGGATTTTTATATGTTTTTGCCCCCATTTGGCTCATATCTTCTTTTATAATTTCTACAACCTTATTCAATTCTTCCGTAGCTTTAGTCATATTTTGGGTTCTAATTCTCATGCTGGTGGAATCGCTAAAAACCCGCCCCGCCACAATTATTATGAAGCTCATTATCGCCACATAGACAAGAAGTTCTATTAATGTAAATGCCTTTTTCATTTTATAATCCTCGAAAGGTTTATGCTTTGCGTGGAGTTTTTAAATATCCAGCTAACTTTTAAATCCACTTTTTTTGCAGGTATATGCACAGTATCTATACCTGCAAGTTGTGTATAATCACTTCTTTCTACAGATTTTAAAGAGGTGTCTGCGCTTATTGTGTAATTTCTAGTGTATTTTTTTTTCTCTATTTCAACCTCATCCATTTTATTCTTTACGGTATCTATCGAAATACCTAATGTGTTTAGGCTATCTATAAAATTCTGCGCCACAATCTGCGCTACATCTCTGGCACGCACCCTGAGAACCATTTCCCTGTTCCCCATTTGCAGCTTGTTAAGCCCCACAATCAAAAACCCAAGCACCACAGCGGAGATGAGAACTTCTAGAAGGCCAAAACCATTTTTCATAATGCCTCCCAAGAAGCGTTTTTGCCTTTTCTTATATACGCCTTTAAGGAATTCTCATTTTCGAACTTCACCGCGCTAGCGCAATAGTCTTTAACGCCGCAGACGGTAAAATAACCCTGACCGGCTATGCCGGAGAGACCTATGCGACTTTTTGAGACGACTCCTTCTTTGCCAAAATCGATTGTGACTTTAGTATCAGGAGAACTTGAGGAGGCAGAAAAGCCTTGCAGGACTTCGGTTGCAAACTTTTGGGGGTTGTTTTTGGCTGTGTCTTCGGCTATTATCGTATTGCTGCTTATGTATATTTTCACCACCCTGTTTTCCCGCTTTGCGTCAATCAAGGCTCTTTCCGTGAACGTTCTTATTGTCTGCGCCGTTTCTTTTGCGCGGTTGACAAATATGACTTCTGTTAAGCCAGAATAAGCAAGTGTAGCCAAAATGCCCACTATCACAATAACTACCATCAATTCCAATAAGGTAAATCCGTAACCATTTCGTAACTTTGGGATAACTGCCGCGCCGGCAGTTATCCTACCTTATTTAAAGTACCTCTCATTCAAAAAATTCACCCATTCTCTGTGAACTTTTACCATCCCCTCAAAGCCTGCATCGCTTTCGCTGAAAATAAAATCAGCGTAATGTTTCAGGGTGATGTTTATGTTTTTGTGACCGAGCATTTTTGATACCCTCACAACGTCAAAACCAGCGCTCAAAGCCTGGCTTGCGAAAGTGTGCCTGAACCTGTGGCAATGTATGTTTTTTATCCCAGTTTGCAAGGAGCATTTTTTGAACAGCTTTTGACATTTGAGATTGAACTTGCGACCGCAGTTTTCCTCAAAGATATGCGCTCGCTTGTAAATCTCAAACATGGTCTCGCTAACGGGAATTTTCCTTGCCCTGTGCTGCGTTTTTGCATCTATAACCCCTGAAATTTTCTGGGGAAACACAAAAAGCATTTTCTCATTGACATTCCACCATTCCTTTGTCATGAGGGTAGCCGCTTTGCTCTCTATGCCAGTCAATAGCATGAGCAGAATCATGTCGTGAAAGTGGGGGTATTTTTTTAGCCATTTTAAGAGGATTTTGCACTCCTCAATGGAAAAGGGAACCACAAGCCTGGTGTTTTCGCTTGTTTCTGGCACGCTTATTTTTTCAAAGGCAAAATTCGGCTGCTGCCCAAGAAATCTTTCCGCATACTTTATGATTGCCCTTATCCTCAAAAGCTCCTTGTTTATGGTGGAGGCAGATTTTTTGCCCCGCCACTCCGCATAGCTTCTGGCTTTTTCCCTTGTTAAATCACCGTAATAAACTATTTTTTGGCTGGAAAACCAAGTTTTTATTGTGCATACCTGCTTTTCAACCTGAATTTTCCAGCTTTCTTTAGCTTTGGCTGTCCCAACGAAATCTGCAAGGTAATTTTCCAAAATTTCGCCCCACTTTCTGCGCTTTTCCCTCAGGCTTGTAATGCTCAAGAGAAAATCACCTAAAATTAACTTTTTTTCCAAAAAAGCCCTCCTGAATTGATTTTTTACTCAGAAAATAATATATATTTATTATTAGGAGACAATGCAATGAAATTCGCCATTTACAATACTTCTGAGCAGGCTTTGAAAAAAGCCGGCGCGGCAGTTTCAAAAAATGGAGGGATTAGCGGCGGGTTTACCTTGCTGGAACTAATGGTTGTTATTGTGATCATTGGCATTCTCGCTACGCTTGCTTATTCTAGCCTTATGGACGTTATTTTCACCAGCCGCGCCAAAGAAACGGCGCAAACCATAAGGACTTTCACAGAAAGAGCTTTGATGGATGCAAAGAGGCAAAACAAAGAGGTTAGAATATGCATAACAACAGGCAGCAATGCGATGATAATATCCGAAGACCCCGGCACAACAACTGCATGTAGCAGTGGCAACAGAATTTCGAGTGAAACCCTTAGCCAAGGTTTTTTAAGAGATAGCAGTATTTCAGGAGTGTCTGGATTCAAAAACATAGTTAAATCAGAAAATCGCATAGGTCTCTCTGGCGTAAGTGGGGATGGTTATTTTGCCGCCTGCGGTTTCAAAGGCTACTGCGGCGGGGCGGTAAAAAAGCAAAGTGAAAATTCATTCAGGGCATACATAAGAAAAGGGACTAATGCAAATTGGGGTCCTTTATGAAAAAGGGTTTTGGTCTCCTTGAAGTTATGCTCGCAGCCGTTGTGCTGGGTTTTTTAATTGTAGGATTAAACAAGCTGCAAATGGGGAACAGGGAGGTAATACTTAGAGTTAGGGCGCGAGATGCCGCCAATTTTATTGCGCAGTACGTTTTGGATTCGCTTAGCTCGGTTGGGTTAAATTCAATTTATGAAGATCCAAAAGCAAAAACTGACTGCAAAAGCACCAAGTCTTTGGTGTACTGCGACACAGCATACAAATACACTTTTGACAACAAATCTGAGATTCCTTACATAGTTGAAGTAGATCTTTTGGACAAGAAATATTCTATAGATAGCACGAATTTTACCAAAACAGACACAAACGTTTATGCCAAAAACATTCAAGCGACTGTTAAATGGAAATTTAAAAATTCAGAGCAAAAAATAGAAATGGCAAAGGTGGTGAGGTGAGTATGAAACGCGCATTCACTCTCATAGAACTTCTCGTCTATATGGCGATAATGAGCTTTATAATAATTGTGGCGGGGCGGGTTTTTAGCGATTCAACCGCTATGCGGGTTCGTAGCCAGAATATGATTAAGAGCAGCGAGGAAATTGGCAAGCTCGCTAACTTGATTAGCGAAGATGTTTCGCAGATGGGTGTTAAAGCTTATGGGCAAGGAACCATCAATGATTACAAAATTAAAGTGGGAAACAACGTTTATATGGATCCAAATGCAACTCCGCCAGATTCAAGCTCCTATAAACTTTTCAAAAACATCAGTGCCAGCGGAGATGACCTTATTTTCAGGAAAATGGCTTTTGGCGCAGCAGACACAAGCGTTAGGGAAATAAAATGGTTCAAAAGAAACGATAGCATTTTTCGCAAATGCAGAACAGTTGAAAAGATTAGCTCTGCCAACGTACCAGCGACTGAATGCCCCGATAGTGTTTTTATGGGCAATGCTAGCAAACTGCAATTTTTCCCCAGCAAACCCGGATTAAGCAATTCCCCTTTGGATACCCTTTTCCCCACAAGTACTTTATCCGAATTCAGCCTTCAAGGAAAAAAAAATGGAACTGGCTCAGAATTGCCTTATGGGGATGATGTATATGGCAATGACATAATCCAAAATGGTAATACTAATACTAAAGACTATCTTGTGCTTTGCCTTGCCGCAAAAACAGGCAAATGCATGGAATGGACTTTCTACTCAGGCGAAACTTATGTCATTGAGTTTAAAATGCCTTATGACGAAGCGGATTCAACCTCTACAACCCAATTTTTGCCAGGCGAAGACCACTTGTCGGTTGGGCTTAGAAAAGATTACGCCAAAATAGCTGGCGCGCCACCCGATGTTCTTATTTTCCCTTCGCAAGCCAGCGAAAGAACAGATGGGTTGAAACACATTGAAATTTCCACGAAAGAAGACATTTCTGCAAGTGTTGCGCTAACCTTGTCTTTGTATTCGCCAAATGCGTATAGGGGCACGTTCAGGTTCAGAGAGTTCAAGGTATTCCGCAAAAACGACAGGGCTTTCCAATTTGATTTTGATGGCAATTACGGCACAGAAGCCATCTCTACTGCTTCGGAAAGATACAAGCAAAAGAAAAACGCAAAGGCTTTTAAATTGGTTCTGGAGGTTGATAATAGAGGGGAAAAAGCCGGAACCAATTCAATAAACGGTGGTATGGTTATATTAACTCCCAACAACGGAATTTCAGCAACAGGCTCTGGCCTTTAGGAGGATTTATGAAAACCAAATCTGGAATTTCTTTGATTGCTGTGCTGATGTTTATGCTTGCGGCAACCACTGCGAGCATTGTGGTTTTCAAATGGATTGGCTCGGAGAATTTCTCCAGCGCGGCAAGGCTAAAGCGAACCGAGGCTTACCAGGCAAGCGAGAGCGGCATTGATGCCGTGCGCGCATGGCTTGCAAACAAAGCCGGAGACGTTGGCGAGGTACTGTATCAATACGATACCGCAACCACCAAAAAACCCATTTTGCTAACAGGCGTAGATACTAACTTGCTTGCTACGATGAGCGGCACCAAAAACCAGAACTACAAAGTGTATTTGACCAAGGCAGATTTAAACAAAAATGGGCGGAAGAGGCTGGAATTTTTGAGCGTGGGCAGGGGGCGCGACAGTTCAAAGGTAAGCCAAAAGGCAATTTTCAGCGTAGATGGCTTGTATCAAATTACCATTCAGGCACCGAACACCACATGCGAAGGGGAACACTGCGACTTTGACTGGGCATTTTTTGGCGGCTCTACTGTCAATACGCAGGGGAGATTTAGTTCTGCGGTGATTAACGGAGATTTAAAAGTACAAGGTCTATCCACCAACAAAACCCTGATTGTCACAGGAAATATGGAAGTGATGGACAACGGCGAAAAAAACATCGGTTGCAAAAGCGGTAGCAACACAGCAAGAGAGGGCGATTTGTACGTGGTTGGTTACTGGAAGGCGAGAGGATTTAATGTATGCGGAAACGCATATATTGGCGGCTTGCTTTCCAACGAAAACAACCAACTGAAATTTCTGAGACATCTCTATGCAGACGGCGGCATAGATTCCAAGGGTTTCTCTGTGGACAGCAATTTGACCTTGGGCGGGAATTTGACTTTTGGCAATAATGAAAAGCTGAGCATAGGCGGAAATTTTGTTATTGAAAAATATACCCTGAACAACAAAGGCGAGCTTACAGGAACGCAAAAAAATCCCGTTCCTAAAATTATGTTAAGCGGTGACCCTCAAATGGAAATAAGCGGCAGTTTTTGGAGCCTAGAAGATGCCTTTGCCGGCACTGGCAATAGCAATGGCTACGATAGATTGAAATACTTGGGGAGTTCTGGCAAAGATCTTCTGATTCCAAACATAACAAGATGCTCCGGCGGAGCTGATTTTTCCTGCAACCAAGGCACTACAGCGGAGCAGCAGGAGCATTATTACCAGAGAATTGGGACTGGAGCAGCTTTCTTTTCAAGCAAAGCCACCAAAAACAACCCATCTACCTCAAACAAGCCCGAAGGGGCAAACCCATTGAAAGAGCTTGCCTCTAAAATAGAGCTTTGCGATCCCAGTAATCCCAATAAAGGCAAATGCGTTCCCGACCCTATTGAAATTCCACAAGAAACCAAGGATGATTGGGTAAAGCGAGGTCAAAGGCTGGATAGCCTAGTGAAAGCAAATAAAGATAGAACGGATATACCGCAATCATGCATTCGCCTTGTGCTGGATAAAAGTCAATATGTTGGAAACGACAACCAAGACCAAGGCTTGGGTTCCCACTGGGGCTGGAACAACAACAAGGGCAATAATTTTGTGTTGTCTGCCAATGAATGTTACGCTAAGTTGCTGAACAGCGACCCGAAAAAAATATTGTTCCCAGAAAACAGTACGGAAAAATTTCTGGTTGTAAATGTTGTGAATCCAGAACAGAGGAGCCTAAACAACGCATTTGATGGCAATTTCATATTCGTGTTCAGAGAGAATATGGGCAGCCAAATGGAATTACCAGCAACAACCAATAATTCAAAGGTTTTCATATATTTCAAAGAAGGTGCCACAGGCAATATGCCCCTGAACAATAGTTGCCAATCCCCAGCTCCAAACCCCTGCAAGCGAAATTATTTCATATTCAGCGAAAAAGATATAGCAGGCTCCAGCGGCAACGCAACAATCAACGGGTCAATTTTCTTGGCAAAAGGCGCAAAAGTCACAGGCAGCCTGCCAGATGCGAGCATAGAATTCAACAAAGCCCTTTATGATGCCTTGACACATGCGAACGTTATAAAAATGACAGATAAATATAGGGAATTGATAGGCAGTGGTAGTGGCGGCGGTAGCAGCGATGGTGATTCAGAAAGTGACAAGCACTACATCCCAGTGGCAAGCCGCCTTTTGGTTGAGCTTGAAACCAAAGAAATAACTACCGAGCAAGAGCCAAGCGTAAATTCGTCTGTACAAGGAAAGCCCACTATCCTGGTGATGCCTCGCCTTGTTCGCATAGGCGAAGACCAGATAACAAATCCTCCTATGTTCGTAGATTTTTATTCCTATATGCTTATGAACAATGCAACAATGCCGACTAAAGTATGTCCTAACAATTGCACGAAATTAGGCGGGGGGGGAGGAAGCATAGACTTTTGCTCGCCTGGCAAGAAACCAAAAGGAGTATATATATGCCCAAGCAGAGGAAACATTTCGGAATTCTATGTGCAAATTGGGAGCAACGACAATAGTGAATTGGAAGTAAACATTTCGCCATCGCCCGGCGCAGTTATAGAAAAGGGAGATGCTAATACGTGCAAAACAATATCTTTGAGAACAAACAGAAAACCCACACAGAGATTGACGGTATCTGTGACAAAGGACAATGGAACGGGTACCGGATGGAGTATAACCAAAATGGGCAGTGCTTGCACTGGCACAAATAATACTGGACCATTTACCTGCACAATTAATATAGGAGAGCAAAACGTGAATATTCTTAATGTTTGCGTACCAACGAACGTTAATGACCCTAATAATAATGCGTATGTAGTTTTGAGCTTAACAAGCAATAGCGGTGCCAACATCAGCAAAACCAACAACAGAAGCATAATAAGCCTGCAAAACAAATTGAATGGGAAAGTATATAGATTCCCTATGTCGTCAAATGACGGCACATGGAAGGACTGCGAACAAAGCGGGCAAATTCCCCCCATTTGGGCAGATGTTGCTTGCAGCGGAAAAAGACCTATAGAGCTTAATAGAGAATGGGAATGCGATGCGGATGGACAAGCAACGTTGAGCATAACCAACCTCGGCGAGGCTTGCGAACTTCCTCCGGGCACTCCTACCGCTTATGCTCCAATAATTGTTAAACCTGGCATGGACAACAAATTTAATGCGAGTTTGGCATGGAAAAAATACAATTTGAAGTCAGTAAGCGGCGGGACTCTAAAATTTGTTTCTAGCAGGTCGGGGCAGAATTTTACGTGCGGCAATCCTGGTGGTTGTAGCGATCCCCTTTACCATAGAGCGGGTTACGTGGTGACTTCAAGCACCAACACAGACTATGGCTATTGCTTAGGTCAAGCCAAAGCAGGTTCATGTACTCCTAATACTATAGATGGCATAGTTGGTTTCGAAGAAAGCTTTATTTTAGACCCAACTGGGGATATCTACATAACATTGATAACTGCTCCAAGAGCATCAATGACTTGCGTTCTGAAGAAAACAATCATAAGAGAGAGCCAAAACCTTGAGAAGAGTGATTTTGAAGTGACTTTTAGCGGCAGGGGTTGCAATAATCTTACAAACCCAGACTTCACGTTCTCTCCTTCATATCCGTTCGCTGTCACTGATGGTGATGGTATAGACATAACGGTAAGCTCCAACGCATGTCCTAATCTAGACCCGGCAATTTGTACTCCTAAATTAGTAGTGCAATCCAATATTTGCGACTATAATAGCATTATCCATAATAGTCCAACTAGTTCCAGTGCTCCTAATGATTTATGCGGGGGACTGGCGTTCAACAACGTTTTAGATAATTCCGTCACAATTCCAACCACAGGGAAATGCTTGTTCATCGGCAGTTACCTAACAATTCAAGCTAGCACAGGTTCAACTATTAATATAAATGGTCGTGACAATCCCACCGAAAAACCCCTTCCAATAGATGGCGGCTATTATGTTTATGTAAAAAGCGGTTCAATCAACCCATCAAACTGGAAAGGCATATCCCCCGGAATAAAAAACGGCACATGCAAACTAGCAGATTGCAAAATTGGCGCAGATGCTTATATATTGGCACTTAGAGCAAGTGGTGAATCTTCAACTAGTTATCCTAATGGTGTTGTAAGGATAGAACGGCCAGCGTTCACTTGTGAAAACGGTCTCAGCGCTGACTCAGCCAAATTCAACGTAACTCAGGGAGGCGATTTAGACTACACCAATATCACACCCATTGGACCTAATTCTGGTGTCAATTGGAACTATGCCAATCAGAACTATAGGCACTCGTATGGAAGTCCGGGAGTAGGAAGAGTTGCTCGTATGTATAGAATTTGGTGCGGAGGTAGCCTCACCCCCTTAAGTTTTGGCGGCGGAAGCGAAAGAAAAGGCATTGTCTGCGGTCTTTTTGACGTTTATGTAAATCCAACACTACCTCCTTCATATCTTCAAGTTAGTAACTACAATCCTTATTATCCTTCTCCTTATGATCCTTGGTGCAAACTCAGCAGCGACTGCTATAATACCAATGCCACTGTGCCACGCCCAACTTTTGGCTGCAAAAGCGGAAGCACGGCAGGCACAACAGAGCCCCTATTCAATATCACTAGCAACAACAACGGCAGCACCATGAGTGTCGCTACAAATTGGAACAATAACACAAATCAATCTTTTACCGCTACTGCAACCGGAAGAGCGGTTTATATGTACCAAATTACCTGCGATGGAGTTGCCATAAATTTTAGCCACCACTCATATAAAGATGGAATTCGTTGCACCACCCCAAGCGGTTCCGACGCTTTTGACGTAAAAGCCAATTGTGGTGGTAGCTCCACTACATACACGCTCACTTGTGGTGCCGTATCTGGAACAGGCACGGCAGGCACAGCAATAACCCCGCCAACAGTGACATGCACACCCAGCACTGGTTCACCATCAACAGTTACCACAGGTCTCACTTGGATAAATGAGCCAACTTCTTGGGCTAATCCTACGGCAGGTACGTACAGTAGCATATCGGTATCGGCAGGTTCTGGAGACTGTGCCGGACAAAGTGCCACCTGTAGCGGAACGTTGGTGGTAAATCCGGCGCCAATACCCCCAACCCTAACTTGCACATTGCCAAAAACAAATGTAACTATAGGCGAAAACATAAATGCGCCAACTCTTGACTGCGGCAACGGAACAACTGCAACTGGTCAAAGCTTTGCTAGCTCTAACGGTACTATAAATAGTATTTCAAATTGGGACAATGGCAATTCTACTTACTACACCATCAAACCAGGTACTGGCACCACTACTATTACTGTTTCAAATGTTAAATGCGGTACCACATCTATGCTTGGCACTACTACTTGCGGAACAATCACGGTGAACAATCCTACTTGCAATAACTTACCCACTACGGCTGTAAGTGGTAGTACTACAATCACACCGAGTGTCAGTTGCGGCACGGCAGGCAGCGCAACAAGCCAAACTTTCAGTACACCAAACTCTGCTTGTTCCTGGAGCGGAAGTGTCTTAACAAGAACTTCCACTGGAAACTGTGAATTAAGGCTGGCAAGCCTCTCTTGCGGCGGGAACAGCCTAGGAAGCCCTACTAGCTTAGATATAGAATGCTACACAGGTACGAGTGGCACAAATAAAAATGTGAGTGTGACGGTCAACACGCTCACTTGTGGCAGCGTACCTACAACAGGCACGGCAGGCACAGCAATAACCCCGCCAACAGTGCAGTGCAACGGCACAACAGTCAGCAGTGGTCTTAATTGGACAAATGCGCCAAATTGGAGTAGTCCTACGGCAGGTACATACAGTAATATATCGGTATCGGCAAGTTCTGGAACCTGTAGCGGTCTAACTGCAAATTGCACTGGAACGTTGACGGTGAGTGCTGCCACGACTTACACGCTCACTTGCGATGACGTATCTGGAACAGTCACGGCAGGCACATCAATAACCCAGCCAACAGTGAAGTGCAACGGCACAACAGTCAGCAGTGGTCTTAATTGGACAAATGCGCCAAATTGGGGTAGTCCCGGGATAGGTATATACAATGTATCGGTATCGGCAAGTTCTGGAAACTGCATCGGTAAATCTACAAGTTGCGGAACGGTGGTGGTGAGTGCTGCGGCTGCAACGTGCGGATCTGGAAATGCTACTCCAATCAGCAATCCACCCAGCGTAGGGAATTGCTTAAACTTAACTATGACTTGTACTTCTGATAATAATCTGCCTCTTAAAGTTTACAATGATGGTAGTTACTCAAGTTCTAATAATGTTTATAGTGGTACAATATATTGTAGTGATGGTAGTTCCAAACCTATATCATGTCCACCATCAACTAATCTTTGCGAATCTAGTGCTTGTCCTGCAGGTACAACTGGTGCATGGCTGTATATTACATCGGTAGGTGGAAGTCCACAGGTTAGATCTAATTGCTATTAAAGAATGCCCGCTCATCTAATCGAAGCCGAAATGAGCGGTGAACGGTTGGGTTTGTGTGCAAATTTTTTTACTATATTATTTCTATGGACAAAACTCTTTTACCATTGAAAAATGCTTATAATGTTGCAATGAAATTCATAGAAAGCGAATCTATGAAAAAGAAACCCAGTGCCATAGGCTCTGTTCCGTGGACAAACTTGAAAAATGAGCTTAATTTTTTGGATAAAAAGAAATCAGACAGGGTGATGAACTGGCTAATAGAAAACTGGCCTCCGCGCTCAAACTATTCAATGCCATATTTAACCGAAAGCGAAAGAAACGCCTTTGATTCAGATGCTTACCGCCTTTTGCTTCGCTCATACAGAACCAGAATGGTTCCAGAACGCTTTATAGAAGACATAATAGTTCGCGGTGCCGATTACGATGGCTTGCATTTTTCAAAGGAATTTTTGCACAACTGCCTGGCGAAATTTTGGGAAGATTCCATGCAGGAAATCCCTCAACCGTGCATACATTAAGAATAATCGGCGGTGGACTTTCGGGGTGCGAGGCAGCTTTGCAGCTTGCCTGCCGAGGGTTCAATGTGGACTTATACGAAATGCGAAAAGGGGAGGGCAGAACTCCGGCTCACAAAACAAGCAATTTGGCGGAACTTGTATGCAGCAACAGCTTTAAGGGAACTCAGCTTACAAGCGCTCACGGGCTTTTTAAAAATGAACTTAAAATGCTCGGCAGTTTTCTTTTTCAGGCAGCGGAAAAAGCAAGGGTTCCGGCTGGAGAGTCTCTAACTGTGGATAGGGAAATTTTTAGCGAGGAAATAGAGCGTTTAATGGCAGGTAGCAAAAAAATAACCCTGCACCCAGAGGAATGCGCAAATTTGGATTCCGATATTCCAACGCTTGTGGCTGCGGGTCCGCTTTGCAGCGAAGCACTTGCGGAACAAATAAAAAAAATCACAGGCGAAAATTTTCTGCATTTTTTTGATGCGGTTGCACCCGTTATAGAAAACGATTCCATAGACCATTCTTTGGCTTTTGCCATGAATCGCCACGAAAAGGGCAGCTCTGCCGATTTTATAAACTGCCCCTTAGACAAAGAAACATATTTGGAATTCGTTAAAAGACTGCAAGAAGCAGATAGCGTGGAAGAAAAGCCTTTTGAAAAAGGTGAGTTGTTTGAGGGCTGCCTGCCTGTGGAAGAAATGGCAAGGCGCGGGACAGATACCCTTCGCTTTGGACCAATGCGCCCTGTTGGGCTTGGCAAGCATTATGCGGTTATACAGCTTCGTGCAGAAAATGCGCAAAAAACGCTTTACAATATGGTGGGTTTCCAAACTAGGCTCAAATGGAACTCACAAAAGGAAATTTTCAGGCTTGTTCCAGCCTTAAAAAACGCCGAATTTGCTAGGCTTGGCTGTATGCACCGCAACACGTTTATAGAAAGCCCAAAACTCTTGGATAAAACCTTAAAATTAAATTCACATAAAATTTGGTTCGCAGGGCAAATAACCGGAGCCGAAGGCTACACAGAAGCCATAGCCACTGGCTGGTATGCGGCTTGGAACATGGCAAATTACTTGTATGGCAGGGAACCTAAGCTTCTTCCGCACGGAACCTGCATTAGGGCATTGGTAGAAGCCATAACTGCTCCAAATGAGCATTTTCAGCCTATGAATTTCAATTTCGGTCTATTGCCGAGGCCGGAGAATTTGCGAAAAAGCATTAAAAAAGATTTTTTAACCCAGCAGTCCCAAAAAAATTTAAGTATATTTTTGAGATGCTGCCAAACGAATTAAATTCGGTTTTACGAAAGTACAGAAACAAAGTTTTTGTGTACGCTTGGGAATATTTCACCAAGCGCATACACGATGAATTGGTCTATTCCGTACTGGAAGGCTCTCCGTTTTTTTATGTGGAAATAAAATTTAACGTTGTTTATAAGGAATTGCCGTCAATAGATGATCGTGTAAAATATTGGAAAGTATTCTTTGAGTTGCTCTCAACGCAAAAGAGGGGTTGTGACTTGTGTGGGCTTTTAAATGGAGATAATGGGATAGGTTTTTTGTTTGTGGATTCTGTTATAGGCACAGGTGAGAAAAATCCGGTTTGGAACAGATTTTGTGACGAAGTGAGAGACAAAACCTTGTTTGATATGCGAAAATGGAATGGAATAATTTACGCTGAATATCCGCCAAAGGAATTTTTTACAAAACAATGAGAATTCTCGTTTTATCTTCGGTTTATCCTCGTTTTGACACGGATTCGGAGGTTCCCTGGCTTAGGATTTCTTTGCGGGAATTAAAAAAAAACAATTGCGAAGCAGTGCTTCTAGCCCCTGCATACAAAGGTCTTAAAAATCACAGCATAGATGGAATTCCCGTTTACAGATTCAGGTATGCTCCGTCAGGCTTGGAATTTTTGACTCACGATGAAGGGGCGCCATCTAAAATTTCAAGAAATCCATTGTTGCAGTTGCTAGCAATTCCATATATCATTTCCGGTTCCATTAAAACCTTGTTTTTGTGTTTGAAGCTAAAGCCAGAAATAATGCACGTTCACTGGCCCTTTCCGCACGCTTTTATGGCTTATGTTGCTGCATTTTTCTGCAAAATTCCAGTTGTTTTGAATTTTCACGGAGCGGAACTTTTGCTTGTGAAAAAGAAAAAATGGATTAAGCCCATATTGAAAATTTTCATAAAAAAAACAAATTTAATTTTTGCAAACAGTTCTTTTACCGCAAAAAAAATAAAGGAAATTTGCAATAGGGAAGTTGAAATTTCGCCTTATGGAACAACCTTGGGTGTAAGCACCAAGCGCGATAAATCAGCCTCTCAAAGCAAATTCAAAGTTCTTTTTGTCGGTCGCCACATTGAGCGCAAGGGAATAGAATATTTGATTAAAGCTGCTGCGATGCTGGATAGCGCAAAGTTTGAGATTCGCGTAGCAGGGCAGGGGAATTTGACTGAAAAACTAAAAAAGCAAGCTACCAAAGATGCACCGGAGCAGGTTGTATTTTTAGGTAAGCTCTCAACCGAAGACCTTGAAAATGAATACAAAAATGCCGACTGTTTTATTTTGCCTGCAATTGTAGATTCCAAAGGAGATACAGAGGGGTTGGGCGTGGTTTTGATAGAAGCCGCTCAATATGGCTTGCCCATAATCGCAAGCGATGTTGGCGGCATTCCAGACGTTGTTATAGACAAAAAAACAGGTTTGCTTATTCCAGAAAAAAATCCAGAGGCAATAGCAACTGCGATAAAGGAACTTTCGGAAAATGAGGAACTGCGAAAATCTCTTGTTTTGGGTGCAAGTGAGCATATAGAGCAGAATTTTTCTTGGGGGAAGATTGTTGAAAAACAGATTGCTGCCTATAAGCGTTTACTAAATTTACCCTAATGACCTTCGGCTTAACAGATACACAAGTGGCCCAGTCCAAAGAGAAATTTGGCGATAATCGTTTAACTGAAATTGAAAAAGAGAGCTTTTTTGACAAGCTAAAGGAAAATTTCAGCGACCCTATTATAAGAATCCTTTTATTTGCCCTTGCGGTAAATGCTTTGCTTGTTTTTGGAAGCAAAGTAGGATTTGTGCCAGGCGAAGAAATGTCTTGGTATGAACCTATAGGCATAGCAATCGCCATTCTTTTGGCTACCTTTGTCTCAACGTTTTCTGAATACAAAAACGAAAATGCCTTTCAAAAATTGCAGCAAGAAGCTTCAAAAATAAAAGTTAAAGCATACCGCAACGGCTTTATAATAGAGCTTTTGATAGATGATTTGGTTCAAGAAGATGCCGTTTTGCTGCAGCCTGGGGATAAGGTTCCAGCAGATGGAAAAATTATAAGTGGCAGCATAAAAGTTGACCAGTCTGTGCTAAATGGAGAATCGGAGGAAGTTTCTAAAAATATTGGAGATGAGGTTTTAAGAGGCTCTGTGGTTTGCAATGGCAATGCCGTTATGCAGGTGGAAGTTGTTGGCGATAAATCGGTTTATGGGCAAATAGCAAAGGAACTCCAAGCTACTGATGATAGGGAAACTCCCTTGAAGGTAAAACTCAAAAACCTTGCCAAAAGCATAAGCACATTTGGCTATATTGGCGGTAGCTCAATAGCCTTTGCGCTTTTGTTCAAACACATAGTGATTGATAATAATTTCAACATCGCAGATATTGTCAACGCCTTTATGCTTGCCGTTGTGATAGTAGTAATGGCGGTTCCAGAAGGGCTCCCACTTATGATAGCCATAGTTTCAGCTCTCAATATGGGAAAAATGCTGCGCGATAATGTGCTTGTTCGCAAAATTGCAGGCATAGAAACAGCAGGCAGTTTGAATTTTTTGTTCAGCGATAAAACAGGTACAATAACAAAAGGTAAATTGGAAGTTGTTGCATTTATAGACGGTTCCTTAAAGGAATACAAAAGCTATGGGGAAATTCCAAGTGGGTTAAAAAAATATTTATCTCTTTCAATTCACCAAAATACAGATTCCATAATTTCTGGAAAAAAAATTATAGGAGGAAATGCAACGGAGAGGGCAGTTCTCGCATTTTCTGGTGGGGTAGGGGAGGCGGTGGATGTTGAGATAGTGGAGAAGACTCCATTTAACAGCGTGAATAAATATTCTTCAACTACTGTTGCTATGCAAGAGGCTAAATTGACTTTGATAAAAGGTGCGCCAGAAAAAATCTTAGAGAAATGCAAATTTTATTACGATAGCGAAGGGCAAAAAAAAGAATACAAGGGATACGCGGAATTGAACAAAAATATAGATGTCCTTGCGGAGCGGGCAATTAGAGTTGTGGCACTCGCAATTTGTGTGGAACAGGATTGGATTTTGGTTGGTATTGTTGGGATTAGGGATGAAATTCGCCCTGAATCCATTGTTGCCATAAAAGAGGTTTCTGGTGCTGGAGTTGGCGTTGTTATGATAACTGGCGACCGCAAAGAAACCGCTGTTGCCATAGCGCGAGATGCGGGTTTAATAAAAAGCGAAAACGATATTGTTTTAACATCTGCGGAATTTGCCGCTCTTTCAGATGAAGAAGTGAAGGCAAAAATGAAGCATTTGAAAGTTATTGCGCGCGCTTTGCCATCTGATAAAAGCCGTTTGGTTCGCATAAGCCAGGAATTGAATTATGTGGTTGGAATGACAGGCGATGGGGTTAATGATTCACCCGCGCTTAAAAAAGCCGATGTTGGTTTTGCAATGGGCGGAGGAACGGAAGTTGCTAAGGAAGCAAGCGATATTGTAATTTTAGATGATAATTTTAACTCCATAGACAAAGCCATTTTATATGGCAGAACCATTTTCAACAACATAAGAAAATTCATAGTTTTTCAACTTACAATAAATATTTCTGCAGTTTTAATTTGCTTTGCTGCACCTCTTTTTGGCAGGGAAAACCCGCTTACGATTATTCAAATTCTATGGATAAATTTGATTATGGATACCCTTGCCGCCATTGCTTTTGGAGGGGAAGCGGCTCACGAACGTTATATGAAAGAAAAACCCAAAGTCCGCGATGAGGCAATAGTTAGCCCTGAAATGCGCAAAAGCATAATGATTAACTCTGCATGGATATTTATTTTAAGTTTGGTTTTGCTGTTTTGGCATTATGACCCTACCTTGTATTTCACATTCTTTGTGATGATTGCCGTATTTAACGCATTTAATGTTCGCACGGATAGAATAAATATCTTTGATGGAATAAGCGAAAATAAAAATTTTCTATGGGTTTTTGGGGTGATTGCTGTTATACAGGTGGCTTTGGTTTATTTGGGTGGAGAGATTTTCCGTTGCTACGGGCTGAATTTAAATCAGTGGGGGATAGTGCTTTTGTGTGCTGTGTCTGTGATTCCGGTGGATATGGCTAGAAAGAAGTTTATGTCAAAAACCGGAGCGAATTATGGGAATTAAGGAATTGCTGTTTGGAAATTCCGAAGTGCTTCAAGTCACGATTATAATGGGCTTTGGCTGCATAGTTTGGCTCTGCGCTATGGTAACGATGTTAAAAAAAGAAAAGGATGTTGAGGTGGGTAAAACCGAGGTGAAGATCGAGAAAAAATCAAATGAACAAGCAACTGGTCACGGAATTCAGCTTACATACATCACGAAAAAAGAAATTATGGAACTTACCGCTGAACAAGTGAAAGGAATCCCTGAAGCCGAGGTGGAAAAACTGCCTATGGCAATGAAAGATATGTTCAAAAGACGCAGAAATGAGGTTTTGCTGGAAGATAGGCAGAAGGAAAGCAAAAAGTAAGTTGGCTCAAAATTAGGATTTTTCTATCTTATTCCTAAATGCTCATAGCCAATCCCATTTACGATACCGTATTCAAACACCTGCTGGAAAACCAGCGGGCAGCCAAGTTTTTCATAGGAACTTTGCTAGGCAAACCGATACTTTCAATATCCATTCGCTCACCGGAACGCACATACATAGACCCGAAAGACCAGGAACTCAAACTGCTAAGAATGGATTTCACAGTTGAGATAGAAACCGAAGCCGGTCAAAAGCAGAAAGTAGCGATAGAAATGCAGAAGTCAGACAAAATAATCACAGACGTGAGCCGCTTCCGCAGGTATCTGGGGCACGAGTATATGTCCGATACTATTCCCATAATCTCCATTTATGTTCTAGGGTTTTCCCTGCCAGGCATAGAAACCGCCTGCCTGCGCATATCTCGTGGCTATTACGATTTGGTTGAGGAAAAGGAGATAGAAGCTGTGAGCGACTTTGCCGAGCGTTTAACGCACGATTGCTATATAGTTCAGGTTCCCCGCATTCAGCCCAGACTGAAAACACCTTTGGACAGATTGCTTTCCGTGTTTGAGCAGACGAATTTCATAGATAAAACCGAAGCAGACAAGACTTACGATTATCCTATAAGCGATGAGGGAGTGAAAGAGATAACAGATATTCTTCACTACATAAGCACCGACCCCAAAGCCCGCAAGGAGCTTGAGGATGAGCGTTACTATCGGCAGTATGTGGATGATACTTTTGGTGGGTTATATAGGGAGATAGAGGATAAGAACAAAGCTATAGCTAAAAAAGATGCTGAGCTTGCAGACAAGGATAATGTACTAGCGAGCAAGAATGCCGAGCTTGCTAATCAGGCTGCCGAGCTTGCTAACCAAGCCGCCGAACTTGCAGACAAGGATGCCGAGCTTGCAAATAAAGATACCGCACTTGCTAACCAAGCTGCCGAGCTTGCGGAGTTGAAGCGGAAATTGGAGAAATATGGAGGATAAATGACCCTTTTTAAGGGGATTTATTGTTAAAATCAGCTATTTTGCTGATTTTAAAGATTTTTTTATCTTTTTTCAAAAAAATTTGTATATTTATATCAAAATATGGCTTTTAACACTGAAATGACATCTTTTAATAGTGCTTGCTGTGCAAGCTCAAAGAGCATTTTAATGTTTGCCCCCCCCCCCCCCCCCCCCCCCCCCCTATCATTTCCTAAAGAAATTATCCGCCGAATGGCGTTTAGTCCTACAGAAGCCCTCCGTTTTCGGGGCTTTTGTTTGCTTAACCAGAAAACACAATGGAGAATGCTATGAAACAAGCATACAAAAAACCTGTCATTATCGCAAAAAACAACCCAACTGGCAGCTTTGCTGCTGGATGTCCAGAAAAAGGAACTGGGGGTAATAGTAGTTGCAAAAGATGTGAGAGAACCAAATAAGCAAATGTTCTACCGCCTTTGCAAAGATACCTTTGTCCGATCAATCGGCATATATGGGTATATATATTCGCAGCTAACCAAGCACGATCGCACTTACAGCGAATCGGGCAGGGTATTTTTGCAGGCGATTTCCCGCAAGCCACAGAGCTTGGAAGCTTTGTTTGGGAAAATAATGCGAGAATTTGAGGATGTTTCCGCAGACGAACTAAAAAAAGACCTTTTGGAATTTTTGCAAAGCCTGGAACAAGACCGCTACATAGTTTCTGGGGAAACGGAAAGGGAATTGAAGGGCAGGGAACCGCATTTTACATACAAAGAAAACCCTAAAACTGCAATTTACAACTATATGCAGCAACCAGACGATGCTGTGAAATATGCCGATACCACAGAGGTCTTGCTCGCAGAATACCTTGAGCGACCCCATATCCACGGTTGCCAAATTGAGCTAACCAGCACTTGCAATGAACGTTGCCTGCACTGCTATATCCCACACGAACTCAAAACGGAAATTCTGCCTTATGAAGCAATAGAAAGCGTGCTTAAACAACTGAGCGAGCTTGGAACTTTGAGCCTAACGCTTTCTGGTGGAGAAGCCCTCTCGCACTCCGATATAGCTAAAATTTTAAACAAAGCTCGCGAGCTTGATTTTTCAATAACCCTGCTCTCAAACCTGACTTTACTGAACAAGGAACTTATAAAGGCATTGAAAGAAGCAAACCTAAGCTTAATCCAAACTTCTCTCTATTCCACTGCTCCCGAAGAGCACGACCATATAACCCAGCTCAAAGGTTCTTTTGTCAAAACAACCACTGCCATAGAATCCCTAATAGCCGAGAACATACCTGTGCAGATAAGCTGTCCAGTTATGAAATCCAATTTCCGCTCATACAAAAATGTCCTCAAATACGCACAGGAACGCAAATGCAAAGCACAAACGGACTTCATTATGATGGCTCGTTATGATTTTTCCACAGACAACCTGAATGAAAGGCTTGATGAAAAAGAAACCGAAGAATTGATTCGCGACATTATGGTTTACGACAAGGAATACGGCGAGTTGACCGATACTCCTGTAAAAGCAAAAAGCCGAGACGAAATTGCAAAAGAAGCTATATGCGGTGTAGGCAGGGACAATCTTTGCATAGCTTCATCTGGCATTGTTTACCCCTGTTCAGGTTGGCAGGGCATGGCTTTAGGCAATGTGAAAGAGCAACCTATAAAAGATATTTGGGAGCATAGCCCGAAAATGCTTGAGCTTCGCTCCATAACCAAAGGCAGCATTCCTCAATGCTTGGACTGCGAAGACCAGCAATTTTGTGCCCCCTGCCTTGTGCGCAATTTCAATGAAAGCAAGGGCGACTATTTGAAAGTGAATCCACATTTTTGCAAGGCGGCAAAAATAAACCGCAGAGTTGTGGAGGGGATAAAGAAATGATAACAGATTCCCATATCCACATAGGGCAGTTTTACGAAACTTATTATGAGCCTTTGGAAATTTTGCGAGTAGTAGCGGAGCAGGGAGTGAAATCCTGCGTTTATTCCTCAACTACGATAAGTGGATATTCAAAAATTGAAAAGGAAATTTCAGCAACTGCAAAAACCTTCCCGCCACCCAAATTCAAACCCTATTTCCGGTTTGTCCCCTCTTATATCAAAAAGGGCATAAATGCCAAGAACGCATTTGAAAACCTGCCATACAAAGGGATAAAAATTCACCCCAGATTAGGTAAATGGGATTTTAAGAACAAAAAACAAGCCAAAGCACTCCGCTCGCTTTTTGGCTATGCCTGTGAAAATAAAATTCCTGTTTTGATTCACACAGGTTCCGATTCTTTTGAGAAACCTGAATTATTTGAACCATTTTTCATTGAATATCCGTCCGTCAAGTTTACCATAGCGCATTGCCGCCCTGTTTATGAGAGCATAGCGATGTTTGCGCTTTACAAAAACGTAAATGGCGATACTGCATTTTTGCCAAAAGAAGATTTGCAAAAAATTGTAAAAGCTGGTTTTGGGAGTCGCATTGCGCTAGGCAGCGATTTTCCGATTACCCATTATTTTGCGGTTAAATATGGAAGCAGGCTAACGTTGCAAAAGCAGTATGCAAAGGATGCGAAGAAATTGGAGTTATATTTGTCAATAATCACTAAATCAAAGGAGGTTGAATAAATGGCTGGACCTTTAAAAGCAGAGGTTGTTGTAGCGCGGTGCCCGAAGAACAAAAAAACTTATGGTGTTCGGGTTGAGCAGCGCGAAAGAGATTGGGTTAGAACATGGGCTTTTCCTATTGATGAGGAAAAGGCAAAGCATGAAGGATTTGATTCTAATACTATTAGCGGTTCTATGAATGCGACCGAAGAATACCCTGGTTGCCCGTATTGCAAGACAAAGGGTTTTGTGTTGTGCGGCAAGTGCAAAAAAATGGGTTGTGATAGCGGCATTGTTGAGGGCATATATACTTGTCCTTGGTGTGGCAATAGTGGCACAGTATATGGTGCTGAAAAATTTGACGTTTCAGGTGGCGGATATTAAATAAACCATAAAATAGGAGAATGGAAAATGGCAGATTTAGCAGAAGGCTATAAAGTTAAAACAACAGGTTTCAAGAACGTTGTTGTTGGCAAAAAGCTCGGCGAAGGCGGGCAGGGTGCAGTGTACCGTGTTGATTATGAGGGCAAGCCAAAAGCTCTTAAGTGGTATACTGGCAAAAAATTCAAAAATCCAGATAAGTTTTATAAAAATCTGGAAAATAACATCAAAAGTGGCAAACCAACCGAAGCCTTCCTTTGGCCCGAAGACATAACCATAAAAGACGGCGAGGCTTTTGGCTATATAATGGATTTGCGACCGCCAGAATATAAGGATTTCACGTTATTTCTTTTAGGTAAAGAGCGTTTTGCTAGCATAACCGCTATGTGCAATGCTTCTTTGCAAATAATTGATGGTTTTGGCGCGTTGCACAGAAAAGGTTACAGCTATCAAGATTTAAACGATGGTAACTTTTTTATCAATCCCAAAAGCGGCGAAGTGCTTATTTGTGATAATGACAATGTTTCAGAAGCCGGCAAAAATTCAGGTATAGCTGGAAAGCCACGATATATGGCACCAGAAATAGTGGCTAATGGCAAATTACCTGACAAATATACTGACCGTTTTTCGCTTGCGGTAGTGTTGTTTCTACTTTGGACAAAAAACCATCCACTGGAAGGCAAAGCCGCGTTCCCTCCGTGTATGACAGCGGAATTAGAAAAAAATATTTACGGAAAAAATCCTGTTTTTATTTTTGACCCCAATGACGATTCTAATAGACCAGTGCAAGGGCTTAATAAGGGAGCAATTTCTAACTGGCCCTTTTTGCCAGCTTATTTTCAAGAGCAATTCAAAAAGGCATTTAGCAAAGAAGCACTGCATGACCCAAGCAAAAGAATTATAGAGTTAGAATGGCAACGTACCATTATTCGTATGCGCTCGGAAATTTATAAATGTTCCTGCGGAGAAGTGTATTTTGCCGACCCAGTAACACCCAATCCATGCCCGTCTTGCAAAAAACAAAATAGCTTTGCGTTCTATATAAAATTGGGCAGATACAATGTGGCTGTTCATCAACGTACAAAACTTTATGCTTGTCACACAGAAAAAGATTCAGATGATTTTAAGACTCTCACGGGGGAGGTTGTGGCAAATGGCAATGATTTTGAGCTTAAAAATAGTTCAAATAAAAACTGGGCTGTAACAGAAAATGGAAATACCACATCTGTTACTTCAAATGCAGTTGTTATAATTAAAAAAGGTATCACAATAAATTTCGGCAGTGCACAGGCCGAGATAGTTTAACCTCAAACCAAGGAGATAAAAATGGCACTAACAGATGCAGTTGAAATGCCCAGAAGAACAATGGTTCTATTCTTTGTAGTAGATACTTCAGGGAGCATGGGGGATAAAGGCAAGCTCGGAGCGGTAAATACCGCTATTGAGGAAGTAATCCCTTCTATTAAGGAAATATCGGACGAAAACGCCGATGCGCAAATAAAAATTGCGGCTCTTGAGTTTTCCAGTGGGGCACGCTGGATTACGCCAAACGGTCCTATGGAACTTGAAGGATTTCATTGGAACGATTTGAAAGCAGAAGGGGTTACTGATTTAGGCCTAGCTTGCAAGGCTCTTAATGAAAAACTCTCAACTAAGGCTTTTATGAAAGAGGCAACTGGTTCTTTTGCTCCAGCAATATTTTTGCTTTCCGATGGCGAGCCTACAGACAATTGGCAATCCGAATTGGCTAAGTTAAAGCAAAACAATTGGTTCAAGGCGGCTGTAAAGGTTGCTGTGGCTATTGGCGATGATGCGAACAAGGATGTTCTTGCAGAGTTTACTGGCACAAAAGAAGCTGTTTTAGAATCTCACTCTGTGGAAAGTCTCAAAAAACAGATTAAGTTTGTTAGTGTTCGAGCATCACAAGTAGCCAGCAAAAGCTCCAACGCTGGTACCGCAGGTGCAGGAGATGAACAAAAACAGGCTGAGTTGAATGCCGGCATTCAAGAAATAAAAGAAGAAATAGCCAATTCGCCAGATAACAACCAGCCGGAGTGGTAGTATGAGTTATAAAGCCTTTGCTGCTACCGAGCGCGGTAGCAGCCACGTAAAGCTTGGCAAGGAATGCCAAGACCATTCTCATCACGATAAGCTAATGAATCCTGAAATTATTGCAGTTTCGGTTGCCGATGGTCACGGTGATGATAGTTGTTTTCGCAGTCAAAAGGGGGCTGTGTTTGCAAGTCTTTTTGGTATAAGAGGAATGTTCGATTTTATAACAAATTACAAGGCAGAGTTTGAGCAAGAAAATGAAGAAATGGATAAAGAAATCGCAGAGAAATTTATAAAGCACATAATTGCAAATTGGCAAATAAAGGTAGAAGAAGACTACACCAAATATCCTTTCAAAGAAGACGAGCTTGCGAAAGCAAGCGAGAAATATCGCAAAAGGTATGAAAATGGCGAGTCTCTTAATAAAGCCTATGGTACAACTCTTATAGCTTCTGCGATAACCGAGCATTATTGGCTTGGCATTCATATTGGCGATGGGCGTTTCACAGTTCTTTACTCAGATGGTACTTTTGACCAACCGATTCCGTGGGATGATAGATGTTTTCTGAATGCTACAACTTCTATTTGCGATGACGATGCTTTTGAGCGAGCACGTGTTAAATTTTTCCCCATAACATCGGAAAAGCCACCCCCTGTTGCGGTTTTTCTCTGCACAGATGGCGTTGACGACAACTATCCCGTGGAGGAAAACGAAAAGCATCTATACAAGCTATACAAAACCATTGCATTAGCTTTTGCCAACGACGGTTTTGACTCCACCGAAAAGCAACTAAAAGACCTTGTAAAAAAATTCGCCACCGAAGGTAAAGGAGATGACACCAGTATTGCGGGTTTTATTGATATTGAAGGTGTAAAAAAAGTAAAGTCGATTTGGGATAATGAAAAGTAAACCTCAAACCAAGGAGATAAAAATGGCACTAACAGATGCAGTTGGAATTCCCAGAAAAACAATGGTTCTGTTCTTTGTAATGGATACTTCGGGGGGTATGGATGGAGCAAAAATCGGAGCGGTAAATTTCGCTATTAGAGATATGTTCCCTTCTATCAAGGAAATTTCGGACGAAAATGCCGATGCACAAATAAAAATTGCAGTTCTTGAGTTTTCTGCAGTTGGAGCGCGTTGGATTACCCCAAACGGTCCTATAGAACTTGACTATTTTAATTGGCTTGATTTGAAAGCCGCACCCACCGGAGTTGGCGATTTAGGTGCAGCTTACAAGGCTTTAAATGAAAAACTCTCAACTAAATCTTTTATGGAAGCTTCGGCTAGTTCTTTTGCTCCGGTAATATTTTTGTTTTCTGGTAGTTCTCCTTATGGTTATGGATGGCAAAACGAATTAGCTGAGTTAAAGCAAAACAACTGGTTCAAAGCGGCTATAAAATTAGCTGTGCCTGTTGGCGATGATGCGAGCGAATATGTTCTTGCGGAATTTACTGGCACAAAAGAAGCTGTTATAATACCTACCAATCCGGAAGTTCTCACAAAAATGATTAGGTTTGTTAGCGTTTATGAATCACAAATAGAGGATGGATACAAACGACAGGCAGAGTTAAATGCAGCCATAAAAGAATTTAAAAAAGAAATAGTCGCTTCTCCAGATAACAATTATGATGAGTGGTAATAAACCAAGGAGATAAAATATGTTTGACGATGTTGAAGGAATTATCAGAAGAACAATGGTTCTATTCTATGTAATAGATACTTCAGGGAGTATGACGGGAGAAAGGATAGAAGCTGTAAATACCGCTATTAAGGAAGTAATCCCTACTATCAAGGAAATTTCGGACGAAAATGCCGATGCACAAATAAAAATTGCAGTTCTTGAGTTTTCAACCGGTGCACGCTGGATTACGCCAAACGGTCCTATGGAGATCGACGATTTTCAATGGAACGATTTGAAACCCGACGGAGTTACCGATTTAGGCGCAGCTTGCAAAGCACTTAATGAAAAACTATCAACCAAGGCTTTTATGAATGAACCCAGTCCTTCTTTTGCTCCAGCAATATTTTTACTTTCTGATGGCTTACCTACAGATGATTGGCAAGCAGAATTGTCTAAGCTAAAGCAAAACAATTGGTTTAAAGCGGCTGTAAAGGTAGCTGTGGCTATTGATGAGGATGCGGATCAAGATATTCAAGATGTTCTTGCTGAATTTACTGGCACAAAAGAAGCTGTTTTGGAAGCTTACAATCCGGCAATTCTCAAGAAAATAATTAAGTTTGTAAGTGTTCGCTCAGTCCAAGTTGGAGCACGTGTTCAGGCAACACCATATGGCTATGAAGGCAAACAAGCTGAGTTGAATGATGCCTTTCTGCAAGAATTCATAGAAGAAACAACCGCTAATCAGACAGACTGGTAATATGAATACCGACTTACTAAATCTGATAACATTAGCCGTATTTGAAAGAGGTGAGAAGATTCTCTCTGAGCCTGAATTGACAGTGGTTAAAGATTGGCTTTCAAATTATGCACCAGATGTACCACCGCGAGAAAAAAATGCGTTAATATTATGTTTGGATTTTGAGCATAAATTTATTCAAAGATTGAAAGATGCAAACAAAGAAGACCGTGCTAATTGTAAACAAGCTTTTGCAAAAGAATTGTACGATAAAGTAGGATTGGATATTGGTCTATGCAAAAATACAATTGAATTGTTGGCAGTTGTATTGTTCGGTGATGAAGATAGAAAAAATGGCATGAATACAGACCTACTTAATGTTATGAAACTAGCCGTACTTAAAAGAGGCGAGTGGGTTCTATCTGAACCAGGCTTGAAAGTGTTTAATGCTTTTCTTTCAGATAAGGCAAGTGATGTGGAAGAAAAGGAAATAGATACATTGAAAGAATGTTTGAAGCGTAAATTTGCGCAAATATTGCGAGACGCAAACAAAGAAGAACGTGCCTGTCGCAAAGAAGAACTTGCAATGAAACTGAACAAAGACAAAGGGTTAGATATTGGTCTGTGCAGAGACACAGTTGAATTATTGGCAGCGGTGTTGTTTGGCGAAGAGCAAATAGACGAAACTTCTGGCGTAATTGCCGCTATAGACGAACTTTTTAGCGAAGATTATTTAGACGAACTTTTTAGCGAAGATGATTTAACAAAAACAAAAATAAATATTACAGACATAGTTAAAGGCATAAAAGTCAACCCACCAGCAGACGAAACAACATATGAGCGCAGGGTCAGAGAAAGAAACCAAATTTTAGACTGGGCAAGGCAGGGGCACACATATATTGAAATATCAAAGTGGACTGGGCTTCCAGTGGACCAGGTTGAAAACATTATCCGCCGAGCAAACACTTTCACCGACCCAAGAGACGGCAAAACATATAAAACCGTTAAGATAGGCGAGCAGGTTTGGATGGCGGAGAATTTGGCTTATAATGTCAAAGGCAGCGAATGTTATGATATAAAATACGGAAGGCTATATAACTGGAACACAGCTATGAAAGCCTGTCCACCAGGTTGGCATTTGCCAAGCGATGATGAATGGCAAACTCTTGTTGATTTCGCAGGTGGCGAAGATATTGCTGGAAAGAGATTAAAAACAAAAAGTGGATGGCGTAAAAACGGCAATGGCACAGACGATTTCGGCTTTGCGGCTTTGCCTGGCGGTCACGGCTATTATGATGGTAGTGTTGAAGATGTTGGCAAAGACGGCTACTGGTGGAGTAGCACAGAAGATGGTTCTGACACTGCCTATCGATGGAACATAAACTACGATTATGATATTCTCGACGAAAACGACTACGATAAGGACTACTTGTTCAGTATTCGTTGCGTGCAGGACTATGGCGAAGCCAATCGGCTTCCTGCTACGGAAGTGCCTCCTGTCAAGGTAGCCAGCTCTGTCAACACTTTCACCGACCAAAGAGACGGCAGGGTATATAGAACCGTAAAAATAGGCAAGCAAGTTTGGATGGCGGAGAATTTGGCTTATGATGCCAAAGGCAGCAAGTGCTATGCGAATAATGAAAGCAATGTCAATAAATACGGGAGGCTTTACGATTGGAACACCGCTATGAAAATTTGTCCCTCAGGTTGGCATTTGCCAAGCAAAAAGGAATGGCAAACTCTTGTTGATTTCGTAGGCGGCGTGAAAATAGCAGGAGAGAAATTGAAAGCAACTAGTGGATGGGATGATTTCAAAGGAAGTTCTGGCAACGGCACAGATGATTTTGACTTTTCGGCTCTGCCTGGCGGCATCGGTATTTTCGATGGCAGTTTCCGCTGGGTCGGTATCAACGGCGTCTGGTGGAGTAGCTCAGGTCAAGCCTCCGAAGCATATTTTTTGCTTATGGACCGCGGTTACGGTATTGCCGGGGAATTCGCTGATAAGAGCATCCTGCTCAGTGTCCGTTGCGTACAAGATTCACCACCTAGGAAAAACTAATATTCAGGAAATAATAATATGAATACAGACCTACTCAATGCCGTAAAAAAAGCCGTAGCTGCAAGAGGCGAATCCATTCTCTCTGAGCCAAAAGTGGTTTCGGCTTTTCTCTCAGATTTAGCAAGTGATGTGCCAAAGCCACAAAAAAAGGCATTAATAACGTGCTTGGAGCATAATTTTGCGCAAATATTGCAAAACGCGGATAAAGCAGAACGAGCTAATTGCAAGCAAGATCTTATAAAAAGATTTTACGATGAAGAAAAATTAGATATAGGTCTGTGCAGAAACACAATTGAATTGTTGGCAACAGTGTTATACGGCGAGGAAAATCCCCCTCTCCCAAAGCCAGCTCCGCCACCCCCAAAACCGTCCAACCCCCCAAAACCAGCAAAACCAAAACCTTCCCCTAAAGCCCCGCCCCCACCTCCAAAGCCAGCACCACCACCACCACCACCTCCTCCTCCTCAGGCTGCGCAATTCAGTGATATGGAAAGGCAAAGAATGCTGGAAGATGCACTTGGTATGAACAAAAAGCAAAGTACATGGAAACGCAATGTATTTATATTTTTAATTCTTTTAGGCATAGGATTTTTCGTTAAGTATAATGATAAAGATGCCACCGAAAAAATCAAAAAATCTTCTGAAGAAGCAAGTTCGCCTTCGGAAAATGTTTGTTCTACTTATAGTCCGTCTTTTGATTGTTGCAAAGCAACTACCGCATCAGAAAAAGCTATATGCTCCGATTCAGATTTAGCGGAATTAGATAAAAAACTTGCCGAGACATATTCTGAAATAATCTCTAATGCAAATTCTGATACAAAGGAAAATATACAGCAAGCTCAAAAGGGATGGCTTAAAGAAAGAAATAATTGCTCATCTGACATTCAATGTTTAAAAAAATCTTATAACTCAAGAATTTTGGTACTTGAAAAAACAAACACAGAATTCACAGATACACGCGATGGGAAAAAATATCCCATTGTACAAATAGGCAAACGAGTTTGGATGGCGGAGAATTTGAATTATAACGCAAGAGGCAGTAAGTGCTATGATAATGATGAAAGCAACTGCCAAAAATATGGAAGGCTATATAACTGGAGCACCGCTATGAAAGCCTGCCCTGCGGGTTGGCATTTGCTAAGTATGGAAGAGTGGTTTGAGCTTATGGAATTTGCAGGCGAGGCAAAAATTGCAGGGAAGAAACTCAAAGCGCAAAGCGGCTGGAATGAAGGTGGCAATGGAACCGATGACTTTGGATTTGCTGCTCTGCCGGGTGGTGTAGGCAATTCCAACAATAATAGTTTCAATAATATTGGTTACTACGGCTATTGGTGGAATTCAGATGAAAACGATAGCGATAGTGCCCGCTTCCGGTATATGCGCTACGACGATGATGGTGCTATCGGTGACATCGCCAATAAAAGTAACTTGCTCAGTGTTCGTTGTCTTAGGAATTGATTTAGAGAAAGGAGTTGAAAATGAAAAAAATATCAGTAATAGCGTTGTTAATCTGCACGGCGGCTTTTGCCCAGCAGAAAGGTTCTTTTACCGATTCTAGGGACGGTAAAACGTATAAATACGTAATCATAGGAAAGCAAGTTTGGATGGCTGAGAATTTGGATTACGGCGGCAAAAATGATGATATTGGCGAATGTTATGGAAAAATACCTGAAAATTGCAGAAAATACGGAGCATTATATAGAGAAGACGAAAGCAGGAAAGTTTGCCCTTCTGGTTGGCATTTGCCAAGTACCAAGGAATGGCAAATTCTTGTGAATTTTGCTGGCGGCGCAGGAAAAGCCGCGAGAAAGCTAAAAGCAAAAAGCGGATGGAATGAAGCTCGTTGTAGATACACAACACAAGAAACAACTGGTCGTGGCAAAGTTATTGTTACAGAACACGATGAGTGCGCCACAGACGAATTGGGCTTTACCGCTTTGCCTACGCCCGGAGGCGGCTCCACCGAGAGGCGTGAATATGAGTCCAGCAACTGGTGGACTAGCGATGGTTATGCAGTTGACATGGAAGGTATGGGGATTGATTTTTTTGATAATGATTTTATAATAGATACCTATGTTCGTTGTGTGCAGGAAATAATCAAACCATCTTTTGATTGCGGCAAGGCATCTACCACTACAGAGAAAGCTATATGTTCCGATTCCGATTTAGCGGAGTTGGATAACCGTATCGCCAGAGCATACTCAAAAATTCATCCTGCTTGCAAATTGAAAAAAACGCAAAAAGAATGGCTAAAAGAGATGGAATCTTGTTCGTCAAACACTCAATGCCTGAAAAATTCTTACATATTGAGGATACAGGAACTTGAAAGCTGCTGGTGAGGATAATATGAAAACAGAGGAACTTAGCCTTGAAGAGTTTATTTGCCTTGAAGCGATTAAGCGTTTTCGGCAATGGTCGAAAAGCTTCTACTATGATAAGAGTGACGGAAAAATATATAAATCGGATAAAGAATTTAAAGATGCGTTGGAAAAGTTCAAAACAGATAAATTCTATATTGAAGCAGTTAGACGAAATGCCCGTACGATTGTATTTTTGCCCGAATCTGTCAAGACACGAGCACTTTGCTTTGCAGCGGTTATGAGGAATGGCCGTGCTCTTCAATATGTGCCAGAGAAACTCAGAGACGAAATAATGTATATGTCAGCAGTTAAGACGTATGGTCCGGCACTTAAATACATACCTGAATATATCAAGGTTCGTGGATTTTACCGTGCGGCTGTGGAGCGTAATGGACTCTTGCTTAAATATGTGCCAGGAAAACTCAAAACAGAGGAACTTTGCCTTGAAGCGGTTGCTGAGAATTTAGATGCGTTCGAATATGTGCCCAAAACCTTCATAACCGAGGAATTCTGCTTTAAAGTTATTAAGCAGTGGATGATCAGGTATTTACGATACAACGATACTGATATTTGTCCTTTGAGCGATGTGCTTGAATATGTGCCAAAAGAATTTAAAAGGGCTACGATAGAACTCGGCATTAAAACCACTGAGAATATTAGCAATGCCTTAAATATGTACCTAAAAACTTTCCCTTATAAATGAGGTAACAATGATCCCTATAGAAAGAATAAGAAGACTAAGAAGACCAACTGTGAAGTGGGAAGAAGAAAGAGACGAGTTGCCGTTTATACGCCAACTTGTAGAAACGCCAGATGCTGAGAAGGCAGAAGTATGTTTAAGGGAAATTAGTAAAAACGGTATGTTGCTTAAATGCGTACCAGAAAATTTAAAGACTGCTGAATTGTGCCTTGAAGCTGTTAAGCAAAATGGCAAGGCACTTGAATATGTGCCAAAAAAATTCAAAACTAAGGAACTTTACAAAGAAGCGGCTAAACCGAAGCCGCCGCCCGAAAAGTCGGAGATTCCTCTGCCAATAATCGCCACCCCCAAGACACCGGAAGATTTGCCAGAGATATTCAAACTATGCTGCGAAGCTATTGAGCGTGATGGCTGGCTCCCAGCCGAACTTTGCCTTGAAGCGGTTAAGTATGATGGTGCTGCACTTGAATATGTGCCAGAGGCTCTCAAGACCGCCGAACTCTGTTTTGAAGCGGTTAAGCAGGATGGTTTTGCACTTCAATATGTGCCAGAAAACTTAAAGACTGAGGAAATTTGCCTTGAAGCGGTTAAGCAGGATGGTTTTGCGCTTCAATATGTGCCAGAAAACTTAAAGACTGAGGAACTTTGCCTTGAAGCGATTAAAATGAGTGGTTTTGTTCTTGAATATGTGCCAAAAAAATTCAAGACTTATGAAATGTGTCTTATAGCTGTCAGGCAGACTGGCTGTAGTCTTGACTATGTGCCAGAAAACTTAAAGACTGAGGAAATTTGCCTTGAAGCGGTGAAGCAAACTGGCTATGCACTTGAATATGTGCCAAAAAAATTCAAAACATTTGAACTTTGCCTTGAAGCGGTTAAGCAGGATGGACAAGTTCTTCAATTTGTGCCAAGAAATTTAAGGACTGCTGAACTATGCATAGAAGCGTTTAATTATGACAGGGCAATTTACGCTGTGCCAAAAGAACTCCAGACAGTGGAATTCTTCCTTGAAGCGATTAAGGTGAATTTCAATAATGCACTTAATAATTTGCCTGCATATAAGATAGATTGCAATTGTAATATAGTGCCTTCAGGATTTATGGAAGAGATTAAACTGCGTTGGGAAACATTTTGCAGAGAGGATGCTAAAAATGCAACGGAAACAAAAAAAGGAGAGCAAAATGGAATATGAGCATTTTCTTTTAGAAATGATGGCGAAATATGAAAGCATTCCTCTACTGACAAAGGAAGAGGAACGCCATTTATTGGAAAATAAAAATGACCCCGCCGCGCAAAAAAAACTTGTGGATGCAAATATGCGTTATTTGTTGAAGCATATAAGGAAATACAAAGGACAAGCAGATATGCCTACTCTTGTGGAAGAAGGGAAAAAGGGTTTAATAAAAGCCATAGAAAATTATGATTACGAAAAAAATGGTCTTAAATTTCTTTCTTACGCTATAATGTGGATAAGGCAGGCGGCAATTAAATATATGCACGAAAACCATTATTTCACCGACCCAAGAGACCGCAAGATGTATAAAACCGTAAAAATAGGCGAGCAAGTTTGGATGGCAGAAAATCTCGCTTATAATGCCGAAGGCAGCAAATACTATGATGATGATGAAAAATACGAAAAATATGGGCGGCTTTACGATTGGGATACCGCTATGAAATCTTGCCCTGATGGTTGGCATTTGCCGAGCAGGGAAGAGTGGCAAACTCTTATAGATTTTGCTGGCGGCAATAAAATAGCTGGGAAAAAATTGAGGGCAACCAACGATTGGATTGATGATGATGAAGGCACAGACGATTTTGGCTTTGCGGCTCTGCCGGGCGGTTGGGCTTATCCCGAAGTCTCGGATTATATTGGCGGGGGTGGCTTTTGGCATAGTTCCTCTGCATCTAATGATTTTATTGTTTACAGCGCAATTTGCAGATTTAGTCTCTTTGGCGTGACGATTAGTGGTATAAATTGTATGTATAGCGTTCGTTGCATTAAAAACGTAAATGAGGCAGAAGCCTTCAAAACAGCGCAGCTCTGCCTTGAAGCAGTTATGAAGAACGGCTATGCGCTTAAATATGTGCCAGAAGAATTTAAAACAGCAGAATTATGCTTAGAAGCGATTAAACAGAATGGCAATGCACTTGAATATGTACCTGAAAATCTAAAGACAGAGGAACTCTGCTATGAAGCAGTTAAAAAAGATAGCCGTCCGCTTGAATATGTACCGGAGAATTTAAAGACAACTGAACTCTGCCTTAAAGCGATTAGGGATAAACATGGTCCAATAAGTTGCCTTGCAGACAAAGTGCTTAAATATGTACCGGAACACTTAAAAACTCCTGAGCTTTGCCTTGAAGCAGTTAAGATGAATGGTTATGGGCTTCAATATGTGCCAGAGGCTCTCAAGACCGCTGAACTCTGCTTTGAAGCGGTTAAGCGGAATGGCGATGTACTTGAATATGTGCCAGAAGCCCTCAAGACCGAGCAACTCTACCTTGAAGCAATTACGCATAGCTATAACCTTTCATTTAAAAAAATTCCAGAAGCCTTCAAAACCGCGCAGCTCTGCCTTGAAGCGGCTAAACGTTTTTATTATACTGGTTTTTCACTTCAATATGTGCCAAAAGCCCTCAAAACCGCGCAGCTCTGTCTTGAAGCGATTAAACATAGTCGCTTTGAGCTTCATTATGTGCCAGAAAATCTCAAAACAGTAGAACTATGTGTTGAAGCAGTTAAGCAGGCTCCTCGTGGTGTGCTTAAAAGAGTGCTTCAATATGTGCCAGAAGCCATTAGAGAGGATGTTAAAAATGCAACGACTACGGTTCAGCAATAGCCTGCCGATAATCGTAATTCTCCAAAGCCTTCAATAACAACCCAGCCTCATAGCCCTCTTTCCCCAAAACAAACTCAAGGCTTCTAGCTTTTGCATACCTAAAAGCCTCTTCAAAAACTCTTTCAAAGGGGTCTTTGACTCTTGGGTATTCTTCTATGGAATAATCTCTTAGATTTGCCAAATTTGCCGCCATTTCCAGGGCGGTTTCAATTCCGCCAAGGGTGTCTGCAAGCCCTATGTCAACCGCTTGGGCACCTGTCCAAACCCTGCCTTGCCCAATTGAATCCAAAGCTACCTTGCTCATATTTCGCCCCTCTGCGCAGCGAGATAAAAACGCATCGTAGCCACGTTCAATATAAGCCTGCAACATTGCGAACTCGCCTTCGTTTAAGGGACGTGCAGGCAAAAGCCCTGCCCCCAAAAAAGGAATGCTTAAAATTTGCTCGCCTAGCATGGTATTTTTGTTTGTGCCAATTCCATCGTAAGAGGCACCCATTTTATTTGCAAGTTTTTCGCCGCTTGGGAAAAGCCCAAAAATTCCTATTGAGCCGGTTAGGGTGGCAGGGGAGGCAACGATTTTATTCGCACCGCAGGCTATGTAATATCCGCCGCTGGCAGCGACAGAGCCAAAAGAAGCAACTACGGGTTTTTCCTTTGAAAGCTCCCTTATGCTGTGCCAAATTTGGTCGGAGGCATAAGCCGAGCCTCCACCTGAATTTACCCTGAACACAATGGCTTTTACGGAGCTGTCTTTTTGCAATTTTTTTAGCTCTTTTATATAAGTTTTTGCGGTGATTACCTCGCCGCTTGAATAAAGTCCTTCTTCCGCATCGCTCACAATGCCGCCTTCCGCATAGAGAATGGCTATTTTGTCTTTGCTAGCTCTAGGAACATCGTCTAGCATATCAATAACTTTTAGGCATTTCAAGTCTTTGTTTTTTTCAATTCCAGCCATTTCCTTTAATGAATTTTCAAAATCTATTTTATAAGCCAGCGAATCCACCAAGCCATATTTAACCAGATTTTCAGGTGAGGAAAACAGCAGGTATTCGTCTGCATAGCGGTTTAGAGAATCTATTATAATGCCTCTGCTGTTAGAAATTGCTTTCAATATTTCTTTCCACAAAATATTCAAATAAGCGCTTTTTTGCTCCCTATCGTTATGGCTCATCTTATCCCCAGTGTATGGCTCAACGTAAGATTTATATGTACCCACTTTAAAGGCTTGAATTTCAATCCCAATTTTTTCAAAAATGCCTTTGTGATATTGTTGCATTCCGCCAAGCCCTTTGAATTCAAGCATTCCAAGGGGGTTAAAAATAATTTTGTCTGCAACGGAGGCTACGTAATAGGTTTTTTGCGAAACTATTTCCCCATAAGCCACTATGAATTTTCCGCTGGTTTTAAAGTCCATAAGGGCATTTCTTATCTCTTGCATGGTGGCAATGCCTGTTTGCGCAAAACCGAGGTTTAGGTAAATGCCTTTTACTTTATTGTTTTCTTTTGCATTCTTTATGGCGGCTAAAATATCGTTTAATCCCTGATTTCTAAGCAGGGTGTTGAAAAAAGCCAGCGATAATGGGTCATAAGCTTCTCTTTCGTTTATAATTCCTTTGAGGTTTATTTCTAAAATAGGAGAATCTTCTGGGACTTTTTTTAATCCTGAACTGGTAAAAAATACTACCAAAAGTATTGAAAACACAAAGAAAGAAGACAATAACGCAATAGCAAAAATCGTCCCCAGCGCGGAGGCTGAAAATGTTTTGAGGAAATTTTTCATAAGACAAAAATAGAAAATGTTTTTTATATTTTGTATTTTTTCGTAGAGGGAAAAAATGAAAGTTTTGATTGTTGATGATGAACCTCTTGCGAGGGTTAGGATGCGCAAATTGCTTTTGGCAAGCGGCAAGGATTTGGAAATAGACGAGGCAGAAAACGCAGACTCTGCTCTTGGCAAAATTAAGGAGAACAAGCCTTTTGCTGTTTTTTTGGATATTCAAATGCCCGGGAAGGGTGGTTTTGAGCTTATAGAAGATTTGGAAAAAATTCCGCCAGAAGATTTTCCGCATATAGTTTTTGCAACTGCTTTTGACGAATACGCAATAAAAGCCTTTGAAAAAAATGCCATAGATTACCTGCTAAAGCCCGTGGAGCAAGATAGGCTTGAGCAAACACTTGAAAAACTCATCGCTTTGGAAAATTCAGAAAATCAGGGAAACAATTCCGACAACCTTTACGAAAAACTGAAAACCTTAATAGAAAACAAAAACGAAAAATACCTCCAAAGGCTACACGTTAAAATAGGAGACCGCACCTTGCTAATAAACATAGCAGACATAGTGCGTTTTGAAAGCGATGAAAAATATACCGCAGTATATACAAACGAAAATCGCTACATAATAGATACTCCCATGATAAACTTGGAAAGCAAGTTAGACCCAAAAATTTTTGTGAGGGTTCACAGGGCAAACCTCATTGCCGTGAACAGAATAGCCGAAATTCGCAGGCAATTCCCAGGGAAACCCGTTGTGGTTTTGAACGATTCTGCGAAAACGGTAATCCCCGTAGGTAGGAACTACGTGGATAGGGTAAAGGAGTTGTAAATTTTCTATATTTCTTTTATGACAAGAATCAAAATTTTTTCCGCTATTCTTTGTGCGAGCGTATTTTGCTTTGCTCAAAACATAAATAAAAACAGCAAGTCCGTTATGGTAAAAGTTGATGGCTTGCCTGCTCAGTACACATCGCTGAGAGTGGATACCCTTTCGCGCTGCATACAGAATCTTCCCGATACAACTAAAATAGTTGCGGCAGTTGAGGGCAGCACGGAATATTTAAAGAGAATTTCTGGAACTGCAAAAAACGATTATGTGAAGGTTTGGAATGCAAAAGTTCAGCTTGTTTACCAATGGAAATACAAACTTCTCTATTTGCTTACGCCACAAGGTGGCTTAGAAGCTCAGGCTCCTGTTTTTCACGAAACCGAAGGAACCGTCCCCGTTTCGGAAACCATAATGTCAGATCCACAAGATAGCGAATTTTTTGCGTTTTCTAGCCCACGGCGTTATTATTTTGATTCTCAGGATGCGGCTCAAAATTCTGCTGTAAAGCGAGCAAAACAGAGAATTTCTGAACTTAAAGGCTTGGGGTGCGCAAAATGAAAAAAAACCTGATTGAGAACGGCGATTTTTCCAAAGGTTTAAAAAGCTGGAAAACTGAAAACTGGAATGGAAAATTTTCAGCAAAAGTTGAAAACAAGGAAATAGATTTTGAAATACTAGAACCTGGCAAGGAAAGCTGGTCATTGCAATTTTGCGGGGAAGTTTCGCTAAAAGAAGGTGTTTCTTATATTTTTGAAATGAAAGCTAAAGCAAATTCTCCACGTACTATGAATGTTAATATAAAGAAAAATGAAAAGAAATATTTGCCTTATGCCAATGGCAGAATAATAGATTTGAGCACCGACTGGCAAGATTATAGTTGGAAATTCACAATGAAAGAAGCCGATGATGCAAAGGCTCTCTTATCTTTTGACATGGGTGGGAATGCCATTGGATGGAGCTTGAAGGATGTTTCATTGAAAGTAGCGACAGAGAGTGATTTAGGGCGCAGCTACAGCTACAGAGGGCGCATACAAAAGAACAGCGGTTATTTCAACTCTCCAAATGAGCCTTGGGAACTATGTTTTTATTCCTTGGAAGGCAAATTGATAAAAATATTAGACAAAGGCAGGGGTGGCGAAGGAATGCGGGCATATCCGCGCCTAGACAAAAGCGGAGTGCTGGTTGTTAAAGAGGTAAAAGGATAAACATTTCTCGCCGCATAAAACTCCACGTGAAAGCCCCCGTGCACACATTCAAAGCCGGAGCGCATTTAGGCTTTGAAAACGTGCTTGCAAAGGAACTTTCAATGCTCGGCATAAGCCCTTGCGAACAGCAGAGCGGTTCTGTGAGTTTTGAGGCAAAATTGGAGAAAGTTTGGGGGACCATAGTTCTCTCTCGCTGCGCTCGCAGTTTTGAAATGCTTGTTTCTCAGTTCCATTGCGAAAATTTTGGCAAACTTGAGCAAAAAATAAAACTCATTCCCTGGGAGTTATACCTGCCACAAAATGGGAATTTGAAAATAAATGCAACCTGCGAAAAATCCAGATTATATCACAAAGGAGCGGTGGAGGAGAGAATAAAGAACAATGTGAGCTTTGGCGGAAAATTGAATGTGAAATTCAAAGATGATGTTTGCTCTATATGGCTTGATTTATGCGGAGAGCCTCTATACAAAAGAGGGGAGAGATGGGTTGAGGATGCGCCTTTGCAAGAGAGCCTTGTAGCGAGCATTTTGCTTTATGCGGATTTTGCAAGGTACGAAAAGCTCATAGACCCAATGGCTGGCAGCGGAGTGTTTTCTTTGGAGGCGGCAAAATGGCGTTCTAATTCAGTGAAGCTAAATAGAGAATTTGATTTTATGAAAATGCCTGCATTTAGAGAAGCCGCTTTCAACAATTTTTTGCAAAAAGCCGCCCCTCCTTTTGCTGGGAAAAATATTGAGATACTTTGCAGCGACAAAAGCGAAAAGGCAATAAAAACCATAAAACACAACGCAAAAGATTATTTAAATGACATTTCAATAAGCAAAATGGACTTTTTCTCCCTCCCTCCTGCCCAAAACGCCCTTTTGGCAATAAATCCGCCTTATGGCAAGAGAATGACAAAAGAAAAGAATCTTTGCAAGGAAATAGCCAAGAAGATTGAGAAGGATTTTAGCAAGTGCGCGGCTGTGGTTTTGTGCCCTCCTTGGGAGAGTATGGGGGAAAAGTATTTGTCGTTGCAAACCTTTAATGGGGGGTTGAAAATTCACTTAAAATCGTACAACGTGTCGTAGTCGTTTAGCAAAACTTCGTCATCAACTGGTTTTGGGGGTGGGGGAGGTTCGAGTTGTTTTTTTATGCTTTCAATGTAGTAATTTTCGCTTTGTTCGTTTACAGAAATTTCAAGAGCTTCAACTCTTTTGCGCAAACGTTCCACTTCGTTTGCATCTATTGCAAGCTGCCCTCTCAATTTTTCAGTCGCAGACCTGCCCCACGCGGTTCTATAGTGTTCCTTGCTCAGTTTTGTTAAAATTACCCTTGCGGTATCCATATTGCCTATTTCCTCTGTCAAAATATTGGCTTTTACATACATAGCCTGCAAGGCGAATTGCGTTTCGGGAAATTTTACTATAACAGAATCGTAAAGAGCAAGCGCAGTTTGATAAGCAATATCCGTTTCTTCAATTTTTTCCTGTGGAATTTTTTTTGCGTTAAGCAAGGTTTCTTCTGCTTTTAAAAACGCCTCATGCGCCAAATCTTCCCTTGTTTTTGCGCTCACCAGCAAACCCATATTAGCTTGGGCTTGTTTTGCATAGTTTGTTTGAGGATAATTTTCAATTATAGCCCTGTAAATCGGGTAGGACTTTGCGGTATCTTGCTTGAATTCATCGTAAATAAAGGCTCTTGTGTATATGGCTCTGACTTTTAATGCAGAGTCTGTCAAAACAGAATCCAGCCTTGCGAGCATCGCCAAGGCACTGTCGGTTTCCGATAGTTTTAACAGAAAAAGTTCTGCAATTTGAAATTCTTGCGGAAAAAAAAGCTTTTCTTGCTTTTGTCGTTCCACAACGGTATCTCGTAAAGCTAATAATTTTAACAAGGCAATTTTACGGATATAGCTTTCGTTTCCCCACCGGCTTGAGTATTGGCTTTGATAGCTTGAATCGTAATGCGAGATTGCGTTTTGGTAATTTATGCTTCTTTGCATAAAATCGCCAATGCCAAAAAAGGCTCTTGATGCTGTTTCGCTTTTGATCCTGAAGTGAGCCACACCTCTCAAAATACCGACTCCCTTTTTATCATTTATGCTTAAAAGAATTTCGCCTTGCCTCATTAGGCTTAAAACCCTTCTGTCTTTGAATGCAGCAGAATCTGCCAGATTTTTATATCCATTTGCAGCTTCTTTGGCATTTGCTTCATTGAGCATCAATAGGCATTCAATTGCTGTGCTTTGGGCTTTGTATCTATCCAAATCTGGCAAAATAGCGAGTTCTTTGTTTAAATAATGCTCTCTGGCTTTTGTGTAGTTTTTTTGCTCATAGTATAAATCTGCAAGCCTCAGCCTTGCTTTTGCCCTTGTCCAGGGAGTTCCAAAATCCGTGGCAAGCACCGCTTCCAAAGAGGCTATGGCATCTTCTTGCAAACCTTCCTTTTCTTGCAAAAGAGACATCAGTTCCATAGTTGGCAAATAATAAATGTATTTTTCTCCTTTCTCTAAAATGCGTTCCGCAGAAAATTTCGCCAAGGCATATTCTGTGTTTTTGTAAAGGCAATAAGCCCGTTCATATTCGGCTTTGGGCATGGAATCGTATTGCGGAAAATATCTCTCAAGCTCATCGTACTTTTCAATGGCTTTTTTCCATTCGCTTTTGTGGCGAAAAGACTCTGCCATCATAAACACCGCTTTTGGAACTTGCCTTTCGTTTTTTGGGAACCTCTCCACTGTGCGCGAGCCTTTTTCTATAACCCTGTCGTAGAGCTTTTTTTCATCGCCCATTTCCAAAATGGAATCTCCCGGAAGCGAATCTAGCCTTGCCTGCCTCAATACTCCGGCTTCTTCGTAAGCCCGCTCCATATTCCAAGCGTGGTTGAAATAGGCACAGCAGGTGCAACTGGTTGTCTGGGCCAGAATAAACAGAGCAATAAAAAGAACGCCCATACGTAAAATCTTTACCAAATGTCTGTTATACTTATTTATTAGAATTAACAGAATTCCCAGAATTTTAACCATGTACTCTCTCCAACTTAGCACCTAAGGTGGATAGTTTTACTTCGAAGTTTTCGTAGCCTCGGTCTAGGTGGTAAATGCGGCTTATTTCTGTTTGGCCTTTGGCTACCAAGCCTGCTAAAACTAGGGCTGCGCTTGCCCTTAAATCGCTTGCCATCACTTGCGCTCCTGTTAGCTCGCTGCCACCGTTTATTATTGCGGTATCTTCTTTAAGGGAAATTTCTGCGCCAAGCCTGTGAAGTTCTGAAACGTGCTTGAATCTGTCGCTGTAAATGGTGTCGCGTACAGAGGAAGTGCCTTTTACCGTTGCGAGAAGTGCCATGAGCTGTGCCTGCATATCGGTTGGGAATCCTGGGTAGGGTAGCGTTACAATGTGAGCTGGGGAAAGTTCGCCTTCTTCTGCATCCAATTCAACCCAATCGTCTCCTTGTTTTATTTTGCAACCGATGCTTTCAAGAACTTCCAAAAGCGCGCCTTGGTGGGCTGGAACCATATTTGTTGTTTTTACTTTTCCCCTAGTTATTGCCGCCGCCGCCAAAAAAGTTCCAGCTTCTATTCTATCCGCTATGGTTTGCCCATCGCCAGGGTTCAGTTTTTCAACGCCGTCTATGATAAGGGTTCTTGTTCCTATTCCGTTTATTTTCGCTCCCATTCCGGTTAAATATTCCGCAAGAGCGGTAATTTCTGGTTCTATGGATGAATTTTGCAAAACGGATGTTCCCTCTGCAAGCGTTGCCGCCATGAGAATATTCGCGGTTGCCCCCACAGAACTTATTGGAAACGAAAAGGTGTTCCCTTTGAGCCTGCCGCTGCTAAGTGCTTCCACATATCCATGCGTGACATTTATTTTTGCGCCAAGTGCCTCCAAACCCTTCAAATGCAAATCCACAGGGCGTGGACCCCAAGCACAGCCCCCAGGCAAAGACACCCTGCATTTCCCAAATTTGGCAACCAGAGGTCCAAGCACATAAAAACTGGCTCTCATTGTTTTCACAAGTTCATAAGGGGCTTCCAAATGGTTTATATCGCTAGAATCTATGCTCAAGCAGCCATTATCCTCTTTTATGCGACAGCCTGTTACCCGCAGAACGTCTGCCATTGTTTTTGTGTCTTTTAAATTTGGAACATTGCTTATTTTAGAAATCCCACTTGCAAGCATAGCCGCAGCCATAACAGGGAGCACCGCATTCTTTGAGCCAGAAACGCAAATATCGCCTTTGAGCGGTCCATTTGGAGATACGAGAAAAGAATCCATTTTTAGGAATATAGAAAATTTTTTCTATATTTCCACTTATGCCTCTAACCTACAGACCCTACTCCTCAAGGTCTAGCCCTGTGAAATTAACACTTGCTAGAGCCTGCAACACAGGCTCTGTTTTGGCATTTTGCGCAGAAAAGGAAAAAGCCTATTCAATGCGTGAGTTATGCGGTTTTAAGGGTGTTTCTGCTGCAATGAGTGGCAGTAAAAATTGTTTGCCTCCCCCCCCCCCCCCCCCCCCCTATCATTTAAGTTACAATATTCTAACCCTAAACAGGAGTTCCCTATGAACAGAGTCACCCTCTTTTTCATTCTATTCGCATTGTCTTTTGCTTTTGCACAGGAAGGCGCGATAAAGTTCCAAGTCAATCTGGATTCGGCGGGCTTGCCTGCCACTCCGCCGCCAAAGCCGGAGCCGCAGAAGCTTGGCATTGCCTCCAACAGGCCGCTCAACCTTATGGAGCTTTCCGCCAAAGACACGGCGGGATTTGACACATACTCAAAAAGGCTGGCTCTGGTGCAAGACAGCATATCCGCTACGCGTAAGGAGATAGAGAACTCCAAGAAAAGAACAATATCTCAGGTTCCCCCGCTTGAGCCAAAGGGCGAGTACGAGAAGCAGGCGGAGTTCGATGCCCGCAAGGCTAAATGGGAAAAGGAGCTTGGGGAGAGAACTATACGCGACTCCAAGCCTTTCACGGACAGGCTGGCGGAGCTTGAATCGGCAAAGAAAAAGATAGAAGCCAACCAGGTTTCGCTCTACTGCTCCATAGAGATAAAAACAAACCCCGGTGCTGCCTCCATATACCTGAACAAGGAAGAAATAGGGGCAAGCCCAGCCGAATACAACCTGGCACTGCCAGGGTACACGGTAATAAAGATACAGAAGGAAAACTACGAGCCTTGGGACACCACGCTCACGCTCCAGCCAGCGCAAAAGCTCAAAATCAACGTTGCATTGCAGGAAAAGAGCATTTTCAGCAAGGAAGGCGAGATAGACTTCCCCAAAACCCTGGCGAAAGACACCACGGTTGAAGGCTACCGTGCGAGAATGGGCAGGGTAGAAGCCCGAATAAAGCAGATTGACGGCGAGATAAAGACAATAGTTGAGGATTTCAGCAACACGTATCCCGCCCTAGAGCCGCAGAAGCCGGAGGAGACCTTGCAGGATTTTGAGCGCAGGAAGAGTTCTTGGAACAACGAGGGCGTGAGGCAGGTGGGAGTGCTGAGATACAAGCACGAGGCGTACAGGAACCAGCTTGTGCGTTCGCTAAAAGTGCTGGAAGACAACATCACGGCAACCGAGCTGAAACTTATAGCGGAAACGCCGCCGAACGCCAAAATAACGCTGGGCGCCTATGATGTTGAAAGGGAGGTTTTCGAGATAACGGTTGAGGACACGGCAAACGCCAAATCGCCTTTCCATTTCCAAGGCAAGGCAGGAATTCCCAGAGACACGGCAAAGGCGATGAACCGCAGCACGGAAGGATTCATAGCGGGCGTGAGCTACATAAGCTATCCGTTCGTTTCGGGCGATTCCTCATTCAACCTAGCGATGAAGGAGCTTTCCCTGTCACGCAAGGCGGTTCCCCTCAAAGTGGAAGGTGCGTTCAAGCCTGTTGGCAGGTTCGGGGCGATGGAAGGCTACGGCACATGGCGAGCACACGCCGATTCCCTTTTGAGCGGTGCATTGAAATCGCAGGGATTGGATTTGAACTACGCCCTCAAAGGAGAGAAGGCGAAAGAGGCGGCGAGCGCGGCAGGAAGCGATGGCATCGGCGGTCTTGGCTGGCGAAACTGGACAAGGATCCTGGCATTCTCCTCGGCTGCTATATGCGGAACGCTTGCGGTGGTAAAGCATTTGAAGGCGGCAGAGCACAAAGACAAGTTCAACGAAATAAGCAAGACGGCTCCGGCAACTGGGTATGATGTTTGGTATGCCAACAATTACCACGACTTGAAGGATAATTTGGACAATGTGAAGGATAACGAGGGCTACAGGAATGTTTACGGTGCGTTCGCTGGCATTTTCGCTGTCGCTGGAGGATTGACTTTTGTGTTTTGATTCACAGGATTTTTTTAAATGGAGAACAGATTATGAAAACGCTTCTTTGTCGCATACCTCTCGCAGCGGTGCTTTGCACCTCGCTGCTTTTCTCTTGCTCATCCGACCCTGAAATGCCGCCGCCACCGCCGCCTTTGGTGGATGAGTCAAGCAGTTCTTCGCTTGTTGAGTCGAGCAGTTCAGCTATTTCTTCCTCCGCACGGGTATGGAGCTATTGCGTTTACCCGGAAATTCAAGAGTGCTACCCAGGTTCTTATTCTGCCTGCCCTGGCAGCGGCGGCGAACTGAGAGACGATTGTCCTTACGGCAGCTCAAATCATGAGCAAAGCAGCTCTGGTGGCGAACTTGCTGGCAATTCCAGTTCGAGCCAAGACGGGCAGGGCAACAGTAGCGGCAGTGCAGCACAGGAATATGATTATTGCGTTTTTGCTGCGGAAAAAAACTGTTTGCTTGGTCCTCTGACTATTTGCCCTCCGGGTGGAGAATTGAGCAATGCTTGCCCTTACAATAGCTCAAGTTCCGTGCCAAATAGTTCCTCCAGCTTTGCGAGCAGTAGTTCCTCCGATCTTGCGAGCAGCGGTTCAAGTGGTGGCTTGTCTTCTTCCAGCATCACCTCGAATAACAGTTCCAGTTCGCAAGTGATAGCACAAATACAAGACAATGTTTTCACCGATACAAGGGATGGAAATAACTATAAGTTTGAGCTTTCTGGCGGGAAAGTCTGGATGAGCGAAAACTTGAACTATTCGAAGAACAATACGCTAGGTTATTGTTACGGTGTGGATATAGACGGAGAAAATCCGCATAGGGATTCCACAAGCTGCGGCAATGGCTACGGCAGGATTTACGAATGGTCTGTGGCTATGGACGGCAACTCTTCGCAGGGGCTATGTCCAAGCGGGTGGCACGTGCCCAGCACGGCGGAGTGGGGTAATGTAGTGAGCACAGGGACTAAAAAAATGTCAAGCAATTTTTATATCTACCCTGGGTACTACAAATCTGCCGATTGGATTGATAGAGATGTTAACGGCTATTATTGGACAAGCAACGGGAATAGCACTCTTACCTTATTTAAGAATGGGAGTACTTGCAAAGGCGGCGGCAGTTGCGTGGTGGAAGCCCTTACTGGGGCATCTGCAACGGACAAATTCTCAGTTCGCTGCCTTGCTAACGATGATTTCAAGCAGGGCTGCGGAACGGGTTTGTATGCTCCGGCAACAGAGTTTTGCTCAGACGGCAAGGCGTACACTTTTTGTAGCAACAAAACCTACAATACGGCGGCACAGTTTTGTTCTGGCGGCACAATTTACAATTTCTGTGGTGGCAAAACCTACAATCCATCGACAGAGTTTTGCTTAGACAGTAAAGTTTACGAAAAATGCGGCGGCAAAACCTACAATCCAGCAACAGAGTCTTGCTCAGGCGGCAAAGTTTATGCTACCTGCGGTAGCAAATCCTATGATACATCAGTAGAATTTTGCTCCGGTAGCACAACTTATCCTCTCTGTGGCGGTCAATCCTACAATCCAGCAACAGAATTTTGCCAAGACTCCAAAGTTGATAAAATCTGTAATGAATTTTACAATTCCACAACCCAATTCTGCTCCGGCGGCAAAGTTTACGACAAATGCGGCGGTCAAATTTATGATGTGCAACAAAGAAAATGCGTAGGTGGTAAGGTATATTTAAAAGACGCGGATTATTTGATAACTTGCAATGGTAGTGCTATAAGCAGCAGTGAGTGCAATAAAACTAGATTAGACGTTAAAAACAATGAATGCATAGATTTGCAAATAACTTGGACTGGTTATAATACCAACCGCAATTTAATAATGCAATGCATAGCCAGCTATGGAGTAAGTGTATCATCTATCACAGTTGATGGTCGGAATACTACTCCTGCTGCTGGCAGTGGAGTTACACTTATTTCCAATCTCTCTGGAACAAGAGAAATTTTGGTATGTGTGTCACTCTCCAATAGTAGTGGTAGTGCAGATTGTCAAATATGGAATGATTAAATAGAATTTGAGCCAATAAACGGAGAACAAATTATGAAAACGCTTCTTTATCACATACCCCTCGCAGCGGTGCTTTGCACCTTGCTGCTTTTCTCCTGCCATTCAGACCTTGAAATGCCGTCACCACCGCCGCCTTTGGTGGATGAGTCGAGTAGTTCAATTTCTTCCTCCGCACGGGTATGGAGCTATTGCGTTTACCCGGAAATTCAAGAGTGCTACCCAGGTTCTTATTCTGCCTGCCCTGGCAGCGGCGGCGAACTGAGAGACGATTGTCCTTACGGCAGCTCAAATCATGAGCAAAGCAGCTCTGGTGGCGAACTTGCTGGCAATTCCAGTTCGAGCCAAGACGGGCAGGGCAACAGTAGCGGCAGTGCAGCACAGGAATATGATTATTGCGTTTTTGCTGCGGAAAAAAACTGTTTGCTTGGTCCTCTGAC
>Ga0268262_10000348_pt1 | contig 62065 bp, 61 predicted proteins | sample TergutNc150P3_FD_190354 | JGI IMG/M metagenome (GOLD analysis project Ga0268262, IMG submission 190354) | Nasutitermes corniger P3 segment gut microbial community from laboratory colony in Florida, USA - Nc150 P3 (SPAdes) (version 2) | ecosystem: Host-associated > Arthropoda: Insects >... | reverse complement strand
GGAACGGCTACGACGCCGCCGCTTCGCCGTGGCGCGGCGCTCCGGAAGATTTCGCCCGCTGTCTCGCGTACACCTACAACTTCCTCTCTATGGGGCGCGAGCTTTACCCCGGCGTGTCGGGCGCGCTGAAAAAGCTGAAGGACGGCAATATCGCCCTGGGGATTCTCTCCGACGCCCAGTTCTACACGCCTGTCGATTTAACGCTGATGCTGAGGGATCAGTCCGGCGGGCGGATCGCGGATTGCGGCGAGTTGTTCGATACCGACCTGACGTTCCTATCGTGCGAGTATGGTTTCGTCAAGCCGAGCGAGGCGCTGTACAGGCGCCTGTTCGACGCGCTTTACGAGTATCATATAACCCCCGATCAGACTGTTATAGTGGGAAACGACCTGGCGGCGGACGTCGCCCCGGCGGCCGCGCTGGGCATGAGGACGGCGCTCTTCTGCGGGGACGATCTGATGGCGTTCGGGAGGGACGCGGGCGGCGGCGCGGTTCCCGACATAGTCTTTTGCGATTGGGCCGAACTGCCGGAACGCCTGCTGTTTCACGGCGAGCCGGAGTGACTTTTTTCAGAAAAAATTTGCGCTTATCCTACCGATAATGTAGTATCTTATAGTATAGGGCGTTCGCGGCGTAAGCGGACGGCTCGAAATCAACACGTTAATCAATCAGTGCCGGTCGATCCGCGATCAACCCGATTGTCATCTTAAAAGGAGGTTCTTTGATGTTACGAATGCGTGTTTTTCCGATAGCGGCCGCGATTGCCGCGCTCTCGGTTCTCGGCGGTTGCGTGACGACGGTCAGGGACGCCCGTTTCCGCAGCATCGAGCTGGCGCCGGTTTCGCAGACCGAAGCCGAGACGGTGGCGGATTTGCAGGTGGTCAGCGAGAAGAAGGTCATAGGGGTGGCCAGGGGCGTAGTGACCTCTCCCGAACAGAAGCAAAACCTTTATGTGGAGGCGCTGGAGCTGGCGATCGCGTCGGATCCGTCGGACGCGGACGTTTTGGTCGCGCCCAGCTATTTCGAGGTGATCGAAGACAATGTCAACGTGACTGTTACCGTGATGGGCTATCCGGCGCGTTACACGAATTTCAGGCTGGACGCCAAGCAGCCGTTTTCGACGAGGCAGCTGCCGGGCGGGGCGACCGTGGTCAGTTATGACAAGAACGCGTTTACGGCCAAGATGCTGAGCGGCGGCGTGGTGGCGATACAGGCCGTTAAGAGCGGCGTTCCGGCGGACGGCGAGACCGGAAAAGCCGACGCGCCGCCGGTATCAACTTCGGCGCGGACGGGAGAATAAGGCGGCATGAAAAAGATACTTCTGTTGGTAACGGTTTGCGGCCTTGGGTTTACGGGTTGCGCGATGCAAATGGCCACTTCTATAAAAACCGTCGATGCCGGGCCTAAATCGGTGCGGCCGCTGCCGCTGACCGCCGACCTGATCGTTTCGGAGCGGAAAACGCGCGGCGAGGCGCACGGCAGGGCGGACGCGGATTCGGCCGCCGAAGACTTGCTGATTCGCGAGGCGGTGGCGCGGGCGCTGGACCAAAACCCGCCCAAAGCGGACGCGGCGGACGTGCTGGTGGCTATGAATGTCTACAAAGAGCGGAACGGAAAGCATCTGACCGTGGTCGTGACGGGCTATCCCGCCTGGTACCGCAACTTCCGCAACGTGGAACAGGGCGACTCGGCTTGGCTGATATTTACGAACACGGGCGGCTCGGCCGTTCGGCGGGACGCCGGGGAGGGGCTGCCGATCGCCGCGCCGGGGCGGATGAACATCGGCGCGCCGCCGAAGGCGGGCGGAGCGAAAATGCGGGGGGTCGGAGCGCGGTTCGGAGTTCATGCGGAGTCTCAATTAAACTTTACGTCGATAGAGAGCGCGGATCGCGAAAATTTTATTGTATTGGCGAAGTTTGATCCAGGTTTAAGCGGGGCGTTCGGTTTCGCGCTTAAAATTCCCGTCGCCAAAGACGTCAGTATAAATGCCGGGGCGAATTTCAAGGTTGGAAATATCTGCACGAGCAAATACGATACCATTGTCAGCAACAGCATCGGCGGAACCTACCGCATTAAAGGTAACTCTACGATCTTCGAGCTTGGCATGTCGGCGCCTCTCTTCGCTCAATATACGTTACCGGACCGCCCTGTTTATTTAGGGGCCGGGGTTCAGTTGGGCGTTAATTTCCTAACAAAGACGGAGTATAAAAGCGAACGTATATCGTCGTACGGCGACCATGATAAGGATGGCGGCAGCGAAAAGATAGATTATCGATCTCCGGTCGATTTCGGTTTGGGCTTCGGCGCCGGTTACATGGCGCTGCCTAATTTGGATATCGGCGTTCGGTGGGTATTTAACGTTAACGAACCCTTCGATAAACAAGGCTCCGGCAGCAACGCCCCCCCTTTTAAAATCAAGTCGTCGCTATCAATCTTGAGTATCGGCGCAACCTATATGTTTTAGCGCGAAGCATACGCGGCGGGCGGGCCGAATACCCGCCCGGCCTTTTTTAATCATCCGAACTCCGCAGAACTTTTTTTCAACCTATATCCCCGCCATCATTTATATTATACATATATAAGAATCGGCTTATCGCCGTCAAAAATCACCTATAAAGAAAGGCTGAGTCACACATGAAAAGCATGGTCAAAACAACGTTTATCGCCCTGACGGGCTTTGCCGCGATCGCCGCCGCCGGCCTCTCAGGCTGCAACAAGGGGGAGCCCGCCGTCCAAAGCGTCGCGGAGGAAAAACGCGCCCCGCTCAGCCGCGAGGAGGTCAAGGAACGCTCTTTCTCCGACCTGTTCGAAGCCGTAGACGTCAAGGGCATGCCGGAGAACGTCTTTAAGCTAATCGGCGAGGATTTCGCCGTGCTTACCGCCGGCGACTCGTCGCGTTACAACTCTATGGTGGCCGGCTGGGGCGGGTGGGGGATCATATTCGGCAAGCCGTCTACGTTTCTGATGCTGCGCTCGAACCGCTACACGCTCGAGCTTATGCGGAAAGAGCGAAAGTATACCATGGCGTTCTTCGACGAGGAGTACAAAGGCGACGTCATGGAGTTCGGAAAGCAGTCGGGGCGCGACAGCGACGCAAAGATGAAGAACACGAAGCTGACGGCGGCGCAAACTCCGGCGGGCAACATGACGTTCAAGGAAGCCAAACTGATCATAGAGTGCAAATTGGTGCAAGTGACTACCGTGTCGCCGGACGACTTTTACACGGAGGAGAGCAAAAAGTTCGTCACGGACGCCTACGCCGAGGTCAAGGGTTATCACAAGGTCGTGTTCGGGGAGATAACCGGCGTTTGGGTGAGGAAGTGAGGAGTCAACCGATATGAGGTATTATCAATATTTCAAAAACGTTTCCATAGTGAGCGCCTTGATATTTTCGGCGCTTGCGCTGTTTTCGTGCGCCGCGAAATCGGCATCGGATGCGTCGGCGGATTATTTTGAGGCCCCTCCTGCCCCTCCTGCGGATAGGAGCAGGGGTAATTTTGACAACTCCGTCTCCGGCGAAGCGTTGGGACGCGGCGGTGAAAGCGTTGACGGCGGCGAGCGGATGATCGCTTATTCGGCTTCGTTGGAGTTGTCCGTTAAAAATATTGAGAATACGAGAAAATTGATACACGCGGAGATAAAAAGCAGCGACGGATTCATCGTGAGCGAAACGGGAAACCGCGTGACGGCGCGTATACCGTCAAAGAGCATGGATATTTTCTTGAATAACGCGAAGATACTCGGAAGAGTCGAGAGCGAATCCAAAAATGGGGCGGACATTACGGATCAATACCGCGACAATACAACCGCGTTGAACAGTTTGAAGACCGTGCGCGACAGATATACGGCGTTGCTCGAAAAGGCGGAGGCCGTAACCGACATTTTGAGCATAGAGAAGGAGCTTGAGCGTGTGAATTTGCAAATAGAGAGGTTGGAGGGGCGGATAAAATACGCCGAGCAAAGCGTGTCGTATTCCATTATAACCGTCAGACTGCGTGAACGGGTGAAGCCCGGTCCTATCGGGTGGGTGTTTTACGGGCTGTACCACGGGATAGCGTGGCTTTTCGTGTGGTGACAAATAATTGTTTACCGTCAACTTTCAAACAGGTCTATACTAAATATGATTCAAAACCAAAAACGCAATCGCAAAGCGGCAATCGCCGCGCGGCCGCTCCTATTATCATTGCTGCCGCTGTTGTTTATAACAACCGGCAGCGCCGTAGCCCAAGGGCAGATGGAGCTTGATCTCGATCTCGGCGCGTCTCCCGACAAGGCCCTTTCCGCCGCCATAATGAAGGTGGCCGACGACGCCTACCAGCTGAACCTAAAGGGTCTCGACGCCCTTGAACGCAGGGACAACAACGCCGCGCTTGAACTCTTCACTCAGGCTATTACCATCTTCCCGCAGTACACCGACGCGATCAACAATCGCGGAGTGGCGTTTTTCAGGCGCGGGGACGTGGCGGGGGCGCAGAGGGCTTGGGAGGAGGCGGTGAGGCGCGACCCGCAGTATCACGTGGCATTTTACAACATAGGGTTGATACATCTTTACAGCAAGAAAAATGACGAGGCGAAGAAGCAATTCGAGCTTGCGCTGAAGCATAACCCTAAATTCACGGAAGCGATTCTGCGTTTGGGCGCGATCAACATGCAAGAGGGCAAGACCGCCGCCGCGTTGGAATATTTCGCCAAAGCCTACAAGAACGCGCCGACGCATCAGGACGCTTGGAATTTCTACTCCTACGGGCTTTTGGTCGCCAAAGATACGGCGGGGGCTGTTACAGTGTTGAAAAACGTCGGCGACAATCCCGAAGCGTTGGCGCAGCTCGGCAGGATAGAGGGGCTGCGGAAACATTACGCGCAAGCGATAGAGTACCTGTCTAAAGCCGTGGCTCGCGGAGCGTCTACGCAGGCGTTGCTCGATTTGGCGTCGGTGCGGATCGACGCCGGGAAATGCGGCGACGCTCTCTCCTCTCTGTCGGATTATTTCGCCAAAGAGACGAACCCTGATTTAGATTCGTGGCTGCTCGCTGGATTCGCGGCGAAAGAGTGCCACGGCGCGGCCAAAGCGCTCGAATACTACGAAAAGGGGCTGAGGCGGTACCCCCGCGATCCGCTCCTTATGCAAAACGCGGGTCAGATGTATTTCTCGCAGAAGGATTACGCGAAAGCCGAGGAGATGTGGAGCGGAGCCGGCGACGCCTACTCCGATCCGCAGATGTACTATATGAGAGCGGTTGCGGCGCGTCTGCGGAACGATTTGGGGGCGGCGGAGCGGCATATCAAAAAGGCGATATCGATGGATGAGAAGGCCGATTATTATGACTTTCTCGGCATGTTGAGCCACGCCAAAGGCGACGGCAAAGCCGCCGAGGAGCATTTCAGAAAAGCGTTGAAGATAGATCCCAACAACATGAGCGCGCAGCTCAATCTGGCGGTAAAGGGCAAGAACGCCGCCGACTTGGATAAATCGATAGAGGAGGCGTCTAAGCGGCTCTCCTCTTGCGGCGGCAATTGCGGCGACGCGGCGTTGCAGCTGTCTATCTTGTACTATCATCAAAAAAAGTACGATAAGGCGGTATCGACCCTCGAATCGGTCAAAGACGCGGATAAGGATATCCGCATATATCGCCACATAGCCGTTTACAATAGGGAATTGCAGAGATTCGATAAAGCCGCCGCCGCGTTGGAGGCCGCAGTCGCGAAATTCCCGAATGACCTTCAAGCGCAGTACGAGTTGGCGGAGGCCTATTTATCATCCGGCGGTCCGGCGAAGGCCGTAAAGATATTTACCGCCTTAGCGCCCAAATGGAAGACGGATGTTTGGCGTCTCCAATATCAGCTCGGTTACGCCTATATGGAGCAGAACGAGCTGACAAGCGCGAAAGCGGCGTTTGAGAAGAGCATGGCGGCCAAAAAAGACAATCCGGCGGCGAGGGCGCTCTTGGCGTTCGTCCTCAACCGAATGGGGGAGACGGACAAGGCCGTTGACCAATGGGAAAAGACAGTTAAAGAAGACGGTAATAATTCAACCGTCCATATAAATCTTGGGCTCTCCTACGAAAGCAAAGGGCAGTACGACAAGGCGCTTGAGAGCTACAAGAAGGCGCAGTCGCTTGACCCGTCCGACAAGGCCGTCTACATCAACTTAGGCAACGCCTATCAGGGATTGGGGAGAACCGCCGAGGCGTTTGACGCCTTTACTCGCGGGTTGGAATCAAACAAGCGTGAACTTGCCGCGTATGATATTTTCCTATTGTCGAGGAAACGCGGCGACGCGGACAGGGCGGAGAAGATGAACGCCCTATTGAAAAAAGAGTTCCCGTCGTCGGTGTACTATACCCGCGTCTCCGCCGAAATGGATTTGGCCAAAGGCGATACCGCTAAGGCGTTGTCTTCATACGAGTCTATAAAGGAGAAGGACGCTCACGACTGGTTCGCCGTAGCCCGCGTGAGCGCGGCGTTAGGGCAAAAGGCGAAAGCGGAGGGCGCTCTCGCCAAAGTGCCCGACGACGGCGTATGGAAGCGGGACAAGAGCGTTGTCCGCGCAAGACTGGCGTTCAACGGCGGCGATTACAAGGGCGCGTATCAGGCGTATAAAGACGCCTTTAACGCGAGCGGCAAAGAGGGCGCGGCGGACGCGGACGCTCTCGCCTACAATATGCTCTTCGCGGCTTGCAAAGGCGGGATGCACAAGGAGGCGATGGAGGCGGCGGACGAGGCGGTTAAGAGAGCCGTCGGCAACGCCCGCGCCGAAATCTGCCGCACCGCCGGCGACTGCGCCGCGGCCGCAAAAAAGTGGGCCGACGCGAAGACTTGGTTTACCAAACTGTCAACCATAGAGCCGAACAACGCCGCCGTTCAATATAATATAGCCGTGGCCCACTACAACTTAGGCGAGGCGGAGGAATCCTACAACCGCTACCAAAAGGCGAGGGAATTGGACAAAAAGATACAGAACAAGGATATAGAGTTACGGTACGAACAATTCAAGCGCGGCGGCCCGTCTCAGCAAAAAGAGGTTGCGCTGTCGAATAAAACGCAAAATGATTCGCTTGAAACGTGGTACAATCAAGCGGTGGATTTGCAGAACGCGAAAAAGGTCGATCAGGCGGAGGCCCTGTATAGGAAAATATTGGAACAAGACCCCGCGTTCAGCTACGCTTGGAATAATTTGGGCGCGATATACGGCGCGCGGGGCGACTTGGATCAGGCGGAAATCGCCTATCTGAAAGCTTTGGACGCGCAGCCGTCTCCCGAGGCGTACGCGAACTTGGCGAACGTCTACATAGCTAAAAACGAAAACGCTAAGGCCGCTGAGATAGTGGCTAAGGGCTTAGAGAAAAACCCGAACAGCGCGGCGTTAAAGCAGTTGGATAGAAAGATTAAGAAAAAGTAGGGGAGAGGCGGAGAAATCAAAAAATTCTCCTTCCCACCCCGCTATTCAAAGTTCGCCGTTACCGTTACCGGGTTTGCGGGCATGGTGAACGTTGTCGTTTTGCTGTTCGCGTCGGCGAATGTTACGCCGGGGCTTGCGGTCGTCCAGTTTTTGAATCGCTGGCCCGGCGGGGGCGACTGAACCGATATTGTCACCGTCTCTCCCGCCGCGTATGACCCCTCCACCGACGCGCCGGTGCCGCCTATTAAAATTGTCACCGGATACAGCGTCCCCCTCGACGTGTCGGCGGGCGTTCCGGCGTCGCCCTGCTTGAAGGTTGCTATTATCTCCATGCCGTCTTTCGTCACGCTTATCCTAGCGGGATTGACCGTGCCCGACGCCGCTCCCGACCACCCCGCGAAAATGTAGCCGTCGTTGGGCTTTGCCAGCGCGACAATCGACGTGCCGAACTCCTGCGTCACCGGCTGCGACAACGCCGTGCCGTTGACATACACTGCCCCGCCGTCCGTAGGAACCGCGCCCGCCGAAAGCGTGTAGGCGTTGGGCCTGAACATGGCGACCAGCGTCTTGTTGCCGTTCATCAATACGCCTAAACTGTCCGACGCGGAAGTTTGCGAACCCGACCAGCCGTCAAACCGGTAGCCCGCCGACGCGACGGCCTTAACCCCTACCGCGCTCCCGGCGTCATATATGTCGTCCTCCGCGTTCGGCTTGCGGATTATCGTTCCGCCGTTTGAGGGAACCGCCGCGGTCACGAGTATACGCGTTGTGTCGTTGCCGTCGTCAACCGACCTGAATATGGCTACCATCGGCTTGTTCTTGTCCATTGTGACCGTCGTGTCGGCGCGTTTGGACGGCGAACCCGCCCAGCCGATAAACACGTATCCGTTCGCCGTGTCCGCCGCCGCCCTGAGTGTCACCCTCTCGCCCGCCTCGTAACTCGGCTTGCTTGGGTTGCGCGTTACCCTGCCGCCGTTCTCCGGTGTCGCGCGGGTCGTGAGTTCATACCCGTTGCAAGGTGTGCCCAGCGGGACCACCTTGCCGCCGTCCAAACATAGCGACCCTACCTCGAAGCCGCGGTAGCAGCCCTGCGTGAGCGGGTTGTAATCCAACCCGCCCGCGCCTCCGCATAACGGGTACGGCTTCTGCGAAAAACAGAATTCGCAATCAGGGTTGTACCAGTTGCCCTTGCCGCAATAGTCCGGAACCTTTTCGCAGGTCACGAGAAGGGACGCCGCGAAAAAATACATCAGAACGCCTGCGCTGCGCTTACGCGCCTTGTTGATACCTGTCATTTTAAATCCCGCTTTCTATTAATTGACAAATCGTTAAATTGCGTATCGATGCAAACAAACGGCGCAACGCCGTTTACTTGCGTTAATGCGTGCCCGTAAACTATATTTAATAGTGTCGCGGTGTCCCTTTCAATTAACAAAAAGGAGCGGAACATGAAGATGGCGGCGAAAAGCGGCGCGCGGGCGAAGACCGCGGCGAAACCGGCCAAGAAACGGCCGACGACGGCGACGAAGCCGGTCAAGAAGCGGCCGGCGGCGGCGAAGCCGGTCAAGAAAGCGTCCGACGAGTTTAAACCCACGGCGGTGCCCCTCGCGGAGGTGGAGGTCTTGGCGGCTAAGGCCGTGAAGATGATAAAGGCCTCAACGGAGTTGTCGGCGATGCGAAAGAAAAAGAGGCTTGCGAGTGTGGCGGAGACGCTGGAACATGCAAGACGTATGGGGGCGCTGTCGAAATGCGGCGCGTCGTGGTTAACCGAGATGCACATACCGCCCGAACCGTACGACATAAGGCAGATAAGGAGGCTGTTGGAGAGATGAAACCGGAACGCTATCTTATTGATTCGAATATCCTTTACTTCCGCGCTAACGCAAAGAGTGAACTCACTGCGGAAGTTAGGGATATTCTCGAAGACACCGGCAACCTTATCTACGTCCCGTCCAAATGCGTGGAAGAGTTGATATACCTGCAACGGTCCGGGAAGATAAATGTCAAACTGTGGAAATCCGCCGAGGATATTATAGGGTATATTAAAGATGTGTTGGAATTCGGGATAAAATACGTTGACGAAGGACACCTGCGGAAACTGGCCGAACTGCCGCTCTTCCCCGAACACAAAGACCAGACCGACCGAATCATTGTGGCTCAGGCTATCGCCGAGAGGATTCCTATTATCAGCAGCGACAGGAAGTTCCATGACTACACTCGCTCCGGGTTGAAACTCGTCTTCAATAAACGGTGATTCTTTCATCTTTTCGCCTTTCAATCCTTTAATCTTTTAAAACATTGTCTGAACTAGGATTTCTAGGATTTAAAGGATTTTAGGATTAAAAGTCAAAACCACTCGCCGTTAATCCTTTGACGTTCATCTTTTTAATCCTATAAATCTTCTTTCTAATCCTACTAACTTGTTTATCTCGCCGAAGGCAATCCTAATTCGGACGTTTTTTAGCCTTTCCACGGCTTGGGGAAGCCTTGTTTCTAGACGATTCGCCTGCCGCGCCACGCTTCAGTCCTCAACACAACGCACGGAGTCACCGCCGCTCTTGTTGTTGTCGTAGTCGCCCACTATGTTGTAGTCGTAGTACATGCTCCGGTAGTAGGCGCTGCTCGCATCGCCCTCCGTAGCCGTCCACCAGTAGCCGCGGTTGCCGACATCGCCGCCGAAATTGCCGCCGAACATGCCATCTGAGTTGTGGCGGCCGTCGCCGGGCAAGGCCGAAAATCCGTAATCATCCGTTCCTGTATAACTATCGCTATAATACGTCCAATAATCCTTCGATTTCAACTTCTTACCACTAAATCTCAAAAAAGCCTTTATTTTTGAAGTTTTTTGCGTGAGAAGGTACTACAACGGTACTACAATTAACAATTTAACCAAAAAGTCGTATGTTTTCCACACTTTTATTACGGAAGCCACGCTTTGACGTGGCACCCTATTTTGAACCACTCCTGCGAGGCCAATGCGATCCTCTCCCAATTAATCCGCCCCACGAGAGAGTCCACTGTAGCCGTCGAATACCGTCCTGCGGCATCCGCAAGGGAATCCGCCGCGATCCTTAAAGAATCCGTCATAATACGCCTCCGAAGCTGAATTTCAGTTAAAATACTATGCGCCGTCCGCGAAGTCAATATAATCGAGTCACCCCGGATATTGAACGGCGTAAGTTCGCGGATTTGCTAATTTCGCGGAAATTCGCTATCTTTAGGGCATAGAAAGGCATACCCTTTTACGGAGGTTTGAATATGGCCGATACCACCCCAAAAACGCTTGAAAATCTGTCTTTGGTCGGAGAAGACGGCACTCACGAAAAAGTCTACAATGTCGAGGCCGTGAACCGGGAGCTTGCCAAGAAACAGGATCGCATCGCCGCCACGGGGATGTCAAACCTGCTTACCGCGCCGCAGAACGCGGGCGGACAGCCCGGCGTGAAGGCTATAAACGACTTCGCCCTTTCCGGCCACACGCACAGTTACTTGCCGTTATCGGGCGGCACGATAACCGGATCAGGAGTTATTACTTTATCGAGCACGCCTCCAGGCCCGAACGATGCGGTTAAGAAGTCTTATGTAGACGACCAAGTAACCGCCGCAATACAGGGGCTTGATATTAAAGCGAGCTGCAAAGCCGCAACGACGGGCAATATTGCATTGACAACGATACGGTTAGCGACGCCGATTGACGGCGTCGCATTGGCTGAGGGCGACAGAGTTCTCGTGAAAGATCAGAATAGCGACCAGGGCAACGGTATCTATGTCGCGCACGGAAGCGCCGCTTGGGAACGCGCCCCGGACTTTAATTCTACGGACAAGGTAACTCCGAACGCTTTCACCTTCGTCGAACAGGGAAGCGTCAACCAAGATACGGGGTGGGTGTTAATTACCGATGCCGTACCTACGCTTGCCGCCGCTACCCCGCTTAGATTCAGCCAATTCAGCGGGGCGGGAGCCTTTTCGGTAGCGCAAGGGACAGGCAGCGTAGGTGTCGTTAAAAACGGCGGCGTATTTACGGTAAATCACACAAACCACAGCGGAGAAGTGACAGGAACCTCGACGCTGACTATTGCAAACGGCTCCGTAACTACCGCTAAACTACCCGACAGCACTGGCGTTGCGGACGGCGTTACTTACGCTAAGATGCAGAGAGCCGGCAGTCTGTCGGTTTTAGGCAACGCATCCAATACCGCCGCCTCGGTTATGTCTGAGATTTCGGCGTCTGCAAACGACCATTACGTGCTCCGCAGAAGCGGCGCGTCTCTCGGATTCGGTCAAGTTGCGACTACAGGAATAGCGGACGGAGCCGTCACCGATGTCAAAATTGCCAGTTCCGCGACTTGGAACGCAAAACAAAATCAAATCCCCGCAGGGACGGCGGGCAATCTGCTGACGTATTCCGGGACTTCGGGGTCTCTCGGAACGCCCTTGAATCCTGCGATATTGTTCGGAACGAGTCCGACAACCGGGGCAGCTAAAGTCGTTACCCTCAATTCTGTCGCGTCGGGGTATACGCTCGTTAAGGGTGCGGTTATCGGAGTTACGTTTACCGCCGTCAACACCGCCACGGGAAACATCACGTTAGCTGTAAGCGGGGCAACCGCGACCGCTGTTCAATATAAAGGATCCGCTATAACCGCCAACGCCGCATACCTATTGCCGTCCAACAGATTGCTGTTTTTTCAATACGCCGACACAGCGTGGCAGTTATTAGAAAACGCGCCGTTAGGGTCGACTGCCGGTTTAACCGGAACTTTCGCCTCGACTAACTCCAATACGCCTAACAGAACTTATCCCGTGCGCGCAAACAGCGACGGGCAGTTAGGTGTCGACGTGCCTTGGGCCGCCGCCAACGATGCAACTATAACTATTCAAGGCAGCGGAACTACGGCGCAAACGTTCGGGTCATTCACCGTGAACGCGAGCTCTGCGGTCACTGTTACGATACCTGTCGCCGCAAACTCCACGACGGGTCAAGGCCTCGTGCCCGCGCCCGCAACGGAGGGAACGACTACAAGCGGGTTCAGGGTTTTGGCTCAAAATAATGCCGGGCCTCCCGTATGGTCTAGTCAAGGAACCGTCAACACAGTGTATCTTAACGGGTCAGGCGGTTGGACTTCGCCTACCGTGGCGGGAGTGAGTCAATACGTAAATCTTGCATCTACAGCAACAAATGTAAATTCCGTGACAGGGACTGCCCTCGGCGTCAGCGGGACGCTTCCCGTCGCCAACGGCGGTATAGGCACGACGCAATTTGCAACAGGTCAGTTGTTAGTATCTAACGCAGGGTCTACGCAAGGTGCGATTACCTCTGTCGCGGGAAACGCTAACACCGCCTACTTTTTAAAATCAGGAGGTGCCAATACCGCCCCGACATGGGCATCTATTGTCGCTAACCTTTCTGAGACAAGCACAGGGACTTTCGGCCAAATCAGAGATAGCGGCAGTTCCACGTTAGCCGCACGCGCCGATCATTATCATGCCGTTTCAAACGCGACCGCAGGGCCGGCTGCGATAGGTCTTGTGCCTAATCCGGTAAGCACCGCAGGTTGGGCTAAGGTGTTTTCGATTAACGGCGCAGCCGCCCCCAACTGGACGAACGCCGCGACAAGCAGCACCTACCAAGTCGTAAGAGTGGCAGGTACTGCGGGATCGTTATCTTTCGGCGTTTTAAACGATATAAGATATTTCGGCGGGACTGCAGGGACAAGCGGGCAGTATCTTATGACAACCGGCACTTCAGGCGCTTTGACCTGGGGAACCGTGACGGCTACGGTAGCCGGAACTAACCAACGCGCCGACTTAGGCACAACCGCAGCCGCCAATTCCGTGACAGGGACAGCTATCGGAGTGACAGGCACGCTTCCCGTCGCCAACGGCGGCATCGGAACGTCGGCTTTAACCGGAGGCCGTCTGCTCATTTCCAATACTACTGGAACTGCCGTAACCGCGATGACGGCGGGGACAGCGGATTACTTTCTGAAAGCCACCGGGACGAACTCTTACACTTGGTCAACCGCGACGGTATCAGGCTATCTGCCGCTGAATGGCGGGACGCTTGTCAGTACAAACGCCCCCTTCGGTGTATTGACGGTGGAGCGGAACGCTGTCAGTATCACAAACGGAGCAACTTCCGTGTCGCTATCGACGTTGTACAACGGAGCGTGCATAGTATCCCGCCCCGCATTAGGCGCAGCCGGAGGGGGCGTTATGTACGGCGCGTCTGAGGGGGGGGCTGGAGCGCACGGCGGTTATCTACAGGCGTTCAACGTACCGGCAAGCGGAACGCCGTCGGTTGCGGGAATCTTACATATAAATCCGTCAGGTGGGACTGTTTCCCTCGGAACAGGTAATCTAAATTCGTATGGCATGTTCTATCTGCACGATCCCGGTATCAACACGAGATACATAACGCATGATTATGATCGTTCACTATATAGTGGAGAGAGAGACCTCGGCTACTCCAGCAAATTCGCGAGCGTTGCGCGTAAGCAGCTCCTATATCGGTATGTTTACTAGATATGACGGCGATTGGAATCAACCAGGGCAAGGGGCGTGGCGTTTGCGCGTCGACGGCACGCAGGGGACGGGCGCGTCGTTGGTATTTGAAGTCTGTACAGTGAGTAGCGCGAATCCTACGTGGAACCCGAGATTTCGGATTAACTATAACGGAACGACAGCGAGCACGTAAAAAAAACGTGCGTCGCGTCGAATATCCGATAACTGCAACGGACGCTCTAAAGTAACAGTTCCGTTTTTATGCGGATTGCGGCGGTCGATCTTAGTTCCGAACGCATCGCACCGAAAATCCGTAACTCTTGGCATCGCCTTGCCCAGTCACATTGTTGCTGTTATAACTCATGGCGCGATGTTCAGCGGAGCGGTTTCTCTCGGTTGCCGTCCACCATTGGCCGTGATAGCCGTTTACATTGAAACTGCCGTTGCGGTAATCATAACTGCCTCCCGGCAGCGCCGAAAACCCGTAATCGTCCGTTCCGTTGCCGTTTTCGCGCCAACCGTTTGTAGCTTTCAGCCTATTGCCAGTGCCGTCTGCATAATAGCCGCCGGCCGCCTCCCCTAAATCTTCCCAGTCCTGAACGGACGGCAAGCGCCATCCCGCAGGGCAGACTCCTTGGCGGTTGGAATCGTCGCCGCCTAATTCGGCGTTGTTGAATGACGTGTTTATGTTCATTGCCGTAGCCCAGTCGTATAATCTGCCGTAGTCGCCGCAGTTGGCTTCAACGTCGTCATAGCACCACGAATTCCCCCTTTGCGGATCGTAATTCAAATTCTCGGCCATCCACGTTTTTCCGCCTATAGTCGCCGTCTTATATTCTTTTCCGTCTCTTGAATCCGTGAATTTTCCTACGATTTTGTTTATAACTTGGGTTGATGCCGAGGCTTCCAACGACAGCGGACTCTCGTCGGCATCGCTGTTGTATGCCGACACTCTATAGTAGTATGTCGTACCTATCGCCAGCCGTACATCGGTATATGATTCGGCCTGTGATGCGCCGGCTACCGTATACTGTTCGGAAGCGTCTGTGCGGCGGTAAATGAAATATCCTTTAGCACCTGAAACGCCTGACCATCTCACGGTTATCTCGTCCAACGCCTCCGAAACCGCCGTAACGTTCGACGGTGCGGCGAGTGCGGATGTTCCCTCGCGGAGAGTTATAACCTGCAAAGCGTTCGTTCCCGCCGCGAGGCGCAGCGCGTACAGGCTGTCGATGTGTCCGTCCGCGCGGATTCGTTTTTGAACGCCGCGACGATATTCAGCCCTCCGCCGTTATGCGTCAGGCGTGACGCGGCGATGCCGCCTTCCGCGCCTTTTACCGAAAGCATGTAAACTCCCGTCGCGAGATTCGGAAGCCTTATATTGCCGGCGGCGTTCGCGGCGGAGACGTTACGGCGCAGAATCCGCTTTCCGTTTACGGAGTGGAGCGAGATTTCCGCGTCTTTGTACAGCCGCGCGGACAGGCCGACGGCGATTTTCCCGTCGCGGACGCTGATCGAAGCCGCGTCCGGCCGCCTTTGCGCGGAGTGCCGCACGGCGTCCGGCCCTTGAAGCGGCACGGCCAAGACGGTCTCCCGATTGGCGGTCACGGAGATCTGTACCTTCGCGGAACCTCTCGCCGCTTTGACCGAAGCGTCTACGTTGACCGAGAAAGGCACGTAAGCCGTGTCCGCGTCCTGCGCCCGAACCGTCTGAATCCCCGCCGTCAGCATCATCGCCGCCGTTACGAACGCCGAAACCGGCGTCCTGCCCTGCTTTATTTTGTCTAAGAAACTCATAAAACCTCCAAGTTAATGTTTAATTTCGTGAAAAGCCTTGAAACCGCCTTTGCATACCAAAATACTTGCCCGCCGCTTCCGAAGTCAAATTTTTTTTATAAATTGCATAAATCCGCAATTTGTTATTTCCCGCCTTTCTGCTTATCTTTATAGTGTTTTTCAATCGAATTTATCTGCGTTTTCCTTATACTGATTAAGCAAGGGAGCGTGTTATGGATGCTATGGACGAGTTGGACGCGCTTGTGCAGCGGATTCTGAAGCTGTACGAGAATGTTGAGATCGACGAGGAAGAAGAATGGAAGGTGATGGACATCTCAAAGGACGGCAACCTGACGGATACCGGATCCGGCGGGAGCGGCTCTCAGCCCGTCGGCAACCCTTATGCTGGAAATAAATCCCCTGCACAGCATACTGACCCGCCGCAGACAAGTACAGATACGCAGAACGGGACTACGCCGTCCGACAGTTCTTCTCAAGCCAGCGGGGATACTTGGTGGGATAAGTTTAAACGCGGTCGCGGTCAGACGATGTTCAACGCCAATAAGTGGAAAAAATAAAAAAAAGGGGGTATTAAACTACCTCCTCCACCGTACATTTTTAATTGTTAGGACGGTTCTAACTGCGATGAGCAGGATTGCAAGCAAGGTTAATATGCCAAACGAGCTATCAATGTCCGACCACGTAAGCGGGGGAATCGGCCACATAAATCCTTCCGGCCCCACGAACCACCACATAAACAGATTTCCTGAAAAAATGAGGATAACTACAGATACGGTTTCCGCAATAACGCTTGTTACAAGCCGTGCATAATTTTTAGGGCTTTGCCGATCCTTGAAAAATTTAAGCAAGAAAAACACCGCCGCCGCGCCTGAGAAGATTGCCCATAACCAAAACATTCTAGTACCCGCAGTGTTTTCGTTGGAAAACGCTCTGACTGCCGCTCCTATCAGAACAAGTCCGAATACCCAGAATAACTCCAGATTCTTTTTCATACCCGCCTCCAAGTTAAAGTCTATGATCTAAAATACTGTCCGCCGCCTTCCGAAGTCAAATATATTTGCGTCACCCCGGATGCCGTCACCCTCGGATGCGCCCGACGGCCCGGCCCCGGACGTCCTCAAAAGACGGTCAAACGCCCAAATTGACGTCTAAACACGGTTTTTGATGAGTTTGGACGGCTTCGGGCGGGGATCCTGGCGGATTTCGGGGGAGTTCTGGAGGCTCCAGACGGACGGTTTAAAAAAAGTCAAAAAATGTCTTGACCTAAATAGCGTAAATATAGTATATTATTAAAAGGGAAGGAGGCTGAAAATGAAGACATGCTTTGATGTCGCCAATTACTTCCTCAAGCGGCAGGATCCTGACGCTGGGGATCTGATGTCTAATTTAAAACTGCAGAAACTCGTCTATTATGCACAAGGTTTTCATCTGGCAATGGAGAACTCGCCATTATTCAATGAGCCTATAGAGGCTTGGGAGCACGGCCCTGTATGCGTTCCGCTCTATCACAAATATAAGTCGTGCGGTTCTGATGCAATTCCGATACCTTGCGATACAGACGCACCTTGCGTTTTTAATAACGGAACTAACGAAGTTTTAGATTTGGTGTACATGAATTACGGACAGTTTTCTGCATGGAAACTCCGAGATCTCACACATGAGGATGTTCCTTGGGTAAAGGCTTACGCAAGAAATCCTTCTGAGATCACTTGCGATGAGATGAAAACTTACTTCAAAACTCAGCTCATCGACTATGATAGTGACACGGACTACTTGAACTCAATTCCAGGAATGATGGAATCCATTACAGAATCTATTAATTCGCCTCCGTCAGAGTGGGAACGGGTTCCAGAGGAGCTGTTTCATGTATGAGGTATTTTGGACGAAACAAGCTAAAAAAGACCACTGTCGTATATCTCGTAGCAATGTGTGTGCTAAGAGATTAATAGAAATTCTTAACGTGGTTCGCAAAAATCCGTTTGAAGAAACGCCAGGCCATGATTTTGAGAAATTGAAAAACTACAAGCCTTCCACTTATACCCGCAGGTTGGATTATACTAACCGTTTCGTCTACACAATCATAGATAACCTAGAAGAAGTGAAAAATCTTTGCGGTGCATCGTATGATGGCGTTGTTGTCATACATAGAATGTGGGGGCACTTCCCGCCGTTGCGCAAGAGGGGTTGATATGCAATACCCCTCCGCCTGAAACTCAAATATATCCGCGTCACCCCGGATACCGCCGTCGCCCTCAGATGCGCCCGACGGCCCGGCCCCGACCTTCTCGAACGGCTCCGAAGCGCGGTTTTTCGAGGATTCGGGGCGTATTCGGGCGAGGATCAGGGCGAGTTCAACGGTGTAAGCAATTTGTCAAGCCATAAACCGAAAAAAAATAAAAAAAACCTGCGCTTCCGTTTCGCTGAATATTATATTGTCTGTATCGCGCAAACCGCGCGACGTTGAGTACCGTTACAGCGCGGGGAGGCCGTCGAATGGCGGCCTCTCTTTTTATTGCAGTGATGTCTTAACCAAAGCCATAGTATTGTAACGCGCTTGCACCGTATTAATCGTCAGGGTCAAGCCGTTCGCGAACCGTCACCATGTGCTTAAAGATCATCCGTTTTTTATACTTCCTTACACATTTGCCGCCGCGAAAGTTAAATATTTCGGAGACTCCGTCCTCGCGAAGCCTCCGATCAACCAAGTGCCGTCCTAGCCCATCAGCGCCTTCTTGAACCCTGGGTAGGCGGCTTCCAAATGCCCCGCGATCACTCCGAAGGCCGTATTCAGGTCGCAATCCTCGTCCTTTGTCATCAGGTTATGATGCTTCAGCGTAAACCGCATCTTCACGAGCAAAAACATCGCCCTGCACAAATCTTCCATATCCGGCTCGAAAACCGAGCGGAAATCGTTGTCCAAAGCCTCGTCCAACACCTCGTCGATGTCGTCCTTCCTACTGCCGTCTTCCTTTTTCATACCAATCTCCTTGTTTTTGTGAATCTGTTTAAATTTAATAGTATTTGCTGCCCGCCGTGTTCAACATAATCCGGGTCTTTATACCTTTCCCAACACACCTCGATAATGTCGCAGATGCGGTCGCAATAGTCTGCGCATAATGATTGCGAAAACGTGATTGCGGCAAGGACGGTCGTTGCGCCGTCCTCCCCGTGATGAACCTGCGACGCCAACTCTGCGACCTCGCGCCGTTTCGTGCCGCCGTTTGCCAAATCCGCCCCCCAATTCGGGGTCTGTCATTACTACGCACCGATCACCCATCCACTGCCTCCTTTAAAAAGTTATTTGTTTTAGTTTTGTACCGCTCACAACGACAATATATTCAAGTCACCCCGGATACTCAACGTTGCTGTTTTCACTGCATTGTGAGGATTTTCCGCGGCCTAAACTATTCCAATCGCCCTGACAACGGCAATATAACAGAGTCACCCCGGATACGCGCCTCGCCTCCGGTTTGATTCACGCCGCCTGTCTAGGTATATTAGTATTAGAGCCTTTTCAGTCCGTAAATCAACCATAAGGAGGTACTATGGGCGTCAAAACGACGTGTTTAGAGAACCAGTTGGCCAAAAATCGGATGTCCAAGAAGCGGATAGCCGAGCGCACCACCGTCCCTATCGTCCTCGGCACGTCCAAAATCGCGATGCCGCCCGAAGTGGCCGCCGACCCGATAGCCAAGGAGAAGTGGGAAGTCCTCGCCAAGGTCTACAAGGGGACGGACTACATAACCTCGGCTGACGGCGAGATCATAGCCCAGCTATGCTTCTTGTACTCGGACGTGGCAGACCTGAGACGGATCTTGGCCGAAGACCCGAACGCGGACAGGCTCGTAGTCCACAGCAAGATAGACTCCAAGGTGCGTCTGATAGCCACCTTGGGCGAAAAGTTGTTCCTGAATCCGTTGGTACGGAAACGCGGACTGCCTCCGGCTCCCAAGGCCGTCGAGCAGGGCGAGCTTGAAAAATCAGGATTCGACATCTAATCTATATAATAAGGTATAGCGACATGGGCCTCCTAGAAGAGATAACAAAATACTCGCAAGACATCGTAGACGGCAAGATCGTCGCCTGCAAGAAGCACCGATGGGCTTGTCTGCGGTTCTTGAACGACCTGAAGCGGACGGACTGGGAGTGGGTGTTCGTGGAAGAACAGGCCGAGAGGTACATCCGCTGGATGAGGCTGTTTCGGCATCGCAGGGGCGAGCTTGCAGGTCAGCGGAAAGAGCCGTGCGATTACGAGAAGTTCGTCTACGGCAACATCTACGGCTGGCGGTCGAAGGATACGACTACGAGACGGTTCAGGGTCAGCTACGAGCAGCTGGCGCGTAAGCAAGCCAAGTCTCAAGACAAGGCTATTCAGGCGTTATACGAGATTTCAGCGTTCGGCGAACCTGCGGCTGAGGCGTACATAGCGGCCACCAAAAAAGCCCAATGCGCCTACGTGTATTCGGAAGCGGAATGGCTGTTCAACAACTCTTTCGACCCGTCCATGAAGAACAAGTTCGTCTGCAAACATGACGACGAAAAACAGCAGAAGACAATTAAGCATATCAAGTCAGGGTCTACTTTTTCACGGTTATCAAAGGACGATAAGAAGACGGGGGACGGCTCCAACCCTCACTTCGTCGTTTTGGACGAATATCATCTGCATGAAACGACGGAATACTACGACGTCTTGCAGTCGGGCTTCGGCTCCCGTAAGAACCCGCTATTGTCTATTATAACTACGGCGGGATTCGACCTGAATAATCCCTGCTACCGCGTCGAATACGATCTTGTCAGCCGTATACTGAATCCCAACGACCCTACGACGGACGACCGCTACTTCGCCATCGTCTGCGAGTTAGACAGAAACGACGGCAACGAGGTTGCGGTAGCGGACGGACGGGTGATAGAACCCGGCGGCCTTATGGATAAATTAGGGTCGGACGAAAGCATCCTGAAGACGAACCCTGTGACGGGCGGCTGCAAGGCCGTCCGAGACGATATTCTGTATAGAACGGGACAGGCGGAGCAAAGCGAAGAGAAATATAGAAGCCTGCTGACAAAGACCTACAACGTGTGGATTCAGAGCCGCCCGTCAGGGTACATGGACATGACCCGATGGGACGCTGTGAAAGTATCTTCTGAGACCTTGCAAGAGTTGATTAAGGATAAAGCCAAAGGGCGGTGTTACGTGGGCTTCGACTTGTCCGCTAAAATAGACTTAACAGCCGTCTCTTTCGTCTTCCCGTGGATAGAAGAGGGAAGCAAGGCTACACATTATGTAGTCTTAACAAAGGCTTATTTGCCGCGTTCAATGTTCGCCGAGAAGATACACGTGGATAGAGTTCCGTGTGACGTTTGGGAGAAGCACGGACACTTGGCCGTAACGGACGGGGCTGTGATAGACTATAACTTCGTGCTGAAAGACATCTCCGACACCATAATTGCAAACGGCTGGGACATCATAGAATACTGCCTTGATCCGTGGGGAGCTTCTTCTATCGCTACGGAACTGCAAAACGAGGGCAAGACGGTGGTGGAGATCAGGCAGGGGCTGAAAACGCTGGGAGAGCCGACAAAGGGATTCCGTGAAGCCGTATATGCCGAGCGGCTGTTCCATGACGGAAACCCGCTTCTGTCTTGGGCGGTCGGCAACTGCGTTACGCGGGGGGATCATAACGACAATATTATGCTGGACAAACAGAAAGCGAGACAGCGCATAGACCCTGTAGCCGCTTCTATTACCGCCTTTACGCGGGCTATGACTTTTAATCCTAATACGGGTAAAAAGGAAACGGTTAATTGGGGAGTCACATTTATCTGACGGAGGAGTTATCTTGAATAAGCCGAAGAAGAAGCCGAACTACAACAAGCGGTTGAAGGATTATATGGACTCCCTCGGCTACGTGACGGAGACGGTTGAACGCTACAACGCCTTTTCGGGACGGAAGAACGATCTTAGCGGGTTTATAGACGCCATCTGCTTAAATCCCGATGCCGATAAGAATAAGGTCATCTGCGCACAGGTCACGAGTCGATCAAATCTTTCGGCAAGGTTCAACAAAATTACAAAAGGTATAATAAAGAACGCCGAGACGCATGAAGACGAATACAACCCGATCCCCGCCAAAGCGAAGATATGGCTGCGTTCAGGGGCGGGAATTTGGATAGTCGGATTCGACTCCGCGTCAAAGACGGGAAAAGTACGGGAAGTCTTCTTAGACGGCGACGGCGGCTTCGCGTTTAAGGACTCCGCCGTCGCCGACTAAAACCTAACATCGCACTGATTTCCGCTTCAGCCGTAACTCTCCTAAATGGCAGTCGTTGCACAAGCTCTCCAAATACCGATGATCGAACGGACTCTTGCCGTCCCGTAACAACTCCTCTACGGGCGGGTTGTGGTGCACCATTTGAGCGGCTGCTACACGTCCGTTTGCCTTGCACCGTCTGCAAAGCGGCTCAAGCTGACGGTGTTTCAGGGATGTCTCCGTCCAACGCTTGGAGGAATAAAACGCCCGTTGTTCAGGCGTCTTTTTTCTCTCCAACGCTGAAAAGTTTTCCCTTACGACGGCTTTAGCGACGTGCGTATGTACGGGACAATACCCCGTGCCGTCTTGGGGGACGAGGTTGGAACAGCCCTGCTTTCGGCACGGGATTAAGGGTCGGTTAGGCAATTAGAGCGGGCGTTATCGTGACGTACATTTGACAGTTGGCGTCAAGCTGCATAGAAGCGTTGGTGTTTACAAATCCTATCATAGCGCAGCACGTTGTTACCGCGCTAACTGCCGGGAGCGGATAAATAACGGAATTAACGCTAAACGACATTTGGTCTATCGCTCCGTTTGTCAGTTGCGCCCACGTCGGGTTGGCGGCTGTGTACATAGTATTCCGTAGGACGATAAAAGCGCTGTCATAAGTTCCTGTCGGATAAACGCCGCCGGTATGAATAAGAGACCGATATTCTGGACGCAGCTGAATCATTGACGCTGCAAGAATAAATGGACGATTAGCGTATTGCGTTCCAGCTTGGAGATCCGTCACTTTACCGCCGAACGAAAAAACTCTGCGCACCGTACTATTGATGAGGGAGATGTTTTCCTCCATTCTATTGAGGTCTCCCGCCATTATCCCGTCCCCAGGCATCCAATTAGTATTAGGAGTCTGCCAAGCCATATTATTCCTCCTTGCCTTTATTGTTATGGTTATTGTTTAGGTTTTCCGTCATCTCCATGCGGATTTTTATCTCGGCGAGGGTGACGTTGATCTTGTGCATATTGTCGTCTATTTTGCCGAGACGGTCGTACAGCCTGTTATCCGTTACCTTGTGCGTTTCTAAGTGTTCCGTGAAGTCCTCCCGCAAGTCTTTTATCGTCGCGTCGAATCGGGCGGTTATGCCGTTGATTTGCTGATCGCGTTCGTCTTTGCGGTGACGGGTGCGCTCCATTTCGGCATCTTCCTTTTCCTTAGCAAGAGCCTTCGATTCCCGCGAGAGCTTCATTATCCACAGCCCGAGAAGGATGAATACGCCTATAAGCGCGATTCCGTACAGCTGGAACTCGCTATGGATATTTTTGACTATGTCTGCAACAGAAGTGTAGGCTTCCGGCGGCATATTATTTCCTCCGTTATATCCGTGAGCGTTTAATTCGCATTAGCCGTTTAATTCGCATTAGCTGTTTAATTCGTAAAAGTTTAGGCATCCGCTTCATGTAGCGACCAGCGTCCATGCTCCCGGAACCTCCGACCGATACCACATCCGACCGCCGCCGGCCCCCTCTATGAATATCTGCGGTGTTTTTGCGTTGTTGAAATTGTCGTATCGAGACAGAACCATCATCGAGCCGTTCAAAGTCCCTCCGGTCGGGGTATTGTACCGCCACTGCCCTCCGTAGGTGCCGCCGTTGCCGTCGCCGCCGCTTTTATAGGCGTCGCAGTCGTTGCTTTGGCCGACGTACCTCCCGACCGGGGGGATGACGGCGGTCATAGACTGAGAACTCAGGGCGGTTATGCGCCCTGCGGAGTCGACGGTGATTCGCGGGACGCTGAAAGTGTCGTCGTTCTCTAAGTAGCCGCTGGAGACCCCGCTCCCGTAGGAGCCTGACGATACGGCGGACGACCCGCCCGCTATCGCCGGATTCAGCAGACGCCAGTATGTGCCGTCGAATTGAAACAAGTGCGTCGCGGCGGCCGACAGCATACCCGTCGTAGGAGCGGAGCCGCCGTATCTTATAGACGCCGCCCCTGTAGAGTTGACGTTCAACGTAGGCGCGGAGGCTGTGTTCGCGTAGGTGAACGAAATGCCGACGATAGCCCCCGTGCGTCTGACGAAGCCCGCGATAGCGGAAGTCTTAGCGGCAACGTTCGCGGCGTCGCCGCACGTTCCGTTAGCCGAGACAAAGCCTCCGCCGCTTCCTGCGGCGGCTATCAGATTCCTCAACTCGGCGTCGTCGTAGTTGCGGACGAAACGATATGCGCCGTTGTCGCCCCTTATGACAAGGGCTCCCGTATCGGAGGCGTACCCGAACTGCCGGGGCATGAGCCGCTCTCCGACGAAATTCGCCTCCAAGTCGACGTCTCTCAAAACCTTCGCGTACTGCGTTTCCATTTTACGCTTCCCTTTCCCTTTCGTCTATAAGGTTGCTTGCGTTCGCTTCGTTTATTATGTACTGCGGACTGTTCGTCCGTTCGTCTATTATTATGTCAAGTTCCGCGTCCTTCACCCTCCGGCACGTCACAGACTGCCTTAAACCGCCGTCGAATTCCGTCTCTATCCTCGTAACCGAATAATACCCCCGCCGATCGATGCCGTGCTTTTGATATTCAGGCACCAGCAGAATATCGCCGACCCGCCGCGTAACGTCGCCGAAAGCTGAAATCTCAGCCGCATAAGGCGTCTTGCTGAAGGCCGTCAGCACCCTCGTCGCGACGTCTTCCGCCTGAGCTAGGGTCTGAATCAGGTTATTGTTCTTATACTCGTGCGTTATTTTTCCGAACTCCAAAATGGACTCTTCGGACTGTACCGTGAACGTCTTCGGCGGCCCTGCGGCGTTCTCACCGTCCTTAACCTCTACAGGCTTCCCTGATTCCGCGTCGATCCGATATTCCGTATAGCCTACCGTAACGACGTTCACTACGTCGCTCCGTTTCGCCGACGTGTTTTTGTCGATGTAGTCATCCTGCGTGAACGTCTCCGCGTCAGCTTCAACCCCCTCTTCGGAGATGAATTGTTCCAGCGGCCTGATGCGCAGTATATCCGCGCACTTCGGATTCCCTCTTTCTTTCGCGCCGTAAATCTCCGCCGCCGTCGGCGTGTCCATGTAGGCGAAAGCGCAGGCGGCTTGGGCTATGGTGCGGACGACGTCGAAATATGACTGCGATTTAAAGAACGCTGTCGGAATTATGACGTCTTTCAAACCGTCGTCCAACTGAAATTCAAGGTCGCTCATGTAAGAGTTTCTCAAGTCCGTCAGAACGTCGTCCGCTACTCTATATAGACTCTGATTTACCCAGTACGTCAATTCGGCGTCCGCGTTCGAGTTGTGTATGCCGCCTAAGCCGTTATATTGAACGTTTTGAAGAAGACCGAGCCTGTCCAACCCCGTCGTAGAAGCCGTAGTCCCGGAATCCGCGACGCTCCAATCGGAAGACCAATAGACGCCTTTCGGCAACATCTTGGAGCCGAAGCCGAAAAACGGTTCCAAGCGTCTGTTCGGCCTCGCGGAGTTCGACAGGATGGACGCCTTGTTGCCGAAAAAATACTTGTCGTCGATGTTCTGCAGCGTCACGGTCAATTCGTTAGACGAAATATTTCCGACAGGCAGCGTCCCCAGCGAGCCGTCCGTTTCCTCTATCACCGCCAGCGACACGACGTCGCCGGTCTCGTACCTGTCGACGAATCGGGCAAGGAATGCGGAGATCTTCACGAACGCCCCTCTGTGCGACCATTTTAGAATCCTCAGTTCTATCCGGCCGACGTCCTTGAGCGCGCCGACCGACAGCCTCCCTGCGAAAGCCGCGTCCGTGTTGCCGCGCACCGATTCCGTATGCGTTTGTCCGTTATGCGTCAGAAGCAGATCGAAGTCGACAGGATATTCTTCAAGCAGAAAACCTCTTATCTCGTAATCGGAAAAAGGTATCGGGTATAAATTTATTATGAGCGACGGCGGAGCGCTGAAGTTGCCGTCAGCGCCGCTTATGGACGTTCCGGCCCCCCACCAGCCTACGAGAAACTCCCCTGTGTACGGGACGTCGGGCATCGCGTAACAACCGCCGACGCGGGCGCGTCTTGCGGACGGGTCGGTCGTCTCGCAATACGCCCACGCCCTCTCATAACCCAGCCCTTTGTTTACCTGCTCCGTTATCGACGCTCTGTTGGCCGCCGCGCCCGTCGAGACGTCGGCGTTCTCGGCGGAGACGTCCGCCCAACCGACGTCCAGCATCGCAATCGGCCTCCTGACGGTCTGCTTGGAGGCCGCTTTCAATTCCCGTCTGAGCCTCTCGTCCGCGTCCTGCATGTCTTGAAAGCTCATGTTACACCTCTACGAACTCGACGGCGACGCCGTTCCAAAGACCTTTCGCCCCGCGCTTACGGGAAAAAGGCCGCATCAACACGCTGTACCGTTTGACGTTGTCGACGCCGTTCTTGTTTCTTCGGACGACTTCCAACGTCAACACTTCGCCTTGACGTTGGGCGAACAGCGACTCGATCAGTTCCAACGCCTCCGTATCGATCGTGTCGTAGACCAAAGAGAACGTCTTCTTTTCCGCGATTATGTCCCTGCGGAGCTTCCCGGACGCCGCACGGTCTTCCCTCGTTATGAGTTCGGAAGATTCGGTAAAAGCGCGTCCGAACGGGGACAAATCGTACCGAGTTCCGCCGCTTGTTATCACGGTGATTCTGTTAAATTCAGGCATAAGCTACCCCCGTTCTGCGGTCTTCCGACATTATCACCTCCCGTATCTTCCGGCCCAGCTTCTTTATCCCGATTTCGTCCGCTATCATCGTACCCACGTGAACGTCGATTTGGTAATTTCTCGTCTCTCCGCCGCCTCTGCCGTCGAGCTTGTCCGCTAACATCTCTACGCCCTTGTCAAGCGGCATTATAAGCTCGTCTTGGTTACGCTCGCCGACCTGCGCGTTGACTCCGGCGGGGCTTCCTTTTACGAGACCGCCGGCGGCGAAAGGTTCAGGCTGGGACGCCACCAAAGCGAGCTGCGTCGCGCCCATCGCCGTGACCACGCCCGCCATGATGCCGCCGACCACGATGCCGAAATCCTTGATCGCCCGCATAACCCCGGAAGCGGTATCGCTGACGATGCTGATGATAGACAGCGCTTTCTGCACTTTCGCCTGCTTCTTCTGCAACGCCAGCTTCTTGGCCGCCGTTTCTTCGTCCAACGCCTCCAGCTGCGCGTTTTTCTGATCTTCGGTAATGAGCTGGTTTTTAGCGGCGGCCTCTATCCTCGCCTTTTCTTCTTTGTAATGTCTGTCCAACGTCATTTCGCGGTTGCGGTACGCCTGAGCGTAGATGGCGTTTATTTTGTTCGAGAGGGACGACACGACGGAGGTTATCGTGTCCGCCCATCTTTGAGTTATACCGACGCGGCGCGACGTCTCTTCCGCTATCTTAGCCGTCAGATCCTTCTGAATCCGCAGTTCCGTCTCCGCCGAAGCCTGCGTTATCTTCTGCCACTCCAAGGCGTAGGTTTCACGGATGGGAGCGACGTCGGCCCCCTCCTTTTCGGCGGCTTTGACCGCCGCTTCGTATTCCAAGTCGAGCAGCTTCGTCTGCTGGGTCAGCATCTTCCTGGCGATGTCCGTCCTCCGGTCGGCGTATTTCTCATGGACGGCTATTTGAGACATCGTCGAGTTCTTGGACGCATCGACATCGGACGCATACTGAGCTTCGACAACCGTCTGTTCGATTCCGAGCATCTCAAGCCGCTTGCCGACGTACTTGGAGTAGTTCTGCTCGTTCGTCTCGGCGATCTTCTTCTGCTGTTCCGCCGCTTTGTCGGCGGCTTCTTTCGCTATCCTGACGCTTTCGGCGTCGTAGTATTGTCTGATTTTGGCTATATCTTCCGCAGACGCTTTCAACTTAACGGCTTTCTGAACTTCAAGTTCTTCTTCGCGACGGTTAAGCCATTCAGCGTCCTTTCCCATCCGCAAGTATTTTTCGGCGTGGTCTTTAACAAGGGCGTCAAGTTCGGCTATACGTCTCTTATTCGCTTCGGCGGCTTCCTTAGCCCGTTGTTTGGCTAATTTGGCTTCTTCCTCCGCCTTTGCCTTAGCTTGCGCTATCGCGTACTCGGTCTGTCTCTTTTCTTCTGCGGAAACCTCTTTTATGCCTCTCAACTTGTTACGGGTAGACGTTATTTCTTCGTCCGTCAGCTTCCGCCCCGTTTGCAGTTCCATGTTGTAGTTCTTGGCGGCAAGGACGGCGTCTTCGTGTTTTAGCTTCAACTCTTCCAACTTCTTAGGATCGAAAGCCTTATCACCAGCGTCCCGAAGTTTTTCATATTCCGCGACGGCGTTCTTGGCGGCGGATGCGACGCCTACGAGAGTCTGCATCTGCTTCACTTCGGCGTTTGACTTTTCGGCTTCTTCTTTCAAGCGTTTCAGGGTGGAAAACTCTTTATAGACGGTGGTTACGGCCCACGCCACCGAAGCCAAAGCCGCCAACGGGAGAGCCACGCCAGTCACGAGTCCCATAAGGGCGGCTCCTAAACCCGTAGCTCCTGCGGCGGCCCCTCCCGTCGCAACCGCCAAACTTGACAGAATCGGGATCGCCTTGCTTACGACGCCCCCCAAAGAGCCTATGCCTAAGACGATAGGGCCGAGAGCGGTCATTATGCCGCCTAAGCCGAGAGTAACGGTCTGCAACTCCGACGGCAACGCGGAAAACATCTTCGCGAGGCCGCCTACGGCGTCTGCGGCGGTCTTTAAGGCGGGAATAAGCGTAGACTGTACAAGCGGGATAAATGTTTCATTGAGTATAGGGATGACTTTCGTCCCAATCTCCCTGCCGACTGCGGAGACTTGCTCCTTTAACTTTTCGATACCCGCTTTGAAGTTCTCAGCCGACTTCAATCCGTCCTCCGACATCACCAAGCCGAGATCATGGGCTTCTTGGCGGAGTTTGTCCATCTCGCCGCCCGAGATGCCCATGATAGACGCGAGTTCCTTCGACTTCTTGCCGAATATCTCGGCCGCGAGGATATTTCTTTGCGTGACGTCCGTGACGCCTTGGAGCTTCTTGATGACTTCCGGGAACAGCTCGTTCATGTCCCGATAGTTGCCGTTAGCGTCTAACACGTTTATTCCTAACGTATCAAGAGCTTTCGCCGCTTCGCCGCTTCCCTTGGCGATTTCAGGCAGCTTGTTCTGCAAAGCGGAAACTGTGCCGAAGAGAGCGTTAGCGTCCCCGCCGCATTGCTTGGCGACGTGGGCGAATTCTTGCAATGCGTCTGAGGATAAACCTGTTTCCTGATGCAACGTGGAGAGTTCGGAAGCATAATCGCCTGTCTTTAAGGCGAGAGCGCCTATAGCCGCGCCTGCCGCCGCTAAGGGGAGAGTCAGATTCTTGGTAAGAAAAGACCCGGCTTTAGAGAAGTTAGCGCCTAATTTGCCGATCTCTTTAGACAGCTTCTTGACGGAGCCTTCTAAGCCCTCTACTTCTTTTAAAGAAGAAGAGATGCCCTGCATTGAGATCCGACCGATCAGACTAAAAACTGTAGCCGCCATGTTATATCACGCCTTTCTGTTTCAGTTGTTCGGTAAGTCTGTCTGCCTTAGCATACAAGGCTTTCGTATCTACTTTACCGCTGTCATCCGACAGCTTCTTCTCTACTATACCCCACTTGGTAAGAAACTTGCCGAACGTCGTCCCGCTGTCCGCTCCCAGCAGCCAAGCCGTATGAGCCGCATTGATCCGCAGGGTCTCGTTCTTACGCCGTTCTTCGTCCGCATAAGCCTTCGCCATCGTCATAAAGTCTGCAAAGGGCAGCTGACCCAGTTGGGACGGAGTCAGCCTCCAATGCACCAACACGCTGTTGATTGTTACGTTATAATACGCAACTAAACGATCGTCCTGCTGAACAGCGCAACAGCACGCGAGAAAAAACTCTTGGACTCCGGTCGCTCGGCGATCTCTTCTATAATGTCGAAAATCGTCTCAGGCGGTTCCGCTAAGAACTCCTCGACCGTCAAGTCCAAAAGGGACGCGAGCCACTCTATGAGCCTGTCCTTCGCCCCTGCATACGACTTGTTCAGGACGACGAGGACGAAATCGACGCCTCTTTCTTTCGCCTCTTCCTCCGTGACGTCAGGGCCGCCTCCCGTCAGAAGGCCTTTCAACGCCTGACCGGCCGTCCCCGTAATAGAGGACAGCAGGTCGACGAACGCGAACACGTCCGCCGTAGTGAACGGACGTATTCTTCTCTGCGGAGTTTCAACTTTTCTTGTCATGGTAAAGGCTCCTTACAGCGGGTTTATGGTTACACTGATTTCTCCGGATATAGGATAAACCACGGCTCTTCGTCTGGATCGTTCGGGTTCACCGTGCCCGTCAGAGTCAGAGCAAGTACGCTTTCGTCGCCGTCTTGAAACGAGAGCTCCAAGCCGCCGTCGCTGACGGTGTTTTTGAGGCCGCAGACGACAGGAGCCTTCGTGTTCGAGACCTCGGCGACAATGGCTATGTCGTAGTAGTCCAGCGTCGGTATCGTCGCCGTGAGCTTGCGCTGAATCGTGTAGTGATTCTCGCCCGTGATCGTCAACCCGGCCTCGTCCTTAGCGGGAGAAGGCGTTCCGTAGGTAGACCCGGGGACGGCCATTTGGAGGATCTCCTTGCTGATCTCCACCATGTTGCAGGTAAGCTCCGCCGTAACGCCGAGAAAGCGGCGTGCGCCTCTGACAATGCCTGTAATACCGTCTACAGCCATGTCGTGGGTAGTAGACGACAGTTTGAAAGACGACCCTCCGCGAGTAGCTCCGAGCTTCCTCTGCGGCTTCTGAGGGTCGGTGCTCCCCCAGTTGATGTAGACTACGCCCGCGTCCATGATAATGGACTGCATTGTTTTTGGATTAAGACCTGTTTTACGCGCCATTTTAAACCTCCGTTCAAAGATTTATAAGATTATTAATGCTGTTTTCGTTTATACCGCGTCCGTCAAACGTCATAATTAAATGAGACAGCGTAGATTCCGGCATCCTGATAAGGCTTCTGCCTCTGAAATAGATCCTGACGCTGTTGTGCTCGTCGCCGTTTAGCATTGTATAATTCAAAAGAGTCCTGATTTTCTCGCTTATTTCCCTCGTAACGCTCTTGTCCTCTTTCGTATCGTAGATATTTATAACTACGTCGAAAGTATCTATCACCAAGTCGTCCGCATGATTGTCGGCTGTTACGACTATGTACGGCGTAGGCGTCCCTTCGGGCGAACACAGGACGAAGATATTGCCGTTCGTATATTTGTTTATCTCGTCGTCTAACAACAAGGTATCAATTATCAGTCTCTCTATCATGTTCTGCTCTCGCTTAAAATTTTTATAACTCGCGATTCAGTATTCTTAAACGCAGACTTCAAGAACGGATGCGGCTTGGCTCTCTTGCCCGTGCTCTTGCCGCGCTAAACTACCTCGTGTCCGAACTCAACGAGGGCCGCGTGATGTGCAGGAGCCTTGAAGCCCACAATCGTCGAGTACCGCTGTCCTTTTTTAGCTATACCCTTTTTCAAATTACCGCTCAATGTTTTTGGAATATCCCCGCTTGGGGCGTTTAGCAAGCTCTTTACCTCGGCTATAACAACGTGTGCGGCTTTTGACCGCAACGCCAAGTCCGCTTTCAGGATTTCTTTCTCGACCTCTTTAAGGTAGCTTTGGAACGAATTAGCGACTTTGCTCACTTCGGTCTTATCTCCTCTGTGATTATGACCTTTTCCTTGTCCGTCTCATCAACCTGCTTTATCGTCAGTATCTCGAAGATTCGAGCACCCAGCTTCAACTTGTCGGCCTCTTGAACGTCTACCCGCCCGTCCATCGAGACGACGTGTGTAGCTCTTACGTTAGATGTCTGATACATTATCCGCGAGGCCTCGGTCAGATTCTTGACAGACGCCCAATACGTCCCGATTTCGTCGTTTACCGCCTTCACGACCCCTCGATCATTCGTGCGGGTAGTGCGGATGACGGTAATCCTATGCTTCCGTTCTGTCGCGTTCGTCTTGAATACTCTTGCAGGGGCCGCCATTTACGGCCTCCTAATCACGCGGTTGGGCACGAGCGCGACGCATCCCAGTTCCGTCAACACCGCCGCCCTCTCATCCGTCAAGAATATGCGGCTTCCTATAGGGCAATGCTTCCCGCTGTACTTGTTCACGTAATCTCGAATGACGGTATACTCGCGCTTGCCGTCCGCGTACTCGTCTTGATTACTCAAATCTGAGTGATCAATATTTCCGTCGTCCGTTTGCACGGCTTCTTCCTGAATCGGCATCTTTTTAACCATTACAGCCTCCTTATATCCAAAGTTGATACGGGCGAATTAAGTCGTAGAATGCTTTGGGCACGTCCGTCTCTGCGGCGCGATTCTCATAGCTCCACGAGACGTACAGCAGAATCGCATCTTTCAGCGGCCTCGGAAGCTGCGAACTTGAATACCCTGAGCGATACGTCAGGGACAGTGCCCCGCCTGTATAGCCGCTGAGGGTAACGCGACGCGGCTCCCCAGGCCTCAGCGTAGGAGTCACAAGCGGCGGCGCGCCGGGTAAGCCTGTCAGCGGCCACCGCGCTTCGCCGTCGACAGTGATAGACGATATGCTGCCGCCTACAAGAGGCCCCCTCGGTAACACGATCACGTCCGGGACGTCGGCGGCGGCGTCGAAAGTCAAAATGCACGTCGTGGCTATAAGAGAGCGGCGTGTGAAGGCTTCGACCTTTTCGCGTCCGGCTCTGATCTTCGTCAGGAAAAAATCGTCCTCGACTCCCCCCAAGGCGTGGCATTGAAGCAGCGCCTCCTGGAGAGAGACGGGTTCCACGATCGGAGCATCCGCCGCGTAGTGATGAAGAAAGTACGCCACCTTAGACGCCCTTCTGCTTTCCGTCGCGGGTTTCCGCTCCGACGTTCTTCTTGTCGGCTGTCTCCGCCGTCTTCTTGGCGGGTACTTCCACCAGCGGGACGATGACGCGGGCGGCCAAGAGCTCGTCCGCTTTATCCAGGTCTACGACCTGACCCTGCACGTACCATTTGTCGCAGTTTTTAAACGTCTTAGCCGCTTGATATTTAGCCATGATTATTTCCTTTTTTAAGGGTACTTTTGTTATGGTTAAATTGGGCAGGGGTGTCGATTTGATCGACGCCCCGCCTGTGTTATGATACGGTTAGCTCAAATTCACGAACGGAGAGCGGGCTACGCCGTCTTCGCAGGTGATAGGAGCGGTGAGCCACGGCTTCGCGTCGACGTTCCAGCTGAAATACAGACGCGATACGTTGTTCACAGCCCTAGTGAAGGGGTCGATAAACAATTTCGGCGAACTGCCGTCCCGAACAATGTACTTGCTGAGATCCGCGAGAATTAGGTCGCCGGCAGTACCCACGGCAGGAAGCCGTTCGCTGAAGTAGATAGGAATCCCGTACAAGGTCGGAGGTGCGCCGACAATAGCCCCGTTGAACGACCATATCAGGTTCCCAGCGGGATCTTTCAGCTTAGATAGGGTCGGCTGCGCAGTCCTAGACGCGATGAAGACGTACTGATTGCTGTTGCCGTAGGACTTGGCGACCATGTTGAGGACGTCGTCGTAAGTGATCTGACCAGCGGTAGTCCTAGCCGCTACAGCCGCGCAGGGGTGATTCAGGAAGCCCGTAGGCTGACCGACCCCTGTTCCCGCAATGAACGCGGACTCTTCCTTCGCTATACCAGCGAGTTTCATCTGCTTTTCGGCGAATACCCCGATCGCCGCTGAGTTATCCAGCAACTGCTTGGAGATGTCTATCCAACCGACCAAGCTCTGCGGCTCCAGGGAAATTTCGGTGAGTTTGATGTCGCCGGCCGTAGGCCGCGTCGCGTTCTCTCCGACCCAGCTCATGGTTACGCCGCCGTACACCGACTGATTGCCGCCCTGACCCTGATTGAACGCCGTGATTTTGAACGTCGCGTCGGGGCTGGATCCCCCAGCAAGCACGGTCGACCTGGGGCGCACAAGGGCCTCCGAGGGATCCAAAGACCTGATCATCCCCTCGTATTCCGGGGGCACGGCTAACCCAGCTTGCGCAGGATTCCCCATGGTCGTGTCACGCATTTCCGGGGCGTTGGGATCCTTGAGGAATCTCTGAATGAACTCGCCGAAACTCTTCGTCCTCTCCTGCGATTGCACCGGGTCTGCGCGTAACACGGTCTCGGCCTCCTGCTTCGCGAGAAATTCGGCGTTCGCGATGGAGGCGTCTATCGTCTCGACCTTCCCGCGCAATTCCGCGAACTTCGCAGCTTCCTCCGAAGTGAACGTCTGCTCGCTGCGGGCGTCAATCGCGGACTGTATAGACCGCATTTCCGCGACAACCGCCGCTCTGTCTCTCTTCAGTTTTTCCACATTCATGGCACTACCTCCTTAAAACGTTTGGTTTTAGTTTTCTAGTTCCAACAACGACAGCAAATTTCTGCGATATTCGTTCTCCCGCCGCCTAAGCTCCGCCGCCAGCAAGGCGACGCACTTCTGTCTCGACGCCTCTTCTTCGGCCTCCTCCTCGACGAGCTTCTTATACGCGGACAATGCGGCGGCGATGTCTATGTTTTCAGGCTCGGCGGACGCCTTTGTACGGGCTTCCGCGTCCTTTATGAGGCTGTCTTTGTCCCTCAAACCAACCGCCGTCATTGTGTAAGCCGGATTGACAACAGGCCCGATCTTTAACAGTGTGCCTTTCGTGATATTTCTGTGATAATTTCCCGCTTTGTCTACGCTGACCTTGTCCTCGTCCACGATGAACGTGAAACTCGCGCCAGTTATATTCTTGACGCTCAAATTCGTCTCTAAGTCGCGTCCGTAACTTGTATCCGGTATCGGCGAGCAGAAGTATAGGCCGTCGTCGTGTTGCGTCAGCGTCAACGCGGGCGTCGATCTGTTCGTCGAGAGGACGTAATTAGGGTCGTGGTTGAAGAAACACTTCACTTCGGGATTCTGCGAGAGGCATTCGTCAAACGCCGACCTGTCAATCGTCTCAAAATAAGAGTCCCACAACTCGACTTCCTTGTTGTAAACAACGCCGCATCCCTCGACATAGCGTTGCTTGCTGTCTGCTGTGTCCGCCCGCAGCATCTTTATGGCAGGGCTGTCGAACGCTCTGACTTCTTGTTTAGACATTTTTGTCTTCCTTTTCATTATCGTTATCATCAGAACCGCTATTATTTACCTTTTCGTCTTCCTTTTTCACGTCGTCAGGGTCAGGGACAACGTCCTTTATGTTTTTCCCCTCGACAGCGTTTTTTAGTGTGGTAAAGTTCATCGGGATGAGCCTGGCGTCTCCGAGAGCGGGGTCATCGAGGGGATTGCGCTCTTCGAGGTCTCTGATCTCGTTGATCGAGTACACTCCCAAGCTCGCGGCTGTCCGATACGCCTCCCAGCGATCCTTCGGGTTGCCGCGCAACAAGCCGTCCACCACGAATTTGCCGTAAATCTTGTCATCGTCCACGCTGAATAACTTCTTATTAAGTTCGGCTTCCCAATTCACCAAGAAGCGGCTTAAAACGAACTGCACGAAATGCTGATTCTGCTCCGCGATCCCGCTGCCCCACGACGTGCTTTTATCAGTTTCGCTGAGGAGGTGGAGCGGAATCCCCCAGAGTCTCGAAAATTCGGAAATCTGAAACCTACGGGTCTCTATATACTGCAAATCGGTTGACGGGGCTGAGACCCTCTCAAACTTCCCTGTCGGGAGAACCATAAGCTGATGCGATTTTCCTAAACCCACATAGCCTTTTAGGGTCTCTAAAAGAGTATTTCTGCTCTCCTCGGTCATCCCGTCGGGCAAATCCGTAATAACGCCAGCCGGATTACAACCTTGACTGAACACCGTCGAGGAGAATTCCCGCAATGCTAAAGCCTCTTCAAAAATCGCTCTGTGCGTCTGCAAAGGCGACCACCACGTGCCGTCAGCCTTCGGAAACAGCTTAAACAGCAGCAGCTGATGACCCTGAAGGACGGTCTGCGTACCCGACTGCGCCGTTACACGGTACGACAGCTTCCCATTCGTGTTGACGACTTGGATATTCGTCGGGTGAATCGGCGTCAAAGTCGACGGGAAGCCGCCCTTATATTCAATCTGAATGGCCCCGCATCCGTGTAAAAGCATATTTGACATCGTGATGTATTTTAACTCATAGCCGCTCTGATATTCGTTTGGTTCCTTATTTAATAGCTTCAAAGCAGGGTGCTCTATCTGAGAGATCGTGTTGTCATCATTATTTTTATACGTCTTGAACGGGAACACGCCGACGATTCCGCTGATTCTGTCGATGACCGACCAAACAGGGCTTAAGCTGAGGGCGGAGGCCTCGTTGACGGCTATGCCGGAGCGGGATGCGGCGTTCCCCAACAGGAAGTCGGGGATGCCGGATCCGCTGCTGCGCTTCTCCGTATGCTTCGCCGTCAATATGTTCGTAAAGATTCCCATTCAGTCACCTCTTATAGTTTAGACCTTCGTATATTCTGCCCAAACTTTATAATTTTGATTACTCTGCTGATTCGCCGCGCCGTATTGCCCTATCCTTATCACCAAATTTTCGTTGTAGGTAAATAAGGAGCTAGAACGCGCAGTTTTGGAAGGGTCGGTCATGTCGGGCGTACTATGCCCCAGCGTTATGTTGTATATTACTCCATTCCAGAGATAATCTATGTAACCGCCGCTATCTGTAATCTTGTCTATGCCTGTATTGGTAAGTATTGTATTTTGCGCATAGCCTGTCGTACTCGCTATACTGTAAGTCTCCGTAAACACCCTGCGGTAAATCGGCTTGCCGTCGATCCACGTCTTGCCCGTGTCAACTTCGGTCGTCGAATAAGCCGGATTGATAACCTTCGGCACGGTGGCGACAGGCGGGATGAAGTAACAAACAGGGCCTCCTGCTGATGCGTTTACCAACACGACATCTCCGCGTTTAACCGGAAGAACGGTTACAGGTGTAAACGCTGTGCTGTTGCCGTATGACCTAAATACCTCTTTTGCATTTATACTAACCTTAACTGACGAGGTTACGTTTTGCGCCCCTGCACTGACAAACCCGTCCCTGTCTGCTGTCCAAGTCCCGTCGCTCACCGTAATCCTATTCGTGCTCTCCATATTCGCGTAGTCCGGTATCCATGCCGTCTCCGCCCACGGCGCGGGGACTTTGCGGGGTCTGATAAAGTATAATATAGCCCAACTTCCAGTTCCGGTATTGCGCGAGGCATGACAAGTCACTGCGTCGCCCCTTTTGACGGGAAGTATTTTGCCGAACGAGTAATTTCCCGCGCCGTAAAGCGTTAAATCCCAGTTTTCAAAACTTGCTTTCCGGCCGTTGATTGATATTCCTATAGTTGTTTGCGCTAATTGAGAGCCGTTTATATTGCCTGTCCCAATCTGAATAAATCCGTCTTCTTGAACGGTATAAGACGAGGGATTGCCCATGTCTGTCGATATTGACGCGACGGCAGTGATATAGTTCGCATAGTCAGGCGCGTTCACAGCGAACCGCGCCTCGCCGACGGCGGCTTCCATTTCCTCCTGCGTCGCGTAGTATTCAGGCGGTTCGCCGCCCAAACGCTCCGAATCTTCCGCGATCCCACTATGCGCGGGATTCAGCAGGTGATAACCCACATAGCCGTCGTATCGGAAGAGGTGTATTATCCCTTGACCGAGCATACCCGCCGAAATAGGGCGGCCCCCGTAATATATAGGCCTTGCGCCTGTTCCATTCACGTTTAACGCAGGCGAATCGGCTTCGTTATCCATGTCAAAGACGACGCCGAAAAGCGCAAGGCTCTTGATAGGGTCGTGATCCTCTATGCTGCACGCTTTCACAAGTTCATTGACAGCTGCAGAACTGATTCCCACAGGAATATAGCCGGCGACGTGGACAGGCGGATTTTCCAGTTCCCAGCGGTCGCCCATGTACCTGAGATGATGATTGAAACGAGAAAACAACATTTCAGGGCCTGCCGGGGCGTGTCTGTAAGATATAGGCAACGGGGCTGACCCGTTGATTGTGAGGGTCGGATTCTCGGCGATATTAGTCTCGGCGAAGAACACCGATAAAATCGTAAGCCCGTTATTTAAATCGATGCTCCAAGTGTCTATGTTTTTCTCCGCGACGTCCGCAGGGGTAGGGCAATATACATAACGCCCCTTCTCCGCCTTGCCGTCCCATAACCAGCCTATGTTATTCCATACGTCGCTGTCGTCATACCGCATGTCGTCGGCGGAGATCACGTTGCCCGCGATCGTGATGTTGTCGCCCTCGGTCAGCGCGTCCTGCTTATTTCCTATCTCGTCAACAGCGTCCTTTAACGCTTGTGTTGATGCTATTATAGGCGCGGCGGGGTCGGTGTTATCGACATCAATCAAATCTTCGCCGTCCGCCGCAGTCACGGATTCGACAGTCCCCGTACCGCCGCCTTGCACGGGTGGAACGAACAAGCCGCCGTCCGTACCCGTCGTGATCTGATTGTCCGCGTCGGCGGAAATTTGATTCACGCCGTCAATGCCGTCGACACCGTCTTTCCCGTCTGCGCCGTCCGCGCCTTTCAGCGACGCGAGCCATTGCGGTTCTGTGCCGACGAAACCGTTGTCAACTGCGATTTCGTAGGCCGATTTTCCATTTGTCCCGTCTTGGCCGTCTGCGCCGTCTTTGCCGTCGGCCCCGTTTGTGCCATTGATACCGTTAGTGCCGTTTACGCCATTTGTCCCATGTGCGCCGTCGTTACCATCCGCCCCAGCAGGAATACCAAAGTTGAAACGCGCGGCAGAAGAAGTCCCGACGTTCATAACAGTCGCATTGCTGCCTGCGGGAAGCGTCATCACCGTTCCGACTTGAATCGTCGCCGCAGTCCCCGGAGGCCCCTGAGTGCCGCTACCTCCGCCTCCGCCGTTGCCAAGTCCCTCGAAGATGAAGCCTTCGGCCTCGTTGGAATAGGCTGCGCGGACGCTGCCGTCAGTGCTGACGAAGGCCTCGGCTTGATCCTTGTATTGCAACGTAATGTCGCTCATATTTATCTCCTATTACCATGTTTTTAAGAACGCCTCAAGCGTCCCGTATTTCTTTTTCAATTCTGCAACATTAAAGTCTTTATCCTGAAGATGGCAAAGTTCCCTAAACTTGACCCACCGACCCGCCTACTCCATCCCGCAGGATTCCGCCAATTCGCCAACTGTACGAAAAAAGGCTTCATCGCTGTAGGCATCTTTCGCATTCTTGGCGAAGTCGGCGGCAATCCCCCAATTATGGGCGGAATCCATAGGCTGCGCGTTAGTCACCACAGCGCCTAGGTTGCCGTTTCTACCCTGTGAATACAACTTTGCCTGTTCTTCAGCCGTCCGCAGTCCGCAAGTTATAAGCAGCGGTATGTCCTTTTTACGACAGAGTTCGAGCAGACGGCTTATTTTGGCCGCGAAAGACGGATGCAGGAGGTTTATGTTGACCTTTTGGGAGACCGCTGCACTCATGGCTGTCCCCGCTTCCCGTAGATCCCAAGGTATAGCAACGCTAAACCGCCTCCTACCAAGCAAGCGGTCAACCCCACCCTGGCGAGACCAATACACAAGATTGCGGCACCCGCTATCAGGAAGGTGAAGTCGAGGCACTTAGCAAGTTTCAGCATAAATCTAATCTCCAGAGTTCTATAACATCCAGCCGCCCGTCATAAAAAAGGCGAAAGGCGGGAACGGGCGGCACGTATAATCGATTTGTTAGTTCGAGACTAACTTCAGACTCAGAATCCACATCTTTAGAGCGGCGGCTTCCCCGTTCGATTACACTCAGTCGCCGCGCCAGACTTCCAAACGGCTTATCCGGGGTCGGCTTCGCCCCTGTCGAGTCCGTCGCCGACGCCTAAAATAAGAAAGATAGCCGACGGCTTACTATAGATATAATACCCGGAGTTCTGGCAAACAAGGGAGCGGCTAACTCAGTCGAGACGCGGTTTTTAGGGCCGCTAGGGGCATTTCCTACAGCGTCAACGCGGCATATTGTAGACTTCCGACGGTTTTTGTGGTAGAAAGTAAAAAAAAATAAAAAAAGTTACTAAAAGCTGAGAAATTTCGCCGCTGAATAGCGTACTGTAGTAGGAGGGTGGGATAAGCGGAGAGCGGAAGAGCCGTTCAAGCGATACCTTATACCGCATTCAGGCCTATAGGTAATATAATATATCTAAGGTTAAAAAGCAATAATTTTTAAAAAAAGTATGTCAACGACGGGGGTCTGCCATCGCTCGCTATAAAAAAGGGAAACCGAAGCTGTCGGGCATTACGCACGGGGAGATAATCGCTGTCTCGGAGGCGGCGGGGGTGAAACTGCTTGCGTTGGATTATCATGCGCGGCTCGATTGGATTGAGATTTGCAAAATCGTCGTGAAACGGTTGAAGGCAAAGCAAAAGAGGCGTGACATCCGAGACGAGGCGATTCAGGCTTGGCTGCTGGTGAAGGATAAGGCGAATTGAAATTTCTAGACGCGGTCTTGCGGTCGGCGGCAATAACCTAGGTGACTCCGTTATATTGCGGTTGTCGGTTAAATTCAGAGCGAATAAGGTGGTTTTACAAAGATTTTACAGACATTTTACAAAATCTATTAGTTGTGGTTGCGTAGCGTTCTAAACACTACAGGTAGTGGTTGTCTCGACAGAAATAGATAAGAATCGCCGCAAAAATATAGTATAACGTGAGAAATTTTGACGCTGAATGGCGTACTGAGAGTAGGAGGGTGTAGGTGGCTTCGGACGGTACATCCGAGGTTTTAGGCTTACCCTTGGGCCGCACACCGCCCCTCCTTTAACTCTACAAGGGACACCAATAACCAAAGGAGGTTGCTATGCGCAACATACCTGCCGCCATCAGCGGTTCAGTCGTACCCGCAGGACTAAACATCCCGAAAAAACCGTCTGCCCGAAAGCCTGAGTGCGTACTCAGCAAGCGTCAACAAAAGCGCCTGATGATTGCGCGGTTGTTGGAGGCGTACCGGAAGGGGAACGTCAACGCCACTGCCGAATCCGTCAACACCGACGGAAGTTTATCCTCTGTGACCGACGGCTCCAAAATCAAGAAACCGAAGACTGCTTCAGACTACGCGCGGTACGAGCGGGAGAAGATCCGCAACAAAAAGCGGTATCGGGGTCGAATAGCCGCAGAAGAGGCGAGGGAAGAGGCCGAAGAAAGGGCGTATTTTGAGCAGATGGGCGTGGACTACGACCTTATGGGGATCAAGGAAGAGTTCAGGCAGGAAAAAAGTTCATATATGAAAACGGATGGTTTTTGGGCTTAGAATGGGCCGAGAAAGAGATGCGGAGGGTTAAGAGGAAATACGAGAAAGCGAAAGCGGAACACGAGGCCGCTAAAACTGAAAAGGACAAGGGATCAACTTCAACCAAAGGAGGATCGCTATGAGCGACAAACATGCCGTAAAAGAAGCCGTACCGACGTTCTTTACCCAACCCAAAATCTCCACCATGAGCCTTGATGAACTGCGTCTGGAGGTTAAAACCCTTCGACACGTCGTCAAGACGCAACAAGAGTTGCTTGCGTCGGAACGCCGAAAGCGGAAACAGGCAGACAAATTGCTGGAGGAAGCGGAGCGGCTGTTCAACGGAATAGACGAAGGCTTTGATGAAGCCGCCGAAATTCTGACGGAAGCGGAGAAAGAGGGCGCAGCTGATGATGATGGCGGCTGGGATGATGCGGACGAGGATTTGGAGATTTCGGTGGGGAAGCTGGCGGATGCTTTCACGTATGCGGTTAAACAGGGCGTGACGAAGGTCATTAAGGAGGCCGCCCATGCGTAAAATAACCGACGTTCGCTATATTTGTGCGGTGCCGCCGATGGACGACGACAACAACACACAGAACGCCTTCCGGTGCCTCTACAAACACAAAGCGACGGGGGGGATGACCGTCGAGGAACTCGCCTCGCATATAGCGGTATCCGAGAAGAAAGCGCGGAAGGCGTTGACGACGCTCCTGCGGAATGACACGACCTGCGTGATGTCATACGACGGAGACGACGGGCAGCCGTACTACGCAATCCCGAACGCCTTCTTTCACAAGACCGCCGCAGGAACTGCGCTCTGCGTAATCTGCCACGCTCTAACCGAAGAGGAGCGGGACAGCCTGAATTGGCTGGCCGACGACCTGATGACGAAGGCGGGGCTTGAGTTCGCGGGGGACGCCGAGGACACGGAGGATGAACACCCTAGTCATAGACGCCCCATGAGCAAGGCGGCTTTGCGGCAGGCTACGACAATACTGGCGAGACGGTTGCTGGAGGTAACAAAAAGTAGGTAAAGTAATCAAGCGCGGGTTGCTTCGGAATTGTTATCCGAGGTTCATAGGGTTCCAACTCCTTCTCCCTCACCTGCGCTTTAATTTTTAAGGAGTTAAAACTATTTAAACAATCTAAAAAGGAGCGTAGTATGCGTAAAACAACGGCTGTAAAGGGTAGTTCCACCGTAGAGAAAGCCATTCCCGAAGACGGAGAAGGGCTTAATTTGACGGACGTTCTCGATGCCACGGACGGTTTAGGCAGGATTTTGGCGGCGTTTGAGGAAGGAGACCTGTGCGAAGAGTGTTTTTTTGCTCAACTGAAACAAGTCAATAAAACGCTAACAAAGTGGACTCTCGATGTCCTCCTCAACAACGGAATGATTAAGAAACGCTCTCCAAAAGCACTGCAGGAAGTCATGGAGCAGTTGAGAGAGATCAACGGTGGAGTAGTTTATAGTGGCAGTAGTAAGTAAGTAATAAAAACGAAGGGCGGATCTTAGGTTCGCTACCTAGGATAAAAAGGCACTTCTCCACCTTGCCGCCCTTCTACTTTTTTTAGGAACGATAAACTTTTTCGATTGGAGCCGTCCATGATATTAAGAAGAACCGTAAAGCCTAGTTTAAGATCGCCGAGAAGGTACTGGAAGCCTAAAAATCTTGATTTTGACAAAATTTGTATGCCCAGCATCCCTAAAGAAGAGCGTCCGATGATTATTTGGAGTCAGGATTATCCGAATTTTTCTGACACAATGTGCTTCGATTATGATGGCTTGAGACCGTCTGAATTTATGTGTAATTTACTACTCTCAAGCGGACTAAATCCTGATTCAATTTCTAAATGCGTTATGGCGGTTATGGAGTCTTCCAGTGGAAACACTCATGTGTTGGTCAAAATTAATAATAAACTACTAAGTCCAAATAACTACAAGAAGATGTATAAGGCTATAGCAAAAGAACTCGGCTCTAATTATGATAAAAAATGCTGTGATCCTTTCAGGGGGTTCTTTTACCCGAATAGGATCGTTTATCAAAATTTTGAATGTGATAGGTATGTGTATATCCCTCAAAAATTTCCCCAAAATCCTCCTAATACTACTAATGTAGTATCGTGTGATAATTCTAATTCAGAAATCGGGGAGTTCGTAAAAGGGAACCGGAACAACTTCATTTTTAGAACCCTCTTAAAAATGGTCAAAGACAAGGGAGACGTAGGTCGTTGGATGGAGGAGTTTGCGTATGGATACGCAGAAGAAGACTTCCCCAAAGAAGAGATCGACAAAATCATTGAGTACATTAGAAAAACAGATAGAAAATTTAAAAGAATCAGGTTTTTATCCCAACGTCAAAAAAATAAATATGAAAAGAACTTTGGAGGTTATAGGCAGTTAAGGATCGAGGGTAAAACCCATCAAGAAGCTTGTACGTCACTCATCTCAAACCTGTCAATACCTACCCAAAACAGATATAGAGCTAAGTACAACAAGGAGTCTGGGATCAATGAAATGCGGGGCGGTACAACGGGTAGAACGTGGAAGTGTAAAAAAAGAGAAGCTAAAAATAACACTATTACAAAAGAGGCGGCATGAGTGAAGGATACACGGATATGCTGCGTGAGGAGAGGGCGATCATGGGCAGATGTGTTGATGAAAACAGCAGGGTCGGCGAGACTAATACGACGAGCTTTGGCTTAACTGTTAAAATAGTCTCGTATGAAGGCGCAAAGAATATGACTGTAGAATTTGTAGACGTGGGTATCAGTAAAGAAAAGGTAACGTACAATAACTTTAGGAAAGGACAGATCAAGTGTCCGATGGTTTTTAAAACAGAGGGGAGCGTAACCGAATGCGTGAATCCTAATATCAATATTTCTTTTTTAATTGACACTGATGATATAGCGAAAGTAGATGGAGTTCTGTGGAGTCAAACTACTACGGGATATGTGTACAACGATAAAAGAGGGAAGTTGCATAAAGTTCTAATGCCTTCTGTGGGACAAAATGTAGACATTGATCATATAAACGGAATAAGAACCGATAACAGAAAAGAAAATTTAAGACCTTGTACCCGTAAACAGAATAATATGAATAAACACGCTACAAGAAACAAAAGCGGCTACAAGGGCGTTTATTGGGATAAAGAGCATAAGAAGTGGAGGGCAGGTATATGCTATAATAATAAAAGTATTAATCTTGGGTATTATAAAAATATTAATGATGCCGCGAGAGCTTACAATGTCATGGCAAAAGAACTATTTGGTGAGTTCGCTCACTTAAATCAAATTGAGGATAATTTATGAGCAGGTCAACTTTCTGCCAAACGGCAACCCGAACCCGTAACCGTAAAGGAGATTCAAAATGAACTCAACCAATCAAGAGACCGAAAAGTTAGAGACCGTCCAACCCTTGTTAATTGACTGTGAGCAGTTAGCAAGAATGGTAGGTAAAAGTAAGGGGTGGGTATATCAAAACAAGCACAAGATTATAGGTGTACAGTGGGTAGGCGGCTCTTTGCGGTTTAGTCGAGGCGTGATCTGCGCGGCTATTGCAAGCGGTCGAAACATAGTTCAAAAATAATTAAAAAATAGCTTGACTCTATTGTTGCCGTATGTTATTTTACTAATAGTGTGGAATAACATACGGCTTAGGAAGGATGGCCGTATGAGCGTTAAAAACGTTGCAGTTGGCGTTTGGAAGGTAGCCGTCAGCGTCCGTGTCCCAAATAAGCCTTACCCCGTGAAGCGCAAAATCACGGTTAGGGGCACGAAAAACGATGCTTTGTTGAAGGAAGCCGAGTTACGGAAGGCGGCTTTGGACGAGGGTCAGGGAGACGGCAGTTCTTTGACAGCGGCGGTAGCGCAAAGCACATTAAAGGTCACGAACCTGAAAGAAGCCATTGACCTCTACTTAGAGAAGTTAAAGGCTACGGGCGAGTTCTCAGCCGTCACCCAACGTAAGTATAGGTGGTTGGGCAGGGAGTTAGGTCATCTCCCCATTTTGGAATTGGGGGATCGCTTCAGGGATTGGATTCACGTCTACAAGAACACCGTTGGTAGGAACGGGAAGCCGAGAAGTCAGGCTACGGTCAACTTTGTGACCAATGTGGTCAAAGCTGTGGCGGGGCACCTTGTGGATTTGGAGATTTTGGACAAACAGCCTATAACCAAAGCCAAGTTCCCTACAGCGTCCGTAAAGCCTCGTTTCGTGACCCTCAGCCAAGAAGAACAGGATAGGCTGTTAGCGGTTATCCAAAAGGAACGCCCTGACATCTTGCCGATTGTTAAGTATATGCTTCAAGTACCTTGCAGGGCTTTCAGTGAACTCGTTCACAGTAAGGTCAGTTCGTTGAAAGACGGGATGATTTTTATTGAAACGTCTAAAAACAAAGACCCGATTTTTAAGCCCGTGCCTGTTTCAATGGCTGAGTATTTCAACTCTATCCCGTCAGGGTGTTCGTGGCTGTTTTATAGGAAAGTTGGAGACCAATACCTACCCTTAGACAATCTCAGACACGCTTTTGAGGTTTGCCGAAAGAAGGCGGGTCTCCCTAACCTGAGAATCCACGACCTCAGACACGTAGCGGTGACTAACCTTGTATTGCGTGGCGTACCCGTCCAACTGCTGATGAAAATCTGCGGTTGGCGAAAAGACCAAAGCCACATCTACTGTAACATCAGCCTGAAATCAGGGGCTGAATACTTTCTAAACATGGAAAAGGAGGCTCTCAAATTGGCAAGTTAGCCGTTGTAGTACCATATCCCAAAGTTACTACAAATTTTATTAAAGGGTTTATAAAATTATACAAATTGGGATATTGGGGATGTGTAGAAATCTTAGAAAAGCCCAATAAATATGCGTATTTTCGCTGTTTTTGAGGGGTAGTTGATTTTAGGATAATTTTGTAGCAGGTAACAACTTCGTACCCGCCACTGAAGAACCGCCCGCCGCTGTCACCAATGCATCCCACTCCGCACGGGACGGCAAATGCCATCCAGCTGGACACACGCCTTGATGCCCAACATCACTGCCATTCCATTTAGTACTATTGTACTTCGCTTCTATATCCATCGCTGACGCCCACTGATACAGCCGACCGTACGTCTTGCAATTAGCCTGTATCTCGTCTTTTGACAGCGTCTCAAATCGATTAGTGCTAGGGTTGAATACAGGTCCGCCCTCCCCGCGACACCATGAACTATCAACCGCATAATTCAAATTCTCCGCCATCCAAGTTTGAGTGCCTATCGTTACGGATCTGCAAACATGGTCTCCGCAACTGAGCGTGTCCGTTAATTGCAGTTCAAAGTTCGCTGTCACTGTTACGGCGTTCGACGGCATGATAAATGTTGTGATTTCGCTGTTCGCGTTTGCGAATGTTACGCCTGCGCTTGCCGTCGTCCAGTTCTTGAATATCCGTCCCGTCGGCGGCGTTCCCGCGTATATGGTAACGGTATCTCCTGTCATGTAGCCGCCTCCGCCCGCCGCCCCAGCGCCTGTAGTTGACACCGTCACCGTATTTACCGCCGCGAAGTTCGCGGTGACCGTCACCGCGTCGGCGGGCATGGTGAACGATGTGGTTGAGTTGTTCGCGTTTGCGAATGTCACGCTGTCGCTTGCCGTCGTCCAGTTCTTGAATATCCGTCCGGTCGGCGGCGTACCCGCCGATATGATGACCGTTTCTCCCGCCGGGTAATTCCCGCCGCCGGTTGCGCCTGTGCCCGTGCTTGAGATTGTTACCGCGTATGTGGTTACGCCCGTTGTGTTAATCAGTTCGAACGCCGCCGTGACGGTCACTTCGTTTGCGGGCATGATAAACGAGGTGACGGCGTTGTTCGCGTTTGCGAGGGTTAGGCCGCTGCCGCCGCCTTCCGTGACCGCCCAGTTCTTGAAGCGCCGTCCTGCGGGCGGCGTTCCGGCGGTTATGTCTACGGTGTCGCCTTCCGCGTAGTTGCCTCCGCCGGTTGGGTTTGTTCCGGCGCTTGAGATTGTTACCTTGTATTTGCCTACGCCGAAGTTCGCCGTGACCGTCACGGCGTTGGCGGGCATGACGAATGTGGTTTTCGCGCTGTCCGTTTTCGCGAACTTCACGCCGTCGCTTTCCGACGTCCAGTTTTTGAACGCCAGCCCGTTGACCGTCCTTCCCGCGTTTACGGTGACGACGGCCCCAGCCGCGTAAGCCCCGCCCATGACCGACGCGCCGGTTTCGCCCAGTACGATTGTTACCGGGAAGAGTTGGCGGGAGGTGTCTCGCGGCGTTGGCGGCGCGCCTTGTTTGAAGTTTGCGGCGAACTCCATGTCGCCGTCCGCCACACTGAATTTGGCGGGGTTGCCCAGCCCTTTCGCCGCGCCCGTCCACTCCGCGAAGTAGTAGCCGTCGGCGGCTACGGCTATGGCTTCAATTTCCGTTCCGAAGTCTTGGGATATAGGTTTGGAGAGCGCGGTTCCGTTGACGAACACCGCTCCGCCGTTTAGCGGGATTGCGCTTGCCGTCAGCGTGTAGACTTTTGGTTTGAACATTGCGACAAGGGTCTTGCTGTCGTTCATGGTGAGTTTTATCGCCGCGTTTTTAGAGTTCGACGCTCCCGACCATCCTGTGAAGGTGTAGCCGGTGTTTGGCTTTGCGGTTATAGCCACCTGCGTTTTTTCGGATGTGTCGTAGACGGCGGCGTAGGGTTCGCGTGTTATTGTCCCGCTGTTTTCCGGGAACGCGGTTGTGATGAGCGTTCCGGGCGCGTCTAAGGGTCTGAACATTGCGACCATCGGTTTGTTTTTGTCCATTATGACTTCCGCCGATGTTGCGGTGTAGTCTAAGTTTTCCGCCCCCGCCCATCCGATGAACACGTAGCCGGGATTCGCGGCGGCGTTGAGGGTTACGATGTCGAAAGCGCGGTAATAATCTTTGGAGGGAGTGCGCGTCACCCGCCCGCCGTCCGTCGGTGTAGCGGCTGTGGTGAGGGCGTAGCCCGCGCACGGCGTGCCGAACGGGACGGGGTCGCCGTTGGAGCAAAGGCAGCCGACTTCCGCGCCGTCCACGCACCCCTGCGTGAGCGGGTTGTAGTCCTTGCCCCCGCATCGCGGGTGCTTCGTGCTGCCGAAGCAGAACTCGAAGTTGGGGTCGTACCAAGAGCCTTTCCCGCAGTAGTCGGGAACCTTTTCGCAGGTGAGGAGGCCGACTAAGGCGAAAAGGGAAATCACGGCGCATACATAGCGCAGACGGCTCTTGATAGTTTTCATTTTGCGTCTCCTATAATTTTGTATCATTGACGTTAATCCTTTAATCTTTTAATCCTTTAATCTTTTAAATCCTATAAATCCTAGTTCAGACGTTTTTTAATCCTAACCGCGCCTAATTCTCAAAACACAATATGTATAAACAACCCCGCCCCCAAAAGCGAGCCGCTGACAATGTAGGCGACGTCGCGCCTTGTGGCCGCTCGTGTCGCTTCGGGGCCGTCTATATTGTTGACGTGTTTTACGACATTGCTGTTTTCGATGATCCCGTACGCGAACGCCAGCATAGATACGGCGTCGATGCTTAGGGCGGCGGTGCGGAACATTTTCTTCCGCCGCGCCCGCCGTTCGTGCGTCAGGTCGGCTTCTAGGAGTTCAAGGGCGATTTCGCGCCCTATGCGCGTCATCTCGTTGGCGTCTTTCAGCGTGCTGGTCGCGGTTACGGAGCGGGCTATTTCCGCCGTGACGACGTTTACTAAGCGCGTGTCTAAGTAGAAGCGTTTGCCTACGGGGTTTATGTTGGATATGCATAGGAACTCCACGCCGAGCTGATGGCCTATCGCTTTGATTTGGTTGTCGTCCACCGCTCCGCTGTGTTGGTACGCTTGCTCGCGGTCTAACTGTTCGAGGATTGCCTCCGTGCGGTCAACGGCTGTGTATTTGTCGCTTTCGCTCATGACCCTTGCGAGTTCGCCGCCCATGATGGTGTGCGCGCCTCTCGCTGTTTTTGGTTCCTCGCCGGCCATGTATACGGCTACTATCTGTTTGCCGGAATCGGCTGCTATGGGCTTGGCTTTGGGCGCGGGCGTTTCCGGCGCGGCGGCTGTCGCGGGGGCGGCCGTCGGTACGGCGGGCGTTTCCTGAACGGCGGTTTCATGCTTGGTCGCGGCGGGCGTCTCCGGCTCGTCGTCGGAGTCGCGCCAACGCATGCCGGACGAGATAACGTCCACCTGTCTGTCCTCAGTGCATTCCTTATGCTGCCGCCGGCGTGAGGATTTGGGGGCGTTGACCACCGTCAGGATGTTCTCCCCCGGAACGCCGAGTTTCAGCAGGTGGTAGACAATGCGCTCGACGCGTTGGGCGGAGAGGCGCACGTGGCTGTTCGGACCGTCCGCGTAAGGGCACGAGTACCCGTGAACCTCGTATCGGTTGTTCTTGTGCTTGGCGAACAGCAGAGACATGCTGTCGAGCGCGGCGGAAGAGAGCGGCGTGAGGTCGAGGCTGTTCTCTTCGAAACGCGCCGACATCCGGTACGACTGCGGAGGTTCTTCGGCTTCGGCCTCGGCGGAATCTGCGTAGGCTGTACCGGCGGCGGTATCGGCGGCGGCGACGGATACGGTATCGGCGCTGACGGCGACAGCGGCGGTATCCGCGCCGACGGCGGCTCCGACGGCGGAATCGCCGGGAAGCGCGTCCGTTTCGGCTGTCGCGGCGGGCGTGTTCTGACCGTGTGCGGCGGCGGGTGCTTTCTCCGCCGCGACGGCGGGTTTATGCTCCGGCGGAGCCGTCTCTTGGGCGAACGGCGCCGCGCTCAAAACGAGCAACGGCAATATGGCTGCGATTGATTTTTTCATGGGCGTGCGCGGTCTCCTTTACGGAACGATGGAATGACGGATAAGTATGTTGTATAATATGGAAATAGCCGAAAGACGGCATGACCGTAAACGGCACGAATCCCGCGTTTACGGCATGTTTTAGCGGGGGGGTCGAAAATGTCTCCCCGGCGGTAAATAGATGATTTACGGGGCATATACGCCCCCGAGAAAGCGATTATATTTGTGTGTGTATGGGGGGGGGGGGGGGGGGGGGGGGGGGTAACTCGTTGATATATAAGGAGTTACGACGACGTATGCTTGACAAAACAAGAATATTAAATATACTGCGCGTATCAGGCGCGGTCAGCATTAGACAGAAACGCATAACCCGCCCGCGCGCCGTCTTCAGGCGCGCCGCAATCAACATCGTCGAAATTGTCATCATTGTCAAAATGAAAACAGTTGACACTGCGATCATCCGTCCCCCCCTAATCCTTCTCGGATTTAATTCTCAAAACCGCCGCTTCCGTATACCAATATAATATGTGTGGAGCGCTGCTGTCAAGAAAAAAATAAATTTTAAAAACGGGCGCGGCGGCCAGTGTTCTTCCCGGTCTAAGGTTGAAAAGTAATTGATCCTGCCGAAAAAGTCAATAGAAAAGAAAAATTTTCTTCGGATAACTATGAGTGCCAATTATTATATTATTACATTAATAATGACTTCGGCCGTGCTTGCGGCCGTACCCGGAACCCGAAAAGGGTCAAAATCAACACCAAAAGGGGCTTTTATGCTTAGGGCAGGCAGAAAATCAATGGCGGCCGCGGCCGCGCCGTCGGTATTGTCCTTGCTGGCGGCGTTTATCCTCCTCTTCGTCTTCGCGCCGTCCGCCGCTGCCGACGAGGAGTTCGACAACCTCTTTTCGGCCAAGAAGTACAAGGAGGCTTTGGCGTACGCGGAGGAGAAGCTCCCCTACAACAAGCGCGAGCCTAAGCTTTGGATTAAGGTGGGGCAGGCCAACGAGGCGCTCGGCTATATGGAGAAAGCGCTGGCGTGCTACATGGTGGCTTGGCGCACCGTGTCCGACGATTATCAGGCTCTTTATTTAACCGCGCGGGTGTACAACAAGATGGAGCAGCCGGACGACGCTTTAGCGATGGCGGAGCGGGCGCTCAAGATAAACTTTACGGCGGAGGCGGGCTGGGAGTACGCCAAAGCCTGCATCGCCCTAAAGAGGCCGGCCGACGCGAAGAAGGCGCTCGAAAAGGTTATCGCCTCGGACTCTTCCAACGTCGTCGCCAACCGCGAGCTGGGCAATATCTACTATACAAGCGGGGAGTTCGCCAACGCCATTCCGCTCATGAAGCGCTCCTACAAGGAGAGGGCCGACGGTGAGGTGGCGTTTAGGATCGGGCGGTCGTACGCGGAGGCCGGCGTTCCCGACAGCGCCTTGGTCTACTTGAAGATCGCCATAGACCGCAAGTCGAACGTCTCGGAGGCTTCGCGTTTCATAGCGCGGGCGCGGTTCGGGCAGAAGAAGTACGGCGAGGTCGTTTCCGGGTACGCCGGGGTTTCGCAGGACATCATGGACGCCATGGATTTCTATATGCTGGGCTTCGCCAAGGAGAAGGCCGGCGACGCGGCGGGCGCGACGGCGGCATACAAGTCGGCGGTGTCGATGTTCGGTAGCGATACGAGGAAAGAGGCACTCCTTGCGCGGGCGAATTTGGCGCGTTCGCTGCTTAAGGGCAAGGCCGTGTCGTTCGCGTTTCCGCATTTGAATTTTATCGTGGCGGCGGACGATAAGGGCGCCGTCGTGAACGACATCTATTTCCTTTTGGCCGACGCGTACGTTGAGTCTAAGGACAACGTCAAGGCGATAGCGAGCTTGGAAAAAGCCATAGCCGTAAACTCGCGCAACGTTGAGGCCTACGCGCGGCTGGCCGAGCTTTACGAGAAGAACGGGCAGAGCGACAGGGCCAAAAACACATACGAATTGATGATGGTGATAAGCCCGAACGACCCGAAGGTCTTCCTTACGCTCGGCGGCTACAACCTCAAAGCCAAGAAGTGGAAAGAGGCCGTCGCGATGTTCGAGAAGAGCAACGGGCTCAAGAAGTCGGCGGCGGCCTTTGAGGGCGCGGCGTCGGCCTATTTCGGCGCCGGCGAAATGTCTAAGGCTCTTGAGGCGGGGAGGGAGGCCGTAAAGCTTGATCCTGAGACCGTTGAAGCGCGCGCGGTGGTCGCGCGTGTGCTTATAGGCGAGAAGAATTACAAAGCCGCGCAGGAGCATGCGGAGTTTTTGAGCAAAAAAGCCCCGAACAACCTCGAATATTTGAGGATGCTCGCCGAGTGCTGCGAGAAAAACGACTCTAAAGCGATGCTCGCGATCGTCGACAAGCAGATCGCGTCGCTCGACCGCAGGGACGTTGTCTCGCGTATGCGCCTTGCCGCGTTCTCCGAGACTAAGAACGACTTCAAGACCGCCGTGACGATGTATAAGGAGGCGGCGGCGATAGATCCCCAAAACCCGCTGCCCCACAGACGGCTCGCGGCCATCTTCGCCGCCCAAGACAAGAACGCGGAGGCGGCGGCGAGCATAAGGGAGTATCTCAAACTAAAGCCGGACGACGCCGAGGCCAACCGCGATTTGGGCGATTGCCTATACAACCAAAAAGATTTGGACGGGGCGCTGAACTCGTACAGGGCGGCTATAAAGCTCGATCCCAAACTCAGGGGGTTCCACAAACGTTACGCGGAGATCGTGATAGCCAAAGGGCAGACGGCCGAGGTCGTCACGGCGCTCACCGCCGTAATAAACAGCGGCGACGCGGACGTGGGCTCCTATACCACGCTCGGCATGATCTACCAAGACCGGGGCCAGTATAAGGACGCGCTGGAGATGTACACGAAGGCGGTCAAGATAGAGCCGGCCAACGTAGACGCTCTCGCGGCTCTCGCGAGCTGCCAAGCCTCTTTGGGCGACGTCAAGGCGGCGATCATCACCTACGAGCAGGTTGTGATGATGAACTCCGAGGCGAAGCGCGAGTACAAGGAATTGGGCGATCTTTACATTAAGCAGAAGAACACGGAGGAGGCGCTGCGCTGCTACAAGAAGTATTTGGAAAGGGTTCCGACCGATAAGGCGGCCGCCGCCGTCGCGGGCAAGCTGCTCTACGACCAGAAGAAGTACGCCGACGCCGCCAAGTATCTGTCTATGTCGCAGCCGGCCGAACCGGCGGCGGTTTTGATGTTCGCGGACGCTTCTTTGCAGTCCGGCGACTTCAAGAGCGCGCAGCCCGCTTTGGAGGAACTGCGCAAGAGGAAGCCGCACGTTTCGGAGATAGGCCGCGTGCTTATGCTTTTGGGCGAGACGTACGAGAAGGACGGGAAGCTGAACCAAGCCGCGTCGGCCTACACCGAGTATGCCAACATGCCGGGCGTGAAAGACCGCGAGGCTTCGTACAAATCCGCTTTTTTGCAGGAGAAATCGAATCCGACCGCCGCCGTAAAGCTTTACGAGGCGAACATTAAAGCCTTTCCGGGCGACGCGAGGAACGGTTTGCGCTTAGGGCTTTTATACTCGCAGAGCAAAGACAAGGATACGCGGGACAAGTCCGTGCCGCTGCTGCAGAAGTCTGCGGCGGCCGCCGACAAGGATCCGAAGCTGTGGCTCGAAATCGCCGCCGTCTACGGTTCCTTGAACCGCGACGCCGACGAAATAACGGCGTACCAGAAGTACGTGCGCACCGACCCCCAGCACGTGGAGGCGAACAAGAGGCTCGGCACGCTTTTGATGAGAAAGGGCGACTATTCCAATGCGATGATTTACCTTGAAATCGCCAATACGATGTCGCCGAACGACCCCGCCGTTATGTCGCTCTTGGCCAAAGGCTACTTGCGCACTAAGCGCGCCAAGGAGGCTTTGTCTATGCTGGCGAAGGCCAAAGCGGCGAAGCCGAACGACCCGGAGATCCGCTATCAGATATACGAGATATACGCGGCGGAGAACCGGAAGCAGGAGGCGCTTAAGGAGATACAGGAGCTTGTGAAGATAAGCAACGACCCGCGTTATCAGCAGCTTTACGGGGACGCGCTGGTGGCGCTGGGCGACGTCAAAGAGGCGGAGAGGGTGGTTGACGAGCTTTTGGCCAAGGATCCGGGCGACCCCAACGCGCTTATGCTCCGCGCCGGGATTTTGCGCTCCCGCAAGGAGTACGACCAGGCTCTCGAGATATACAAGGAGGTGTCGGAAATCCAGCCCGACAACGCGCTCGCCCACTACGAGCGGGCGGAGACGTATGTGATGGCGTCTAAGCCCACGTGGGCGGAGACCTTCTACAACAGGGCGCTTCGGGCCGACCCAAAGTTCGCGCTCGCGGAGCTGGGTTTGGCCAAGCTGTACAAGTCGCGCAAGCAGATGGATTTGTACAAGGAGCATTTGGACGCCGCCCAAAAGCTGGCTCCCGACAACGAGCAGGTGGCGGAGGAGGTCAAGAAGGCCGGGGCGGGGAAGTAAAAGAAATATTTTTTTCGCTTGCTTTTTTGCGCGGCGTTAGTTATATTTAAACGGATGACGGGTATATTATACTCCCTTCGTCTAGTGGTTAGGACACAAGGTTTTCATCCTTGCAACAGGGGTCCGATTCCCCTAGGGAGTGCTTTTCTTCGGGTTCTTTCGCGGAAAGAACCCTTTTTTGTCTTTAAACGCGGATACCGGCTCTGATCGTTTATGGATAACAAAGACGTTTTAAAATACTGTCCGCGCTGCTCCGGCCCCGCGGTCTTGGAGGACTCGCGCAAGATCGTCTGCGCCGGCTGCGGGTTCCGGCTGTATCTAAACGACGCCGCCGCGGTCGCCGCCTTGCTTTTTGATGCCGACGGCCGGCTCATGACCGTCCGCAGGAACGAAGAGCCGCAGGCCGGGCTGCTTGACCTGCCCGGCGGCTTCGTGGAATTCGGAGAAACCGCCGAGGAGGCGCTGTCGCGCGAGTTGCGCGAGGAGCTGGGTATAACGGTTTGCGGCGTCGAATACTATCGGTCGATTCCCAATAAGTACCTGTACGGCGGCGTTCTTTACCACACGCTCGACATCTTTTTAAAGTGCCGTCTTGACGGCGGCGCTGATAATAAAGTCCGTCCCAATGACGAAATTAAAGAGATCGTCTACAAGTTTCCGAAAGATATTACAGAAAACGAGATCGCTTTCGATTCAATGAAGAAGCTGATTAAGTCTTTGAAGCTGCGCCCTGTAGGGGACGCATAGCTCGGTTCGTTCTATAATTAAAATTGAAAACTCCGACCGTATCGTCATAATATATATTATAGATTGCGGCGTTATTGATTATATCGATACGGCATACCCTTATTAATTAAGGAAAATAAGGCCTATGGGTTGGTTTACTAAAAAGACTAAAGAACACGGCGGCAAGAAGCAGCAGCAGGATGAAATATGGATCCGCTGTCAGTCTTGTTCGGCGCACATTTTCAAGCAGGATTTCATAAACAACATAAGCGTCTGCCCCAAGTGCGGCTGGCACGGGAAGCTGACCGCCTACGAGCGCATAGGCATCACTCTCGACAGCGGGACGTTCAAGGAGATGTTCGAAACCATACGCCCCGGCGACCCGCTGGGTTTCGTGGACGGCAAGGGGCCGTACGGCGAGAAGACGGAGCAGGCGCGGGCAAAGACCAAGCTCAACGAGTCGGTTGTGACCGGCACCGGGAAGATAAACGGCCTTGAAGTCGCCGTCAGCGTGATGGACTTCCGTTTTCTGGGCGGCAGTCTCGGTTCCGGGACGGGCGAGAAGATACTCCAGGCCGCCAACTACGCATGCGACCACCGCATCCCCTACATAATATTTTCGGCGTCCGGCGGGGCGCGCATGCATGAGGGGATACTGTCGCTTATGCAGATGGCCAAGACCTGCGCCGGCGTGGCGCGGCTCGACGAGAAGCGGATTCCGTACATCTCCGTGCTGACCGACCCGACGACCGGCGGCGTCTCCGCCTCCTACGCCATGGTGGGCGACGTCAACATCGCGGAGCCCGGGGCGCTCATAGGATTCGCCGGCCGGCGGGTGATAGAGCAGACCATCAAACAGAAACTTCCTGAAGATTTTCAGACCGCCGAGTTCGTGCTGGAGCACGGTTTTTTGGACGCGATCGTGCATAGGCGGGATATGAAGAGTGTTTTGCACCGTATACTTTCATATTATAATAGGTGAGGGGCGGACATTGGAACGCGAACTTGAATTTGAAAAACCGGTGGTCGAGCTTGAGCGGGCCATAGAGAAGCTCAAGAACTCGGCCGCCGAGAACAAGGGCGACTTCGGCACGCAGATCGCCGAGCTTGAGAAGAAGTGCGAGGACCGCAAGAGGGAGATATACGACACCCTCTCGCCCTGGCAGACCGTGCAGGTCGCGCGGCATCCCAAGCGTCCGGTGTTCTACGACTACATATCGCTGATATTCAAAGATTTCGTCGAGCTACGCGGCGACAGGCGTTACGGCGACGACCGGGCGCTCATCGGCGGCTTCGCCAAGCTCGACGCCCAGAAGGTCATGCTTATCGGCCACAGCAAAGGCAAGAACGTCGAGGAGAACGTCAGGCGCAATTTCGGCATGGCGAAGCCCGAAGGTTACCGCAAGGCGCTGCGCCTTATGCGGCTCGCCGAGAAGTTCAACGTGCCCGTGGTCTCCTTCATAGACACCGCCGGAGCCTATCCCGGCCTTGACGCGGAACAGCGCGGCCAAGCCGAGGCCATAGCGAGAAATTTAACGGAGATGGCCAAATTAGAGATCCCCGTGGTCGCCATAGTGACCGGCGAGGGAGGCAGCGGAGGCGCGCTCGGCATAGGCGTGGCCGACTCCGTCCTGATGCTCTCGAACGCCGTATACTCGGTAATCTCCCCCGAAGGCTGCGCCTCCATCCTATGGCGCGACGCCTCCTACTCGGCCCAAGCCGCCGAGAACCTGAAGATCACGGCCAAGTCGCTCCTATCCTTAGGAATAATAGACGAAATAGTGAAAGAACCAGCCGGCGGAGCCCACAGCAACCACAAAGTCACAGCCGAATCGATAAAATCGGCGCTCTTGAAACACCTGAAAAAACTAATACCGCTGTCGCCGCCGAAACTTATTCAGAGAAGATTTGAAAAATTTTCCGAGATGGGAAAATTCATAAAATAACAGTTAATATTGATTTTAATCTTTGATCTTTATCTATTTAAAACAAGGACGCTGATTATTATGGGCAATACCGTAAAACTGAAAACAGAAGACCTATTGCACAAAATCCCGCTGCGCATAACCGACACGACCCTGCGCGACGCCCACCAATCGCTTTGGGCCACCCGTATGCGCACCGACGACATACTCAGCATCATCGACGTGATAGACAACGTCGGCTACTACTCGCTCGAGGCGTGGGGCGGCGCGACTTTCGACGTCTGTCTGCGCTTTTTGCGCGAAAACCCGTGGGAGCGTCTGCGCCTCATCAAGGCAAAGGCCAAGAACACGCCGCTTCAGATGCTTTTGCGCGGTCAGAACCTTGTGGGCTACCGCAACTACGCCGACGACGTGGTGGACAGGTTTATCGCCCTCGCCTGCAAAAACGGCATAGATATTTTCCGAGTCTTCGACGCGCTGAACGACACCCGCAATTTAGAGGCGGCCGTCAAAGCCGTCAAGAAGCACGGAGCCCACGCTCAGGGCACGCTGGCTTACACGATCTCGCCCGCCCACACCGTCGAAAAGTACATCCAATACGCTAAGGAGCAGGTGGGGCTCGGCATAGATTCGCTGTGCGTCAAGGACATGGCCGGCATACTCTCGCCGATAATGGCGGAGCGTTTGGTCTCCGCGCTTGTCAAGGAGCTGGACATACCCGTTCAGCTGCACTGCCACGCGTCGAGCGGCATGGGCACCGCCGCCTACGTCGAGGGCGTGCGCGCCGGAGCCGGGGCCATAGACTGCGCCATATCCTCCATGGCCGGAACCTCCTCCCAGCCGCCCGTGGAGACTATGGCGGCGATATTCTCCGAGACCAATTATTCCGCCGGGCTGGACGTGGACGCGCTCGACAGAGTCGCCAAATATTTCGCCGACCTCGCCCCGCGCCGCAGCGCCGCGCCGATCTCCGTAATGCCCATAGACCCCGGCATTCTTGTGCATCAGATTCCCGGCGGTATGATCTCGAACTTCCGCTCGCAGCTGCAAATGCAGAAGGCGCTCGACAAACTGCCGCAGGTGCTTCAAGAGGTCAGCCGGGTGCGCGAGGATTTGGGTTATCCGCCGCTCGTCACCCCCACGAGCCAGATCGTGGGCACGCAGGCGGTGATGAACATCATATCGGGCGAACGCTACAAGATCGTGCCCAACGAGGTTAAGGATTACGTTAAGGGGCTCTACGGAAGGTCTCCGGCACCTATCGATAAGGGCATGATAAAGAAGATTTTGGGCGACGAGAAGCCCATAAGCTACCGTCCCGCCGACAAAATCGCGCCCATGCTGCCTAAGGCGACCGACGGCGTGGATCCCGCGCTTATCAACGCCGAGGAGGACATCCTCTCCTACGTGCTGCTGCCGGAGCCGGCGCTCGAGTACTTCAAGTGGAGGGCCGCGCCCGCCGGGGAGCGTCCTGAGATCCCGGCCGACGCGGAGATCAGAAAGATCGCGGGCGATGCGGCGGCTAAGGGCGAAGCCGGCAAGAATGCGCAAGCGTCCGTATCGGCGCCGCCGCCGCAGCCGCCGTCTATGCGGCTTCCTTTGGACGGCCTCGCCGCCGAGATCATCGGCAAGATAGACGGCCTCGTCATAGAGGAGGTGGTATTCAGGAAGGGCGAATCGACTATATCGGTAAAATCGCATGCCGTTTCGCAGGCGGCGTTCGCGGAGGGGCGGACGCTTAACGCCGCGTCGGCTGTCCCTGCGGCGGTATCGTCTTCGGCCGCGCCGCGGCAAACGCCGCAAGCGGTTCCGGCGGCTCCGCAGCCCGCGCCGGAGGTTAAAGCGGAAGCGGCGGTACCGGCGGCGGGTTACGCGCAATCGATAAAAGCTCCGTTAGTCGGGACTTTCTACTCGTCCCCCGGTCCGGGAAAACCGGCGTTCGTCAAGGAGGGGGATATCGTGGAAAAGGGGGCGAAGGTGTGCATAGTGGAGGCGATGAAGCTTTTCAACGAAATATCGGCTCCGGCGCGGTGCAAGATAGTGAAGATTCTTGCGGCGGACGGGGCGGCGGTCGATAAGGATCAGGAATTGATTGGGGTTGAAGAAATAAAATAATTTGACCGCGAACCACACTAACCAACACGAACGAAAAAAATAAAAAAAATATGTTTAGGAATTGTTCGTGCGGTTCGTGCGGTTCGTGGTTAATATTTTTTCAGTTGCTGTTATTTAGACAAAAAATCCTGTCCGCCGCTCGGCCCTATGGTGTTCCTTGAACCGTCAACGTTTTTAAACGCGAGTCCGGGATCGCCGGCGTTTATGCAGGGGGAGTATTTAGACAGCTGCCGGGTCTCGCTTCCTATGGCGGTCGGCGTTTTCAGCGGCGGTCTGCCGAAGGGCAGGGTCGGGATATGCAGTATCTTCTTGTTCCGCACTTTTGACGAGTCGGTTTGCAGCAGGATGTCCACCTCTATCGCCCTGGCTTCCGCCTCCGAGCCTATGAAGATCGGGTCGGCTATGAGGTTGCCGTGCGTGTCGGTGGAGTCTTTGTTCTTGACGGCGCGGGTGATTTTGCCCAGTTCCGGGTCGCATTCCAAAAAATTCCTGTCGATGTTGCCGAATACGCAGTTGTACTTGAAAACGATCTTCGATCTGCCGTCGCACATCAGCCCGACGTTGCTGTTGAACGCGATGATGTTGTTGAATATCTGCGGGTTGCTCTTCTCCACTTTTATTCCGGCGGCGAAACAGGTCGATATCAGGTTGTTGTAGATCTTCGGTTTTGCGCCTCCGACGCTGTGTATGCCGATATTGGAGTTCTCCAGCGCGTTATTCCTTATCAGCGGGTTGGATTTTCTGACGGTGACCGCCGTGACCGCGCCCGACACCTCCGTGAACGCGATTTCGGTGTACCTGCTGTCGGCCTCGTCCAAAATTATCCCGCGCCAGGAGTAGTCGGTGAATTCCGTCTTTTCCGGCGTGAAGACTATGGGGTTGTTCCTGCGGCCGACGCAGTTTATGGAGCCGAGCACGCGGATGGAAAACAGGGTGGAGTCGGCCTTGTCGAACGGCTCGGTCAGAAAGCTGTTCTTCACGCCGCTCTTTATGATGATTTTCGTCCCCGGGGCGATGACGAGGTTGGCGGTTCTCGTCACGAGCAGGTCGCCCTCGACGATGAAAGGCCCTTCCTCCGCCTTCCACCGCGTCTCGCGGTCGATGATCCCGCTGACCGACCGTTCGCCGAAGGCGTGGGAGAACAGAGCCGCCGCCGCGCAGATTATCAATGAAGCGAAATCAAGTGAGTTTTTCATTTTTATCGGCTGATCCGAATCAAAATTCTGGATTGCTTCGTCGCTTCGCTCCTCGCACCGTGTTTATCGAGGCGAAGCCAATGACGGTCATTGCGAGCGTAGCGAAGCAATCCAGAGGGTTATAGATTATACTGCGGCCCCTACGGCACTTCCACGCTGTCGAAAATTTTCTGCACTATCTGCTCAGACGTCACATTCTCCGCTTCGGCTTCGTAGGTGGTTATCACCCTGTGCCTAAGGATGTCCATCCCCACCGATTTTATGTCTTCCGGCGTCACGTATCCGCGCCCTCGGATGAAGGCGTGGGCGCGGGCGGCCCGGGTCAGGAACAGGGTGGCGCGGGGGGAGGCCCCGTAGGAGATCAGCGACCTCATGTCGCTCAGCCCCACCGCCTCCGGCTCCCTGGTGGCGAAGACTATGTTCACTATGTACTCCTCCACCTTCGAGTCCATGTATATCTCGCTGACCAACTGTCTGGCCGAGAGCAGTTGGTCAACCTTTATCACCCGGCCGACCTCCGGCACCGGCCCGGCCGCCATCCGCTTCAGGATCTCCTTCTCCTCGTCGCGCGATGGGTAGACGATCTTGAGCTTCAGCATGAAGCGGTCTACCTGCGCTTCGGGCAGGGGATAGGTGCCCTCCTGCTCTATGGGGTTCTGCGTGGCCAGCACTAAGAACGGCTCCTCCAATTTGTAGCACTCGTCGCCGATGGTCACCTGGCACTCCTGCATGGCCTCGAGGAGGGCGCTCTGCACCTTAGCCGGGGCGCGGTTGATCTCGTCGGCGAGCACGATGTTGGAGAAGATGGGGCCCTTCTTCGGCACGAACTCCCCGCTCTTTTGGTTGTAGACCATAGTCCCCACGATGTCCGCCGGCAGCAGGTCGGGCGTGAACTGTATCCGCTTGAAGCCGGTGTCCACCGCCTTGGCGAGCGTCGATATGGCCAGCGTCTTGGCAAGCCCCGGAACCCCTTCAAGGAGTATGTGGCCGCGCGTCAGAAGCCCTATAAGGAGCCTGTCGACCATTTTAGACTGTCCCACGATGACCTTGGCCATCTCCGACTTCAGCAGGGAGACGAAGCTGCTCTCTTCCTTAACCCGTTCGTTCAGCTCGTTAACGTCTGCGCTCATTGAACCCTCCGAATTAAATAAAAAAGTCAATATCTGCACATATTTAGTAAAAAAAGTAACACTTAGCGCCGTGTTATAATATATTTTATAGGTGCACCTATAAACAAAATAATTTTTTTCTATTATAAGTGTATAAAATTTTGATTTAAAAATGGATTTATGATGTTTCGCGACGCGAAGCGGCGCATGTTTATAAAAGTCCCTCCCCCTATTTGAGGGGGAGGGATTGAAGGAGGAGGGGTATATAGCGGGGTGTTGCGGGATAACCGCGCCCCACTGGGGCGCATCCTCCCCGCAGGGTGGGTAGCGGAAAACAAAACGGCGAAGCCGTTTTGGTTGGAGCGAGGGAGGGCGCAGCCCTCCCCTTAAACGACTTTGACTTTTATTTTTTGACTTTAACTTTACTGAGGAGGCTCAAATGGCGATGGATTTCACCGTTACCGAAATCGGCAATTTCATGGTAATCAAGCCTTCCGGCCGCATAGACTGGGAGGGGGCGCG
>Ga0268262_10000347_pt1 | contig 62114 bp, 60 predicted proteins | sample TergutNc150P3_FD_190354 | JGI IMG/M metagenome (GOLD analysis project Ga0268262, IMG submission 190354) | Nasutitermes corniger P3 segment gut microbial community from laboratory colony in Florida, USA - Nc150 P3 (SPAdes) (version 2) | ecosystem: Host-associated > Arthropoda: Insects >... | reverse complement strand
CGTTAAGAATTGAATTATACCAATGGGCCATAGACTGGGATCTTTTGTTTTCTATGTTCATCTGTCTGAACAAAACCAGTAATACCGCAATAAGAGCCGTTGCCAATATAACGCCCAATACGGTAAGGAACAGCGCCATGTTTCTTGTGGTTTGATAATATTTATCCCTAGGCGTTACAACTCCCATATACCAGCCGTTTTGGAGTCTTTCCAAAAAGACAATGCACTCAATGTTCCGGTAGTCGGTCGTTATAACCTCATAAACATGGCCTTTCTGTACTAATTCATCTGCATAAGACGAGATATGACTTTTCACATCGCGAAATGCCATACCTACTATAGAGGGCTCCGGGTGGGCGATTAAATCCATGCTCTTGCTTAACAGAAATCCGTAACCTTTTTCGGCAAATTGCGTATCAACAGCATGCTGACTAACCCTGTCAAGTTTAATATCCAGACATATAACACCCAACGCTTTGCCGTCTTCGTCAAAAATACGGCGGGAAAATGTAATAACGGGAGTCTCTCCGGTTCTTAGATTTATATACGGTTCGGTTATTCCTATATCACCGTTCGCCTCGACAGCCGCAATATACCATGGACGGTCTTGCAGTTCATAGCCTTCCGGAGGAATCCAGTCTGCTCCTTCGGTGAAATATATTTTCCCATAAATGTCAAAAAAACCGTAAAAACCCATGGTGCCTAAAAGACGGTCTTTTTCGTTATCCTGCATATATTTATTCATATAATGTATATATTCACGTACTTTCTCGGCAGTATCTCCTCGTACAATCATGCCACGTATGGTTTCCGCAAAACCTGCAAGGATGGTTTCCGGTTCTTTTAAATCTGCAATTATACTTGCTTCTGTATTCAGAATCGCGTTTTTTACATCCCTCTGCAAATGCTTGCGTTCAATGTCGCTTACAAACCAGTAGCTTGCAATAACCATAAGCCCAAAAGCCAGCACTACAAACAGTATTTGCATATACCGTATGATCTTTCTCCGAGCTTTTTTATTAAAGGAATGCGCTACATGCACAAATCAAACCCCTACTCTTTTATTTTAATCCCTTGCTATTAAAAACGCCAGTGTAATATTGGAAGTTGTCGTTAGTTTTAGAACAACTGTCTGAAATTAATACAATTTTTATGGTATAATAGAGTTGTCCGGAAACTGCGTATAAATGATACGATGTTTTTGAACAACTTCCATTAAAAGAAACATTTTTTATTATTTGCATGGAGACTTTGTATGAAAACATGGTGGAAAGACAGTATCGTCTATCAGATTTATCCGCGCAGCTTTCAGGATTCTTCGCAGACAGAGTTTCCGGACGATGGGATCGGCGACATACCGGGAATCATCTCCCGCCTTGATGAAATTAAAGCTCTCGGCGCGAATGTTATCTGGCTCTCGCCTGTGTACAAATCCCCTGATGCGGACAACGGTTATGACATCAGCGATTATTGTTCAATCAATCCCAAATTCGGGACAATGGCCGACATGGAAAAACTTTTTGCTGAGGCGGCAAAGCATGGCATTAAGATAATTATGGATCTTGTGATAAATCACACTTCCGATGAACACGAGTGGTTTCAAAAGAGCCGCGATCCTAAAAGTCCTTATCGTGATTACTACATCTGGCGTCCGGGCAAGAAAAACCGTCCTCCCAACAACTGGACAACTTTTTTCATGGGCAAGGCATGGGAATACGATGAAAAAAGCGGTGAGTACTATCTTCATCTTTTTGATAAAAAACAGCCCGACCTTAATTATAAAAATCCTAAAGTAATAGAAGAAGTAAAAAATATACTGCGCTTCTGGCTCGACAAGGGTGCGGCCGGTTTCCGCTGTGATGTGATAAATATTATTTACAAGACAAGTCTGGATGACGGTAAAAGAAATATGACTGTCCGAGGCATTGAACATTTCAAATCACAGGAAGGAAATCATGCAGTGCTTAGGGAACTTCGCCGTGATGTGCTGGATAAATACGACTGTTTTACCGTAGGCGAGACTGTCATGGTCGATCTTGCTGAGGCGAAAGATTTGTGTGATGAAGACCGGAAAGAGCTTAACATGCTCTTTTACTTTGATCACCTTGAAGTAGACCGCCGTATCGCCCAGTTTATTCCGAAAAAATTTCGCGCGTATAAACTGTTAAACGTAATGACAAAATGGCAGCAAGGGCTTGACTGGAACGCCGTATATCTTGAGAACCACGATCAGGCAAGGATCGTTTCCCACTTCGGCGCGGCGGAAAAAGACTGCACTGACGCCGGCAAGCTCGGTAAATACTGGCGGGAGAGCGCAAAAATGCTTGCTCTTTTTCATTTGACTCTTCGAGGAACTCCCTTTATTTATCAGGGGCAGGAAATCGGCATGACAAACTTCGATTTTAAAAACATCAATGAGTTAAACGATGTTGTAAGCCACGGACTGGACAAACTGATGAAAAAGATGTGTATCCCTTCCTTCCTGCGCTGGAAATGGATCAAGGCAAGTTCACGGGACAATGCCCGCACGCCGATGCAATGGGATGATAGCGAATACGCCGGTTTCAGTAAGGCGAAACCCTGGCTTGGCGTTAACGGTAACTGCAAATATATTAATTATGCTTCACAAAAAAACGATAAAGATTCAATTCTAAGTTTTTACAAAGAACTTATCGCTATACGAAAAAATAATGAATGTCTTGTTTACGGAGACTTCATTCCGCTGTATGCGGATAACAGCCTCATGATATACCGGCGTAAAATGCAAAATAATGCAAATAACGGGAAGACATATACCGTTGCGCTTAATTTTTCATCTAGTACTGTTAAACTGAATAAAAAGGTCTCCGGCTTTTTAACAGGAGATTTAATTTTATCTACCGCAGGTTCGTCTGAATGGAAGAAGCAATTACTTCCATGGGAAGGGATTTTGTTAAGGAGTTGATATGCCAAGTGTAATTATTACGGGAGCTGACAGAGGACTTGGGTTTGCGCTTTGCAAAGAATATCTTTCGCGCGGCTGGACGGTCTTCGGCGGGAAGTTTCTGGATGATTACAATCTGCTCGAACAGGAACGTGAAAAAAATCCTTCTCTGCACATTGTGCCGCTGAATGTCGGTGATGCAACATCGATTGCGAAGGCGCATGATCTTGTCGCTGAGCAAACAGATTCGCTTGACATGATTATCTCCAACGCTGCGCTGATGGGCGAAGTTAAGTGCAGCATTGACGATCTGCCTATGGATTTAGAGGCTCCATGGAACAGTTTCCGTGTAAACGCGCTCGGACCTGCGCTCATGGTAGAAAACTTTCTTCCGCTGACGGACAAAGGTAAAATGAAACGGCTGTGCTTCATTTCATCGGAAGTGTCATGTATTCTGCTGATGAAATACCGGGAAGGAAACAGTTACCCTTATCCCATGAGCAAGAGTTCAATGAACATGGGAGTACGCCTTATGCATAATCTTCTGTATCCGCAGGGATACAGCTTTCGTCTTTATCACCCAGGCTGGATGAAACGTCAGATGACAGACGGCACTCTTTCTGAATGGGCAATGCTTGACCCCGCCGATACCGCCACTCACTGCGCCGAATATTTTGAAACGCCGCTTGGCGATGAACAGCGGCTCGTGCTGTATGACTATCGAAGTCACGAATGGCCGTTCTAGACGTTTTCATAAAGAAGCATACAGGAGTTGTTAAATGAAAATTGTATTGATTACGGAGTTAAATAAAGATTTCGGTAAAAAACTTGCCGTTGTTTTTATACGGGAAAAGTTCAAGGTATACACTGTAGGAGAAGAACAGCTTGATGATGCAACTTGCCTTCCAAAAGATTTAAAAGAAGCTGCCGCTATAGTTCAAAAAGAAAGCGGACTTATTGATATCTTCATTGATACAAGCGATGAGCGCAGTCCGCTCGATAATTTCAATGTGCGCACAGGACTAAACGGCGATGTTATACATAAGTTGTATGACGCAAATGTAATCCGTCCGATGGCAATGTTTGAAGCGTTTTTCACCCTGCTTGAGGCAGGCGGCGAAAAGCGGCTCTGCTGGCTTACATCGGCGGAGGCTAGCATTAACGAGACTTTTAGCACAGACGGATACGGTTATAAAATGGCAAAGGCGGGACTGCACAACTTTTTGCAGATAACACGCAATGCGCTTGCTCCGAAGGGCTACACGATACGCGCATTCGAGCCGCTGTACAACGATGTATCGCCTGAACTTGCCGCAGAAGCCGCTTTTAATTACTTTACCCGCAGGCGAGGCATTGAACATGATGACGATAAACGTGATGATGAGTATAATCTTGTTTTCCGTGACGCTTACGGCAGACAACATTCATGGTGAATAAATGAAGACTCTATTACGTATAGCAAAAGAAGCTGTCAGATATAAAGGCTGGCTGCTGCTGTCGATTTTCGGTACGCTTATGCTGACAGCAGTCAACCTGATTGCCCCAAGAATAATGGCGGGTATGACAGGGCTTGTGGCAGCCGGTATGACACGGGAAAATTTTATCACTGTCCTATGGATGGCGGGCGGATTGTTAGGCTTATACCTGACACGCATACTGTTCCGTTTTCTGAGTAATTATTGTTCACACAGGGCGGCGTGGCGGCTTGTGCTTGAACTGCGGATAAAAGTTTATAACGCAATTCAATCTTTTTCCATGGACTATTTTCATAATAAGCAAACAGGTGATTTATTAAGCCGTGTAATGAACGATGTCGCGACATTTGAATTGATATACGCACACATCACTCCCGATATTATTACAAATTTTGTTACTCTCACTGGTGTAACAATTATTCTCTTTAATTTAAACGCGCATCTTGCGCTTATCACCTGTATTCCCATTCCGTTCATTTTAATATCAGGATGGTTTTTCAGCCGTAAAGTACGCCCCAACTTTCAGAAAACGCAAAAATCGCAGGGAGAATTATCCGCACAATTACAGGATAATTTTTCTGGTATACAGGAAATACAGGCTTTTGGACGGCAAACTTACGCTACGGAAAAAGTCTTAAAAAAAGGCAAGGATTTTACACATAACATGCTCCGGGCATTGAAGTTAAGCGCCATATTTCATCCAAGCGTGGAGTTTTTAACTTCCATCGGCAGCGTTATTGTTGTCGGCTTCGGCGGATATTTGGCGTATAAAAATCAGCTTTCTGTTTCTGAAGTTGTCGGTTTTCTTCTTTATCTCGCTCTTTTTTATGCTCCGATTACAGGTGTTGCCCAGCTTTTGGAATCCGCACAGCAATCGCTTGCAGGAGCCGAGCGTGTGATTGAAATTTTAGACGCTCCGCAGAGCGTCAAAGACAGCCCCGAAGCTAAATCAATCGGAAAAGTACAAGGGCGGATTGTTTTTGAGAATGTCAGTTTTTCCTACATACAAGGCGTTCCTGTTCTTGATAATGTTTCCTTTGATATTAAGCCGGGGCAAATGGCTGCGCTGGTAGGAGCGACAGGCGTAGGAAAAACCACACTAAGCAAACTTATATCAAGATTTTATGATCCGACAGACGGAAGAGTGTGCCTTGATGGGCACGATCTGCGAGACATCACTTTGGAAAGTCTGCGCAGCAATATCTCTTTGGTTTTGCAGGATACATTTTTGTTTAACGGAACTATCGAAGAAAACATAGCGTTTGCAAGGTCTGACGCTTCATTTGAAGAGATTAAAAAGTCAGCACAAACCGCAAGGATACATGATGATATAATGCAGATGCCTGAAGGTTATCAGACGCAGATAGGGGAACGAGGCGTAAAACTGTCAGGCGGACAGAAACAGCGCATTGCAATCGCTCGCGCCGTATTGTGTCAGGCTCCGGTGCTTATTCTTGATGAAGCGACCGCTTCTGTTGATGTACACACAGAAGAGCAAATACAGCAGGCGATCAACGAAATAGCCGGAAGCCGTACAATCGTAACAATTGCGCACCGGCTTTCTACCATTCGCAATGCGGATGTTATTTACGTTTTTGAAAAAGGGCGGATTGTTCAATCCGGCAGTCATGCCGAATTGATTGAGCAGGAAGGTCTTTACCGGAGTTTATGCCGCACAAGTAAAACTACAACCTCGGCTTAAAATTAAACCATAGATTCAAATTTAAAATTAATTGATATAATTACTATTTTCTTGACATTACCTGAATAATAACATATCTTTAAAATATGAAGTGATTGTAGGGCGCAATCACGTTAATCAAAAAAAAGTCCGGTTTTTAACGCCCTAATTAAAGGGCGTTTTTTCATTAAATAAATTCGACGCCGATTGAAAAACCCTGTATTGCCGGTTTCCGCATTATGCCGTTATGCTTCATTGAAATATTTTCACAAGGAACTTGGTCTTGATAATTAAAGCACATTTTGCTTTACTACTTGTTTAAGGACTCTAATTTTTTTTAACAAATTCAAATCTGGTAAAAGTCAAGGTTGTCTGTTCAACTGAATAAGGATATGTTTCTATAACTAATAAATTCGAATTAGGTACATTACTGCTGGCTGTTTTAGCTGCGAATATTTGCATTTTACCGCTATATACAGTATTCGCCCTGGCGTTTGTTATTATTTCCATATAAGGAGTAAGCGGAGTAAAATAATTATCTGCTTCTACTTGTTGATCTACAAGATAAAGTTGAAACCTATTAAAATCCACATTTGATGTAAATGAATAATAGAAAATGTATATATCTCCTTCAGTTATTTTTGGATTAAAAAACACAGGTAATGTAAGTTTACACTGATTATGGTTAAATTGCTCCTGACCGGGAAAATCAATTTCTAATGGATTTTCTTCGGATGCCAATGAAGTTAAATGCCTTTCAGCGTAAACGCCTGTTCCCCCCAATGAACCGGAAGGTTTTATGAAAAACCACCAAATTAATAAATTGTAAACGGCAAATATCAATATTCCCAAAGGAATCAAGCGCTTAAGCTTCTTGTCTTTTTTATTAACAGAAAGAGCGGCTTCAGGTTCGGCCGGGCTTGCCGCTTCTGTATACCGCCGTCCGGCAGAGTTGTATTTAGAAAGAAGTTCCTGAATGTTACAAACACCCAGCTTCCTGTAAATATTAGTCCTGTGAAAACTGACTGTCCGAGTGCTCAGGTTCAACTTATTGGCAATTCCTTTGGGAGGAAGCCCTTCAACCAGTAGATTGAGAATTATCTGCTCACTGTTTGTTAAATCTTTCTCCATAGTCCTTAATAAACCAACTTTGGTAATTATTTCTTATTGCCATTATTTATTAAGATAATACTATGAATAAACCCAAAAAAAACCTGTACAAATGTACTGTTTTTGTACAGGTTTGGCTGTTTTACCGAGTTCAAATACTATTTTACGCTTTTATTGCGTATTTAGGGGTTTACCCTGTCTGCCTATGGTTTTAGGGCGGAGGTATTATTTTTTATTAATACCTCCTAAAAATGCCTAATCTCTGTATACAAGCTGCCCCTTAAATCCATCAAAAGCCTTATGCCCAACTCTTGTTTTTCGTGAAAGCGTAATGGTTTCAAGGTTTGGGCAGTCTTCAAACATATGCTCTACTATACAGGTCTCCTTTCGTAGTTTAACCTCGTTGCGAAGATTCAGATTTACTTTACATATAATAAATACATTGGTCTGTCAGGAATTGCTAGAGGAGAAAATATTTTTACTTTTTTGTGAGGAAAAATATGGTATCGCAATTGTTCCTTGCATTTGTCTCATCGTATTTATCAAAAAAGCTATCGATCTTTTACTTGTCAAACAAACTTACCGCAATTTTATCAATTACATTGCTGTACCCATACATTGTAATGACAACGCTTTTTCCATCACTCATACAAAACTCCTTTTTTGAATTAATATTTATTTAATAATGCTAATAATTTTGTTATATACTCATACATTATTCCATCTTCTTCAGGAAATTTAAATCTTCTACAATATGAATTACACTCTTCTTTTTCAAAGTGTTTATCTTCACTTATATTTTCTAATATTTTCTTTATTAAATCTGACTTAGTATTCGGTTCTTGAATCCAAAACCATAATTCAGAATAATCATCTTCAACAATTACTTCTAACTTTATATATTCGTTGGCAGCAATATCGCAAATATTTTCAAATACGGTATGATTGGTTAAATATTTACCAATTTTTTCAAATGGATAATAATTATTAAAAAAATAATCATAAATACGATCCCTTCTATATGTTGTAAAATCATTTAACATATTTCTGATATTTATTAATACTTTAAATTGATCAATATTTAACATTTCTTTATAAAATTTTTCCATGATTGCTTGATCCATTTGATAACTCCTTAAATATTCTAAAAGATTAATATATTGACAATAAAATGATATTTCTTGTTCGTCCTTTGCATTATTTTTACATGGTATAAGAAATGAATTAATAAAATCATTTTTTGTACCATCAGCAGCAGTAGCGAAGAATATTAATTTGTCAATACCCAATTGTTTGTCTTCTTTAGTCCATGTGGATTTGTCTGGAATTTTTTTACCATCTAAAGAAAAATAAATTATTTTATCTACAATGTAGTTTTCATCTGTTAGCAATTTATAGTATCTTGGTAATTGTCTCGGCATATCTCCTGCATTATTTATTTTATTTTCAATAATAATACAATGCTTTGATTCTTCATCTCTTACTAAGACATCAATTTTATTCTCTTCACGAACTACCTCAACATTTTGATAATTAACAATATTTATTTCAGGTAAACCTGTCAATACATTTATATAATTAATAAAATATTTTAATGTTTCCTTTTTATTTTCCAAAATATAGGCAATAATATCGCTATGAAAATTCTCTCGATAATAAATATCCGAAGTTGCAAGAATAATGTTAAAGGGTGCGGAATATTCTTTTTCCTGATAACAACCAATTTTTTTTGATAAATCAATTGCCGTTTTAATTAATGTATCCATAATTTTATATTTTCAAGCAATCATTATGCCAATTCCAGCAGATTAACAGTTGTTATAAAATGTTCAAATAATCTCCCAACCCAATCTGCAACAGCTTGATCATCCCAACCGTCAAAAGCTTTGATTTTCAAAGGAGCCCATATTTCCAGTTTTCCATCACTTGCTTCACCTTCTTCCGCATCACGATAACTTGCCATAAATTCATCACGAGCAAGAACATCTAATATTACTTTTTTTGTCTTGGAGAGAATTGCGATCCTTCACGATGATAAACACAAAGACAAAGAATAGATTTATTATCATGATAAAAACCTACACCATAATTCTCTGTTATTGGTTTTCGAACATAATCACCTTCTGCTTTGAAACCATATTTGGTTATTAAGGTATTTCTAATAATACCGGCGATTGCTTCTTTGTTTCTGTTTGACATAACAACTCTCCTATTTTAGCTTTTAAGGTAATATACCTTATTAAGCTTTAACCCAAGTATGCGGTTTATATTTCCCGTCTTTGGTTTTTGGTTTTCTCGGACAATTACCAGGGGGCGGTCTTGATGAACCATACGTTGTACTACCACACCAAGTACATTGCCACTTTATTGATGCCATTTCAAACCTCCTTAGAATCCGTAATTGAGCTAAATTTACAACGTATAAATAAAAAAAGAACCTGTACAAATGTCCTGATTTTGTACAGTTTTTGTACAGGTTTAGTTGTTTTTTGGCTTTTTTTAACTGAGTTCTCTCTTTGTAGACAGAAACTATTTAACAATCTTTATGTCGTCAAAGAATATTTCGCAGACATCACCGTCTTCATTTCTTGTTTCAAAAGTCAATGTTGTTATATTAGTCCAGGAAACAGTCCTGCCTCGACCTTCCACCCATTGCTCCTTTACTCTATCGTATCCTCCAAAAACTTCCATATCACGTAATGGGATGCGGATAGTATGCCATTTCCCGTCAGGGGGAAGATGTTTTTGACCAATATTATATGAATTACGCCACTCAATATTGTCTTGGACTTGATTAACAAAATATACTTCAAATGATAACGGTTTTCCTGTTTTCGCTTTAAATTCGAAAGCAAACCCGTTCTGAGCAAGATACGTAAAATCACTTAGAGTAAGACGAATTTCCATACCGGCATCCTTGCGGCTGATATTCCCCCATTGTATGGCATATTCACCTTCCGCTGACGGAGTATAATAAAGATTAAACGTATTTTGCTTAGACCAAACATTAATAGTAAAGCCCCTGCTTAAATAATCGTCGTAAATGGTAAATCCTGTTTTTAACGGTTCTTTCTGCTTCTGCGCCTGCGGCGGAGGATTTAAGCCTAAAGCCCTAACCAATTCAACATTCAAGTCTGTGTTAATATCTCCGATAAAATTCCAGACAAACACGCCGCCGGGCGGGTTAAATATACCGAAAGGATCATAATAATCCCACGATAACCTCGGAATGTTACGCGCTTCTAAAGTTTCTCTTACAAATTGATACCATCTTACCCTGTCCTCGGGAAAGCTATTACGCATTAATACGCCGAATTCACCGCAGAAAACAGGAACTTTCCTCTGTCTTGCGAAATTAGCCGCTTGATCGATCTTTTTTGTGAGCGCCGCTGTAGTTCCTATCTTGGAATAATTATTTTTTAATTCATTTTCGATCCAAGTCCCTTTTACCTCTTTGGGGATTGCCGGCATCCGGTTTTTATCATAGGGAAACGGAACTCCTGCTAAATGAAAAAGTAACGGCTCACCCCATGTTGCACCCTGTTGGGTAAATATATGCGGGTCGTAAAAATGAAAGGTATATAAAAGATTATTGTCAGTATATTTAGGTATTGAAGATAAAGTTTGAATGGAACTCCATTCAACACCGCTTACGACTATCCAATGGTTTTTATCAATTTTACGGATTGCGTCTATTACGTCTCCCTGTATCTTCCCCCATGCGCTTGCGGCAATTCTGTTGGGTTCATTCAGGATTTCATATATTACATACTCGCTTCGGTTTTTATAATGTTCCGCCATCTGCGTCCAGACAGGAATAAGAAAATTCCGGTAATCGTTCTTGACTGCCGGCTGATTAGCAGGGTGATTGTCAAGAATGATATAAATCTGATATTTTTCAGCCCAATCTACTGCCCTGTCCAGTAATTTGAAAAGCAGCGGATCAATTATATAATCAGGCGCACCTGACGTAAAAACATTAAAATCAATCGGCAGGCGTATAACATCAACGCCAAGACTTTTTACATCAACAAAATTCTGTTCAACAAATCTTTTAAATGGGATTTCCTGAGCGCTGTTTACAAATTCAAACCAGCCGCCAAAATGCACTCCCTTCGTAAATGGGGCTGAAACAGCGGCTTGCTGTTTTGACTGACTGAAAACATTATTGGAAACCAGCAGCAATAATGTAAAAATAATACTTCTTGTCTTCTTCATAATTATTACTCCTTATGTAAAAACTTTGTTGATCTTATTACGAGGAAACAAAAAAAGAACCTGTACAAAGGTACTGTTTTTGTACAGGTTTAGCTGTTTTTTACGGTTTCCAATCTTAAAAGAATAATACTTAACACCGGAGTCCGGTATTGGATTTATTGATACGTAAAAAATAATCGGGAATTAGGAAGAAATGAGCATAATGATCGCATTAATAACAGCACGAATTTTATTTTCGTTCAGGTGTCCGGCAATAGAGAGAATAATATTTTTATCGGCAGTAAATAGTTTATTGGGGCGAACAAAGCTGTCGACCGGCAAACCCCCTGAAATAAAATCATCAGTATTCAAAGGAAGTGCAAGAGAATCAGATTTAAATTTACTGGTTATTTGGCAGACAATAATATCATTTCCTTCCAGATCAGCAGCCACAAAGGCCGGGCGTTTTTTGTTATCAGATAAATCGGTGAATGGAAAAGGGATTATAACAATATCGCCTCTTATAAACTTGCCCAAGCTTCATCCTCTTCCGGCGTATCCCAATCTTTAGACAAAGTTATCTCGCTTAAAAGCATGGTTTCCGGTATTTGGAAAAGTTTTCGTTGCTTTATCCATGCCACAAAATCTGCTACTTCGCCAACACAATTTGCCGGAAGTGTTTCAATTTCCTGTAACAAAACAGAGCGATCTATCATTGTATTTATCATGTAAGATAAATATAACTTAAAAATTCACAATTATCAAGACAACATGGAGTAACACCGTTTATGGGGAATTGTATTTCGGGAAACATAAATTCCAGCTTAAGACGCTTTGTCCATCGCGCCGGCGTCAAAAGTGTCGAGCATTTTTTTGTTGCCGAAAATGGCGGCATACTTTCTTGCGCTTACGCCGAGAGCGTCTTTAATATCAGGATCAGCCCCGGCCTTAGTCAATATTTCAGCAATATCCTCATCTCCGGCGCCGACAACGACAACCAAGGCAGTCTGTCCGTCCTTGCTCTGAATGTTCATATCCGCTCCGGCATCAATAAGGGCTTCTACTATTTCTTTTTTTCTTCCCAGAGCGCTGTCAAAAAGAGCGTTAGAGCCCCTGTCCTCGGCAATGAGATTCACTTGAGCGCCGGAATCGAGCAAAAGCTTAAGGGTATTTAAATTCCCGTTTCTCGCGGAAATGCAAATCAAGGGGATTCCTTTTTTGTCTTTTATATCGGGCGAAAAACCTGCGGCTAAAAAGAGAGCAACTTCTTCTGTTTTATCTTCGGCCACACACTGAACAAGAGAGTCGTTTGTCGTGGAAATACCCCTGTCAAGCAGGGCTTGTCTGGCATGATTTGTTTCCGCTGAGGCTTCACTTTTTTTGAAATTTTCGTATTCGCCGGTGATATAATCATGTAATTTCGCATCAGTATCAAAGAATTTGAAGCAAAAGGCAAATACAGCTGGAATGTTCTCGATAGCCTTATTGCCGAATACAAGAATAGGAGTATGTGAGCCGCAGAAAAATCCCGCAAGAAAATCTATCCATCCGGGTCCAAGCGCCGAAAGAACCGCAACGTGGGTGAAGTTTTCTATGGCTCTTAGCCCTTCATCCCTGGTTTTAATAAGATGCGTTTCTGAGGAAATACCTGTTTTTTCAAGAAAAGGTACAAGCTGTAAGGCTTTTTCTTTCTCTTCTTCCAGACAAATAAGTAAAATATTCATTTTTTCCTCAAAATAACCGAAAAATAAGGTATTTTTCCAAAAATCATAACTACTTAAAGTATATTATATGAGCCTGCTCAATTCCAGAAATATGAGGAGAAAACAAAATAAAAAAGCGCTTTTTCGGGCTAAAGCGAACTTTAGCCCGAAAGAATGCAAGTCTAATAATTAAAAAGCGCATCTACCCGCAAGAGTATGAATTCGTTGTCGTCTGCCCTGTTTGGGTCGCGGCTGGATGAAAGGGGAAAATTGTTGTCGTTGCCTACGACTATATGTTTGTTATATACAACGTCTACGCATTCGACGGTAAAAAACGGGAAGGTAAACTTTCCGTTGTTAAGCGGTACACGTGAGAGATTATCAGGATCGCTTATATTCATAAGATCGATATAAGCCTGCTTTTCTACAGGTTTGCCTGCGTTTGCGTCAGAAAACATAATACGGTATACACGTTTGAATTTTGCCACATTGGTAAAGTACCTTTCAGGCGACCCGCCGGGAGGAAGCGCCCTATCTTCAGTTCCTTCTCCGTTGTCCCTTTCAATCACCAATGCGTGCGTATCGTCGATCATGTTAAAGTCGCCGATCGCGTATTGGTTATCTTCAAGTACATACTGCCAACTGCGTCCGGTCCACTTTTCTTTGATAAGATCAAATTCAAGCAGGCGCAGATAACGTTTGCCGTTAATATTTTCATATTCCGTACCGTTCCACAAAGCGCCTTCCAGCAGCGGATAAAGTTTTGTGCCGTCTTTGGATAGCGCCATTCCTTCAAAGCCCTTGGAGCGGGATACTTGGAAATCAGGCTTACCGTCAGGCGAGCCGGGCGTGACCAATGTAGGATTATCCGGTGATTTAACAACTTTACCGTCAACCAGTGTTTCAAACACTGCCTGTACTCTGCCGTTAAAATCAGTTTTGATAAGGTACGGACCGAATTCATCGCCAATCCATATAGCGTCATGTGTAAATTGAAAACTTTCCGGATCAAAGTCGCTGCCTGTCAGATAACGTTTTCCAGTACTTTCATTCACGATATGAAACGGCACTTTTTTATCTGGATCATGCAAAAACACAACTTTTAACGGATTGACAGCGCCGTTGTTCCAATCAATAGTGTACTGAGCTAAAAAAAGCATGGCATCAGGCGAATTGGCCTTAGTGCCGAATCCGTTGTCTGCCAGTACCCAGTAAGTGCCGTCTGTCATGTACTTAATGCCGGAATGTCCTTGACGGGGCTGATCTTTAATCGGCAGTCCAATACCGGTCGGACGGCCGCCGGACCTGCCCTCTACGCTGCCCAATTCGGTAACACGGCTGCCGGTTGTGTATTTGCCGCTTAACTTTAAATTAAAAGGCGCATCCTGCGGTGTCTCAACTGTAGACCTGACCGGAAGCAATGCGTGCCCCGCCAATATCGCCGGAACTTCCTGCTGCGCTGCGGCAATTTGTGCAATGAATGACAGGCTGACTGTCAATACAAACGCTCGTATCAATATACGATTTTTCATAAATCCTCCTGCGGTTTTTCCGCTTTGAAATTACTGTCAATTTGCAGGAGTATTTTTAATTTTTTATTTAGTTTGTGTAATAAATTTGTTAAGTAATTAACAATCGGAAGAATATCAAATTATTCTACAATGAATAATAAAATTTTACCTATGTTAAGCCTTAACGATTGGAATTGACATAAAGAAAATAGTTCCCTTGTCCGGCTCGGAACGTAATTTCATAGCGCCGTTTACTTCTTTAATGCGATCGCGGACAAGATTTAGACCTATACCGCGTCCCGCATGAACACCCTCAGTCTCCGCAGTGCTGAAACCTGGCGAGAATATTACTTTCATCAGCGCATCTTTATTATCTGCGTCTTCCTTTTTAATTAAGTTGTTTTGTATTGCTTTTTCGGCAATTTTCTTGTAATCAAGCCCTCCGCCGTCATCTGTCAGTCTTACTTCAATCTTTTTCTTATCTTCTGACAATTTTATAGAAAGTTTTATTATGCCTACCTCATTTTTGCCCTTCACCGTACGGACATCCGGCTTTTCAATTCCATGTACAACAGAATTGCGGACAAGCTGCATGAGTATCTCTTTTATGATACGCCTTGGTCCAATTTGAACTGCCTCAGCATCTATATCACTAGCCACAAACTTTATAATTTTTTCCATATCCGCAGAAGCCTTTTCCGTAGCCTTTGTAAGAGAATCAATCAGTACTTTTACATTTTGCTTTACACCGCCTGTACTGCCGCCGCCTCCGTACGATTGAAGCTTGTTGATAATCTCCTGGAATTTTTCTTTTTCCTTGGATATTTTTTCTATTTCCATAGTAAGGTTCAGCATTTCAGCAAAAGGAACGGCTTCCGTTTCACGTAATTTCTTGATTTTTGATTCAAGGGCATGCAGTTTGTTTCCAAAAACATTTAATCCAAGAATTACCGCATTGGACTTTATTGCGTGAACGGATTGATAAACCTTTACCAATACATCATGGGAAGACATATCACTTTTGAGCGTTTTATCAATAGTGCCGAATTCATGTTCCATGTCTTCCGAGAAATCAGAAAAAACATCCTGTTCAACATTAATAAGCTCGAAAACAGACTGCATTTCTTCCTGCCGTCTTGATTCCTCTTCCGCCAGCCTTTGCTGGAGTTCAACCCTGACAGTTATATCGTAGACTGTTACCAGAATAAATATCTCTCCGTGTCCTCGTTCCACTGTGGTAAATGCGCATTGAAATACTTTTCTTTCGCCGGTCTCGACGTTAACATAGTGCAATTCATTCAACGGATTTATGTCTTCGAGTATTTCCTGATCATAGGTGCGGTCTATGATCATAATGAAATAATCTTTTATTGCTTCAAGTTCGCTGGGCGTAACTGAATCGGCAATTATATCGGTAAAAAGCTTTCCGAAAAGATTAGTCTGCGACAGCATTTCTTCCAAGAACCTTGAATAGTGATCCTGAATAACAAAATTACTGTCTATAAAGAAAAGACCAATCTTCATACTGTCTTTCATAGCTGCAATTTCATCGCGTTCCGCAAGATGTGTCATATCGTACATACTGATGAGAGCATTGCCGCTTTCTCCGGACAGGCTGTGTGAAGCGGCTTTAAAATACCGTTTCTGTCCATTCAGCGAAACTTCCCAGTCTTCCGCATAATTTCTTTTTTCTTTTAATAATTTTCCCGCATATACCTTCAGGCTTTTTCCCGGGAAAAGGTCAATAAAAGGCCGTCCCTGAACCAGCTCAGGTTCATCTGTATTCGCCAATTTAGACAAGGTTTTGCTGGCATAGGTTATTTCATTACGTTCATTAATCATGGCGACATAACTTTCTGTAGAATTTAACAGATCGTTAAATGAATGCTGCTGCTCAAGAGCTTTAGTCAATGATATGGTCGCCGCTCTTGTAACCACCAGCATTGCAAAACTGCTGAACATACATACAACCCAGCTAATCAGCGTAGTATGAATCGGCACTCCCTGTCCGGCGACAGGAGTACCCATGAATATCAAATAACCAATAAAAATATTTTGAACCAAAATAAAGGCCAATGTTCTGTTAAAATTTGAATACAGACAGCTAATTAAGCAAAAAGCCACACACATAAGCAAATAATAAGACGACTGCCATTTGCACAGCAGCATCAAAAATGAATAAAACATCAACAATAACAGCGGTACATTAAATGCCATTTTGTAATGGTTTAATGAATTTCTTATTATAGAAACCGTCATCATGAATGTAATAACTATAGCTAAGCCGGTAAGACCATAACTTACTTTAATTTGCGCTAGCTGCATTTCCAGTATAAATGCAGCGCTTATAAATAAAACTAATACTAAGGAGGAAATGTTTGCTATTTTTTTTCTGGTATTACTACTTTCTTTTTTCGTTGCCATGTATTCAGCCCCTTTACTAAGCCACACCAGAGGCTGATGGGTATGTTAAATTATTGACAGTTACCATTTGCACTGCATGATGAATTAAATTCAAGCTGATTTTGGTATCTTGAATATATTCATTGTCCAGTTGAATCCACATTTGATTTTCTGATTGAACAGTAATTTTTTTTGCCTGTAAATATATGCAGTTTCCCGGTCTTATCCCGCGCGAATACAGACCAAGAGATAACATCGTTCTTAAAGCATATGATGATTTAATAAGCGCAACATTAAATAAACCGTCATCCGGTGTGGCGTTCGACGCCCCTGTCTTTTTTCCGGCATAATAAGGACCATTCGCAATATGGATAAGGCTGTAATGCCCGCTGTAATCTACATCGTCGATTTCAATTGTATACTTACGGGCAACTATCTTTTTATCAAATGATGTTATTACATAGTTTATAAAAGAAGATAATTTTGAAAAAAGTATGAATATGCCTTTATTCAGGTTTGCCTTAATGTTTTTCAGATTTTTTGAAAGGATAGAATTCATTCCAATGTAACAAGAATTTAGCGCATAATTAACTCCCCATCCGATTACATCTGTCGGAAGCGCATTTGATTCTACAAGCAACGGAATGTCTCTGAATGTTTCCAGATTTTCTTTGCCAAATATATTCAGAAAATCGCTTGATTCGCCGTACGGAACAGCCGCAAGCTGTACATTCGGAAAATGAGCGACGCCGTTTAAACAATCAAAAAAGATTTCTTCTCCGCCGATGGCGTAAACTCTTACAGTATCATCGGCCTCCGCTTTCTCTATTTCACTCTGAATTAATCCAATCGCATTCCTGCGATAACGGGAAAACTGTATTGAAAAATTAGGTTTATCCTGTGTCCTGAAAAACTGCCCAATATTATCAAGGATATTATCCATTTTCCATTGTTGGCTACGAAATGCCTTGGGATCGAATACAAACACATGTTTCATACGTCCTCCCTTATTCTATTTTGCATTTTCCAGATCAATAGCCACAATTAAGTGAAAAATATCTTCTTCAAAGACTTTGTGAGGAATACAGAGTATTCGTGTCTGCTTGCTTGGCCATGCAATTGAATGTTCTTTCCCCCTAATAATCGTAGGGATTGATATGACGATTTTGTCTCCATTCGGTATTTTCGGCTTTATGTTTCCCGCAATAATATTGTTAATCTCTCCTATTGCGTCTATCACATCGGCGTCAATTTCTTTGTGCCCGGGACCTGCAAGCAGATCCGTCAATTTTATTGCAAGCTCTGTTTTCATGGAGACAATTACCGCACCTTTAATCATACCGGAAAGACCGATTACCGCTGAAATATCCCACTCATGTGTTTGATCAGGATCCAGAAAGTGCGGATGCTTTGGAGTTGCCTCAATACCGATAAATTCCTTGAGGGTAGTAACTGTTACTTCAACAAACGGTTCTACATAATCTGAAAGTTCTACTATCATTGTTACATCCTGAATAAATGAAGTTTTGCCAATTTCTGTTTGAATAATTCAAGTTTTATTGGCTTTGTAATATAATCAGTTGCTCCGTGTTTTAACGCTTCTATAACGTTAAATTTTGCAGCCTCACTTGTTACCATAATTATTGGGAGTTCTTTATACTTATCCATTGCTCTGACCTGTTTTAAAAAGTCAATCCCTGATAATTTAGGCATATTCCAGTCAAGTAAAACTAAATCAACAGGCTGAGTTTCCAGTAGTGCAAGCGCTTCTTCTCCGTTATTTGCTTCGATGAAATTACATGTGGTGTCTACTCCGGAAAACACTCCTTTTACTGTGTTCCTCATTATTCTGGAGTCATCCACAATCATTATTGTAACACCGGCTGGCATAATACCTCCTTTATTTAGTATTCTTTAATGATAATATATTATTATCGAAAAAACAAATGATTTTATACAGTTTTTTGTTTTTTTTGTTATTTTTCAAGTCGCCATGAAATGTTACAATTCCATTTTTTAGGAAATTCCTGCGATACGGCTTTTATGCCGAATCTTCCATGCTTAAAACGGGCTGCAGTGCCTAAAGAAAAATACCATTTATTGTCTTTTTTTGCGTAATTTGTGTACCCTGTCTTTGAACTAAACTGAAAGTTTAGCGGCGACCAGACAAATTCGCAGCTAATTCCGGTATTTTCCAAAACCCATGGCTCCAAAGGGACAGGATATGGCAATGAAATGCCAGAAAATGACGATATTCCGTTAATTGAACCTGCAATATTAACCCCAATAGGTTTATTTATCTTTATTTTCTTTAAATTTACCGAAAAACCTATATGCCCGGCATAACTGTCGTGAATTTTTTTCGGATTTTCCGCATTTCGATCCATTGTTAATTGAATTTTGGTAAATTTTACGGGAATCAATCCATTATATTTGTTCCAATTTATTGCCGGAAAACGGTAATAAAAACCTGTAGAACTACGGTAAAAATCCTCGCCAAACCCTGTACTGCGCAACATTGTATTTAACCGCAAAAGAGAATTTTGCTTTCCCTTCCACTCAATTTTAGCGGCAGTTCTGAAACCTTCGCCATGATTTGCTCTGTCTCTGTAAACAAACCGTTCTCCGGCTCCGTCTACAGCAAAAGAAACAGATAACGGCCTTGTTTTTGTTCCAAAAGGCAATAAAGGCGTTAAAGATACGCCAATATTGCCGTAAATATCCGTACCCCATGCAAAAGTTTCAGAAACCGCAATATCGGAACTGACAGATAAAAACGGGTTGTGGAAAAGTAATCCGGCGGCGTAGAGCTTAAAGTCGCGTTCAGGCAAGGGCGGCGGATACGAAAACCACGTTTTACCTTTTACGGGAGGAAGTTTCGCCCCAGTGTAAAAGACTTCAAAAAGAACATTTGTTTTCTTTGCAAATGTAAAATCCGCTCCGCCCGAAAGAGCCGGCGTAAAATTGTTAATTTCTGTCTGAGCAGAAAAAAAGCTTTTCATTTTAATATTAGGTGAAAGATTTAAAGACGGACTTGAAAGGTATAAGTAAACCTCTTCATTTTTTGTGGTTGAAGCTGTTGTTTTTAAATCTACGATAAGCGGTTTGTGGTTTTCCGCATAGGGCGGCGAACGAATCCACGGATTGCGTATTCTTGCGGAAAGTCCCCATTCATCAAGTACTCCGTATAAAAGCCTTGATCCTGTAGGTTTGTGATACACTCCTCCCAAAAAATTGGTAACTGTCTTTTCGGGGTCGCCCCAGATCGCGCTCCATGACTCGCCCTCAGGCGGAGCAAGATCAAAATTAAGCGTCCGTCTGTCAAGAACCTCTAGTCTTAAGTTGATTCCAAGCGGGAGAGAATTTAACTTGATTTCTCCTCGGTTATAAAGATTTTTGCTGTCTTCCCAAGAACCGCTCCAAAACAAGTCCCAGTTAAAAACCGGTGCGTCTGCCTTCGGGCTTTCCGCAAACAAACCCATACAGCACACCAGCCCTGCAATAAAGAGTAAATAATTTTTCATGATTATATATGGGTGCGCAGGTGCAGGATGCTTTAGCGGGGGAATTTTTTTTGACTGGGGTTATGCACCCTAAACGGCTAAATTTGCCCTGTATAAAGCCTAAATATTACAGGGTTATATTATAACACCTGACAACATACACTACGCTTCGAAAAAGTCTGTGACAAATATATAAATATGGCATATACTTATTATAGTTATCATCTGTTATGATCATTAAAATATAGATACCGAACAGTGCAAGAGCAAATAGTTGACATAGGTAAAAATTGGTTATATACCTAAACATAAGGAAGCGATGATGTCATTTGCTGTGGTCGAAAAGAACGTAGAAAACTTAATTGGTTTGTCTGCTAATACAATACGTGAATATTCCCCCAGCAAGTTGAGACTCCACTTGGAAAATAAAAATAAGTGCAAAATTTCCTTTACTACCGAGTTTCCGGTAATAGGTCGCGGTAATGTACTACGAGATGGTATCAAGACTTCAGAGGAAATAAATAAGGATATTGACAGAATCCTTGCGCATTCAAAATGACAGAAAAAGATGTTTACCAGTTCTATAATGAAAAAGTTAAAATCCTATACAGCGAAATTGAGGCAAGAAATAATAATCTACCGGTTGAGTTATTATTTGAAATACATGCGGCTTTTGATCATCTAAAACGTATCCACATTGACGGCGAATCTGAAGCTCATTGCGCGGAAAAGGCACATTCTCACTTAAAGCGGGGATTGTTAGATGCGTTTAAGTTAAAACTAAAATACCATAATGATGACTATGAAAAATTACTGAAAATGAAAACAGACTTGCGCTTTATAGACAACGGAAAATTTCTGCCCTCTTTATTAGGTAAGAGAAAGATAATAATCGACCTTGCAAAAGAAGCCAGGTTATTTGAGGGAAAAACTGATATTGATAGCGCCTTTGAAAAATGGTATGAAGTCTCCGGACTTATTGATCAATTTGAAAAAGAATTTTTTGATCCTGCAAAATTACAGTGGGCAAAAAAGATGAATTTTTTTCACAACTTCATGGGATTTATCGCTGGTATTATTACTGGTATAATCGGTAGTGCGATAGTTCAATATATTTTTCCTGGTATATTTAAGTTTCTAAAAAGGCAATAGGTAGGCAAAAAAGAAATATATACCTTCGCCTATTCCCACTCAATTGTTGCGGGCGGCTTGCTCGAAATATCGTAAGTGACGCGGCCTATCTCTTTTACCGAGTTTGTGATACGGGTTGATATTTCCAGAAGATCGTGCGTTTCAAACGGGTAGACATCGGCAGTCATGCCGTCTGCGCTGGTGATTGCACGTAACGCAAGAACGTGTCCGTATTTACGGACATCGCCTGCAACGCCCACCGAGCGGATCGGCAGGAGTATTGCGAAAGCCTGCCAGATTTCATCGTAAAGGCTTGTACCCGAAGGACTTGTGCGGCGTTTCAATTCCTCAATAAAGATAGCGTCCGCTTCACGCAGAATATCGCACTTTTCCTTTGTGATTTCACCGAGTATGCGCACGCCGAGACCGGGGCCGGGAAAAGGATGACGGCGGACAATTTCCTCATCAACGCCGAGGTATCGCCCCAGCTTGCGGACTTCGTCCTTGTAAAGGCAGTCCAGCGGCTCAATGATTTTTCCGGCTTTGCGTTTTGCCATTACAAGCGGGCTTGCTACATTGTGGTGGCTTTTTATTACATGGGCTTTTTTCCCCACTCCGTGACCGCTTTCAATCAGGTCGGTGTACAGCGTCCCCTGCGCAAGGAGATAGCTTTCCGGCAGCCCAAGACGGGCGACTTCCCGCTCTTGAATTGTGATGAATAAATCGCCGATTATGCGGCGTTTTTCTTCCGGCTCTGTTTTACCTTTTAACGCTGAAAGGAATTCATCTTCGCAGTGAATTATGTGCAAATTTTTTGCGCCGAGTTTTTCAAGACTGGAGCGGACAACTTCTGTTTCGTTCTTGCGCATAAGACCGGTGTCCATGTACATAAGATGAACTTGTTCGCTTTTCAATGTTTTCAGCAGGGCGGCTCCGGCTACGGTAGAATCAACGCCGCCTGAGATTAATAACAGCACGGGATTATCGCCGGCTCGTTCCTTAAGCGACTTGTTCAATCCTTCGACATATTGTTCCATGCTCCAATTTGCATTGCAGCCGCAAACGCCGAAAACAAACGCTCCGAGTATGCCGTCCCCGCCTTCGCAGTGTGTTACTTCAGGGTGGAACTGCAAACCGAACCACGGTTTTTGCTCATGAGCGGCAACGGCTGGGTAACCTGTGCCGCTTGTTCCGTATTCTTTGAAACCGGGAGCAAGTTTGGTAAGAGTGTCGCCGTGACTCATCCACGCTGTGAATGAATCTTTAAACCCTTTTAAGAAACCGGAAAGAGCGCTATTGCCTCCTGCCTCCCTGTTTTTTATTTTAACCTCGATGCGGCCGTATTCCGTATCTGCCAAATGCTCAACTTTTCCGCCAAGGTCGTGCGTCATGCGCTGAAGACCGTAACAGATCCCTAGCAGGGGAATATCGCAGTCATAAACTTTCTTGTCCGGGGCGGCTCCTTCCTCATTTACCGACTCGGGGGAGCCTGACAAGACTATTCCCTTCACGCTGTTGAGTATTTGCGGGTTAAGCGCAGCATCGCCGCTGATGATTTCGGTATATACGCCCAAGTCACGGATTCGCCGACCGATTAACTGAGTTGTCTGGCTGCCGTAGTCAAGGATTAAGATTTTATCCATAAAAGGTTAGCGAGTCCACGGGCTCTTTCTGATTATTGTCGCCTTGCGGTCGTAACCGACCGACACAATATCAACGGGAGTTTCACAGAAACGCTCGATAAATTCGATGTACTCCATTGCCGCTACGGGAAATTCTTCGTAGGTGAGGGCTCCCGCAAGGGATTTTTTCCAACCGGAAAATGTCCGCAGTACAGGTTTGGCTCTGTTCAACTCATCAATTGAAGCGGGGAAGGATTCTATGATTTTATCGTCGATGCGGTATGCGATGCAGGCTTTGATTTCTTCAAAGGTGTCGTATACGTCAAGGTGCGTCATTACAAGGCTGTCGATTGAGTTGGTAAGGCAGGCGTAACGCAGAGAAACAAGATCGAGGTAGCCACAGCGTCTGGGTCTTCCGGTAGTAACGCCGTACTCACGGCCTGTGTCGCGGACAAAGCGGCAAAGCTCGTCTTCGGAGTTCGGGTCGAATTCGCTGGGAAGCGGTCCGTTTCCGACACGGGTAGAGTAAGCTTTAAAAACGCCGAGCACCTTGTTGATTGCTCGCGGTCCGATACACCCGCCCACTGCGGCTCCGGCTGCGCACGACATTCCGCTCGACACATAGGGATAGGTTCCAAGGTCGAGATCAAGAAGCGTCCCCTGAGCGCCTTCAAAAAGCACTTGGGAATTTTTATGGTGCATGAGGTATTCACTTAAATTAACTGACATTGCAAGGAGCCGATCCGTATACGGCGCAATAAACTCAAGGTCTTCTTTTTCAAGCTCGTCCATTTTATCTTTCCATGCAAGGTCTGCGATACGCAGGCCGTCTCTGTCGCATTTCATGGAATAGGTAATACCAATGCCGCGTCCGGTAGTACCGATTGGTTTCTTCCGTGCGGCGTCTCTTTCTTTGTCAATTTTGATGTATTTGGGCAGTACAAGATGGGCGCGGTCGGAAATTAAAATGCGCCCGTTTGTGTTTATTCCTCGGTCTTCAAGCATTTTGATTTCATCAAACAACGCTTTTGGATCGATTACCATTCCCGCGCCGAGAATCGTGATCTTATCCGGATAAAAAACCCCCGAAGGAATCAGGTGAAGAGCGTATTCATCGCCTCCGATTACAATGGTATGCCCTGCGTTGGCTCCGCCGGCGTACCTTACGATTATCTGCGCTTCTTTTGCAAGATAATCTACGATTTTGCCTTTTCCCTCATCACCCCACTGAGCGCCGATAACTACGATTTTCAATGTATACCCCCACTTATGGTATCAGGTAATTCCGTTGCTTGCAATGTTAAGGACGTAAAACTTCTAAAGTAACAAATATCTCTAGGCGTCATGACTGCTTAATGATTTTTATGGCTTTTTTAAGATAAGTATTGCCAAAAACAGCGAATTATGATAATATTACAACAATCGCTCTTGTGAGCGTGCCCAAAAGGGCAAAATCTTGTATTGAAGGTGATAAAATGACAAACAAATTTTCTATTACCCCCCCCCCCATTTAATTTAAGAAAGCCTCTCTTTATTCTACCATTAGCCCTAATCTTCGTATTCCTATTTGCTGCCTGTGATAAACCAAAAGACCCGGAAGTAAACCTTGAGGATTACACGTACACGATGAAGGTAATTGGATTAAGCAACGCCGGTTTCACAGCCGTTTTTGGCTCGCCTGTACCAACAGCCGGTAACGGACGGGTACTTACCCTCACTAAAGACGATCTGACTACCGGCAAGTTTCACCAGGCTAAAACCGCTGATGGCTACTGGGCAGGTCCTTCAGAAACAGGTCTACCATATTCCACTGTGGAAAACCAATTGCAAACCCAAGTAAGTGATGGACATATGACAGCTTCTCAAAAAACCCAAATGTTGAACGCACTGAAAAGTTCCGGTGTTACCGGAGTTGCCGTCCTCCCATCCTCTGACATTGGTGTAATGGGCATAAAAAGAGAGTAACCATGAACTGCCGGTTTCCGCTCCCAGCGCCTAAGTTCTTAGGTGCCGGGCGGGGAAACCTCAGCGCTATCCGGTACACGCGGCGTATCTGTCATCACTTTTCCATGTGGAACTGTAAGTAATAGTTTTTAAGTTATAATCTTTAGCTTGATAAATATTATCGTCTGTTACAGCGGCCGGGTAAAAAATATGTAACAAATGATTTATGGCTTCCCTTCTTTGGCATTTATTAATAGCCCTTATCGACAAATTATGCTACAATGTCATCATGAAAAACATACAAGATAAATTGATATTAATAACCGGAGGAGCATCCGGTATCGGACAGCTTATGGCATTTGCCTTTGCTGAGAAAAAAGCCAAGGTTATCATTTGGGATATTAACGACTACGCAATGAAAGTAGTGGAAGATATAGCCCGTGAAAAAAACCTTTTTATACGCGGAATGGTCTGCGATGTATCCGACAGGAACGCCGTTTACAGTCAGGCGCAAAAACTTACCGCCGAATTCGGCCCGTTGGACATACTCGTTAATAATGCGGGTATCGTATCAAAAAAGGGAGAGAATGTTGTCGGTCCCGCATTCCTCGGCGTTCCCGATGAAAGCATAATCAAAGTTATAAATATCAACGCGCTTTCCCTTTTCTGGACAAGCAAAGCGTTCCTGCCTTCCATGATCGAAAGAAACAGCGGTCACATTGTTACCATTTCTTCAGCCGCCGGAATGATCGGCGTAAAGGGATTGTCGGATTACTGCGCCGGAAAATTCGCCGCTTTCGGTTTTGACGAAGCGCTGCGTATGGAACTGCGGCGCATGAAAAGCGCGATAAAAACCACTGTAGTCTGTCCGTTCTTTATAGATACCGGAATGTTTGAAGGAGTAAAAACCCGCTTCCCGCTTCTTCTTCCGATTCTCAGAAAAGATTATGCCGTTAAAAAAACTGTTAAAGCGGTGTTGAAAAACAAAAAACGGCTCATCATGCCGCGTTTCGTGTATACTGTATACTTACTGCGGCTCCTGCCTCCGGGTATAATGGACTGGACTGCCAACCTTTTCGGCATCAGCCACGCAATGGACGATTTCAGGGGCAGAGCATGACACGTAACGAAATCCCGGAACTGGTAAATAAGGCGCGTAGAGCCCAAAGCCTTTGGGCGGAGCTTTCATATAATGAAAGGGCGCGGCGCATAAAAAAAGCGGGACACAGTCTTGCTGAAAAACGCGATGAAGTTACGGAAATAATTCACAGCGAGAACGGCAAGTTGAAAATTGACGCTCTTGCCGCGGAGGTTATTCCCGCGCTTATGGCAATTCCCTACTATATCAAAGAGGGACGGCGTCTTTGTAAACCGCAAAAAGTCCGCGGCGGCAATATTCTGATGATTTATAAACAAAGCCGCATGATTTATAAACCATGGGGAGTAGTGGGTATCATCTCTCCTTGGAACTATCCCTTTTCAATTCCCTTCTCCGAAGTTATCATGGCGCTTCTCGCGGGTAACGCCGTCATCTTAAAAACAGCCTCCCTTACTCCCGGATCGGGACGCATAATTGCGGAAATACTCAAGGCGGCGAATCTTCCGGACGGGCTTTTTGTCAATGTTGAACTGCCGGGAAGCGAAGCAGGTCCCGCTTTTGTTAACGGGGGAATAGACAAGCTGTTTTTCACAGGTTCTACCGCTGTAGGCAAGGAACTGATGGCTCTTGCCGCTCAAAGACTTCTCCCCCTCACCCTTGAGCTTGGCGGCGCTGACGCGGCGATAATCTGCAAAGACGCCGATATTGACCGCGCTGTAGCCGGAGTTATCTGGGCGGGTTTTTCAAATGCCGGTCAATCCTGCGGCGGAGTCCAGCGGGTTCTGGTTCACCGCGACATTCACGACAAATTTTTGGAAAAGTTAAAAACAAAGGTGGAAGCCCTTCAATCGGGAAATGACGTTTCCAGCGATCTTGGTCCGCTTATTGCCAAAAAGCAAAAGGAAAAAGTCCGCAAGCAGGTAGAGGAATGTCTTTCGCAGGGAGCGAAAATTGCCGCTCAAAGCCCCGCATTCAAACTTTCCGACGGAAGCGCCGCAGGTTCTCTCAATGATGAAAGCACATTCGTTCCTGTAATTGTTTTGACCGGAGTGAAAAGGGGAATGCCTGTTATTGACGATGAAGTTTTCGGTCCCGTAATCGGGGTGATTCCTTTTGGTAATGACGGCGAGGCTTTAGACATTGCAAACGATTCTTCCTATGCGCTGACGGCATCCGTCTGGTCAAAAAACCGCAGTCGGGCGAAAAAACTTGCAGCTAACGTCAACGCCGGTTCAATAATGATAAACGATCATCTAATGTCGCACGGTCTGGCGGAAACGCCGTGGGGAGGCTTCGGCGATTCAGGGCTCGGAAGAACGCACGGCGAGAACGGATTCCGCGAGATGCTCAGGGTAAAGGCGGTTATAGACGATGTACTGCCGGGCGCAAGGCGCGAACCCTGGTGGCAGCCTTATTCGCAGAAAGTTTACAAAGGACTTGCCGCACTCGGAGCCTTACTCGGAGAACGCAATCTGTTCAAGAAGCTCGGAGCGCTTCCCGCCATTGTTGGTTTTTTCATGGCGGCATGGAAAAAAGACGGGATAAAGAAGTAAGATAGATATTACTCTTAACAGGAGTTGTTCCTGAAAGCTTTGTATAGTATTATAAAAATCAATCAATGAAGGAACGCTTGAAGCGTTGTCAGGAGAAAAATGTGGTTGAACGATCAATATTAATACAAGAAATTGACTCCCTTCCCCCGTATTATTATGGTGAAGTAATTGATTTTGTAAATTATATAAAGGAAAAGAAATTAAAGAAGTCTTTTTCTCTGGAAAAGGCCGCAGAGGCGGCTGTAGATGAATACAGTAACGATAAAGAATTAACCGCTTTCTCTGCGCTTGACGGCGAAGATTTCTTATGAGACAAGGTGAAATCTGGCAAATAGGGCTTGATCCGGTCATAGGCGCTGAAATGAAAAAAGAACGCCCCGGATTAATTATTAATACCGATGCGCTTGGAAAACTGCCGCTTAAAGTTATAGTTCCAATCACTGAATGGAAAGAACAGTATGAAAGTTATCCATGGATGGTAAAAATTACTCCGTCCGCTCAAAATAATCTGACAAAGGTATCCGCCGCTGATTGTTTTCAGATTAGAAGCGTTTCCGTTGAACGGTTTATTGCAAGGATAGGTTCAGTCGGAACTGAAATTATTACACAGGTACAAGAAGCTGTTAACCAGGTGATAGGAACTCTGTAATTCTTACGCTGTAACCCGTGAGTCGTGCGCTCAACCGCATACGCTATCCATAGACAGATATAAATTATATAATAGAAAAATGCGCAAACTGTACAACTACCCTTGGTTAATAATAGCCGTTATTGCCGTTATCACGGTCTTTTTCGGCTTGCAGCTTCCCAAGACCGAACTGGATAACAACAATCTCCGCTTTGTTCCGTTAGATGATCCCGCGCTTAAAACATCCCAATGGATAGATAAAATGTTCGGCAGTTCGTTCTTCATTCTTGTCGGGCTTGAACGCCGTTACGGAACAGTTTTTGACAGAGACTTTCTTGAGCTGATACGCGATTATACTGAAGCGATTGAAGATATACCCATTGTAAAGGAAGTTACTTCAATTATCAGCGCCGATTACATTACTTCCGCAGGAGACGCTATTGTAGCGGAAAAACTTGTAAACGGAGACTTTTCAGGCTCGCCTGAGGAAATAGCCGAACTGAAACGGCGGCTGCTTTCATGGGATATGTATGAGCGCGCCCTTTACTCCGATGATTTTACCGCTACTCAAATTTTGATACCGCTTACAATCAGCTCCGAAGATGCAAGTTCACGGGGTACAACAGAATACTTCCTGCAAATAAGAGACCTCGCGCGGGAAACTTTTTCGGGCAGTTCAACTGTCTATGTAACGGGAATGCCGATAATTGTTACCACCGTAAACGAGGCGATGAACACCGATCTTAAATTGCTTATACCTGTTGTAATACTTGTAGTGCTTCTTATTTTATTTTTCTCGTTCCGCGGATTTACTCCTGTGATTCTGCCGCTTCTTACGGTTCTTGTTACGGTAATTTGGGCTGTCGGGGCAATGCCTCTTTTTGGCATAAAACTTTCCGTTATATCCACAGTGTTACCTGTCATTTTAGTGGCGGTCGGTAGCGCCTACGGTATTCATGTTGTTACTCATTATCTGGCGGGACGCACTTCCGCTGACAGAGTAGCCGAAATGAGTTTTGAGGAACACCGCAAGCTGGTTGTTTCAACGGCGGTTAAAATGGGAAAGCCGGTATTTCTTGCCGCGCTGACAACATTTGCGGGTTTCGTTTCCTTCTGTTTTACATCGGTAGCGCCGTGCAAGGAGTTCGGCTATTTCTCAAGTTTCGGAGTAGCGGCGGCGTTTATTATCAGCATGACGCTAATTCCTGCGCTGTTAATTATCAGAGGTCCGCGTTCAGGTCAAAAAAACAAAGTGCGCGATAATGAAAATTCCGCTTTTAATGTATTTGTCGCCCACAATCTGATGATCATTGCGCGGCATAAAAAAACGATTTTCTTTTTTGCCGTTCTGGTAATCGCTCTTTCGGTATACGGGATTTCAAAATTGATCATCGACAATGTAATGGTAGAGTATTTCAGGCAGGATACTGATATTTACCGCTCCGATGAATTTATCAGGCATCAGTTCGGCGGTTCCAAAGTAGTAAGCGTTGTAGTTCACGCCGAAAGCCCGGAGATTGTCCTGCGTCCGGATACGCTTGCCGCCATGGACGGGCTTTCTGTTTACCTGCAGAAAAAAGTTCCCAATGCCGGCAAGGTCATGGGTTTTACCGATTTAATTAAACGGATCAACCAGGTTTTTAACGCGGATGAAAGTCCAGATGGTTTGCGCGTAACAACGGCGGGCGGCAATGCGGATTCTAATTCCGGTTTTAACTATTTCGGCTTTGGGTTTGACGATTTTGGATTTGGCTCTGACAGCTTTGGTTTCGGCGATTTTACCGGAACGTCCGCAGGAGAAACTTCCGCGCCTGTTTCCGGCGCTAATACCGAAAGCAAGGGCGAAAAAGTTTACACACAGAACGAACTGCTTGAACTGTTTGACAGGGCGGGAAATAATTTCCGGGGAATGAACGCCAACGATTTAATTTGGGAATTAAAGCGGCAGGTCAATTACGAAGGCGCTTCTTATTTTGAAATACCCGTTGACCCAAAACGTTACGGCAAAGAAACCGCCGCAGATTTACAGCGCTTAATTTCAAACTATCTTGTGCTGCTTTCGGGAAATATCGGCAGCTACGCGAATGATCCGCTGGAACCGACTGCCGTTAAGGCGACAGTGCAGCTTCGCACGCTTGGAATGAAAGACAGTTACGAAATTTTCCGTGAGATAGAACAGTACATTGCGGCAAACTTTCCGCCAGATGTTACAGTTACAATCGGCGGCACTACAATGGTAGAAAACTCGTTAAACGATCTTGTAGTTCAATCGCAGATTATTTCAATAGTATTTTCCGTTGTGTGCGTCTTTATAATTCTTGCTGTTTCAAATAAATCCCTGATTGCCGGATTAATCGGAATGACTCCTCTTTCAATTTCAATACTGCTCAATTTTGCGATTATGGGTTTTGCGGGAATAAAACTCAATCTTGGCACGTCAATGGTCGGCGCGGTTTCAGTCTGTACCGGAATTGACTATACAATTCACTTTATTGAATCTTACAAACATGAATATCATGCAAACAACGGGCAAGACGGTTTCTTACAGCATGTGTTTTTGGTTTCCGGCAAGGCAATAATAATTAACGCGGTTTCTGTCGGAGCCGGTTTTGCGGTACTGCTCCTTTCCAAATTTGTCATGCTAAGCGATTTTGGAATGCTTGTCGCCTTTACAATGCTGTCAAGCGCCCTTGTAAGCCTGACTATCCTTCCCGCTCTAATCGCTTTGATAAAACCGAAATTTATATATAATAAATGAGAGGACTTTATATGAAAAAATTTACATTGACAGTTATTTTTCTGACAGCGGCTCTTACCCTTAATGCGCAGGAAGCGGACGCAATTGTCCGTTCTGCAAGGGACAGAATTAAGGCGGATACGGTTTCCACAAGGTCAAGAATGGTGATATACGCAAAAGACGGTTCCACTTCGGAGCGTCTGGTTGACCAATATTCAAAGGACGGTCCGAACGGCACGCGCGCGGTAATTGTGTTCCAGCAGCCGGCAAGCGTCGCAGGAACGCGCTTTCTGACAATGCAAAATCCCGGCGGAGACGACCGCTGGATATTCCTGCCAAGTCTCGGAAAGGTACGGCGCATTGCCGCTTCGGAAGGCTCGGGCAGTTTTATGGGAACTGATTTTTCCTACGATGATGTTTCTTCCGCCAGCCGCGGCGTAGACCTTGACACCCATACCGTGTTAAGGGAAGAAAAATTAAACGATGCCGCCTGTTATGTAATTCAATCTGTACCCAAAAACAGTTCATACCAGTATTCAAAGATGATTCAGTGGATTCAAAAAGATACGCTTATAACCGCTAAAATTGAACTGTATGATAAAAGAAACGCGCTGGTAAAAACGGCGGAAATGTCCGGTATCAAGGACATTCAGGGCAGGCTCACAGCAACCGTTACAAAAATGACAACCCACTCAGCGGGAACATATACGGTCATAACAAATGAAATTACAAAATACAATGATCCAATTCCTGAAGGAGTTTTTACCGTTGAGTATCTTGAAACCGGAAGATCAAGATAAATTTCATTTAGCAAAAAAAATATATGGGAATCTCTAAAAACTGTCCAAAAGGACAGTTTTTCCGTTAAATCTAAAGTTGATTTTCCAAAAACTGAAGTTTTGGAAAATCCTCAATTATCATATATAATTATACAAAAACAAATCGTTTTGTACAATACAGTACATATTTAATTGAACTGTATGTTGTTTTCAATTCGTAGTGTAGTTATAATAGTATAGAGGTATATATGCTGAAAAAATTATTTTTATTATTAATTATATTAATCAGCGCAGGCGCTTTCGGTCAGGATTTTGGGTTTGGATTTGATGATGATACAAGCGCCGCTTCCGGCACGGTCTCGGTAAAAATAGGCGGAGAAATTGCCGCAGAATTTGCCCCGTACTTTCACGATTTTCTGGAAAATGCCGATATTACGGAAATTTCTTTATCAAATGTAAAGCTTAATTTTACATTATCAAGTCCTTATATAGATATTTTTACTTTTTTCAATTTGAACGCGGCATCTATCAGCGAATTATGGGAAGGAAATGAAAGATTAAAAAAATCAAATTACACGCCGCTTATTATAGACGAGGCTTTTTTTCGGGCTTACATCAAAGCTGTAAATATAGAAGTAGGCTACCGCAAACTAAGCTGGGGTAAGGCGGACGGCGGAGGACCGCTTGATGTAACAAACCCAATTGATTATTCCGACTTAAGAAAAATTACAGACCTTAAGGCGATAAAAATCGCCCGTCCAATGCTTCACATTACATTGAACACAGGGAATTTTTCCAAACTTGAAGGCGTATTTATTCCGAATTTTGCCGGACACCGTTTCGCTGAAACTGGACGATGGCAGCCTTCTCAATCCAAGAATATGCCTTCAACAATCGAGGCGGGTATTACATCAAGGGCTACGGAAAAATTCACTCCTATGCTTACTCCTCTGCTGCAATACGACCCTTCGCTTATAACAATGTTTGACAATGTAAAAAATAACATGGCTTCATCTTTATTAGGTAATATTTCTGTTACATATCCGTCAACCGATACATTCAAATATTTTCAGGCAGGTCTTCGTTACACTACAACAATAGGTTCTGTTGATATAGGCGGGCAGTATTTTTACGGCAACCTGTTCCGCCCCAGCTTTACAATCGCCGGAGTTGACGCTTTTCTTGACGATTTGGCAGTCGGTATTTTCGGCGGTTATCCTCCAACTCTGAATCAGTATTATCAAGGCAAACCAAACTTAATATCGCCTCAGATAAAATACACCCGTTACCACCAAATCGGCGTTGATTATGCGCAAGTGCTTTTTGGTTTTAATATCCGCGCGGAAGCCGCATTTCACCTGACAGAAGATTATAAGGGCAAAGACGGCTCTTTGCAAAATCCCTTCATCGGTTGGTCGTTTGGTTTTGACAGGGATCTTTTTATGGGCTTAAACATCAATTTGCAGTGCAATGAAACGATTCGTCTTTTTAACAAAAAAATAAAAGACAATCCTGTTTTGGACGCGGAAGCCGGCACAAGGGCGGTATCTACGCGGCTTACCATGCAGTTATCCAAAAAGTTTTTAAAGGACAACCTTGAAACCAAGACGACGGCTATATGGGATTTGGAAAATTCCGATTTTTATATTATTCCCGCTATAGTTTACACAATGGGAAGTTTAACTACTGAACTTAGCGCGGGCTTTTTTGCGGGAAAAGAAAGCGGTGATCTGGGTCAATACCGGAATAACAGTTATATTAAAGTCGGTTTAAAATACTCGTTTTAAGCTTGAAAGACAAAACAAGCTATTCGCCTAAAACACGCACATAAACTTTTCGTGTGCGCGGACCGTCATATTCATTGAACCATATTCCCTGCCATGTGCCGAAAAGCAGTCTGCCGCCTGTGATAATAAGCGTGAGCGAAGGTCCTATAAGGCTTGATTTGGTGTGCGCCGCGGAGTTTCCTTCTCCGTGCAGGAATTCGCGGCGGTCGGGAGAAATCATGTTAAGCGCAAGATTTACATCGTGCGGGACATCGGGGTCAGCGTTTTCATTGATAGTTACCGCCGCTGTGGTGTGAGGCGTAAAGACAACGCAAATCCCTTCGCGCACGCCGGAAGCAGCCGCAATTTTCTGCACTTCGGGGGTAATGTTAATCCAGTCTGTTTTTCCGCCGGTGCGGACGCTGAATTCGGAAAGTGTTGTCATGTTAATTGAATTTTAAACCTTAATGCGGGAAATGAACATCAGATAAATATTGAACTTGCAGGAAGCCGCATGTCCTTTGACATGATAGCTCCCTAACAAGTTCTTCATTCTTCAAACAACGCTATTCGTTATCCTGCAAAGCGTCGTATCCAACTTCTCCTGTCCGTACTTTAATGACGTTTTCAACGTCGTAAACAAATATTTTGCCGTCTCCTACATTTCCGGTATACAATACCTTTTTCACGGCGCTTATAACAGTTTCAGGCGGTATTTTGCATACCACTATATCAACCTGAACTTTCGGCAGCAGTTTTATAGTTACCGGAGCTCCGCGATAGTATTCCGTATTTCCTTTCTGCATCCCGTGACCGAGTACGTTGGTAACCGTAAGGCCTGTAATACCGATTTTGTCAAGGGCGGCGTGAAGCATTGAAAGTTTATTCTGATTGGTGATGATTGTTAGTTTTGTCATTTTTGCGCCCGGCTTTGAGTTGTTTACAACAGGGATTGCTACATTAACCGGAACTGCTTCGCTCTTATCGGCCTCGACGGTCGTAGCAATCATAAAGTCTGCATAACTGCTTTCGAGGTTATGCTCGGTAATATCCATACCAATAATTTCTTCGGCTGGCGAAACGCGCAGACCGATTGTTTTCTTGATTATCGTAAAGATGATGCCCATTGTTACCGCTACCCATGCCGCTACTGCAACGACACCGAGAGTCTGAATTCCGACCATCTTCCATCCGCCGCCGTAAGCTAAACCGAATAAACTTGAGTCTTCCTGACTGCCTGGAAGCGCGAGTATACCTGTAAGAATGGTTCCCGCCGCTCCTGCAAGACCGTGTACGCCGATTGCTCCGACAGGATCGTCAACCTTTAATACTTTGTCTACAAATTCAATTCCAAATACGATAACAAACGACGCAACGATGCCGATGATGAATGCGCCGAAGGGCGATACCGCGTCACACCCCGCGGTAATTGCCACAAGGCCGGCAAGGGCACCGTTTAATGTCATTGATACATCAGGTTTTTTGTAGCGGATCCATGTAATAAACATGGTAAAGACAGCCGCTGTTGCAGCCGCTAAGTTTGTTGTAACGAAAATTTTACTGGCAGATACAATGTTATCACCTGTCATGGAAACAGTAGAAGCGCCGTTAAAACCAAACCACGCGAACCAGAGAATGAAAACACCGAGAGCGCCGAGCGTTAAGCTGTGTCCGGGAATTGCCCTTGATTCGCCTTTTTTGCCGTCTTTTGTTGTTTCATACTTGCCGATACGGGCACCAACAATTGCAGCGCCGACAAGGGACGCTACGCCGCCGACCATGTGTACTGTGGTAGAACCGGCAAAGTCATGGAAGCCGAGCTCTCCAAGCCAGCCGCCGCCCCATATCCAATGGCCGGAGATGGGATAAATCAGGGCGCTGATGAGGAAACTGTAAATACAGTAGGCCGAAAACTTTGTCCTCTCCGCCATTGCTCCTGATACGATTGTTGCGGCAGTCGCGCAGAATACCGTCTGGAAGATCAACAAGGCCATCGTGGGGAAAGTGTCATCGTAATTTCCCCTGACCATAAAGTCGAAGTTACCGATAAAGCCATTGATGGCACTATTGGTTCCAAACATGATGCCAAATCCGACCAACCAGTAGGTTGGGGTGCCGATTGAGAAATCCATCAAGTTTTTCATGACGATATTCCCGGCATTTTTGGCCCGAGTAAAGCCTGTTTCTACCATAGCGAAACCAGCCTGCATAAAGAATACAAGAGCGGCTCCTATGAGTACCCACATGGTGTCAACTGAAGAAAATTCCATAAAATCCTCCTAACTAAATTAAGGTGTGTGTTCCCCTTAAGAACACACACCTTTGTGTGTTGTGTAAATCCTAACCACTCACGAATGGTCAGGTTATATAACGCTGAAAAGTATCTCGCCGTATACCGGGAATGGCCAGTGTTTTCTTGCAACAAGCGTTTCAAGCTCGTCAACAACCAGCCTTAATTCCGACATTGCGGCAAATATGCTGTTGCGGTAGAACTGCGCTTGAGCTAAAATTTTCCGCTCTTCTTTTGATTCTAAAAGAGCTTTTTCCAGCGTGGACAAATTTTTGAGCAGACATGATGACAGCTTTGCAATATTGCCCAACAGTTGTTCTTCCAGCGAAGCATCAAAATCTCCGGCTGAAGCCGAGCATGCTTTCTTTCGCTGCAGAAGTTTCGCTAAATCGTTTTGGTAATCTATACAAGCGGGTATTATTTCGCTTTTAACCATATCCACCATAGTAAGAGCTTCTATATGGATGGTTTTACAATAGGCTTCCATAAGTATTTCATACCGCGAGCGAATTTCTGCTTCGGTGAAAACGTGATGTTTTGTAAACAGTTCGATGCTTTTTGGGGAAATAAATTCGGGAAGCGCTTCTACAGTGGTTTTGTGATTTGACAATCCGCGCTTTTCAGCTTCTGTTACCCATTCATCGGAGTAATTATTGCCGTTAAAGATGATCCTTTTGTGTTCGTGGAATGTGTTTTTGATAAGCGCCGCCAATTCGCTGTTAAAATCCTTCGCTTTCTCCAAATGATCCGCAAACTCCCGTAAAATTTCCGCAATTACCGTATTCAATACAATATTGGGTCCCGCAATTGAAAAAGATGAACCGAGCATACGGAACTCAAACTTGTTTCCGGTAAACGCAAAGGGCGATGTACGGTTACGGTCGGTTGAATCCTTCGGGAAATGCGGCAGAGCCGTTACGCCAATCTCCATGTGGCGTTTTTCCTTACCCTTATAATTGGCTCCGGATTCAATCGCTTCAAGAATCTCCGTCAATTCTTCCCCGAGAAACACGGACACGATGGCGGGAGGCGCCTCATTTGCGCCCAACCTGTGATCGTTCCCTGCGCTTGCCGTTGATACTCTCAGCAAGTCCTGATATTCATCCACCGCCTTAATTACCGTAACCAAGAACAACAGGAATTGGGCGTTTTCATACGGCGTTTTGCCGGGTTTAAGCAGGTTTATGCCGGTATCGGTACTGATAGACCAGTTATTATGCTTTCCGCTTCCGTTAATTCCGGCGAACGGTTTCTCATGAAGCAGACAGGCGAGACCATGCTTGTTCGCAATACTCTTCATTAATTCCATCATAAGTTGATTGTGATCGGTGGCGATATTTGTCGTTGTAAATATAGGCGCGAGTTCGTGCTGTGCAGGAGCGACTTCGTTGTGCTTTGTCTTGGCGCACACGCCGAGCTTCCAAAGTTCTTCATCAAGTTCCTTCATAAAAGCGGACACTCTTGGTTTGATCGCTCCAAAATAGTGATCCTCAAGTTCCTGTCCTTTGGGCGGACGCGCGCCGAACAGAGTCCGTCCGGTATAAATTAAATCAGGGCGCAGCAGGAACATTTCTTTATCAATAAGAAAATATTCCTGTTCTGGACCTACTTCCGCTATGACGCGCTGAGCGGATGTGTTGCCAAAGAGCCTAAGTACGCGCAATGCCTGCCTGTCAACGGCTTCCATAGAACGCAGCAAGGGCGTCTTTTTATCAAGCGCCTCGCCTGAGTACGAACAAAAAGCGGTAGGAATGCAAAGCGTTCCGTCTTTGATAAAGGCATACGAAGTTGTATCCCAAACGGTATAACCTCTCGCTTCAAAAGTGGCGCGCAAGCCGCCTGAGGGAAAACTGGACGCATCCGGCTCTCCGCGTATCAGTTCCGCCCCGGAAAACTCCATGATGACTTTTCCGTCTCCTGACGGCGAAATAAAGCTGTCATGTTTTTCTGCCGTAGTTCCTGTCATTGGCTGGAACCAATGCGTAAAATGAGTCGCGCCCTTTTCAACAGCCCAGTCTTTCATGGATGCGGCTACCGCATTGGCAACGTCAAGCTCCAGATGCGTACCCTGCGACATCGTCTTTTTCAGCGCTTTGTAAATTTCCTTCGGAAGCCGCGCTTTCATTACCTCGTTGTTAAAGACCATGCTTCCAAATAATTCCGGGATTTTCTTCATATTTAACCTCTCCTTCGCATGGTTGAATGGCCATGCTTTTTAATCGAACAGGAAGCCACGCTCCCTGATAACTCCAAAAAAAAAGACACTGCGGACATCTGTCCACAGCGCCTTTGCTGTTAAGATATTTACTTATATTAAAAAACAAACTTTTTGTCAAGCCCTCATATAGTCAATCTGGGCGCTTTATACGGCCTAAAGCCCGCCCTGCAATGAGCTACCTTGTTTTATGAGGCGGGCAGAACCGTAAATGAACAGCTTATCTGACTATCGAACTAAACCGCGCCTGCCTGTAAGAGCGGGTATCAATAACCTTGTATCTGCCGAGAGATTTTTCCGCATTGGCAATACGCTGTGCAGGAGTTGGGTGTGTCTTGTTAAAACCTCCCGAACTATTGCCTTGAACAGCTTTCAATTCACTCAGCATATCAATAAGGCCGGACGGACTGTAACCTGCGGAAGCTAAAAGACCCAATGCTGTATTATCTGCGGCAAACTCCTGTGCCTGCGAATAACCGCTATTTACAATAGTTTGAAATATCTCTCCGACCGATTCGGTAAAGACTTCGGTTAAATGATTAACATTCTTACCGGTTACGGCTCCGACAGCTGATGCGCCGGTTACAATAAGAGCCTGAGTGATACGATTTGTCTTGATTGCCTTGATACTGTGCCGTAATTGAATATGCGCAACTTCGTGGGCAATTACTCCGGCAAGAGCGTCTTCTGATTTGGCGGCGCCTATGAGTCCTCTTGATACAAAGATGTGGCCGCCGGAAGTAGCAAAAGCGTTTACTTCATTGGTATCAAGTATCGCAACATGATAGCCGTTATAGACATCCGGGCGCGGAGAATTCAGCGTAATAGCCGCGCATATATTGTTAAGATACGAAGTAAGCGCCGGATTTCCGTTATAGATTTTATATGTAGCAAGAATATTCGCGGCTACCGCGCGGCCAATATAGTATTCCTGTTCCGGGGTTATTGTTTCCGCCGCTGATCCTATCGCCCTGCTGGAATTGCTGATCGCATCAGCTGTATTTTGAGATATAGTCCCTGACTCTCTGGCGGACTGAGCTTTGGCATCAACAGCTTTTGCCATAGTCTCACATGACATTATTAAGCAGGTAAATGAAGTAAAAATCATCAATATAAAATAAATTTTGATTTTCATTAATTATCTCCTTTTGAAAGACGGCCGTCTTCCAAAAAACGCAAAATATCCGCTTCACGCACCGCTATCGCTTCGACTCTGTCTACAGCCGCATAATTCAGGTTTCCCTTTGTTTTATAGACATCTTCAATTTCCTGATTAAAACCTTTTCCGGCAAGAGCAGTTTCCTTTGCCGATATAGTACTTGTGTTTCCCGATACAATCTGCTTTGCTGACAGATTAGCCGAAGCAGTCCAGCCTGTTAACGAAGAATTGGCCGCGCTTCTTACTTCCACAAATTTACCGCTGACCTGCAGGACTGTAACCACATCCGCATAATTCAATGTTCCCCTGTTACTTGCGAAAAATCCCGTAGAAGACTTAAGCGTAACTGTCTTTACAGCCACATACAAAGTACCGCCTTTTGCAACCTGCGCGGAAAGAAATCCGGCTGTTACAAGACCCATAATCATTAAAACAAACATTTTCTTCATAATTCACCTCAGTTCTATGACGGCCATCTGCCCTTCTCTATTGCGGCATACACGGCAAAACCTAGTCCCTTCTGTCTGCCGGATGAAATTAACACCGCAATTAACGAACAGAATGCCTGGCACGGTTTATTTGTACCGTTATTCATTATTTTTCGGATTTTCCTCATCCTCAGGAGTAATTAGTTGCTTTTGCTCTGAGCTTTTTCCGGCTAACGCAGTCTCTTTTATAGATATCGTACTTAGGTTTCCCGATACAATCTGCTTTGCTGACAGATTAGCCGACGCAGTCCAGCCTGTTAACGAAGGTTTGTCTGCGCTTTGTACTTGCACAAATTTGCCGCTGACCTGCAATACTGTAACCATATCTCCGTAATTCAATGTTCCCCTGTTACTTGCAAAAAATCCCGTAGAAGACTTGAGTGTAACCGTTTTTGCAGACACATACAAAGTACCTCCTTTTTCAACCTGCGCGGAAAGAAATCCTGCTGTTACAAGACCCATAATCATTAAAATAACTATTTTTTTCATGATTCACCTCAATAAAGTTATATTATTTTTCAGTTAAATTATCCACCCCGTCATCCCAAGATTTATCATCAGGAGGAGAAGCGGTGTATTTGGCGCACCTTTTTATGTACTTCTGCACCGCTAAATCCATGCTGTTTTTAAAATATATTGTTTGAAAAATATTTTGAGCGGCCAAAAAATCACGCTTTTCATAAAAACTAAAAGCCTGTTCCCAGCTTTTAACCATATCAAACAATTCAGGCGGAGCTTCAGAGGCAATGTCCAGCAATTCATAGAGCCGCAGGGGAGTATTTATTCCAACCACGCGCACACGGCTTAACGGGCGTAAAACAAACTCATCCCCGATATGCTCCCTTGTATACTCGCTGATCAGGATACCGCCTGTGTCGTATTGTTTATTAACTCCCTCAAGCCGCGCCGCCAGATTTACCGCGTTTCCCATAATTGTATAGTCCATTTTGTTGGGAGTGCCCATGTTTCCGACAACCATTTCGCCTGTGTTAATGCCAAGCCTTGTAAAAAGAGGGCTGGGGTCATCAACGCGTGAAATTATTTTTTTTGCAGCTAACGTTTCCATCACTTCACGGGTTACAAGTCCGGAGGCAAGCGCTTCACGGTTCACTTCCGTCTCCGCTTTTTTCATTTTTACAGCGGTACGGCAGGCAAGCGAAGCATGGTTGTCCATGTGTATCGGCGCTCCGAAAAAGGCAATGATCGCATCGCCTTCGTACTTGTCTATTGTCCCCTGATTGTCAAGAACAATGTTGCTCATTCTGGTAAGGTAAAAGTTAAGCAGTTCTACAAGCTTTGCAGGATCGCCGAGAGTTTCCGAAATTGTGGAAAAACTGCGGACATCGGTAAAAATTGCGGTCATCTCTCTTTTTTCGCCGCCCAGTTTTAACTGGGAAGGATCGTGAATAATCTGTTCAATAACTTTGGGAGACAGGTATTGAGAGAAAGCGGATTTGATAAACCGTTTCTGGCTGCCTTCTGTCGCGTAATTGTACAGCATAACAGTAATAAAGGAAGCGAGTATCCCCGCAAGATATGTTACCATAGGAACCCAAATTCCGCCCCATTGATAGGCTGTAAATGAAATTACAATAACAGCGATAACAATGAATATTGTCCCGCCCAAAGACAATGAAATGCGGTTTGAAAACATTGCGAGTAAAACAACTACGGCAACTACCGCCAGCAGAATCAGCAGGTTCATCCATTCACTGTTTTCACGAATAAAATCCCCGTTAAGCATATTATCCAGCATGGTGACATGGCAGCCTACGCCGGAATAAAGCGAACTTATCGGTGTGGAGAAAATATCAAAAAGCCCCTGCGCAAAAACCCCGACAAAAACATGAGTATCCTTAAAATTGGCAAACGTCATTACAGGCTCTTCACCCTTCTTCACCGATTCCAGACTTCTTAATATAGCGCTTGCCCTGTACGGGATATATCTGTCCAGCTTTCCGCGGAAACGAAGAAGGGCATTGCCGTCCTTGTCGACAGGGATGGAAATATCTTCCCACAGTATAAAGCCGGATTTTTCATCATACCGGATTTGGTTTCCTTTTCCTGAAACCAAAAGAGAAGCGGCGGAAAGTCCGGGTACTGCCTTGCCGTCAAACATGGTAAAGGGCTTTATGCGGCGGTATATCCCGTCAGAATCAGATACGCCCGTAACGCTTCCCAAAGCGCCGGAGAACTCTCTTAACCCTGAAATCGGAAATTGACCTTTCGCATCGGTATCAACATTAAATTTTTCCAGAAAGGAGCCGAAATTTTCAGGTTGAAACAATGGTTTTTCCAAATCAGGCCACGACTGGATAACTCCGGTTTGGCTGCTAAAGACAACAGCCTGAACTACTCTGCCGAAATCTTTTGAAGCGTTAATAAAAGAAGCGTCATCTTCTCTGCCGCTTAAGCTGTGCAGATTGTTTATGATACTCATGAATAATTGTCCGGCTTCACGGCGTTGTCTCTCTCCGGCAGCAGCCTGCGCCATTTGCAGACTGTCAACCATGTTGTCAATTATTTCGTCTTGTTTTGCATTACGGTAAATCGAAGGTTCGGAAAAAATTATATCGAAGGCGACTGATTTTGCATCTGCCAGATTCATGTATTCAACAATTTCAGCATAAGCCTGCCTCGGCCAAGGCCAGCCCCAGCCCCGTTCGCTTTGAGCCCAATCAAGACTGTCCTGATCTATAATAATTAAAACAATTTCGTCTGAAGGGCGGCTGTAAATGGAATTTGCCCAGAATCTAACCCTAAAATCGTAGGATTTATATTCCAGATAATTAAAAACACCCAATAAATGTAAACAGGAAATCACCGCAAATAATAAACTTACAATTATCAGCGAAGCAAGTTTTTTCCCGATTTTGCTCTTTTTGCCCACGTTACTATCCTTTTTGCATGAAATGTACCATAATTATAACAGGAGTTTATCATGGATATAAAACAAAATAAATCCTATAAATGGATTTGGATAACAGTGTCAGTATTATTCTGCGCATTGTTTACATTTGCATTGATTCCCGGAGCGGCGGCGCAGGGAAATACTGCAACATCGGTTAATTCCGCGCAGATTCGGAATTACCAAAACACAATGCAAAATGTTTTTGATTTTATCCTGCGCAATTATGTAGACGAGGTAGACCCGAAAGTTTTATTTGAAGGAGCAATGAACGGGTTATTTGAAGCCCTTAACGATCCGTATTCCGTTTTTATGACAGAATCCGATATGGACGATATAAGCCATACAACTCAGGGAAATTTCGGAGGAATAGGCCTTCACATTACCAAGCCTACAGTCCCAAGACCGGACGGAAAACCAATGTGGGTCGAAGTTGCATCCCCTATAGAAGATACCCCCGGCTGGCGCGCAGGGATTAATCCCGGCGATTATATAATCGAAATCAACGGCATACCTACCGAAACAATATCAATGGATGAAGTTCTCGGAATGTTAAGAGGAGCCCCCGGAGAACAGGTAAAACTTGTTATAAAACGCGGAGAAAAAATGGAGTTTCCGCTAACGTTAACCCGTGCTGTTATTGAAGTGCCGACCGTTAAGCACGCAATGATCGGCGATACAGGATATTTAAAATTACTTACCTTTACCCCAATGACAGCGGAAAGGTCTATAATGGCGATTAACGATTTTATAGCAAATGACTACAAATACCTCATTTTGGATTTACGGAACAATTACGGCGGACTGTTAAATTCAGCGGTAGATATTTCAAATCTTTTTCTTGAAGGCGGACTGGTTGTGCGTACCAGATCAAGAATTCCGTCAGAAAACCGCGAATTGAACGCAAAACGGTATACGCTTGTTTCTGCCAACATTCCTGTTATTGTACTGATAAACAGAGGTTCCGCTTCAGCGTCCGAGATTGTCGCAGGCGCGCTTAAAGACAGGGGCAGAGCATATCTTGTCGGAGAAAATACTTTCGGAAAAGGCTCTGTACAGCAGGTATTCCCGCTGAACAATAACGGCGTAAGGATAACCGTTGCGCGTTACTATACGCCAAGTGACGCCAATATAGATAAAATCGGCATTCCTCCGGATCGCGCGGTTAATTTTCCTGAATACACGGAAGAGAACGCAGCAGAACTTAACAACCTTATCAACGCGAACAAGATACCTGAATTTGTTTCTAAAAATCCTAATGCAACAAAAGAGCAGATAGAAGCATTTGCTGCTAAGCTGGAAAGTGAATATCACCTTAATCTTTCCCTGTTAAAACGGCTTATAAGAAACGAATTACACCGGACGGAAATTGCTCCGGTTTATGATCTTGAATACGATATCCAGTTACAGGAAGCGCTGAATATAATACACAGTAGTGAATATCAAAATCTTTTGCGTAATGCCAAAACAATAAAGGCATTACAGGAAGAAGCAAACGACACTTTAGCAATTGCTTCGTAAAATGTCTTCCGCATAATAGTGGGCTAAAGTGAAGCAGTTAATCCTTAACAGCAAACCGGACAGAGACAACACTGTCCGGCTGGAAGGCGATGAATACCGCTATCTTGTCCGCGTACGGCGTATTAAAACAGGAGAAAAATTCCCCGCCCTAATGCCGAACGGCGATGAAACTGCGGTTCAGGTAATTTCAATTGACAACGGCGTATTGACAGGAAAATGTTCCAAACCATTTGAAACAAGCTCAGCGCATACAAATATACCGGCTATTATTTTATTTCAGGCCATGCCCAAAGGCGATAAAATGGATTTGATTGTACGGCAGGCAGCTGAGGGAGGAATTACAGAGATCGTTCCCTTTGTATCGGATTTTTCTGTCGCAAAAACAGGCGCAGAGGGGCAAAAATTCACGCGTTGGGAACGTATTATTAAAGAAGCCAGACAGCAAAGCGGTTCAAAAACAGCGACATCTGTCCGGCGGCCTTTGACAAAAAATGAACTCTTCGAATACTGGGAAAAAATCAAAACGGATGCGACAGGACTTCTGTTCCACCACGAGGGTATTGAACAGGAAAGCCTTCACGGTTATCTTTATAATATTCCAAAAGTTGTGGCGTTTGCTGTAGGCCCTGAGGGCGGGTTTTCCGGCGCGGAAGTATCTTCTTTCTTGGAAAACGGCTTTAAACCATTTAACATTGGAGATACAATATTAAGAACGGAGACTGCCGCTCTTTACTGCGCGGCGGTTATTAAAATTTTATTATTGGAGAGAGATTCGTGGGAGATGAAACAAACGAAATAAAACAGCGTGTAAACCTCTTGAGTGTCCCTATTGATATTATTGCGCCCGAACAACTGGGAGCTTTTGTATATAAATCAATAAAGGAAGAAAAAGAATGTAATATTGTTCTTCTTTCATTATGGGATTTATTACGCGCAAGAAGAAACAGCGAATACCGCGCCTATATTTTTAAAGCTTCGCTTGTCATTCCCATTTCTAAAAGCATAATATCCGGACTCAAATTTCTTACAGGAAAAAAAGCGTTTCGTTACATGCCGTTCGATTTTATAATCAGTATACTTACAGCTTTGGAAAACCGCGAATATTCATGTTATCTTCTTGGCGGCAAGACGAATGTCCTTTTAAAAACAGAAAGAAATTTAAGGCAAACATTTCCCGGTCTGCGCATTGTAGGGCGCTTTCCCGGTTCTTTTAGACGACAGGACGAACCTACAATTATTGAAGCAATAAAAAAAGCGTCGCCCTCGCTGTTGTTGGTAGGCAATGGCGTCAGGGGCAAGGAACGCTGGATTGCAAGAAACAATATTACTCTGGGAAAAGGAATACGGTTATGGTGCAGCGATATTTTTGATGTTTTTGCGGAAAAGAAAAAACGCCCCTCTCACACTGCTTTTGAAAACGGGTTTGAATGGATAAGCTATTGTTTCCAGAAACCGTATAAATTTTTCAGATTAATCCCGTATATTCATTATAAATTTCTGCTGTTGACTTATAAGTTATTCAACAAAGCCAATTGAATGCAACACGGGACCTATGAAGCTGACTGTAGATTCGAAACCAATGTGTTCCCTAACAAGTCCATTGCCTGCTATTGATACATAATAACATAGGGACGCGGTTTAAGTTCGTAGACTTCTTTTGGCGTCATCATCGGATTATCGTAACCGGCTCCGGGTATTCCAAAGTTATAAAACAATTTAAAACCCTTTAGCGGCATATTGGCAGCCAGCGCGTTAAAAGCATAAGAATCGCGCTTCATGGAAGGATGACCAATGCCGTCCATGCAGTGAATAAGTTTTACCCTGCTAAAATCGGTTCTTACAACTTCCCTGTTCCGGAGCATCATATAATTAAACTGATGAATTACCAGTATTCGTTCGCCGGGAATATTATTTTCTATCATGTAATTTTCCATTACTTTCTGCACCATATTTACTTCTTCCCCTGTAACGTGTCCGAAGTCCACCATTGGTTTGTCAGTACGCCATTCAGGATCAAGCGCAAGGTGAACATTGGAATACTTTAGCCAGGGCAGCAGCCTTTTAAGCGCATCTACCGGCTCATAACGCCCGATTTGATGATCGATAAAAACCAGAATATCATTTTTCAATCCGTAATCAATATATCGCATCAGGGTTTCACTTCCCAATATCCCAATTTCGCCTTTAGGCCAGACAGTCCCGTAAATAATGTAAAAAGCTTTTTTCACCTTGCGCCCGCCGCTTACCGCTTCGTACTCGGCTGCAAGAGCGGTAAGCTTTTGGTCCAGCTCTTCAATGGAATAACGCCCCAAAATGCCCATGTTTTTTGAGTTGGGGTGCCCGTAAAACGCCAGAACATCGTCATCCTGCAGAATGGAAAACTGATTTTCAGTTGTTTGTTTGTCGTTTTCTGTTTCTTCTCCGGCTTCGGACGGCGCATTAACCGAATCAATAAGGGAAATTTCAATCTTTTCCACGCTTTCAATTGCTTCTGTCTCCGGCAAGAGAACCGTCATGGCGGAACAAAGGAAAAAAGGCAATATAACCGCAAAAATGAAGTATCTTTTTTTCAAAAACATGATTCAATAATCGGCAAAAAAAAACAGAATCTACAGCCAGAGATGTATCTTGTGTAATTTTGAACAGATAAACCATGTGCCGAACGAAAGCAGTAAAATCCCAAGAATCGGACCTGTCCAATTATCAGTTCCAATAAGTATATTTCTTCCGATCAAGGCAAGCGCAGCCCCAATCCCTATATAAATATATTCCCTTGAATCTCGTACTTTTGCGGCTACAAAAAAAGTGATCACTGCCGCAAAAAAAATAACTATGTCAATCATTCTGAAAATGGAAGCAAAACCGTTTACAATATTGAAACTTGTGTCCCAGTTTTCGGTATCAATCGGGATGCCAAAAGTCAAAACTATAACAGCAAGGAAAATTGCCATTATTAAATTGCGGGTTTTCTGTATTTCAAGGCCGGCTGCGCATAAACTGGCCGTAAAAAGCGAAAAAACATTGAAATATCTGGCAAAAATCAATAACCGCGCCGCGCTAAGTAAATAAAAAGAAGGAAAAATATAAATTAAGTGCAGGGGATAAATCAAACGTAGTATTTCAAAAGAAAAGGTAACCGTAAAAAAGGAAATATAAAGTATCTCCGGTGTGGATGTCCGTTCAAAAAAGAAATAAATCAATATTATTCCGACAAATGAAAACAAAACAGCCATTATTAAAGATACATGAACGGCATAATAATTACTTTTGAGGAACCAGCCGGAAATAGTCTGAAGAAATGAAACAGAGCGGGTATTCCCTTCTATTGCGGAATAAAAAGGGAATATTTTATATGAAGCTGCCAATAAAAGAAGGGTTATAATAAAACAAAGGGCAATTCCGGCTTTAAAAAAGGCGTTTCTTTCCGAAAGCGTCATAACAGGGAAACCTCTATTTGCCAGTTTAGCCCAATAGATAATATATCTCAAGACTGATATTGTATTACCGATAATGAGAATTAAGGGGAACTCTATGTTATTGAAAAAAAATGTAATAATTATTTCCATTATTTTTTTAACTTGCGTTTCCGCTTTATGGGCAGGAGATTCTGCTGTCTTTGTCGATCTGGGTTTTTCGCCGGACGGCAAAACATTCATGTTCGGTCAATACGGAGTACAATTACCTTCCTTAAAGCCGTGGGCTGAATTATTTGTTGTAGACATGAGTACTAACAATTTTGTCCCAAACGGGAAAGCTTCCTACACGCAGGACAGTTCAATTAAGGCCGGACAGGATGGTTCCGGTATTCTCTACCAGTTACTTGGCAGCAACACTAATCTTTCAAGCCGTTATAACATAAATTTCCAAAACCAGGGACAGCCTCTTTATATCTCGAGAAATGAAAAACCGCCGGAACGCGGTGAGACTATAGATTTCCGCGATTTTATTTGGGGCAAAAGCTACAAAGCGCAGTTAATTCCCACCATAAACGGAACCGGAATGAATACACGTTCCTCTTTTTACATAAACCTGGACGTTACTTCATCAAATGGTCAAACAAAAAGCTACACTGTAGGCACTCCAAGCATAACCCGTCAACGGATAGTCTCATACAACATCAAAAAAGTCCTAATAGATTCTACCGGAAATTCGATTATTTTTGTTATAGAGATGAAGCGCGCCGCCGAAAACAGCTTTGATATCCGCTACATGGTAGAAGCTATCAGATTCTAGTTTATAAAGACCGTCTTTTTGCCGCTAAATCGCCGAATTAAGCCAATATGTGTAAAAATTTCACCTTTTTGAGCATCATGGCACTGGGTAAAAAGGTATTTCCCGATCGGTAAAATCATCGTTTAAAGCCAAAATACGGCAAAAATTCTTCCCTGAAGCCGACATGAAAAAGCATACAAATGTATTAAACCCCTTAAATATAGGTTAAAAAATCAATTTATCCAATTGACACATTTAAAATAGTCACTTAAAATTAAGATATGGCAGAAACATTATTCCTTGACGATGCCAATTTTGAGTTGTATCGTGATTTTATTTATAAGGAAAGCGGAATTACATTTACACCAACCAACCGTTCAATACTGGAAAGCAGGTTAAAAGAACGCTTTCGCGAAAACAAGATTGATTCTGTATCTTCTTATCTTGAAAAAATAAAAAAAGACAAAGAAGAGCTTAAAGGGTTTTTGGATTCTATAACAACCAACCTGACAAGGTTTTTCAGAAATCAGGCGCAATTTGATGCTTTTGAAAAATATGTTATTCCAGAAGTAATGAAAATTAAAAAAATTCCGGGTACTATTAGAATCTGGAGCGCCGGTTGTTCAACAGGAGAAGAACCTTATACTATTGCTATGTTATTGAGCGAAATTCTGCCTTCATCGTGGAGTTATGATATATTAGCCAGTGATCTTTCACTTAAATGTTTAATGACTGCCAAAGAAGGTTTTTATGCGGAAAACCGTATTGTCGGAATTCCGGATAATTATTTGCCCAAATACTTCACCAAAGTAGAGGGCGGCTATAAAGTTATTCCAAGTATTCAGGCAAAAATTAAATTTGACTATCATAATTTAAAAAACGACTCCCAGCAAAGAAATCTTGACATTGTTTTCTGCCGGAATGTAATCATCTACTTTGATGAAACCGCTCAAGAAGGGGTTATGAACCGTTTTTATGATTCAATGGCGGCAAAATCATTTTTATTTATCGGGCATTCTGAATCGCTTTTTGGAATGAAAACAAAGTTTGAATTTGTAAAAACTGAATGGGCAACCTTATACAGAAAAAATATATAGGAGAAATCGGTGGGTGATGAAATACAGGTCTTAATTGTAGACGACTCAGCTTTAATGCGAAACCTTATAGGTCATATGGTAGATGACACACCGGGTTTGGCAGTTGCAGACAAGGCAATGAATGGCAAATTTGCTTTGCAGAAAATTCCGCGTGTTAATCCCGATATAATTGTTCTTGACCTTGAAATGCCTGAAATGAACGGTATTGAATTTCTAAAAGAACGAAAAAAACAGGGAATTACAATTCCTGTAGTAATTTTGTCATCAATCGCCGCACGCGGCGCGGAAATTACAATGGAAGCCCTTGCGCTGGGGGCAAGTGATTTTATTCAAAAACCTTCAGGTTCTATATCAAGAGATATACATGAAGTAAAAGATACGCTTACAGGTATGCTGCTCGGTTACGGTGGCTCATACCGTAAATCACAGGGTAAAAAAGTTCTTACCCCTTCGGAATACAAGCCAAAAACGCCAGCAGAAAAAACCTCTGACATCGCTGTTCATTTTAATTTGGCTGTTGCGCCTCCTGTTACCCCTGCACAGCCTCCAGCCCAGTTACGCAAACCGGCAAAAACAGAAATAATTGCCATCGGTATCAGCACAGGCGGTCCGGATGCTTTGCGTGTAGTATTCGCAAAATTGGATACGGATCTGAAGGTTCCAATTGTTGTAGTACAGCATATGCCGCCCGGATTTACAAATGAATTTGCAAAAAGCCTTGACCGTATCTGTCCTCTTAATGTTAAAGAAGCTGAAGAAGGCGATGCAATACTGCCAGGAAGAATCCTTATTGCTCAGGGTAATAAACATCTGGAAGTAGAAAGAAAAGGGACGAACGGCGTAGCTCATCTTTCAGACGCTCCCCTAGTCTCAGGACACAGACCTTCGGCGGATGTACTTTTCGCTTCAGTCGCTATGAGTTATTCCAACCACGCTCTGGGAGTCATTATGACCGGTATGGGACGGGACGGAGCCCAGCATCTTGGAACCATCTACAAGGAAGGCGGTATGACTCTGGGACAGGATGAAAAAAGCGCCGTTGTATACGGAATGCCCCGTGTTGCCTATGAGTTGGGTCATGTTATGGAACAGGTTTCTCTCGAAAACATGGCGCGCCGTATCTGTGATGTAGCAAAAGCGACCAGATAAAACAAATGCGCAGTGTAATAGCGCTCCTTGTTTTTTGTTTCGTTTTTCTATTTACAACATGCGCAACAGTACCCATACTGCAAGAGCCTGTTGTTTCTCTTCATTCTGTACAGATTGCCAAGTTAGACATTTTATCCGGCGCGCAGCTTCTGTGCAAAGTACAGGTAGAAAATCCGAATGGTTTTACTATTCCGCTTCCCGAAGTCGGCTGGGAAGTATTTCTGAATACCAATTCGTTTGTTAACGGTGTTATAAAAGATAATCAGCAAATAAAGGCTAAAAACTCTTCAATTGTGGAGATACCCGTAAACCTTAATTATCTTGATATTTTTAAGGCTTTTGCCTCACTAAAGGGGAAAAAACAAACTGATTACAAAGCTGTATTTAATATAAAATTTGCAATTCCGTTATTGGGAGACAAAATTTGGCATCTTGAACATGAAGGAAATCTTCCTATACCGCAGCTTCCAAAAATCAGCGCTCCGGTTATGAGAGTAGAAAAAACGGATTTAACAATGGTTGAATGGCTTGTCAGTTTTAATGTTGAAAATCCCAATCCTTTTGAATTGCCGCAGCCCAAAATTACTTTTAATTATCAAATAGACAATCGTTCGTTTATACAAAACACGTTGGCAAATAAAGGGGCGCTTGCCGCTTCATCTGTTACGCCTGTTGCCTTCGGGCTGGTCGTATATTACGCAGATTTATTCCGTGTTTTCAGCAATTTACGCAATTCAGCCAATGTTCAAAGTCAGCTTGATATTACATTTGATTTTGGCGTTCCTGTTTTTAGCGGTGAAAATTTTAATCTGCATATTCCAGCTTCATTGCCTCTGTCCAGATGAAACGTTGCAATTTTTCATAATTATCTCAAGGCGGCAAGGAACCTCATTTGGATGTTTCCTGTTTTTTGGTTTGCTTTTCTACTGAAATATGTAATTGATACGCAACCTTTTGCGTATATAAATCGTTAGGCGCAATACGGGCTAAAATGATCTAAAAATATGAGATTTAAAAGTTATTGATTATGAATAATAAATAATTTATAATCGTAATTAGTGGAGGTATTATTTGAATAAAAAATACTTAAATCATGTATTAACAGAATTTCCTGGTAAAATGATACCTGTAAATAATCATAAAATACATATTTTCACTGAAGGTGAAGGAAATCCCAATTTAATTTTTATGTCTGGAAGCGGGACATACTCGCCAATGTATGATTTTAAAGCATTATATTCAAAAATGAGCGATGAATTTAGGATTACTGTCATCGAAAAAGCAGGTTATGGATTTAGTGAAATTTCAAATATGCCAAGAGATATAGACACATTATTATATGAAACAAGAACGGTATTAAAAGAAGTAAATATAAATCCACCTTATATATTATTTCCCCATTCTATGTCTGCTATTGAGGCATTATACTGGGTTCAATGTTATCCTGACGAAATAAAGGCAATAATCGGTATCGATCCGGCTTTTCCACCTTATTATGAAAAATTAAATATAACTCCCATAATAAAAAAAATGAAAACCTTATCAAAAATATTTAACAAATATTTTAAATGGCTTCTTCCTTTTATTGCAAAACAATTATCCCCAATAAAATACAATACATTAAATAAAATGGATACAAAAATATGCAAGGCTTTAAATTATCATAGATTCTTAACAAATGATATGTTTAATGAATCGGAAAAAGTCAAGGAAAATGCGGAGAAAATAAATATTGAAAAAATAAACAGAATACCTATGCTATTATTTATTTCTAATTATAGCAAATGGGAAAATTTAATAAGGGAGTATATAAAAGATTTTGAGGTGGAAATTTTAACATATAATGCAGGACATTATTTGCATAATATTTTTCCAGATGATATATCAAATAAAAGTAAAATATTTATAAAGAATATAGTAAAATAATAAAAAATGATCAAAAATGTTAATTTTTTTCTATTTAAATGTGGTATAATAATTCTATTTAGGAGGCAATATTGTGGTAATTGATGGAATTAAAATTGTAAATCAAAAGCGGAATAATACTTGTGGTTATGCAACGGCAGGTATGATTTTAAATTATTTTCAAGGAGCAAATATAAACGAGGATTATTTGTTTGAAAATGAACCTTTTGATGAGAAGGGTATAACTTTTCTCAAATTACTGGAAATTTACAAAAAATATCTGGAAGGATATGACGCTTCACTTATCAGGGAAGATAAGGACAGTACATTGCAAATAATAAAACAAGATTTAAGCCAAAATATTCCTTTTCAGGTATTGTATCTTACTGAAAATTTATTGAGTAATAAAGAACCTGTATTACACTATGCCGTACTGATTGGTTTCGATGAAGATAAGGAAATATTTACACTTGCTGATCCATACGGATTTAATAAAACGATTAGTAAAGATGATTTTTTTGAAGCAATATCATTCAGAAATGATTGTTTGCCCGAATTTATAAAAAAGGTAATGCCAAGTAATGCAATGATTAGATTTTCAAAACACACATAAAATATATTATTATAATATGTTGTAAATAATATTATTTTATAAAGGAAAGAATTGTATAAAAGCAAAAAACCAGCGCCTAACAGGTCGGTATATGCTATTTTTGCCGGAACTTTTTGAAGAATGAATTGACAAATAAATTGAAATTTAGTAAAATAGGTTAATGAAAAGAACTGTATTTCTTATTATTTTTATCGTTGTTGCAGCAAATATTTTTGCACACACAGGGGGAGATGTAGAATATACTTGTCCTTTGTGTAGTACAAAATTTCAATCTTATACTCAATTTTCATATACAACATTCGGGAGAAATCTTGATTTGCGTTATTTTGGTGCAGCAATTATTCCATCACCTATACCAAAATGCCCAAATTGTAATTTTGTTTTTGATGATGATTTTTTTACAGAAAACGAAATTAAAACGTTAAAAGTAGTATTAATAGTAAATAATATATTTGAAAAAGAACCTAATATGCCAAAATATTACTATTTGGCAAAAGAAGCGGAAATTGTTAATAAAGATTTAGATGATATAATATGGTGGCTTTTATCAGGTGTCTGGGAAAATAAAGATGAAACTAAAAAAAATAAATTAATAAATATAACAATTGAATATATAGATAAATTAAATGAAACAGATAAATCATATAATAATTACCAATTGGTAAAATTGGATTTATTACGGCGTTCCGGACAGTTTGAAGAAGCAATGGCACAAATTGAAAGAATAAAAAGAAACAAGGAATTTTATAGGGATTATATTATAGAAATAATAGATTTACAAATAGAATTAATTGGAAATAAGAATCAAGAAGAACATCAGCTTCCATAAAAATATTATAATAATAAAAATTGAAAAAAGCAAAAATGTCATTTACCATTGAAACGTTAGACGTCAGTTGTCATAATAATTTTATCGATAAAATTATTATGACAACTGGTTGACAAAATATCACAAAAGCTTTATATTTATACAAAACCATAAATAAGGATAGAGTAATTCTGTTAAAATATTTTTGCAGGGAGTATTTTTTAAAAGCAATACTGTGTATTACAGGTGTTTTTATTATAGGCATCGGCGTTGGCTTTATGCGCTATGCTGATTTTGGAATTGATCCCTATATGTGCTTCATGAATGGACTGTATCTTGCGGTATTTAAAAAACTCGGACTCTCCTTCGGCGCCGCATTTGCTATATCCAGTCTTTTATTGATATTGATTGTTTTGGTTTCTGATAGGTCTAAAATCGGTTTGGGTACTGTCACAGCCATAGTTCTTACCGGTTATGTGTCTGATTTGAGTGTTTTCCTTTGTAATTTAATATTGATTGAAGGAACAGCATTATATATATTACGCATTGGATTGATGGTTTTTGGAATTGTATTTGTATCTATAGGTTCAGGAATATATTTCAATACTAATGTAGGCGTCTCACCTTATGACGCTATTGGGCTTATAATTACAAAAAAAATCGGTAATCAAAATATGTACCGTTGGGTAAGAATCGTAACAGATTTAATCTGTGTAAGTATAGGATTCATACTGGGAAATATGCCCGGAGTGGGAACTATTATCATGGCATTTTTTACCGGACCTTTATTTGCTTTTTTTCGTAATCAGATATTAGTATGTGGGAAAAATCTAAAAATTATCACATGGTAAATGGAAGTATGTTAAAATAAAAATATAAAAGATTATACGGCCGTATGTGTAACCTGTACGACCGTATAAAAGAATGAGATTACCGTTTCTTCATGTTTACGGAGTATTTTACATGATTACTTCTTTCAATTTCCATGAACAAATCGCTGTTGGTAAGAGGCTTCAGGAATTTATACGATCTTCCCGCCTCAGGACAGGTAAAAGAAATACCAGGCTGAGCTCCTTCAATAAAAACCTTAAAGTCCAGAATTGTTTTATTGGAAAAGTCATACAGAACCTTTCCTTCAGTACTCAGAATCCTGATATTGCTCGATGTAAAATCCCATACCGCGTCATAGTTGGCATCCAGCCATTGTCCTACAGGAAAATTCCCCAGATTAATGGGATCCGCCGACAGCGATGCTGCCACAAACAAGATGATAAGAACTACAAGTATTTTTTTCATTTCTTTATCTCCTCTAATTTAAATATAATAATTTGCAAAACAAAAGTGGCAAATTTCTGCCTTTTAAAATATTATTATTGAATAATAAAAGGAAATATATTAAAAATATTCTTTTTTCTTTGTTATTACATGGCTTGCCAAAGATTTTTTATTATTGACATAAATCCGTATAAAAATAATTACCCAAAAATTAATACAGATAAATAAGCTAAAATAACAAAAGGTTGTATTATTTGCCGCTGACAAATACCGGAATAACGAGGAACACGCTCTTATTTAGGTTCATTTTTACCTGCCTCTATCTTGCGATTTCTTAAAAATAACAACTCATCTATTGTTATCATTACAAAATTAAGAATGTACAAGTATAAATTTATACTGATAGTCTCGTCTGGATTTGTTTTTAAATTATTCCAGTATTCAGTTAGTTTAAATAAAATACCGGCAACATAGCCTATTTGCAATACTATTAAGAACAATAGGCTTTTACCCGCCGTTTTTTTAGATACAAATGATTTGTATATGGAAAGCGGCCACGCAAAACCGAAACAAACCAACATTATTGATTCAAAAATATTCATATATTAATTCCTTTTTATACATTTTTATTTATATAATTATAACTCCATAATGACAATATCCCTGTATATATAATTATTGAATATATATTAATCCGTTCCGCTAACCCGAAATATTCTTTTGGCAGTATATTTATTAACATTGCTCCTGATAATAAAAGTATTAAGGTACATAATGAAATAATTCCCATGTATTTATACAAATTTGTTTTAAGAAAGCCTATTATAAATAATATTAATGAAACAATTGTAGACACCACAACCAAAACCGTTACCAGTATGTGCATTTTATCTTGAAAATTTCCTGCATAACCTGCTCCCGATAGCGGGAAAAATGTATAACCAAGAAATGATATTATTGTCATAGTACAAAAAACGCATAAAGCATATTTTATAATTTTGTTTATTTTGTCCTTAAAATATATAAAAAATCCTATTGAAAATATAACCGTAAATATACCGTAAAATTTTGTAAATACTGCCGCTATGTTTTTTGAAGGTGAGTCATCAGCGGTTAAATCGCTTACAGCCTGCGCTAATGGATTATAATTTTCATAGTATATTCTGCCAAAAATAATATGAAGAAAATAAAATACACCGCCAATTACTCCGAATAGACTTATTATTTTAAGAATGTTTTTATTAAGCTTCATATTTTTTCCATAAATATTTTCTATAATATTTATTTCTTTAAATAATCAGCCAGTTCATTTAATTCAAGGTTAACAGTTTTAATTTTCTTTTCACTATTTGGTTCTATTGGAAACCATTCTTTTGCTATTTCTCTTAAAAAATCAGATTTATGCTCCAAAGAATGACTAGTCTTCAGTACTTTATAAAGTTCATCTTGATCAACATCGACCGCGCCGCTATTTCCTTTAAGAGGAGAATTCACAGCCGCTAATCCGCATCTATATGCATGATTTATAGCTTCTCCAATATCATTAAAATCAGTACCGGCTATATTAATAGTAAATTCTAATTTAGTAGATATTTCATGTTTAATACTCTTATCTTTAAATTCACTAATTATTCCATCATCAATATTATTTAACATGTTAATATTTTTACCCATATTTAATCCTTTATTAACCGTCCTTCAAATTTTAATCCCTTAAAATATGCCGCAAATTCGAACTTGGTTAATATCATATTATGCACTATTTTTTCATTTTTTGTCAAGTAGGCTGTTCGTGCAGGGGACAGTAGTTTTACATATACCTTTTCTGCTCTTCATACTCATCATTTTGGGTTATAAAACCGATTGAATAAACAGTAAATTGCTGAAAAATTATTAAAATGATAGATAAAGACTGGTAAACTCGATTTTACTGTTTTTTATATTCCTTACCTATCCATTTATATACATTATTTATTTCTTTTTTATAATTTTCTTTTATTTCAAAATATTTAATATTATTACTCTCGCACGTCTTTTTGGTAAGTTTATTATCCTCAATATATTTTTCAACTGTATATCCAAAATCATATCCTCTGTATTCGATAATACTTTTATTCTTTATTATTTTACCATACAAATATTTTTTAATATATTCTTCCGAAAAACATATTTTACAAAATATTATTTTTGAAACATATTTTATTTCCAAATCATCTAAATTATCCGGTAAATATACTCCTTCAATTATTATATTTTGATTATTTTCAATATTGGTCATAATAATACCTTTAATTATGGACCATAATTTTTCTGTTATTATTTTATCTTCCGACTCCGCTGTAAAATCACATTCAGGACAACCTCTGATTATTCCCATTTTTATATGGTCTATTGATAAATACGGAATATTATATTTTTCCATTAATTTTTGCGATAATAATGTTTTACCCACGCAAGAATTTCCGCCTATTAATATTACCAAAATTTTCTCCTTGAATATTCATAAAGTATACTATAAGAAAATATAAAAACAAACATTTTTGCTCATTTTATGTTTTTCTAATTATAGACAAAAGCGGCGATTTAGCGTTATCATAAAAACTGAAATATGAATCAAAATGGGTGTATTACGAAGGTTTTTAACATTAATTTAGACATTGAAACTTTATCTCCCAAGCAATTAATTCAATTCGCGGAAACCGAATCCGTTACAGATGATATATTTAAGGAATACTTGGCAGTGTCCCTTTTGGAAGATGAGAATATATTATCTAAAGTATGCGAAGAAACCGATGATATCGGAAACAGTTTGAAATCCGCCGCATTGGAAGATTTAAATGCTTTATGGAATACATTATCTAAAAATATACTTGGAAATTACATTTCTTCTATGAAACATAAAATATTTTTTGAAGAATATCAGAGTTCGCTCAAAACTGTCGTGTCATCAAGCAGCCCGTCAGAAATGTTAGAAAATTTAATTGCTCATTATTCCGCATTTGGTTCTGGAAGAAACGCAAAATATATTGCGTTCAGATGGCAGGGTGAAATGACAGGTATCAAGCAGCCTGATGATATTACTTTAGAACATCTTTTTTGTTTAGATGACCAAAAAGAAATATTAATTGAAAACACATCCTTATTTTTGCGCGGATTGCCAGCCAATAATGCTCTTTTATACGGTACAAGCGGCAGCGGTAAATCCGCTATGATTAAAGCGCTTCTGAATAAATACTACAATCAAGGATTGCGGTTGGTGGAAATACCTAAAGAAAAATTGGAAGAATTACCTCAACTTGTAAATTGTATTAAAAACAAACGACTTAAATATATAATTTTTATGGACGATTTATCGTTTGAAACGGGTGATACGGGTTATAAAATTTTAAAGGTTATTTTAGACGGAAGAATTGAACGCCAGCCTCAAAACATTCTATTTTATGCGACTTCAAACAGATTTCATATTGTCAATGAAACTTGGAAAGACCGGGAAGGCGATGAAATTCATTTCAGAGATACTATGAGCGAAAAGCTGTCGTTATCTGAGCGATTCGGAATTCGTGTAAACTTTGTTACAACAAGTACAAGCGATGATTATTTTAAAATAATTGAAGGAATTTTATCGCTAGAAAACATTCAATTTACAGAAGAAATAAAACAAGAAGCGTCGCGTTGGGAAATTTTATATAACGGACGTTCAGGCAGAACCGCCGCACAGTTTGCAAAAACTATAATTGCGGCAAGAGGGAAGAAATAATTTAAAAAACTGTTTAAGGCAGTTGTTATACTTTTTGTTTATAAATATAATTTCTCCAATAAATTTGTCCCGCTTTTTGTTTTGAATATTTTTTCTTTAATACTTTTTGTTGATTTTTCATCCATTCCATCTTCAAAAATATTTACTAAAAAATCAGCTTCAACCAATATTTGAAAATCTATACCGTCAATAGCGTTATATTGGTGATGATGTCCAATAAGAAATAAAATTCTGTCTTTAACAACATTATCTAAATTGAAATCTTTTAAAATTTCATTGGCAACCGGAGGACCTTCGATTTCCTGCCAGTTTCCAGCATTTGAATTATGTTTCCGCTCCGCTTCATGAATACCAATATCATGGAGTATTGCGGAAATATCTATAATTTCCTGTGTTTTCACATCACATTTTTCCATAATACCAATATGACGGGCAAATGAAAAAACTTTAAGTAAATGATCGATACGTTTTATATCATTTCCGTTATAAATTATTGCCGACTCAAGAATATCATCAATCAACATAATTCCCTCTAATATCATATTATACCGGATATTCCGCTCATTTCAAAATAAATAAAACGATAATTATATTTAATAAAAAACATAATTATTTGAATATTCTACCAAACTAACATAACTTAATTATTGACATGTACATATCGTTAATACCATAAATAATATATAAAAAATATGGAGGTTTCATTATGAAACGTATAACGTTACTTGCTTTATTAGCCGTCTGTGCCTTTGCAACAGTTCATTCTCAAAATTCAACCCGCCAAGCTCCCCGTAACCGACAGGAAGTTAATCAACCGTCATCTTCTACATCTGAAAAAATAACGGTTAGGGGAAACCTCGCCATTTTGCAAGACATGATAGCTGTTAGAAGCGGGAACACAACTTTCCTAGTACCCGAACTTAAAAAGTATTCAGACTTTATAGACGATCTTAAAGACGGCGTACCGGTAACAATCGAAGGCTCTGTTTTAAATAATCCTGACGACAGTAAAGTAAAAACCATAATACCTACCAAGATGACTCTGGCAGGTAAAGAATATGATTTAACATCTTTCCGAGGCGAACAAGACTATTCGGACGGTACGGACTTGCAAAGACAAGAGCAGCGTTTTATTCCGCCTGTAGGACATTATCCGTTGACGCCAGAACCCAACACTCCGCAAAACAGAAACAGATAACATTATTTTTAAAAAGTTATATGACCATGATAATGCCTTCATTGGCTTCAATCATGGTTATATAACTTATTTAGTGCATCTTCTGTGCCAACTTTTAAAAAATATTTATTTAAATCTTTACTTCTTTGGTATAAATTTATCCATAAATGATAACATTTCAATTAACTGTTCCGCAAGTTCATAAGTGATACTTGTCCATGAATAACAATATCCGGGGAAGTATTGGCATAAATTATATTTTTTATTTTCATAAATAACTTGAATAAAAGCCAATGGACGTGAACCGGTTTTATCTGTTTGAACACAATATCTACAACCGTCACATTTTTTTGTATGATTTATAACAAAACTTTTATTTTTTTCACTCATTGTATCAAAAACGTCCAAATAAATTTTCAGCCCATTAGGTACGCATAAACCAAAAACAGCAGGATGCTGCACATAAAAATCATATTGCGCCGATATACCTGTATGTTTTATTTTATATTCAAATCCGCCTTTTGGCGTTTCTTTGTTCCATAAAGGGTTTGCGTATGTTAATGTAAGCTTACAGTCGCTTGCAGTTGGTTTATTTATATCAAACCGTTTATATCCCTGTTTAATCAGCCAGTTTTCAAGTTTGCGAAATGATGATTCGCCAAGTAAGGAAGCGTATATATCCGAACTGTAAGGATAATCTCTATTAAAAAGACAATACATAAATTCAACAATGCTTGATTTTGGACGTTTTGACATCCAAGTCCATGCTTTTGGCAATTTACTAAAATTATTTATACCAAGTTTTGACAATATTTCTTGTTGTTTTTTATTGATTTTATTTTTTGAATCTTGACCAATTAAATACATATTTTGTACTAATGAATCAATTGCCTTTACGAATTTACGCATATTATTTATTAATTCAGGCTTTCCGTACGATTTTTTATATCTACTCGGATAAGCGTCATCTTCATGCAGGGAAGATACAAAAAGTAAAGGTTCATTAAAAGCCAATTGATATAAATTTTTCATTAAAAGATAAAATTGTTCTTGTTCGGCTTTATTGATTTTTGCTTTTTCATCTGGTATGAAATCGGGAAACATATCAATATACGATTGAGCCATTCTTTGTTCCAAGCTGGTAAATTTCATTTTCAAATTCCTTTTATATTAGTCCAATATTACTATTTATCGTTTATTTTAAAAATGAACTCACAGCGTTTTTTCCCTTTTGAACTAATTGCCGAAGATACAATTTTGCTTAATTGTAATTTTACTCCAAGCGATCTTTGCAGATTTTTCCGTACATGACCGCCGCAGCAGCCACAAAATGTTTTTGAAACATTGACAGGCTGTGACAATTTTTTCATATATCCGCATACGCATTGATAAGCCCCTTCGTTTCCTGTTTCCCAAAAAACAGACAATGTGCCGTCTTCGTTTAATTTACAAGGCGCTTTATAAGGTGTTTCCAGCTTATCAAATAATTTGATTTTTTCTTCAACCGTTTTTTTGGCGTATTTTTTCCCAAAATCACTGTGAGCTTTTGCGGGTTTACCGGTTGTACAACAACCTTGCTCTTCCATAATTGACAGACATTGTTCTTTAGAAAGCAGCTTATCCATTTGGTCGATAAGCGTTAAAATACTTTCCGGTTGATTGTAATTTTTTTCAGAAAAGTCAAATTGAGTCATTAATTCCTCAGATATTCCTTTTTTGACCATTGTGTTTTTTATCTCTTTGATTAAATTAGGCATATATTTCCTCCTTTTGTA